>Ga0335069_10006745_pt1 | contig 16649 bp, 15 predicted proteins | sample Lox_Sample_11_FD_206714 | JGI IMG/M metagenome (GOLD analysis project Ga0335069, IMG submission 206714) | Soil microbial communities from Loxahatchee National Wildlife Refuge, Florida, United States - Lox_Sample_1.1 | ecosystem: Environmental > Terrestrial > Soil > Wetlands | place: USA...
AGAATCCCCCCATCAACCTTCAGCACGGAGCCGGTGATATAGCTGGCGCCCGGGCTCGCCAGGAAGCAGACCGCCGCCGCGACTTCCTCGGGCCGGCCAAAGCGGCGCATCGGCACGCGCATCTGCGCGGCCTTCCGCTCCCCACCTTGCAAGCCGGCCAGCGTTTCCGTCTCAATGAAGCCCGGGCAAACGGCGTTCACGGTGATCGAGATGCGTGCGACCTCCTTGGCCAGGGAGTGGGTCAACCCCACCACGCCCGCCTTGGCCGCGGCATAGCTGGTCTGGCCGGGCGGCGCCAGCAATGCGCTCAGGGAGGCGATGTTCACGATTCGGCCCTGCCGTTGGCTGATCATGGCAGGCAGCACCGCCTGGCAGCCGTGGAACACCCCGTCCAGGTTCGTGGCCAGCACCCGCGCCCAGGACTCGGGTGCCATGGTGCCCAGCAGCGTATCCTCGTGCGCGCCGGCGTTGTTTATCAACACATCCAGCCGCCCGTCTGCCGCGAGCACCGCGCGCACAGCCCCCTGCCAGGAATCGCGCGAGGTTACGTCCAGCGCCACACAGCGGCATTGGTCTGGATGCTCATCGGCGAGGGCCTCGGCCCGTTCCCGGCGATTGTGCACAGCCAGCCAAACGACGTTCTGCGCCGCCTCGGCGAGGAACGCCCGGGCAATCGCCTGGCCCAGACCGCCGTTGGCGCCAGTAACCAGGATGATGCGTGAGCTCATGGCGGCCAGCCTATCTCAAAACCACCAGCGGCGACAGACATGAACCACCTTCACTCGCCCCCCTGCCCAGTAATGATTCCGGGGTAGAAGGAATGCGCGCGAGGCCCGATCATAGCTCAGTTCAGCCGGATGCGCCGGCACGTTGGGGTCGTAAGCTGAGAAGCGCAACCCGGTCGGCGTCTCCGCGCAGCCAAAGAGCACGATAGCGTGGTTGATCGTCACTCGCGGGAACCGGAACACGTGGATAATCGGGAGGGCACCTCCCGCCAGCGCCCGCGCCAGACCGCTTGCGGTTCGTTCCTGGTGCCAGCGCGGCACCAGGAACACCATCCGCCAATGGCTGCGCACGAAGTAGGACTGCCAGGCCCCGCCGCACTCGGCCTTGAGCAGCGCCTCCTGTCCCTGGCTGAATGACCGCAGCCCATCGTAGCCAGGAATCAGCACCCGCTGCGGTTCAGGGCTGCACTTCCGTGGGCTGCGTGCGACCACGGCGCGAATCCGCTCCCGGTAGGTTTGCGCATCGGCCACTGCCACTCCGGCATCGAACCGCGCATGGTACACGAACTGCCGCGCCGCCCGCGCCATCACGAAGCACCGGTGGGCGTAGGTGGGCGGCGGATCATTGCGAAATGTGGTCATGGTCTCTGCGCCCGGCTCCAGCCGGTATTCCCATACCAGCTCATTGGCGTAGGCGAAGGTGTCCCGCTCGAACTGAAAGCGAGACATGGCTTGCGGGGCTGCATTCACTGGCGTCAAGAGCCCTAGCTTTAGCCTGACCCGCAGGGCGTCGCAAGCGGAAGCTTAAGCGAGCGGGCCAAGTGTGCGCATCGCATCACTGCCGCCGAGTAGTAGCGTGAGCCTCCGGCTTTCGCCCGTCTCGGCGAGCTTCCAGCTTGCCGCGGGCACGCCGGCGCGGCGCCGACCTGGAAGGTTGGCGGGACTAGAGCAAGCCGGAGGCTTACTCTACTAAAAAATGGCGGCCGTGGTGAGATGCGCACGGGCCAAGTCATGCTTGCGGCGGAAACGGGTCTCCCCTTAAGTAGGTATAAATGCTTTACGAACGCTGGCGGCAGATCGCTCGCAGTCGCGGCGGCGACCTCGCCCTGCGCGACCTGGCTGCGGCACGGCAATGGACCTTTGCCGAGCTGGCGGCCGGGGCAGATTCCGCTCCACCCCCAGCCGGCAAGATCGTTTACCCGCAGAGCAACAGCGCGGCTTTCATCCTCGACTTGCTCGTCGCCTGGCGAACCAACACCTTCGTCTGCCCGCTCGAGCCCGACCAGAAGCCGCCTTGCTTCCCGGCGGCCCCGCCGCCCTGCTGCCACCTCAAGACCACATCGGCCACGGGAGGCCTCCCCCGCGGCGTGGTGTTCCGGCCCGAACAGCTCGCCGCCGATGCGGATAACATCGTCGCCACCATGGGCCTGCGCCCCGACTGGCCCAACCTGGGCGTGATTTCTCTCGCGCATTCCTACGGGTTCTCGAATCTCGTCCTGCCGCTGCTATTGCACGGCATCCCCCTCATCCTCGCCCCATCCCCCCTCCCGGAAATGGTGCGCCGCGCGGCCGAGGGCTTCTCTGCGCTCACGCTGGCTGGCGTGCCCGCTTTGTGGCGCGCCTGGCACGAGGCGGGAGCCATCTCGCCCAAGGTGCGCCTGGCCATTTCCGCCGGCGCGCCGCTGCCCGTGAGCCTGGAACAAACTGTCTTCGCCGCCAGCGGGCTCAAGATTCACAACTTCTACGGCTCCTCCGAATGCGGCGGCATCGCCTACGACAGCAATCCAAGCCCGCGCACCGACGACGCCTGCGTGGGCGCCCCCATGCGGAACGTTGAGGTGAATCTGAACGAGGACGGCTGCATGCAGGTGCGCAGCCGCGCCGTGGCGGAGACCTACTGGCCGGACCCCGACCCAGCCCTGGCCGGCGGTTGTTTCCAGACCACCGACCTTGCGGAGCTGCGTGCGGGGCAGGTCTATTTGCGTGGCCGCCTTGGCGATCAGATCAACGTGGCCGGGCGTAAGGTATCTCCCGCTCTCATCGAGCGCGCCCTGCGGGACCATCCGACGGTGAAGGATTGCCTTGTGTTCGGCGTTCCGAGCACGGATGCCGACCGCACGGATATTATCGTCGCCTGTGTGGCCGCCGACGGCCCTGGGGACAGCGCCGGGTTGAAACAATTCCTGCTGACCCGCCTGCCTGGCTGGCAGATCCCGCGGGAATGGTGGTTCGTCGAGTCTCTCGGCTCCAACTCACGCGGCAAGACCCCGCGTGCCGAGTGGCGGCAGAAGTTCATCCAGGCGAGGGCCGGGCGCTCAACGCGAACGGCTGGCACGCGGGCCTGACGCGCGGACACCAATAAGAAGCGGTGCGCCACTCGCGCAGCGCACCGCTTCAAAGCGAAACCGGCCCAACGACTTACCTGGGGCTGCCCACCGGGAACTGCGAGATGGCGCGCATATACTGGGCGCGCTCGAAGGCGCTCGGGTCGGGGCAGTTCTTCTGGCTGAGGCTGCCCTTGAGCTGAGCCACCGACTCGTATTCGTGCTCTTCCATCCAGGCGATGAGGTCGCGTTCGATGACGCCGATCTGCCGCACGCCGTGCCGCAGGAGGGTGGAGCAGAGCATGGTCACATCCGCCCCGGCCATGAGCATCTTGAGCACATCCGTGGCGCGATGCACGCCGCTGGTGGCCGCCAAGCTCAGCTTAAGCTTGCCGTAGAGCAGGGCGATCCAGCGCAGGGGCACGCGCATGGCCATGGGCGTGCTCAGAAGGATGTTGGGCTTCACCTCGAGCGCCTCCAGGTCAATGTCCGGCTGGTAGAAACGGTTGAACAGGACCAGGCCGTTGGCGCCCGCCTGTTCGAAGCGCTGGGCGATATTCGCGAAGTTGGTGAAGAATGGGCTGAGCTTCACCGCTACGGGGATCGTCACCACGGCCTTCACGGCCTTGAGAATGTCCAGGTAGGTCTGCTCGATCTGCGAGGACGTGAGGCTCATGTCCGTGGGGATGTAATAGATGTTCAGCTCCAGGGCGTCGGCCCCGGCCTGCTGAATGCCCTTGGCATAATCCGTCCAGCCGCCGACGGATGAGCCGTTAAGGCTGGCGATGATCGGGACGCGCACCGCCTTTTTGGCCTGGGCGATGTGCTTGAGGTATTCCTCCGGCCCGAGGTGAAACTCCTTAGGCTCGGGGAAGTAGGTGAGCGCCTCGGCGAAGCTCTCGGTCCCGTGCTCCATGTGGTGATCGAGCTCCGCCTCGTCCTGGCGCAGTTGCTCCTCGAAAAGCGAGTAGAGCACGATGGCGGAGGCGCCCGCGTCCTCCATCTGCTTGATGCCGTCAATCTCCTCGGACAGCGGGGAGGCGGCGGGCACCAGCGGAGTGCGGAGTTTCAGGCCGAGATAAGTAGTCTTGAGATCCATAGGCTTTACTGGGTTGCGCTAAGCGTGAAACGTGATTCGTGATACGTATTGCGTGGTGCGTGTTGCGTGACGCGTCTTAAGGCTGCTGGTCCACCGTGGCAGTGGCGGGCTTGGGCGGGGCAGCCGGAGCGCTGCTGCCATTGCCGCCATTGCGCCCGGCCAGGTACTGGTAGTAGGCGAAGCGCCGGTCGGCGTCGCTTTGGGCCTCGGCGAAGTAGCGCTTGGCATCCTCCGGCTTGCTCTTGGTCAGCATCTTGAACCGGTTCTCTGAAAGCAGGTAGTCCTGAACCTTCACTTTGGCCGCCGTCGAGTCGAGCTGGAATGGGTTCTCGCCCTTGGGCGAGCGCCGCGGGTCATAGCGGTAGAGCAGCCACTGGCCGGAATCAACGGCCAGCCGCTGCTGTTTGGCGCCGGCCCCGCGGTCGAGGTCAATGCCGTGGGCGATACAATGGCTGTAGGCGATAATCAGTGAAGGGCCGGGGTAAGACTCGGCTTCCAGGAACGCCCTGAGCGTGTGCTCGTCCTTGGCCCCCATGGCCACGCTGGCCACGTACACTGAGCCGTAGGCCATGGCGATGAGCCCGAGGTCCTTCTTGCGCAGCGCCTTGCCGCTCGCGGCGAACTTGGCCACCGCGCCCCGGGGCGTGGACTTCGAGCACTGCCCGCCGGTGTTGGAATACACCTCGGTGTCGAGCACCAGGATGTTGACGTCGCGGCCACTGGCCAGCACGTGGTCCAGGCCGCCGTAGCCGATGTCGTAGGCCCAGCCATCGCCGCCGATGATCCACACGCTGCGGCGCACCAGGTTGTCGGCGATGGCCAGCAGCATCCTGGCCTCACTGCTCTTATCTCCGGCCAGCTTCTGCTTGAGGGCGGCCACGCGTTCGCGCTGGTCGTAAATGCCCGCCTCGTCGCCCTGGTTGGCGTTGATAATCTCGCTGGCAAAGCTGTCCCCCAGTTTGGGCGCCAGCCGGCGCAGCAGTTCGCAGCCGAACTCCTTCTGCTTGTCAATGGACACGCGATAGCCCAGACCGAATTCGGCATTGTCCTCGAACAGCGAGTTGTTCCACGTCGGCCCGCGGCCGTCCTTGTTCGTCGCGTAGGGCGTGGTGGGCAGGTTGCCGCCATAAATAGAGGAGCAGCCGGTAGCATTGGCCGCCACGATGCGGTCGCCGAAGAGCTGCGTCATGAGCTTCAGGTAGGGCGTCTCGCCGCAGCCGGCGCACGCGCCGCTGTATTCGAAGAGCGGCTGCATCACCTGCGCCTGGCGGAGCTGGGTCACCTTGAGCTTGCGGCGATCGAACTCCGGCAGGTTCAGGAAGAAGTTGTAATTCTCGCGCTCGGTGAAGCGGATGGGCTCCTGCGGGCGCATATTGATGGCCTTGAGCTTGGCCTCGGTCTTGTTCTTGGCCGGGCAGACCTCCACGCACAGGTTGCAGCCGGTGCAATCCTCGGGTGCCACCTGCAGGGTCCACTTGAGCCCCTTCCATTCCGGGGAGCGGGCATCGGTGCTCTTGAACGTCGCCGGCGCGCCTTGCAGGTGCTTGGCCTCGTAAGGCTTGATGCGGATGCAGGCGTGCGGGCAAATGACCGCGCACTTGGCGCACTGGATGCAGGTCTTCTCGTCCCAGACGGGGATTTCCAGCGCGAGATTGCGCTTCTCGTAGCGCGACGTGCCGGTGGGGAAGGTGCCATCGGGGCTGAACGCGCTCACGGGCAGCGACTCGCCGCAATTGCCGTAAATGACGCCCAGCGTGTTGGCAATCTCTTTCGGCGCGTCGGAGGTGAACGGGCTTGGCAGCTCCTTCTTGCTGGTGACCTGCGCCGGCACTTTGACCTCAAACAAGTTGGCGAGCGTCTGGTCCACCGCCGCGATATTCTTCTTCACGACCTCTTCGCCCTTCTTGCCGTAAGTCTTCTTGATCGTGTACTTGATCTGCTCGATGGCCTCGTCGCGCGGCAGCACGCCCGACAGCGCGAAGAAGCAGGTCTGCATGATCGTGTTGATGCGGGCGCCCATGCCCGTGGCCTTCGCCACCTTGATGGCGTTAATCACATAGAACTTGAGCTTCTTCCTGATTACGGCGTCCTGCACGATCCGGGGCATCTGGTCCCAAACTTCGTCCTTGCTGTAATGCGTGTTGAGCAGGAACGTGCCGCCCGGCACCAGGTCCTTCAGCATGTCGTAGCGGTCCAGGAAGATCGGCTGGTGGCAGGCCACGAAGTTGGCCTTGCTGACCAGGTAGATTGAGCGAATGGGCTTCGGACCAAAGCGCAGGTGCGAGATCGTCACCGCGCCGGCCTTCTTCGAGTCATACACGAAGTAGCCCTGCGCGTAGTTGTCCGTGTTCTCGCCGATGATCTTGATGGAGTTCTTGTTGGCGCCGACCGTGCCGTCCGAGCCCAGCCCGTAGAACAGCGCGCGCACCACCTTGTCCGATTCCGTGGAGAACTCGGGGTCGCAGTCCAGGCTGCTGTAGCTCACATCGTCCTCGATGCCTACCGTGAAGTGGTTCTTGGGTTTGGCCGCGGCCAGGTTGTCGAACACCGCCTTGACCATCGCCGGGGTAAAGTCCTTCGACGACAGGCCATACCTGCCGCCCACGACCTTGGGCATGCCGTGGAACTTGCCACCGTTGCCCGCGAGCCCTTCGGTAAGCGCGGCGACCACGTCCAGGTAAAGCGGCTCGCCCAGGGCGCCCGACTCCTTCGTGCGGTCGAGGACCGCAATGGACTTCACGCTGGCGGGCAGCGCATCCATGAAATGCTTCACGCTGAAGGGCCGGAACAGGCGCACCTTCAGCACGCCCACCTTGGCGCCGCGCTGGTTCATATACTCCACCGTCTCGTCGGCTGTCTCGCCGCCCGAGCCCATAATGATCAGGACGCGCTCGGCCTTCGGGTCGCCCACGTACTGGAAGAGCTTGTATTCGCGGCCGGTGATCGAGGCGAACTTCTCCATCACCTTGGCCGTGATTTCGGCGCATTTGGCGTAGAAGGGGTTGCAAGCCTCCCGGCATTGGAAGAACACGTCGGGATTCTGCGCCGTGCCGCGCAGCACTGGCCGGTCGGGGTTCATTGCCCGCTGGCGGTGGGCAATGACGAAGTCCTCGTTGATCATCTGGCGGATCACGTCCTCGTCCACCAACTCGATCTTTGAGACCTCGTGGGAGGTGCGGAAGCCGTCAAAGAAGTGCAGGAACGGGATGCGGCTCTCGAGCGTGGCCTCCTGCGCGATTAGCGCGAAGTCCATGGCCTCCTGCACGCTGGCCGAGCTGAGCATGGCAAAGCCGGTGCTCCGCGCGTGCATCACGTCGCTGTGGTCGCCGAAGATGGACAGCGCGTGCGTCGCCAGCGTGCGCGCGGAAATGTGAAACACGGTGGAGGTGAGCTCCCCGGCGATCTTGAACATGTTGGGAATCTTGAGCAGCAGGCCCTGCGACGCGGTGAACGTGCAGGTCAGGGCGCCGGTCTGCAGCGCGCCGTGCACCGCCCCGGCCGCGCCGCCTTCGCTCTGCATCTCCACCACCGACGGCACGGTGCCCCAGAGGTTCTTGACCCCTTCCGAGGCCCACTGGTCGCACCACTCGCCCATGTTCGAGGAGGGGGTGATGGGATAAATCCCCATCACTTCGTTGCAGCGGTAAGCCACGTAGGCCACCGCCTCATTGCCGTCAATTGTCGTATAGGTCTTATTCATGTTGCTCAAATGCTCTGTCGCGCCAGGCGCAGGTGGAACGGCGCATGGCCGCAGCTATGATGGACCAGGAATGGCGGCGTGCCGGGCGCCGCCGGGGAGGCTTCCCCGGCGCAAACCGCTACGCTCGTGGCGAACTCGCTTTCGCCTTGTTGTCCATTTCCTCGTTCAGCAGGCGTAATCTGCCGGTACGGGTTGTAGCTGACTGTACCAGCCTTGGCAATTCTTCACCGTATTTTGCGCTGCCCGAAGCTCATTAGCACAACCAGCGCAACCCGCATGGAATGGAAAGGCGGGCTATTGCCTGGGCGCTCTACGGCCCGCAGCCCGAATTGGCGCCGCGGGGCGGTAACCCGGCGCCCAGCCGCAGCCGCTTCGGCCGCAGGCACCGAGCCGGCCCTAACCTAACGCAGAGACGCAGAGATCGCGGAGAAGTGCGGAGCCCAAAGGCCACACCGTTTCTGCGAACCTTGCGTCTCCGCAGTAAAACGATTCGTCATGGAGTTGAGCCAGCTCCAGAGGAGCGGCATGTCTGTAGCGACCCCGCCCCCTATGAACCTCGCGAGCCCCGCAGGGGCGGCACGGTTCGCACCCGGCAGCACCGTGCCGCCCCTACGGGGCTTACGCTGGTTCTTGATGTCGTGTGCTATACACACGTCGCCCCTCTGGGGCTGCGGACTTCGCCGGCCTGTGCGACGGTTCAACGCCGCGCCTCGCACAAACCACCTGCCACAGCCAGCCATCGCGGGAGCCGCCCTTACGGTTCCAAGGCAATTTCCGCATCCTTATCTCGTTTTTCCCCACAATGATCCAACAGCCTTGTTGAGAGATTCGCCCTTGGAGGAATTATTGGCGATGACAAATCCATCGCGCCGATTGGCGGATATGGCGAAAGCAGCCCTCCAGCCGGGATTAAACCCGCTGTGTTCGAGGAATTTTTCACCATCAAAAAACACGATCCGGTAACCAAGGCCGCAATCGGTTGCATTTGGCTGGACTTCAAGCATCGCGGCAACGGTTTCCGGTTTGAGAACACCACGCCCAGGCGGTTCACCATGCGGCCCCGGCACTCCGGCGGCAACAAAACGTGCAAAGTCAGGAACGGTGCAAATCTCGCCGCCCACGGCAGGCGAAGCCAACAGCCGGTAGCCCACTCTCCCCTGCCACCAATCGTAAGGAATCGGTGCGCGGCCTTCCAGTTCAGGCGTCCAGACCCACTCCAGGCTCGGCATCCCTAGAGGTTGGGCCACCTCGCGCCGGATGAAGTCGGCGAATGGCTCGCCACTGACATCTTCGATGATCATTTGCAGGATGACAAAGCCGCCAGCGGAATACGCCCAGGTTGACCCCGGCCGCCATTGGACGAACACCGGGCCATCTTTGCGGTTCTTGCCTTCGAGTATTTCCACCAGCGTCGGCAAGCGCTCGCCCTGGGCGTAATCCGAGAGGCCAGAAAGCGTCAACCCGGCTGTATGGCTTAACAAACGCCGGATGGTAACCCCATCGGCATCGAATTCCGTGGAGCGAATCTGCCAACGCTTGAGGTAGCGATTCGCCGGGGCGTCCAGTTCCACCTTGCCTGCCTCCACCAGGCGCATGATGCCCCAGGCTGTCAGCACCTTCCCATCCGAACCGTGGTTGAAAACCATGTCCGGTCGCATCGGTTCGCGCGTCTGACAATTGGCCAGGCCGAAAGCTTTCGTCCAAACTACCTCGCCATTCTGGATGCAGGAGATGACGGCCCCCGGAACATGATTCTTTGCGAGCAAAACCGGCATTTGCCTTTCCAGCGCTACATCGAAGGGCTCGCCGGAAGCGGGGACTGACGTCTGCGCAACAGAATTACGATGCGCCGGTGCCGTGCCACAACCCGCAAGCAACATCAGGGTGGCGAGCATGAATAATGGCATACTAGCTCTCATGCCGTGCATCTGCGTTCCAGGCCAGGTTTCATTCATAACTCAGAGAATGCCAATCTCACGATCTCACTTCTCCACGGCAGACAAAGTATGGACATCGCGGGACAGAAGCCAACGACCGTCGCGCTGCTTGCGGTATACCGTCATGCGATGCCCGGCGAGTTGTGCCGCTTTCCCGCCTGCGCGTGGGGTCACGGAGAGTGCGTCCCGACTCCACGTGTAAGCGACCTCGCCCACAACAACGACCTCTTCCAACTCGCTGGTGCAACAGATTCGCATCTGTTGGTGGGCGGCCATGAAGTTGGACGAAAATCCCTCCCGCCCGAGCGGCGCCTGGCCGGGGGTGAGAAAGAGGACATCCTCCGTGACTAAGGCGAGCACACGAGCCAGGTCACCGGCATTGATAGCCTCAATCCAAATTGAATGCACCGTGCGGATTTCTCGTTCATCAGATGCCATAGCGTGTGACGTGGCCTAACGCCCAGATCAGCGACCCGGCGCCGCTGATCTTCGATTTTCAACAAAGCTTCATCGCCGGGAGTGGCGTGGCTCTCGGCGAAACATTGTGGGGGATGACCTTGAGGCTCGCTCGGTTGGTGCCAACCATCACGTAGGTCCCGGTGTATGGGACATTGGTCCATCGTCTGCCAGCGACAACTGTGACTTGTGTAAGCTTGAAGGAATGGTCTCGGAAGAACTCGACCGTTTGCATGGCCTCGATCTTGTTCGTGGAATTCGGACCGCTCCAGCCATTCGTTTCAGTTTGCCAGACGCCAATGAAGCTCTCGGCATAACAGCGGTGTCCCAGAAGCGTCGCAATTAACCCGCCGAGGAGCAACAGGCTTTTCGACATGGTGCGCACGAATGATCTCCTAACGTGAGGTCAGCGACCGGAGCCAGCCGCCGACGCTCGATTTGTCTCTGAGCGAGCAGGCTGGCTCCGGCTCCCTGCACCGCCTGGTTCGGCCTTCCGGTACTTTTCTCTGACGCTCTGTGGTAACGCGTCCAAGACCTTTTGTGGGCAAGAGGATATCACCGCGCTCGAAAACGCGGAAACGCTGCTCTGCTTCCCCGAGTGAATCACTAGAATCCCGCCCTCACGTCCATCATAAATCCACAGCCGCCCCAGTTTCTCAATGAAAACAAACCAGCCCTCAGCCCGCAGACAATCATCCGGAGCGGCGGTGTCTGTAGCATCGCCAGACCGCCACATGACCTTAAGCGACCAGGAGCGCGCTGGCTGCTCTGTAATCGTCAGCGTGCTCCCTTTAGCGTCCAGGGCATACTGCCCGGGCTTCCGAACGAAATCGTTTACAAGCGGTGCTGCGTGGATATTGCTGGTCGTGAGAATGACAGCCATGAATACGATAAGAGATACGCTGGTGTTCATACGGATATTGGCCGAACGCAAAGGTGAGCGATGGCGGCGGGCGGCAAGCGCCCGGATTGCCAAAGAGACACGGCCCGCGGCCATTCGCTCAACCGAAAAGTTCGACTCTGCGGAGCTCATTTCACAAGTTCGACCGCAAGGATGGCAGACTGGCTGTCCGAGTCGGGCAAGGCAGAGTAGTTCGTGCCGGCAGCCTCCCAAACAGTGGCCAGCGGAATGGCCAGCGGGGTGCGGTTCCCTTCCCAGTGGGCGCTTCCATGCCAGGACCGGATGCCCCCGATGAGTGGCGCGGTGAACTCCACGGGCAACTTCGTGCGGCTCCCTGTGGAGTCCGAGACTTCGAGGTAACCTGAAAAAGTCCTTTGCTCGCAACGCAGCCCCAGGAGGATATTCGTGCAGGACCACGGAGTGTCGGAGTTGATGATGCTGTGTTGCGTGACAAGGGAGCGGCCGCGCTTGATCAGCACGAACCGCATGGACCTGAACGACTGGTGGGAGGGCGGGAAGGCGAGCTTGTAAGTGTGGAACTCTGGCACGCGGGACAGTTCTTCCACGCTGATTTGAGCGGTGGTGCCTGTTGGCCGGTTGGACTCATTGCGACCGCACCCTACAAGGAGCACGCAGGCGATAAGTGTAACCGACGGGATGGTGTTCTTCATAGTCGTGCGAGCGCTGTCGAACGAACCGGCTCAGGCAGGCCGGGCCAATGATGTTCGATTGTAAACAGACACGCCATCCCGGCCTTGCCTGGAGCCGGCTTGTTGGACCCAAATACTCTACCGAGGCGTGATATCTTTGGGCTCATCGGTGGGTGATCGCCACTCGGCATCAAACAACTCACGAATCCGTGCTAGAACAATTTTCGGGTCCTGTCCTTCCTGCCCATAAGCCTTTGCGGCGTGACGCGCCACATCTACCAGCAGCAAACCCCAGGCTCCAGCGTCTCTCCAGGTGGTCCGCAACGTGAGCTGCTGCGGGTTTCCAGGGGCGGCCCAAACTCTCAACACTTCAACGGCCTGCGGGTCGGCTTGGGCAATGGGAGGAGTCTCCAAGGCATTCGGGTTCTGGGCATCGGCGCTCATACTCAGGTCCAACGCCGAAGCTCACTGGCCGGGAGCAGCCGCCAGCGACGTGGCATTGAAAACAAACTGAACCGGCTGCTCCCGGTCCAGTGAAGCGGCAAGTTGGGCGATCTGCTCATTGCGAACGCGGCTTCCGCCTGCTGAGCCATGTATCCAATGCGAAGACCAGCGCGAAAGCCAAGGCAACTAACGCCGCAAAGTATCTGTCGAAAAGCCTGACCTCAACATATTCCGGCGTTGGCCCGCTGTAACCCATGCCCGATGCAACTCCAAAGGTGCCGATAAATAAGCCGAACACCAGCATAACCGTCGCGAGCACCGCACTAACCTTCGCTGTGTCCCCGTCCCGAGCCAGGTGCAGTAAGAAGCTGACTCCTGCCCCGGCCAGCCCGATAAAGAGCGTCAGGCAAGACCAGCCACCTACAAGTCCCCGCAGGTTCGCCATATTGAAGGCACTCATCACTCGCTCAGTAGGGCGCCCAACGAAAACGCTCAGCGATGCGCCGCCCAGGGCTCCGGATTGCATCTGAGACGCAACCGGCGCATTCGCTGCAGCAAAAGTTAGCGATTCGCATCATGCTTCTTGAGGCACGTGTAGAAAATCAAGCACGCCCAGGCGAGGAAGTACACGACCGCTGCCCAGAAGCTAACCGGATCTGCCGCGGCAGATATCTCGTGACCTCCACCTTTGCCCACCCTGATACGCCCAGCGCAAATCGCAACAATGGCGCCGACAGCCAAGACCACCGCGACGAGTAACACGATCATTTTGGCAATTGAGGCGTCCTTGTTCCTATTGCGCTCCATACACACCGCTAACGATCAGCTCACCGATGGCGGCCCCTCCGTGACTCTCGAATCGCCAGAGCACGCCGCGGGGCCGCCATTCGGCGAAGCACGAGGTTGGACGGCTTTAAAGGCAACCTGCAGAATGAAAGCAACCATACTCCAGATCAGTATGTCATAGGCAAGCCACTCAACGTCGAACACGGAAACGAAAAGATCATCATCAGGATTGGCCCCGATGACGAGCCTGCCCGCATGGTGAAAGACGGGGCCGAACAAATGGCAATCCGCGCTAGCCCCGACGAGGAGCCTGCCCGAGCCAAGGCAGAGCGCAAACGGATGAACGAAAGGCAGAGGTAGCCCACGACTGTCGCCACAGGAACAGCTCCATTCCAGTGCATATGATACGCCGGTCACAACGACCGCGGCCAGCAAACACGTCTTAATCCGGCGGCGCATACGGTATTGTCCAACGCGGAGGTGAGCGATGGCTGGCCCTCAAGCCGCTCCCGAATCCGCAAACATCGTGGCGGGCCAGCCATTCGCTCAACCGTCTTGTTGGGCGCCCTACCACTGCGCCCTCCTCTCCGGCTCGTAGGCCCCGTGGCCGACCGTGAGCCGACCATCGGGCTCCAGCACGCTGCGCGTGACAAAGTATCCAAATCCTGCCTGGCAGATGCCGAAGCGAAACACGCGGTGCCTCGCCTCAGGGTGGTCTTCGTACGCGATGCTGGAATAAAACCACATGTTGCTTCCCCTGATGACGACCAAAGGCCCCCGCCAGAACGGAAGGTCCCGCTCCTTCCCAGGTGGAATGCCCACGCCACGGCCGGTCTCCTTGGCAGCAACCGTGACAAAACTCCCGGTGCTGTTCTTGATGCTTAGGCTGTGGCAAACGCAGCAGCCCGACGCGCAAAGGACCACCACAGCCAGCGCTGTCCCCAGTGCGCCCGCACCGCCGCGATATGGAAAGCTATGCCTCATAACGCCCAACGTCGCTGCTCAGTGGCGCGCCGCCAGTGGCGCACGATTGCAAACCGAAGGGTAATCGGCGCGTCCACTGGAGCAGCCAAGTTGGGCGGCAGCATTTGCAACCTCCTGCTTCAAAAATGAGCAACTTGCAACACCTGCCCATCGCGATCTCGGATCGTCACCGTGCTCCAACTGCGCTGCTGAAAGCCAGCAGCAGGTTCAGCCCAAACGCTCCATACGCCATTCTTGAAAAGCGTGTGATATGACTCATGTGCGGGTAGTGGCAGAATAGGCTTCGCCACTCGCAGCACTTCCTCCTCGGTCATGCGTGGCCGAACAATACCGCGATTCTGGGAGGCACAACCTGCCAGCAGCATCACCGCTACGACCATGCTGAGCAACAAAGTTGTGATAATCTTCATGCTGGTTAGACGGCAACTAGCGCGAGACGCTCTCGTGCCGCCCAACACCCGGCCTGAGTGGTGCCGGGCCAAAGGTGTTCGATTGCAAAACAGAGCGCGCCACCGGCATCCACTCCAGGCCGAAAGTTAGACCAGATCATAACGCACCGAACGCTCTATGCCCCTCCACTTGGCCGTTGAGCAAGATGAAGCGAACATCGAGGGTTCGGTTGTTGTTGGTCCTCTTGCAGTCCAAATAGGACAGGTTTGTTACTGCCTGCCTGAAGCCGTTCCCCTCAAGAATAACCTTCCACTTTGGCCCGTCCAAGATTGCGTCGTCGCGGTTTGTCATTTGCTCCAGGCTGCTAAAGGAAGTGATGGAGCAGGTGAAGCCCTGGCCTTGCATCGTCTGTTGCGCCGAGACCAATGGGGTCCGGTCGGGGACCCACTCCTTGAGTTGCCGGCCCATCCGCTTGGCTCTGGATTCTGGGGGACTGCAGCCCGCCAATCCCAGCGCCAAAACAAGCAGTAGTATTCTCATCAGGTGAAGTGCCGAGTCTAACGTGAAGGTCAGCCACCGGGGCCAGCCGCCGCTGACGTTCGATTTGTCTCTGAGCCAACCGGCTGGCCCCGGTTGGCTGCACCGCCGCGTTCGGCTCTCTTCAGGGCTTCGGGATATTGGAGACACAGACCGGCGATTGAGAAATTGACCACTTCCTGTGCCTTGTTGTCATAGGACACCAGCATAACCGCCACCCGGTCGTCGCACTGCTTGTATTCGACCATGCTGTTCCAGTACGGTCCCAATCGCAACGCTTCTTCCCAGCGCTCCCCACGGCCGATGAAAGCCCAGAAATCGGAACTGGCAACGCCGGAAGTGAAGGACCGCCTTGCGATGGCAACGCGGTTGGTCCCGGAGGAAAGGACCTCAACCGACCCGCCGAGGTGATCTCGCCCTTTCTCTGCCCAGTCCTTTAGGGCTTGCAGGCTGGGGAACCCAAGGGGCTTCTCAGCCGCAAACACCCCCAGGCTAATTGCGAGCGTGGCGGTCGCGACGAAGATGCGGATCAGCGCTTTCATACGTGTTGCCGAACAGTATGTTTGGCCCGAAGTTCCCAGGAGAACAGGCCATTCCTCGGTATTCCCAAATTGCATAGGGCCATTCTGCATATGCCTGGCGGCATTGTCAAGCCTCTGTTTCAAGTATAACATGCTATAAACCATGCAGTTAGTTTGCGCTTATGATTCGAAATAGGAGCTTAAACGGTGCATGCTCCCGGGGCAGGTACCCGCTTCTGAACGCCTCCACTTAAGGTTTGCACAATTAGCCCGCATCTGGCAAACCTCAACCCATGCAACCACCAGTTCCGGCATCCGGCTTGCCTTTCCCCACCACCCCCGAGGTCATCTTCGCCAACTGGCGGGAGGCCCTGCACCGCAGCGGTTTAACCCCCGCCATGCAGGCCGTCTATACCATGGCGGTGAGCGGCTACCTCGAATATTGCGCGCGCAACACGGTGAGCGTCACCAAGGCCAGCGCGCAGGCCTATATGAGCGACGTCATCCGGCGGGGACTGGCCAAGCATCCGGAGCTGTGGAAGGAGGGCCTGAACTGGTTCTTCCGTGAAGGCCGCCGGCACTGCGCGGCCACCCCGCGCCTGGACGACCACTCCATGCCCACGCTCGGCCAGGCCGATACGGGCGCCCAACCTTGGGAGCGGCGGCTGATCGAGCGGCTGCGCATCCAGCATTATGCGTGGCGCACCGAGAAGAGCTACCGTGAATGGGCCTGGCGGCTGGCCGAATTCATCGGCCCGCGGGACCTCGAAACCGCCGGCAGCGAGGACCTCAAGGCCTTTTTGAGCCACCTGGCCGTCAAAGGCCGGGTCGCCATAGCCACGCAGAAGCAGGCACTCAATGCCTTGATCTTCCTTTTCCGCGAGGCGCTGGGGCGGGAGGCGGGCGACCTGAGCGGGTTCCAGCTTTGCCGGCGGGGCCCGCGCATCCCGACGGTGCTGAGCCGCAAGGAATGCCGCCGGCTGTTCGAGGCGATGGAAGGCACACCGCGGCTCATGGCCGAGCTGATGTACGGCAGCGGGCTGCGAGTGACGGAACTGCTCCGGCTGCGGGTGAAGGACGTGGACCTGGCGCGGCTGCAGGTAATTGTGCGCTCTGGCAAAGGCGACAAGGACCGCGTGACGATGCTGCCCGAGAGCCTGGTGGAGCGGTTGCGAGCCCACCGTGACCGGCTTCG
>Ga0335069_10006747_pt1 | contig 16646 bp, 14 predicted proteins | sample Lox_Sample_11_FD_206714 | JGI IMG/M metagenome (GOLD analysis project Ga0335069, IMG submission 206714) | Soil microbial communities from Loxahatchee National Wildlife Refuge, Florida, United States - Lox_Sample_1.1 | ecosystem: Environmental > Terrestrial > Soil > Wetlands | place: USA...
AGAGACTTTTTGATGGCCGCGAGCTTCTCGTCGGGCTGCTCGCCGATGAACTTCAATGTCACGTGCAGCGATTCTGGCTTCACCCAACGCGCGTCGGGAGCGAAGTTATGAACTCCCTCCACGAAGCGGACCAGGCGCTCGCGAATGGCATCCTCGATATCGAGAGCAATGAAAAGACGCATAGAAGTGTTTGCCGCTAGCTAATACCGTCACGGCTAGGGGCTAGCAGCCAGGAGCTAGTAGCTCTTACATCAGCTTTCGTCGCACCATATCGAGGGCGATCGTGGAGGCGAAGCGGCGGATTCGCTTGCGGTCTCCAGGATAATTCCGCTGGATCACTTCTGTTCCAGCGTCGCTGGCAACGGCGTGGAAAACCAAGCCCACAGGCTTTTCTGGAGAGCCTCCGCCCGGGCCGGCTACACCGGTGATCCCGACGCCGAGGGTGGATTCGCAGCGATAGCGAATTCCCTCCGCCAGCGCTGCCGCTACCTCGCGGCTGACGGCGCCGTGGCGTTCGATCATGTCCGCAGGAACACCGGCGAATTCCGTCTTCAGCGTGTTCGAGTAGACCACGGCCCCGCCCAGGAAATATCGGGAACTGCCTGCGACGGACGTGATGCGCTCGGCCAGCAAGCCTCCAGTGCAGGATTCGGCTGCGGCCAACGTAGCCTCGCGCATTTGCAGCCAGTACCCAACGATCTGCTCCAGTGATTGCCCGTCGCGCGAATAAACGGCGTCATCAAGCTCGTCTTCGACCTCTCCGGCAACTTCATCGGCACGAGTTTGCGCCGCCTCGAGAGTCGGTCCGTGAGCTTTGAAGTGCAGTTCGATTTCTCCGGCACCGGCCAGGATTGTGGTCTCGACATCGGAATAGCGCTTGTAGATCGGGGCCACGCGAGCATCGACGGCCGACTCGCCCAGCATCGCCACTTTTAAAGTGCGTGTGAACAAGTGAGCGGGGGGAACTTTGGCGCGAAGCCGCTCGCGAACTTCGTTCTCGAACAGGCCCTTCATCTCGTGCGGTGGTCCGGGGAGAAGGACGACGATCCGCTCCCGGCCTTCAAACTGCCCTGCAAGCCACTGTCCGGAGGCAGTCCCGTTCGGATTAGGCAGGGCCGTGGCGCCTTCGAGGACGTCCGCTTGCTTGGTATTGTTGGGTGTCATCTTCCAGCCGCGATCCGCGAACCGCTTCTCCAGTTTGGCGACGATCTCGGGATCGCGCTGGAGGGTTACGCCGAGGGCTTCAGCAACGGCTTCGCGAGTGAGATCGTCTTCGGTGGGCCCGAGCCCTCCGCTAAAGATGATGATGTCCGCGCGGAAGAGCGCATGCTGCGCGGTAGCGACCAGATGGCGCATGTTATCGCCGACTACGCTTTTGAAGGCCACATCAACGCCGAGCAGGTTCAGTTGCTCCGTGAGATACAGGGAGTTGGTGTCCACGCGGTACGGAGTCAGCATCTCGGATCCTACCGCGATGATTTCGGCGTTCACGCGTTACGAGTGTAAATGAAAAGCCTCGGTCGGCGGAGCGAACTCCAAGCCGGTGGGGTTTGATCTTTTCTGCTATCTACTCCGGTATCAACCGCAGGCCCTGAATGTTCCACGAGAGATGATGAACCGCGTTCGTGGTGGCGAGAATGACGCTGCGACCCGGGGCGAAGGCGAGACCGACCAATCCCTGGCCAGCCACCTCCAAATTAGCTCTCGCATCGGGAGTGATTCTTACGATTCCGCGAGTGCCGTTGAGAGAGGCGGCAACATAAATGTTCCCATCCACGTCGAATGCCAGTCCCTGCGGGCGGCCAAGTCCCTTATAGAACGTGCTCACGGTCCCGGCGGGGTCAATCCTGAAGACGCGATCATTGGGGCCGGTGACGTAAAGGTCGCCTTGCGGGCTGAACGCAAGATGGTACGCCGAGACGCTAAGCTCCAGCGTGGCGAAGACGAAGACCTGCTGGTCGCGCGCGATCTTGAAGATCGTTCCATTACGATCGCCAACATAGAGGCTGCCGTCGCGGTCAAAGGCGATTCCCGTGGCCACTCCCATTCCTTCCGCGTAGGTCGTCATGGTGCCGTTCTGCGCAACGCGGTATACCGCCCCATCGAAGCGAGATGACACGTACATTTGCCCCTGCCGGTCGAAGGCGATGGACGTGGGATTCATCATCTCGGTCGCGAGCGGCTTGACGTTGTAGTTGGTGTCGATCTTGAAAATCGAGGCGGGCACCTTCTGGCCACGAGATCCGGAGAATGTCACGTAAATATTGCCCTCGGCATCGAGGGCGGGATTGGTCACCGGATGCAGATTCTCCGCGATGGGGACGGCGACCCGCACGGGTTGCGGATTACTGACGTGGCCGTTGATGGCGACCACGACCGGGCCCGATGTCGCGCCTTCCGGAACGCGGGTCACCACGAAGCCGTCTGAACTTACGATGATTGAGCCTTCGTGGTCGCCGAATTTCACCTTTGGGCGGGCATGTTGGGGCGGACGGAGACCGGAACCGATAATGCGCAGTTCGCCGCCGGCAAGAGCTGCGGAGGGTGAAACGGATTCGATGTGGGGCGTGCCGTTGGCGTTCTTTCTGCCGAGGATGCGATCCGAGAATCCCATGAACTAGTACCGAGAGCAGTAAGGAACTTTTCCGGGGCCCGTTAAGGTTAGGCTGAAGCAAGCGGTACGTGTGAACGACCTGCGCACAGCTTCATGCCGATCGATTTCTCTTGCGGCGCTCCAGCCCACCTATCTTAGTAGACCCCAATGAAGCAGAAGTTGCATCACTGCCAATGCGTAAAATCCTGCCGCGACATCGTCGAGCACGATCCCGGTGCCTTCAGGCAGTCGTTCCAGTTGTCGAACGGGAGCAGGCTTGAGGATGTCGAAGACTCTAAAAAGTATAAAACCGGCGAGGAAAGTTTTCCACGCAAGGGGGACGGCTATGAGTGAGATGAGTTGTCCGGCGACCTCATCGATGACGACGAAGCTGGGATCTTCCTTTCCAGACGCGCGGGCGACGCGGGTGGCGGCAGGGATACCCACAAGGGTGATGAACGCGGCCAGCACAACCAGTGTTGGCACCTGCACTGACTGTGGCAACTTGTGAGCCAAGGCAGCCCAGATGATCGTCGTTGCAGCTGAGGCCCAAGTGCCGGGTCCAGGGCGCAGGTGCCCGATGCCGAAAAATGTGGCCGTCAGCGTGGCCCAGAGCGGCGCGCGAGGAACTGCGAATTCGTTCATCTAGCGGTCTCGGTCCCGGTCTTCAAGGTTGCCATCCTGAATCAGTTCTTCCGCGTCTTTCACCGGTGACGAGATCACGTAATCGCCGCTGGCCCACTTGCCCAAGTCGATCGTGCGGCAGCGCTCGCTGCAGAAGGGGAAGTCCGTAGCGGCGCGTTTCACCTGCTTCTTACAAATGGGGCAGCGGACCTTGATTGCGCGCTTGTGGGGCATGAACGGCTCTATTCTAAAGGGAGTCGCCCGAGTTTCACAGAAACGCGTGATTCTCGCGCAAGGAACGCGAGAAATCGGCCACTCACTAGAGGATCTGTGCCACGAGGTCGTAGTCGTGAGCTTCCATGATTCTGCACCGGCAGAACTGACCCGGTTGCGGATCAAGATGGTCAGGGTAGTCATTCACGAAGACTTTGCCGTCAATCTCGGGCGCGTGCATACAGGTCCGACCCTCCAGCAGAAGGTCAGTTTCCTCGGAATTTCCCTCGAGCAGGAGATCGAATTCGCAGCCCACTAGCGCTCGTTTTTTCTTCTTGCTGATCTGGCGCTGGATGGACATCAGGTGCTTGCGGCGGCGTTCAATCTCGCGTGGAGAGAGCTTCTTCTCGAGATCATACGCGCGCGCGCCCTCCTGGTCAGAGTAAGAAAATGCTCCCATCCAGTCGAATTGCGCCTCCCGGACGAAATCGCAGAGCTCTTCGAATTCCTTCTCAGTCTCACCCGGGAACCCAACGATGAAAGAAGTCCGCAGCGTCAGGTCGGGAATGACGCGACGCATTTTCTCTATCGACTTCAGAAACACATCCGCACCACCGCCCCGCTTCATCCGCTTGAGAACTGACGCTGAGGCGTGCTGCAACGGAACATCCATGTAAGAGCAAATCTTGTCATGCGCGGCGATCGTCTCCAGCAGCTTGCCCGTGATCTTGTTGGGATACGCATACAGAAACCGCACCCAGCGTATATCCGGAACCTGAGCAAGTTTGCCAAGCAGCAGCGCCAGCCCGTCCTTCAGGTTGAGGTCTTCTCCGTAGCAGGTGGTGTCCTGGCCGATAAGGGTGATTTCGCGGACGCCGCACTGGGCGAGGCGTTCGGCTTCTGCGATCACGGATTCGAACCGGCGCGAGCGGAATTGCCCGCGAAGCTGCGGGATGATGCAGAATGTGCAGGGATGATCGCAGCCTTCGGCGATTTTGATGTACGCCATGTGACGGGGCGTCGCCAGAATGCGAGGCGTGTCCTCGTCGTAAAGATAGTTGGGGAGGTCGGCAATAGCGCCATCCCACGATCCGCGCGAGAAGCGGCCCTGCGCCGCGCGTGCTTCGCCCTCGGCACGCCCGTTCAGCACGACAAGAGGGTTGTTTGGCGGCTGGGCCGGAGCAATCCCCGTCGCAGGGAGAATGTTCACCAATTCTCCAGTACCGACCACGGCGTCAACTTCGGGAATATCTTTGCGGATTTGATCGCGAAAGCGCTCCACCAGGCATCCGGCGACCACCAACTTTTTCGCCTTGCCAGATGCTTTGTGAGCGGCCATCTCAAGGATGGTGTTCACCGACTCCTGCTGCGCGCTGTCGATAAATGAGCAGGTGTTGACAACGATGACGTCGGCGTCCTCGGCATTGCGCGTGAGTTCGGCGCCGGCTCGGGCGAGCATCCCCATCATGACCTCGCTGTCGACGAGATTCTTGGGGCAACCCAGGCTGACAAATCCCACCCTTTGCGGCTGGGATTCGTTCGTATGCTTTGCAGACTTCCTGCTTTTTGACGCGGCGGAACCGGTCACTGCTGGGGATTCAACTGGCATGCAATCTTTCTATCTTAGCATTCGGGCAGGCGCGCTTTTCAGCCGTTCAGCATTGAACTCACGCCGGTGCCGGCGCCGCGAGAAGGCTATAGCGCTGGAGATCACCGCGAAAACCGACGCTGGATTGGCAAAAATCCAGAGCCCTTTGCCCCACGTCTTCCACAGGATTTGAACCGGAAAGATTAGTTCTGCCGTGGTTCAAAACTGGCTGGCTCGTGCTAGGCTATGTGTTCCGCCGTAACAACTTAAGAGTAGAAAAGCTCGCTGGAGGGGAAATGTCGGGCAAACGGCTCTGCGTTGCAGTGCTGGCTGTGATCGCTCTATCTGCCGTTTCGGCGGTTGCACAAGACGAAAAAAACGAAATCGGCGGAATGTTGGGCCGCACATTTATCAGCGATCAAACCATACAAGGAGCGACCTATTTCGACCCCATCATTCACAGCGGCAAGGGACTGACGTTTGGGGGCGAATATGCACGCCATCTCTATGTGACGCCGGTTTACTCAATTTCCGCCGAAGGGGTACTTGCCTACAACACTGACGTGGATCTGAACGCAGGTGAGTATGGCCACGCGGTGGTGCCGACGGATCTCAAGAAGCTATTCATCACCCCTGCGGTACGGCTGAACCTTTTCCCCACCACGGCCGTCTCGCCGTGGATCAGTTTCGGCGGTGGATTTGGCCGAATCACGCAAAATAGCGAACTCGATTACAGCGGCACGAATCCAGGCAAGACGAAGACCAGCGGCGTCATCGAGGCTGGTTTCGGACTCGATGTGAAGGTCTGGAGGAAGCTCAGCATGCGCGGCGAAGTGCGCGACTTCTGGGCGGGTGAACCCGACTTCCCACTGGCTCCGACGGGCAAGTCACGACAGCACAATTACTTTGTTGGCGGAGGCGCCTTCTGGCGCTTCTAGCACCGCGCCACCCGGGCGATGATTCAACTCTCCGATATCCATTCCGCACTCAACAGAATTCGTGCAGATATCCGCGTTTCGCCCTGCACTCATTCGGAGACGTTCTCAGCACTCACCCAGAACTCCATCTTTCTCAAGCTGGATAACCAACAGCGCACCGGCGCCTTCAAAGAGCGAGGTGCTCTGAACAAGCTCCTCACACTGAGCAACGACGAGCGCGAACGGGGAGTCATTGCTGCTTCGGCCGGCAACCATGCCCAGGGAGTCTCCTATCATGCGGGGCGGCATGGAGTCCGGGCTCACATCGTCATGCCCCTGCCCACGCCTCTGACGAAAGTTTCAGCAACGCGCGGTTACGGTGCGGACGTCGTGCTCTATGGTGCAAACTACGATGAAGCCTACGGAAAAGCTGTTGAGCTAAGCGAAGAGGACCGCCTCACCCTCATTCATGCCTTCGACGACGATGCCGTGATCGCAGGGCAGGGAACGCTCGGGCTTGAGATCCTCGCGCAGAGTCCCGATGTTGAGGCCATCGTTTCCCCGATCGGCGGCGGCGGCTTGATCGGCGGAATTGCCTGCGCGGTCAAGGAAACCAATCCCAAGGTCAAAATCTACGGCGTGCAACCGGCACGGCTGCCATCGATGAAGGCTGCCGTGGCCCAAGGGAAGCCCGTCACGCTCGAATCGGCCAAGACGATCGCCGATGGAATCGCAGTGCGGCGCGCCGGCGATCGCACCCTGCCGCTGGTCCAGAAGTACGTCGATGACATCGTCACCGTGGAAGAGGAGGAAATCGCAAATGCGATTCTCCTTCTGCTCGAGCGCGAGAAGACGCTCGCCGAAGGCGCGGGTGCGGCGGCGATTGCGGCTGTGCTGAACCGCAAGCTGCCTTTGCAAGGGAAGCGGGTAGCGGTGCTGGTGTGTGGCGGGAATATCGACGTCACGCTTCTAGCACGCATCATTGAGCGCGGCTTGGTGAAAGACGGACGGCTTGTGCGCCTGCGCGTGCACCTCCCCGATTATCCCGGAGCGCTGCACAACCTGACCGGGATCCTGGCGAACCACCGCGCGAACATCGTTGAGACGGCTTACGATCGCGCGTATCACGGCGTCAACCTGGGAGATACCGCGATTGATATCACCATGGAGACGCGCGGGCCGGAGCACATTTCGGAGCTGCTGACCGCCTTGGTCGCAGCGGGATATCCGCATGAGAGGATTTTGTGAACGGGTGCGCTGAGAGATCCGGTGGCGACTGGGGCTGAACCTCAGATTACGGTGAAGATGGGCTGGCTGGGGTCTTGCTACCACCGCCGTGGATCAGTAGCCAGACCAGAATTCCTGCTCCGGCCGCTCCTCCGGCGATCCACTTGGGACTGATGCTGGACATGGCGCCCGTGGGACGAGCGGCAGGTCCACAAACTTCGGATTCGTCGTAGCTTTTCTGCTCGCCTTCATGCACCGATGCGCGCTGCTGAGAAGCCTCAGCAGCGGGCGTTTCTTTACCGCGGCCCTGCTCATGCTGCACGTTTACGTCTAGCTTGTGCGCGGCAACTTGGACGTTCCTATTCAAGTCCGTGACTACGTACTGCGTCCACTCGTTGACTACCGGCACGACAAGCAGGCAATTGACGCGAACCTTGAAGCCCCGGGCGGTTCCGACCGATACACCGCCGTGATCCAGTTCCAACAGATCGCCTTGGAACTTTGTGACCGACTCCGGCGCAATCAGGACCGTGGATCCCTCCAAGGTGAGATTCGCCGAAGCACCTGGTTTCGTTTCGATCGTATCCCCAGGAAAGATGGCAGAGGAATCGTGAGCCTCGTAGCCGTTCACCCACACGCCTCCCTGGGCGTGGAGAATGGCTCCGGTGGGCTTTTCAGGGAGCGCCTGCCCCAAGGATGAGACAGGCAATAACGCCGAAAGAGCCCAAGACAGACACGAACGTGAGATAGACACACCCATTCCACTTCTGCCAACGGTCGCTTGAAAAATCGTAGCTGCGAGTGGGACCACCGTCTATTAGCAGACTGGGTGCGCAGGCGCCTGACGGCACGCTTTTGTAAGCTTCTTTTGAGTTCGGTAAAACTTCGTAAATCATGAACTTGCGAAGGTTCCGGCAGGATAAAGTAAAGGTGCACACATGAAAAACAATGCATCGGTCGTGGGCTTTCTCGCGATAGCCGTCTTGGCGTGTGGCATGAACCTGCCAATACCGGCGGCGTCTGCGCAGGCTACGGATGCACAGCCATCCATCGCCAAACGGATTGGAACCATCAAGTCGATCAAGGGAAACGCGTTAACCTTGACGCCAACTTCCGGTCCCGAAGTGGCCGTGACCGTTCAACCTGAGGCTCGCATCCTGAAACTGGCGCCCGGCGAAAAGGACCTGAAGAACGCGGCGCCTCTGCAATTGCAGGATTTGCAAGTGGGGGACACGGTCCGTGTGCGCGGCACAGCCTCTGCCGACGGCCAGTCACTCGCTGCACTTGAAATCATCGTTATCACCAAAGCGGCCGTGGCGGCTGTCTCGGACCAAATGCGGGAGGACTGGCAGAAGCGCGGAATCGGCGGATTGGTCGAGTCTGTCGATCCCACGGCGGGAACCGTTACGATTTCCATTCCAAGTCTAACGACCAAGAAGACAGTTGTCGTCCATACAACAAAGGAGACGGTGATACATCGGTACGCGCCGGAATCAGCGAAACCGGAAGACGCCAAGCCGAGTAGTCTCGGGGAGATTCATACCGGAGACCAACTCCGCGCACGAGGCAATAAGAACGCCGACGGTACCGAGATCAATGCGGAAGAGATCTATGCGGGAGTGTTTCCACAATACGCGGCAACGGTAAAGTCGGTCGATGCCAGCGCTGGGGTGCTCACCATCCAGGATCTCGCAACCAAGAAGACCATTCAGATCAAAGTCAGCCCCGAATCCCAGTTGCACAAGGTTCCGCCCGAAATGGCCCAGATGTTTGCGATGCGGTTGAAAGGAATGATGGCGGGCGGAGCGGCGGGCGCGAGCGCCCCAGGCAAGGCGACAGCTCCCGCTACTCCGAGTGGGTCAGTTCCTTCGCCTGCGGGAAGTTCCTGGTCGCGCAGTGGCGGCGGCACTGCTGGCGGCATGCGTGGGAACGGTCCGCCAGATTTTCAGCGAATCTTGAGCCGCATGCCGTCCAGCTCGCTGACCGACATGAACCTGCAAAAAGGTGATGCGGTGATCGTTTTGGCTACGGAAGGTAGCGCGAATACTCCTCACACAGCGATCACGCTGCTGAGCGGGGTAGAACCCATTCTGCAGGCATCCCCCGGCGCCCAGGCGATGATGCTGACTCCGTGGAACCTGGGTGGCGGTGCGGGTGGGGGCGACGCCCAATAAATTCGACCCGTGGAGAAATTTGGAACCGCTGAGAAATTGAGCGAACTCTGGAAGCATCAGAAAGCAGGAAGGAAGAAATGAAGGGGTACCCTCTCCGTTTGCTAATCATAGTTCTCCTATCCCTACTGCATGTGTCTGCGCTGCACGCGCAGAATCCGTCAGCGCCCGCGGCGGGAGCATTGCACGGGCAGATTACCGATCCTTCCGGTGCGGCAATTTCCGGCGCAAGCGTCATCATGACATCGCAAAATGGTGCGCCCATTGTCGTGCAGAGTAATGGCCAGGGCTTCTATGAGTTCAAGACTCTGGCGCCCGGCAAGTACGTGCTCACCATCTCGGCTCCCGGCTTCACTTTATTCGAGAACGACAACGTTGTGATCGCGGACCAGCCCTTGCGCCTGAATGTGCCGATGACCATTGAAGTTGAGACGCAAAAGGTGCAGGTCTCCGACACAGCCCCAACCGTAGATGTGAATCCCGACAACAATGCCGGTGCGATCACGATTTCCGGTAAAGCACTGGAGGCGCTGCCGGACGACCCCGACGAACTGCTCTCCGACTTGCAAGCGCTCGCCGGGCCGTCCGCGGGCCCGAATGGCGGGCAGATGTATATCGACGGATTCACCGCGGGGCAGCTACCACCGAAGGCGTCGATCCGCGAAATTCGTATCAATCAGAATCCGTTTTCCTCGGAGTTCGACAAACTGGGTTACGGGCGTATCGAGGTTTTTACCAAACCCGGCACGGACAAATTCCATGGCCAGTTTTTCGTATTGGGGAACGCTTCGGCGTTCAACTCCCACAGCCGCTTTGCGGGGAATGAGTCTTCTTACGATTCGACGCAGTACAGCGGCAACGTGAGCGGCCCGCTGGGAAAGAGTGCTTCGTTTTTCGTCAATGCGGAGCGCCGGAATATCAACGATCTGGCTTCGATCAACGCGCTGACGCTGGATGAGAATCTGAACGAAATCAACCTTCTCGAGTCGATTCCCAATCCGCGGCATCGCACCAACGTCAGCCCGCGTCTGGACTATGCGATTACCAAGAACAATACTCTGACCGCTCGGTATCAGTTCTTTCGCGATTCAGAGGACAACAACGGTGTGGGACAGTTCAACCTGCCCTCGCAGGCTTATAACGAAACCTCGGATGAGCACACATTCCAGATCGGCGACACCCAGGTGTATGGAGCCAAGGTCGTCAATGAGACTCGTTTCCAGTACCTGCGCGAGCGCGACACCCAGAATGCACTCAGTACTCTACCCACCATCAACGTACGCGGTGCGTTCGGGGGCGGCGGTAATAACCAGGGAACGATTGTCGATCACACGGACCATTACGAATTCCAGAACTACACTTCGGTGATCCATGGCAACCACACCACCAAGTTTGGCGCACGGCTGCGAGTGCTGAGAGATGCGACCTATTCAACTTCGAGCTTCAATGGAACGTTCACGTTCTCGTCGTTGTCGCAGTATCAAGCGGTGGAATGCTCGGTGCACCCTCAGCCGTTGCCCTCCGGTTGCCCCGCGCCGAGTACTTCAGCGCCAACCCCTGAGCAGTTGGGTATTGTCACAGGTACTCCGACTCTGAGTCTCAGGACTTACGACGCAGGACTCTATGCGCAAGATGATTGGCGAATGCGTCCGAACATCACTTTGAGCTACGGGCTGCGTTTTGAGACCCAGGACTACATCCACGATAACGCGGACTGGGCTCCGCGCATCGGATTTGCCTGGGGCGTGGGTGGAAGAAGAGCGCCGCCAAAAGTCGTTATTCGCGGCGGGTTCGGCATGTTCTACGACCGTTTCCAATCGGACCAGATCCTGCAGGCCGAGCGGGTGAATGGCGTGGTGCAGCAGCAGTACGTGATCAACAATCCCAATTGCTATCCGCTTCCGGCCAACTGCGACGTTGCGACTGCCAGTGAATCCATGCCGACCAAGTACGAGGTCAGCCCACGACTGCACGCGCCGTACACGCTTCAGACCGCGTTGAGTGTGGAGCGCCAGGTTACAAAATCAGCAACCCTGTCGGTGACCTACCTGAATTCCCGAGGGTTCGATCAGTTCGCAACCATCAACGCAAACGCTCCCGACCCGAGAACCGGCAAGCGTCCGAATTCGGAGTTGGGCAACGTCTACGAGTACGTTTCCGAGGCGGTGTTCCGGCAGAACCAGTTGATAGTCAACAGCAACGTACGGGTCGGATCGAAGGTGCAACTGTTCGGCTTTTACACCCTGAATTATGCCAACAGCAATGCCTCTGGAGTATCCGCCTTCACGTCGAATTCCTACAACCTCAGCCAGGACTATGGCCGCGCCATGTTCGACACGCGCCACCGCCTGTTCATGGGCGGAAGCCTTGCATTTCCTTACTTGTTCCGTCTCAGTCCAGTTCTCGTGGTCAATTCCGGATCACCTTTCAACATCACTGCGCCGGACGACGTAAACGGCGATTCCATCTTCAATGACCGTCCGGGACTGGTGAGCCGCGCGACGTGTCCTTCGAATACCGCCCCTAGCGGCACGATTTATTGCACAAGTCTGGGGACCTTCGACGCAGCGGGGGCCTCTCCCGGAGTTCCTCTGTTGCCGATCAACTACGCTACCGGACCAACGCACGTCGCTCTGAATCTGCGGCTGACGAAGACGTTTGGATTGGGGAGCAAACGGAAGGAAGGATCGAATGCACAGGGTATGGGACCCGGTGGAGGTCCTCGCGGCGGTGGAGGTCCTCGCGGCCCACTCTTCGGAGGTGGCGGTGGGATGATGAGCGGTCCGAGCACGGACCGCCGCTATAACCTGACACTCGGTGTCAACGTGCGGAATGTCTTCAACAAGGTGAATCTCGCAAATCCGAGCGGGATTCTGGGATCGAGATTCTTTGACATGTCAAACAGTCTGGAGCGGGGGCCATTCTCCACCTCAGGGGCCGTGCGCCGCATCGATCTCCAGGCGACGTTCAGCTTCTAGCGAGAACCTGGGACCGAATAGGCGGGTTCGCACCTCTCGGGTTATTCTGGATATGCAGGTGGGTGGGGCAAGAAAACTGCATTCAGGCTCGAGACCGATTGGCTTTTCCTCCGATTAACAGACGAAAGTTCCTAAAAGTGGCAACGGCGGCTGGGGTGGCCGGCATCGCTGCGGACTCCACGCTCATCGAGCCCAATCGTCCCCGGCTAATCCGCAAGGAAATCGCAGTGCGGCGCTGGCCCGCCCGTCTCGACGGTTTCACCATCGCTCTTCTCAGTGACTTCCACTACGACCCATACTTTTCCGTGCATCCGATCCGCTCTGCGGTCGAGAGCGTGCAAAGACTGAATCCAGATCTGATCGCGCTCACCGGTGACTTCGTATCGGTACCGATCGTTGGCCATCCCAGCAAAGGCGCTGCCGATGCAGAGCCATGTGCGGCGATCTTGGGAAAGCTGCTTGCTCCTCACGGTCTGTGGGCCGTCTTGGGGAACCACGATGTCTTCTCCGATCCAGACCGAGTCACCAGTGCTTTGAAGGCTGTGGGAATCCCTGTCCTGGCAAACAAGTCGATTCCGATTGAGAGAGATGGAGCACGTTTTTGGCTGTCGGGTGTGGACGATGTGCTTGGGGGCAGAGCGGATTTGCCGCATGCGCTGCATGGCGTTCCCAGCGGCGAGGCTGTCGTTCTGCTGGCGCATGAACCGGATTATGCCGATTACGTCGCGCAGTTCCCGGTTGATCTGCAACTCTCCGGGCACACGCATGCGGGCCAGATACGGATACCCTTCATGCGACCGCTTTATCTGCCCGAAATGGCCAAGAAGTACGTCTGGGGCCAGTTCCAAATTCGCGAACTCACGCTTTATACCAACGCCGGAATCGGAACGGTTGAAGTCCCCATCCGCTGGAATTGTCCCCCGGAAATCACACTGTTCACCTTGAGGAGCGGACGTCAGTAGGACTTGGTCTCTTCGCCTAAGTGCCAGAGAAATCATCCAACTTGCGCAAACCAATTCACAGCAGCCAAAGGGTAGCCATAAGAAGGCGTTGTAAGTACTTGATTACGTGATGCTTATGTTTTAATGGTCTGGCTCCACATTTGCGACCGGGAATATTGGACTATACTGCTCGTCCGTGAACTGGTGAGATTGAATGTCTCGTCGCATCTGGCCTGCGATCTTATTGCTGATTGCGCCCTTGTGGTCGGGCGCGAGCACGACTGATAGCGCGCAGTCGTTAAACCTTGAACGCCGGCAACGCGAGGTCTCCAGGACGCTGCGGCGCGCAGCGCAGTACGTCGATGTTCCGCACATCAGCTCGCGTCCCGCCTGCGCCGACGTTCAGCCGCCACAGGAACTCACCACTCCCGATCCGCTCTTCACTACAGTCACAGCCGGGCACAAGGTCAAGGTGAGTTTCATCATTGGCATCGACGGACGAGTGCATAGCCCGCTGATCCTGGAGAGTGCGGGCGTCGCCGGAGACCGCCGAGTCCTCCAAACTGTCCGTACCTGGAGATATCGGCCAGCGACTTGCAACGGTGTCCCCACTGAAACCGAAGGTAAAGTTGAGTTCTCGGGCCGATAGCTACCGCCACCTCACTGCGCTAGAATTCTCAAAAGGTGATCAGTGGATAATAAACCGAAGAATCCCAGTCCGCCCATCCGGCCCTTAGACGCTCCCATCACCAACGCTGAATTGCAGGAACTGTATCGCCGGCTCAGGCCTGAGTTGCTCCAGGAGAAGCCGAGTCCGGAGGCTCTGGCAGCGGCGATGGAAGCGGCTCAGCGGCTGGCGGCAGAATCCGATGCGGAAGATGCGACGACTGACGCCGAGCGGGACACCGCGTTTTCTAACAGCGGCTCCTGCAAGATCTGCGGATATCAGAATCGCGAAGGCTACAAGTTCTGCGCGAAGTGTGGAGTGTCGGTCGAGGAGGGGGAGAACGTGGCGCCTGCCGCTGGCCGGATGCAACGGAGCGAACCAGCCGGCATGGCACTTCCGCCGAATCCGTTTCGGCAGGTCGAGGAGAGAATGCCCATGACGCAGCCGACCGGGAACGAGACACACCACTTCCATCACCACTATCACCATCATTACTTCCCCGGATCCGCTGGTCCACAAGCGGCCGAGCCGGTGCGGGATTCTGCCAGAGAAGTTGCGCGGGAAGAGAAGCTGCGTTCCGCCGCCGCGTCCCTGCGTGGTGATCTGACCCGCGCCGAGGCCGCCGTGCGCGCAATTACGCAGGAGTGGGTGCTGGCCTGCAACACAAAACATCTCGACGATCTGCTGGAAGTCTATGCTGCCGATGCGCTGGTGCTGCGGTCGAACTGTCCGCCGATTCGAGGGGCAGCAGCAGTGCGCGAATTTTTCTTCGGCGCGCTCGATGCGGGGCTGGGGGAAGTGGAAATCGATCCCTTGCGCGTCGACATCGTGGGCGATATGGCCTATGAAGCGGGACGCTGCAAGGCTCTGATTCCGGGTTCAACCGGAAAACGGCGCGAAGAGCGCGGCAAGTATCTCTGGGTCCTGCAGCGCGAACCGAATGGACAATGGAAGGTCGTTGCAGACTGCTGGTCCAGCGATCTGACCCTGACCACGCTGGAATCCGATATCCCGACGGGAACGGCAGTGAAGACCAGCAGCGCGAGAAAATGAGGAAAGCAAGTTTCGAAGGTTTCAAAGTTTCTACGTTCAAGGTTTCAATGTTGCAAAGTTTCAAGGTTTCAAAGTGAGTCCGAGTGCCTCGGCTCGCCGAAACTAGTTCTGGCAATAGAGCTTGTGGCGTTAGCGCGTGGCGCGTCCAGATTTGTCTTTGAAACTTTGAAACTATGAAACCTTGAAACTATGAAACCTTGAACTTTGCAACCTTCAAGCCTTCACCCCCAGCTCGAGCAAATCCCGTCTCAGCTGCTCCAGACCATCTATCTCAATCGTGTGCATCCCCAGTTTCATCGCACATTCCAGATTCAGGGCGCGGTCATCCACGAAACAGCACTCCTCTGCCGGAATCTGAGTCGTCTCGAGCGCCAGCTGGTAAATTCCGCTCTCAGGTTTGCGCAATCCGACGAAACACGAGCTGAAGAAAAGACGAAAGATCTTGCGCAACCCGAACTTCTCCATCCGGTAGTAATTCAATTCCCGGGACTCGTTGTTGATAGTCGCCATCAAATACTTGCCTGAGGCGGTCAGGGACTGGGCGAACTCCAGAACATCGGGAAACGGCTGCGAGAGCGAGAGCATATAGTTGCGGAATGCGTCCCGCGTGAAGGGCCGTTGGCGATAGAAGACAGTGCGGTCAAGATATTCATCGAGCGTAATTTTGCCGCGCTCAAACGAAGACACGACCATTTCGTGGCGGTCGCGGAATTCGTTCTCGTCGAGTTGGAAATGCTTCAATGCCTCGGCTCGCTGTGTGTGGTCCCAGGCATTGCTGAGCAGAACTCCGCCGACATCCCAGAAGACTGCGCGAATGGTGGCCAATCGAACTCTCTCCCCGAAACGTAGTGAAAAGAGTTTAGACGAAACGGGGCGGGCGTGGGAGGCAAGCAGGTTGGAGGCGGCTGAATGCTGTGCCGCCTCCAAAGAGCGGACCCATCACGGCGTAGACCGATGATTCCGGGGTACATGATTCATTCTGCGACTGCCAGGCTTGGCCATAAGATGCGGGGGCAGTATGGGTTTCGCGGCTGCGCGCATCATCTGAATCGAAGGCTTGATCAGGCTCTTTTCTTGAGTCGCGGCAGATGCCCCTTGGTTCGCAACACATCCGGAGAACACCATGCGATCGGCGAACTTCAGGCTGTTCGGATCGAAATAGGCGCGCAGCCACCGATCGTCGACGGTCAGAGTCGGCGGGGGAAGTCGCTTTGCGGCGGGGCGAGCGGTGACATAGCGGAAACGGTAACCGTCATAGATTCGCATAATCTCGCACGCGAAGTTATCCGCCAGATCGGTATCGTTGCGGATGATCGTTACGTTCTCGTCGTTGCTGGCCGAGGCATTGTTCGAGTAGTTGTGCGAGCCGGTAATCACGATGGGATGATCGGAACTGAAATCTACGACGATGCATTTGGTGTGAATGAGGATATTTCCCGTTTGACCTTTCACGTGTTGTTCCTGCAGCCAGCCCTCCAGCCCCTTCGGCAGCATGGCAGCGGCGGCGAACTGCGCCGTCCGGTCGGCGTGCATGCCGGTAATTTTGCTAGCCTTGTCCTGAACTCCGAAGCGCAGAACGGCGTCGTGCGGTTCTCCTGCCAGTGCCTCTTCCACGCTCTCTTCTAGGTTGAACGCTGTCGAGAAAAGTACGTCCTGTTTGGCGGAGTTGATTAG
>Ga0335069_10006748_pt1 | contig 16646 bp, 19 predicted proteins | sample Lox_Sample_11_FD_206714 | JGI IMG/M metagenome (GOLD analysis project Ga0335069, IMG submission 206714) | Soil microbial communities from Loxahatchee National Wildlife Refuge, Florida, United States - Lox_Sample_1.1 | ecosystem: Environmental > Terrestrial > Soil > Wetlands | place: USA...
AGCGGCGCGCGATCGAATTGGAGCCGCAGAATGCGTATGTCCGCCGCTTGCAGCATCAACTTGCGGACGCCTACGGGTTGGAGTCGGAGAGTGTAGGAACTCAGCCCTTTCGACGGCTGATTATTCGCCCGATTGCCGGCACGCCGGCCCGGCAACGTATGGCGGGCGGATTTCGGCAAAATTTTGCTTGACAGCAGCGTCCAAGTCGTTGCAACTATACGCAGTTTTTTTGACGAAGCTGAGCGGTGTAGGTGGGACACTCCAGGGTTTGACAGAGGGGAGGACGGTTGATGACGAAATCACAGTTGGTACAGAAGCTGGCTGAGTCGGCAGATCTGGCGAAGAAGCAAGCCGACGCAGTGCTCGATGGCCTGGTCGCGACGATTGTCGCGTCGCTGAAGAAAGGCGACCCGGTCAAGATCCCGGGCCTCGGCACGTTCAAGAAGGTTCAGACCAAGGCCCGCATGGGCCGCAATCCGCAAACCGGCGAAGCGATCAAGATTCCGGCGCGCAAGAAGGTGCGCTTCACGGTCGCCAAACCGCTCAAGGAAGCCGTTCTCGGCGCGAAAAAGTAGTGGCGTTCCCGGCGCACGGGCCGGGTTCTGCGCGGCACCCCTCCCGCACCGATCAGAGAATGATCGGTGACGGGAGTTGTGTATTTCCGCGTAGCGATCCGGCGGGATTAGGGGCCGTCGCGTATGCGGTCAGATTTTTTCATTTGGCTGTCGTGCTGCGATGCGTCATGATGCCGCGCAGTCCGCTGCTGTGAAGGAGAACGACAAATGAACGACCGATCGTTCGGTCTTTTCGAGCCTGACGCGTTGCTGCCAGCGCAGTTTTATGCCGCTTTTCGAGGCGGTTCGGGGGTTTCGGGCGAGAAGCGCCTGATGTTGGCCGTCTTACAGGACGCGCTCGATTGTTATCAGAAGTACGCCTTCGCCAAGGATGGCGCCGGGCAGCAGATGTTCGCCGATGCGGACCAGTGGATCGAGGACGAGGATCGCGCGTGGTACTTCTCATTCGAGAACATTTGCGAGATTCTCGAAATCAACCCCGAATACCTGCGCCTGGGCGTGAAACGCTGGCGCGAGAGCGCCGCCGGAGGAGTGCCACGCTCGAACCTCGCCGGCCACGAAGCTCCGTTGCGAGCCGTCGGCTGAGTTCGGCCGTACCCCTTAAGCTCTCTCCGATAGGGATGCGCGATCGATCTGCGCACCCCGATTGGCTAAGTCTCGACCTATGCACACCATCGGCCTGACGGGCGGTATTGGGTCGGGCAAAAGCACCGTCGCAAAATTGCTGGCGGACCTTGGGGCACATGTCATCCACGCCGACCTGGTTGGTCACCAGGTCTATCGGCCGGGCACCGAAGGCTGGGAATGCGTGGTGCAGGCCTTTGGACGCGACATCGTCGCCACCGACGGCACCATCGATCGTCGGCGGCTCGGTGCTCTCGTCTTCGCCGATTCCAAGGCGCTGAAACGGCTCAACGCAATCGTCCATCCGTTGATCTATCGCGCGATTGAACGTGAGATCGCGGAACGCCGCAACAGCAACCGTCCCCAGGCGATCGTCGTCGAGGCGGCAATCCTGATCGAGGCGAATTGGCTACCCTTGATCGATGAGCTCTGGCTCGTCGTCGCCGACCGCGATGCGGTGATCGCGCGCGTGGTCAACGAGCGCGGGCTTGCTCGCGGGCAAATCGAAGCGCGAATCGCCGCACAGTTGAGCGATGACGAACGGCGGAAATTCGCTCAACTCGTCATCGAGAACAGCGGCTCGCTGCGGGAGTTGGAAGAACAGGTCCGAGCCGCATGGGCTCGGGTAACACCGTGAGGATTCGCGCGGTCATCTTCGATCTCGACGGAACCATCGCCGACTCCATCGATCTCTTCTACGGCTTTGCCTGTGATGTCGCGGCCGATCTGGGCCTCGCGGCACCGGACCGCGAAGCGGTGCTCGATCTCATGCGCACGGGTCGCTCAACCTTGACCCATCTCGTGCCGGCGGAAATCCCGCCCGATCGCGTCAACGCAGCCTTCGCGGCGCGCGGTGCCGAGTGGCTGCGGCGCTACTTCGAGCACACGACGCCGATCCCGGGCAGCCTCGACGCGTTGCACGCGGTGCATCGCACCGGGCGCAGCCTCGGAATTGCAACTTCATCAAGCCGGGACGTTCCGTTCCTCGCGCGTTGGGGCGTTCGCGACTTGTTTTCCGCAATTGTCGGGCGTGAAGACGTTGAGCGGCGCAAGCCCGCTCCCGACGTGATCGTGGAGTGTTTGCAGCGTCTCACCGTCGCGCCTGCGGAAGCGATCTACGTCGGCGATTCCCCTATCGATGTCCAAGCCGGAAAGGCGGCCGGCGTGTGCACGGTCGGTGTCCTTAGCGGTACCAGCCCGCGAGGGGTGCTGGAAGGTGAAGCGCCCGACGCCGTCGTCGACAGCGTCGCCGAATTAGTTGCGTGGCTCGATCAGTGGGGATGATGAGGATGGGGAAGAGATTACGCCGCCTTCGCTTCGATCGAGGACATCACCCGTGCGGGACCGCCGGGACGCCGCAATTGGCTGCGAATCGCTGACGCCGAAAGACCGAATTGGCTGCACACAGCGTCGAAACTGAACGTGCTGGATTCGGGTCCGTAGTTGTAGAAATAGGCTTCCGCGTCCGCTCGCACTGCCGGGCAATGATGCTTGAGATCGGCCACCGCCTGTTCAAGCACCGCCAACATCAGCAGCTCCTCCGACATCAGTGTCCGCCCATCCGTGACCGGCGTCAGCGGCTTGATTCGAACCATCTGCCCACTCCTTTCAGACCTCGGGTGCGGGCGGCTGCAATGCGGGTGCCATCGACTCCGGCGCGGGCGAACTCGACCGACTGACGCACGCTCGCATGGGCTTGCTGTGCGAACGTTCAATTTTCGTGCGTCAACGAGGCAAAAAAGTACGGGCGGCTGTTGCGACGCAGCGGCTATCGATCCAACCCATCGGCCAGCGCGGCCCCGATCTGGCGGGTCAATTCTTGGGCGAGCCGGCGCCGCAAATCGGGCAGCTCGCAACCTGATGCGGCGGCATGCCCTCCGCCGCCGAAGACTCGTGCGAGATGCGAGAGGTCGACCTCGCAGTCCGGCGATCGCCGCAGGCTGACGGACAAACTCTTCGCGTCGAACAAGGCGAACACCGTGCGCGTTGCCTGCTTGCCCCATCGGTCGGCGATCTCGCTCGGATGCCCGTCGCACATTGCCGCGACCAGGGTGAGGTCACGTCCGGCGATCGGCTGCGCGATCCGACTGGCGTCGGCGATTTCGAAGCTGTGGCGCAGTTCGGTCTCCAAACGCGCCGCCGCCTCGCGCATCCGCGGCGTGTAGGTCACGGCTCGATCGATCGTCAGCAAGTCCTCGTACGCCGGTAGTCCGCCCATCGCACGCACGGTCATCGCCAATTCGCGCGAGCCCGGAATTTTGTGCAGCCACCGATCGTTGTCATCCGCCATGGCTACCAGTAGCGCGAGGTCTTCGAGCGGTTGATTGCGTTCGCCACGCTCCCGCTGCTGCGCCGTCACGAAATCGTAGGTGAGCCGCGATGCCGCGAAGTCGTCGTGTACAACCGACGCAGCGAACGGCACGGCGATCGCTCCCGCCGCCACCCGCTCGATCGCAGTCCGGTGATGGTCGATCCAGTAAATTGAGACGCCGCGCTCCGCGAGCCGACGAAGGTGGGTATCAGCTTCGGCGGTCGTCCACGAGATGTCAGTGATCCAGACTTCGTGCTCGGCCTCCGTCGGTTCACACCGCAGAGCGAGAATCGTCTCGTCGATCTTTTGATTGCTGGCAAAGCATGGAATCACCGTCGCATCCCGGTGAAAGCGCGCGACGGCGACCGCGGCGGCTACCCCGTCGAGGCAGTGTGGGCCGTGACTGATGACGTGAACGATCTTGGGCGGCTTGACGCTCATGCCGCATTATATGCAGAGTGCCGAGACAGCGGGAAGGAGACGCATGAAGCTGGCGGGACGAGTCGCGTTGATCACCGGCGCGGGTAGCGGACTGGGGCGCGAGATCGCGCTGACGTTCGCGCGCGAAGGCGCGAAGATCGGCATCAACGACATCAACAAGGACAACGCGGCCAAAGTCGTACGGGAAATCGCCGCCGCCGGTGGCACCGCGCGCGCCTACATTGCCGACGTCTCCGATAGCGTCGAGGTGGCCTCGTTGTTCGAGCACTTGGTTGACGAGCTGGGTACGATCGACGTCCTCGTCAACAACGCCGGCGTCGCCTTGATCAGCAACGACGTCAAAGCCAACTTTGCAGCCGCGATGCAGGAAATGTTGACCACGGGTAAGGCGACGACCGCGCTCGGTGCAACTCGCTTGATGACCGACTCGCAGTGGCGCCGCACCCTGTCGATTCATCTCGACGGGACGTTCTACTGCACGCGCGAAGCACTCAAGGTGATGGAGCCGAAGGGCTGCGGAAAAATCATCAACATGGCGTCGATCGCCGGCACCACCGGGCTGGCAGGCTCACCCGACTATTCGGCGGCAAAGGGCGGCATCATCGCGCTCACCAAGGCCGTCGCCAAGGAGGTCATCGGCCGCGGCGTGTACGTCAATGCGATCGCGCCGGGCTACATCGACACTCCGCTGCTCAACGTCATGGACGAACCCATGCGCCAAGCGGTCATCTTCCAAACGCCGATCGGCCGACTCGGCACGCCCGCCGAGATCGCCGCGGTCGCGCTTTATCTTGCCTGCGACGATTCGAGCTACACCGTCGGCCAAGTCATCAGTCCGAACGGCGGGTTTTACATCTGATGACGGTGCACGCGGCGCCACGGGTTGATCTGCAGTCGGCGCACTGCGACGCGCGAGCGTTGAGTGCAGCCCGGCGCATGCGGGCGACGCATCTTCTCCGGCGCCATCCTGGTCGAACGAGCGTGATCGCCTAGGTTTTCCGGTCCCTTTTTCCGCCCTTCCCGCGTTCGGTCGGTTTCTCTACAATCTGGCATCGCGATTGCCTTCTGCTTCCAGGCAGGAGGACGAACGATGGAGTTCATCAGCATGATAGCCATGAACCTGCCGGTACCGACCGTGGCATTCGATGCGCCGATCAGCGCGGCCGCGATGGCGATCGTAACCGTGATCTGTGGCCTCGGCGCGCTTGCCGCGTTCGCCGCCTATCAAGGGCGGATTGAAACCGGGACTCGCCGGCGCACGGCTCACCTCAAGCTCGCGCCGCGCCCAGCCTTTGGAGCGGCCCACTAACCCGACCTGTTCGCCATGCCGTTCTTCGGACTCATCATCGTCGTGCTGCTGTTCATGCACTTCAAGAAACAGCATCGGCGATATCGCGCTCGCTACCGGTTCGATCGAACGGCGGCGCCGTCGAGCGGTGCGTCGTCCGACGCCATCGAGTGGGGCGATTGGAAGTCCGAGCATGAGCACTGGAGGCAGCGGATGCGCGAAGAGCGCCGGCGCTGGAAGGAACTCGCCGACGAAGAACGCGAACGCTGGCGCGAAGCCGCGCGCGAATGGAAGCACGGCCGCTTCGTGCCGCCTCGACGCGATCCCGAACAGGAGGCGCTGCGTCGCGCCCGCCGCCGCGCTGGGGCAATCACCGGGTTCTATGCCCACCTCCTCTGGTACCTGTCGGTCATCGGTTTGCTCGCGCTCATCAATCTGATGACCACCGGCTATCCCTGGTTCCTGTGGCCGGCACTGGGCTGGGGCATCGGGCTATTTTCGCACTACATGGCAGTCTTCGGCTCTCACTTCGTGAAGGAGAAGTTCTTCGACCCCGTGGTCGAGCGCGAAGTGCGGCGCGAGAAGCAGGTGATGACGACGGAGAAGCAAGCGTCGATCGAAGAACTCTCGGCAACGATCGCTCACGAGATCCGCAACCCGATCGCCGCAGCGAAAAGTCTGGTCCAGCAAATGGGCGAAGACCCGCACTCGGTTGAAAATGTCGAGTACGCCAAAGTCGCCATCGACGAGCTGGATCGCGTCGAACGGCGGGTGTCGCATTTGCTGAAGTACGCGAAGGAAGAAGACTACACCTTCGCCCACGTCAATCTCGCGGCGATCGTCGACGCCTCGCTCACACAACTGAAGGGCAAGCTCGACGCCGCCAAGGTGCAGGTCGCGCGCAACTACATCGCCGGCCCCACCGTGTGGGCCGACGCCGAGAAACTGCAGCAGGTCTTTGTGAATATCGTCGACAACGCCATCGACGCGATGGACGGCGTCGCGGATACGCGGCGGATCGACCTGTTCATCGAAAACGGCGTCCCGAAGACCGCCACCGTACGCTTGCGCGACAACGGCTGCGGCATTCCCGAGGCGAAGCTGGCGAAGATCTTCAATCCGTTCTTCACCACCAAGGAGAAGGGAACCGGTTTGGGCATGGCGATCGCCAAGAAGATCGTCGATGCCCATCAAGGGCAGATCAGCGCCGAGAGCGCCGAAGGACGCGGCAGCGAGTTCCGCGTGACGCTGCCGACACCGTAGCCCCCACGAGGAATGCCCATGCGAGGTCGAATTCTAGTCGTGGATGACGAGCGTGCGATGCAGTTGGCGTTGCGCGGACTGCTCAGCCGAGAAGGCTACGCCGTGGAAACCGCCGGCAGCGGCGAGGAAGCGGTGCGCAAGATCGAAGCCGGCGACTTCCATCTCGTCATCACCGATCTCAGCATGACGGGGATGGACGGACTGCAAGTGCTGCAACACGCGCGCGCCTTCGATCCCGACTTGGCGGTGGTCATGATCACGGCCTACGGCTCGGAAAAGATCGCCGTCGAAGCGATGAAGTCGGGCGCCGCCGACTACATCCCGAAGCCGTTCGACAATGATGAGATGCGGGTGCTGGTGCGCAAGGTGATGGAGACCGCGCTGCTGCGCCGCGACCATCGACGGTTGCTGGCGCAGGTGCAGGACAGCTACGCGTTCGATCAGATCATCGGCCGCAGCCCGGCGATGCTGCGGGTGTTCGAAGCCGTGCAGAAGGTCGCCGACACCGACATCACCGTCCTCATCCGCGGCGAGAGCGGCACGGGCAAGGAACTGGTCGCCAATGCCTTGCACTACCACAGCCCGCGCCGGACCAAGCCGCTGGTGAAGGTCAACTGCGCAGCTTTCAGTCGCGAACTGGTCGAAAGCGAGTTGTTCGGCCACGAGAAGGGCGCGTTCACCGGCGCCATGGCGCAACGCGAAGGGAAGTTCGAAGCCGCCGACGGCGGGACGCTGTTCCTTGACGAGGTCGGCGATATGCCGCTCGAAACGCAAGCCAAGCTGTTGCGCGCGATTCAAGAAAAAGAGTTCGAGCGCGTCGGTGGCAATACCCCGATCAAGGTCGACGTGCGATTGATCGCGGCGACCAACCACGACCTCGAAGGATTGGTGCGCGCCGGCAAATTTCGCGAGGACCTCTACTATCGGCTCAAAGTCGTCGAGCTGGTGATTCCGCCACTCGCCGACCGGCGCGAAGACGTTCCGCTGTTGATCCAGCGTTTCCTCACCGACGCCGCCGAGCGCTTCAATCGGCCGGTCAAACCGCTGTCGTCCGAAGCGCTACGCGCCTGCATCACGCACCCGTGGAAGGGCAATGTGCGCGAGTTGAAGAGCGTCGTCGAGCAAGCGCTGCTGCTCGCCGCCGGCGCAGAGATCTCGGCGGCCGATTTGTTCGGCAGCACCGCGCCGGCCGGCGCAGGCCACGCCAATGGAGCGGAGCCGGATCTGCCGGCGACCTTCAAGGACGCCAAGCAACGCGTCGTGGAAGACTTCGAACGCGACTTTCTCACCCGCGCGCTCGCGCGCCACGGCGGCAATATTTCAAAGGCCGCGGAAGAGATCGGGATGTATCGCCAGAATCTGCAACAGAAGATGCGCGAACTCGGCATCACCGCCAGCGACGACGGCGAGCCGTCATAGCGAAAGGAGATCGACGATGCGATTCTTCGCACGCCTCGGCAACCTCATCACCGGCACGCTGCGCGAATGGCTCGGCGGCCGCGAGCGCCGCAACCCGGCGGCCGTTTACGAGGCCGCCATCGGCGAACGCGTTGCCCAGTACAGCAAGCTCCGTGAGGCCGCCGCCAGCATTCTCTACATGCGCAACAAGCTCGGCAAACAACTCGAAGAAGCCACCGCCGAGCTGGCACGCACGCAAGAGCAAATCGCGCTCGCGGTTGATCGCGACGATGACGAGGCGGCATTGTTTCTCATCGGCCGCAAAGATCGGCTCGCCGCCGACATCGAACGGGTTACCACCGAGTTGACCGAACTCACCAACGAAGCCGAGGGCGCCAAGCGCAACTTGATCGCGTTTCAAGGCGACATCCAACGCTTGCGCGAAGAGAAAGCGCGCATGCTCGCGCGGCTTGCCAACGCGCAGGCGCGCCTCAAACTGCAGCGCGCGATCAGCGGCATCACCGGGTTGACCCCCGACGCCGATATTCAGGCACTCGAACAGGTTCGCGACTACATCGAACGCACGATTGCCGCCGTCGCCAACAATCCCGAGAGCGGCGATGCCACGCTCGACGCGCGGCTCGAACAGATCCGCAACGAGCAGGCGAGCCAAGCCGCGCGCGCCCAGCTCGACGAACTCAAACGCAGCCGCCGCCGCATGTTGCTGCCGGTCGTCATGCCGCGCAGTGCGGGCCTGGCGGCGGGATAGGGGTGAGCGGTGAGTCGGGAGTGGTGAACCTTCCGGACTTCCGACTACTCACAACTCACCATTTACCGGTCACCAAGAAAGGAGCCGACCATGTTCATGTTCGGATTTCTCTGTGGGGCTGCCGCGGCGACGTGGTTCATCCTCCACCGCGACGGCGACTTGCTGATTCACCTCAGCGATCAGATTCGTCAGGTCGCCCGCCGCTACCACGAGTGGGAAGCAGCACGGGACGGACGGGAGTAGCAGCGCACGATCGTGCGAACGTCGGCGTTGCCTCAGCGCCGCGCGATACGGCATCTCAGGCGGCATGAAACTCTATCGCTTCGAATACAGTTGCTACGCGCGCAAGGCGCAGATGGTGCTCGACTTACTCGGGCTCAACTACCAGATCGTTGAGGTCCCGTTCGGCGATCGCACCGAGTTGGTGAATGTGACCGGCGGCTACGTCCAAGTGCCGGTGCTCGTCGATGACGCGGGGAAGGTCACGGTCGATTCTCGCGCAATCTGCGAAGAACTGCTCCGCGGCGAACGCGGCGCGCGACTGGTGCCGTCGCCGTGGCAAGGACCGATCTGGGCCTACGCGGATTGGTGTGACGGCCCGCTCGAAGACGTGCTGTTCCGCATCGCGTCACCCAAGCTGCGCGAGCGGTTTGCGCGGCCGGCCGATCGGGCGCTGTTTGTATTCGTCAAGGAACGCAAGTTCGGCAAAGGCTGCGTCGACGAGTGGGAACGCACAGCCGCCGATCTGACGGCGCGCGCCCGCAGCATGCTGGCGCCGACCGTCGAAACGCTCACGCAACGGCCGTTCATCTTCGGCGATCGTCCGACCCTCGCCGATGCCGCGCTGTACGGCCAGTGTGCGATGCTCCGCCACGCGGATGCCGCGATGCCCGCCGCGCTCGGCTCGGCTGTGGCCAAGTGGATGGAACGGGTCGAAGCCGCGGCACGCAAGCCATGACTCGCCAGTAAGGTTGCGCCCGGCCGGGCGCGCGATATGGTGACCGCCGTGAGCACCGGTTCACTCACGCGAGCGATCAGCGTCGTCGATCCTCCCATTCGCATCGGCGTGTCGTCGTGCCTCCTCGGCAATCGCGTACGCTACGACGGCGGGCACAAGCGCGACGATTTTCTCGTCGACGTGCTGGGTCGCTACGTCCAGTGGGTTCCGGTCTGTCCCGAGGCGGAAATCGGCTTCGGCGTGCCTCGCCCGACGCTGCGCCTCGAACGGGTGGCCGGCACGCTGCGGCTGATGATGCCGAAGACCGGCGACGACCACACGCAAAGGATGCAAGCCTTCGCGGCGCGGCGGGTCGCGAAACTCGCCGCCGACCACCTCTGCGGATTCATCCTCAAGAAGGATTCGCCGAGCTGCGGCATGGAACGCGTGAAGGTCTACGACCGCAGCGGGATGCCGACACGGTCAGGGCAGGGATTGTTTGCCGCCGTGCTCGTCCGGTACTTTCCAAACTTGCCGGTCGAAGAAGACGGCCGCCTCAACGATCCAGAGCTACGCGAAGCCTTCATCGAGCGCGTGTTCGCGTACCGGCGGCTGCGAACGTTCTTTGATCAGCGGTGGACGGTGGGCGGGCTGGTTGCCTTTCATACACTACACAAGCTGCAACTGATGGCACACGCCCGCGCCGGCTACGAACGCCTCGGGCGCTTGGTCGCCGAAGCGAAACGGTGGCCGCGCGCGGCGTTGCGCGAGCGCTACGAGCGCGAGTTCATGCGCACGCTTGCAGTGATGGCGACGAAACCGCGGCACACCAACGTGCTCCAACACATCGTCGGTTACTTCAAGCGACACCTCGACGAGCCGTCGCGGCGGGAGTTGCGCGCGCTCGTCGATGACTACCGCCGCGGGCTGATCCCGTTGGTGGTGCCGTTGACGCTCGTCTCGCACTACGTCCGCCGCTTCGACGTCGTCTATCTCGCCGGCCAGACCTATCTCGCGCCGCATCCCAAGGAATTGATGCTCCGCAATCACGTCTGACGATCGTAGCGCCGCGCCAATCTTGCGGAGGCGTCGGCGCGATGGTACTGCGGGCGGCACCCGACGAATCTGAAGGAGTGTCCCCAATGCGTTCCGCCGACCGGCTCAAGCTGATTCCGCCCTATCCGTTCATGGAGCTGCGCAAGAAGATTGGTGCGGCACGCGCGGCCGGCATCGACGTGATCAGTCTCGCGATCGGCGATCCGGTCGAGCCCACGCCCGAACCGATCGTCAAAGAACTCGCGCGCGCAGGCGCCGATCCGGCCAATCACCGTTATCCGACCGACGAAGAGAAGGGCATGCTCGCGTTTCGCCAAGCGGTGGCCAAGTGGTACGCGCAGCGCTACGGCGTCACGCTCGATCCCGCCACCGAAATCCTCGGCCTCATCGGCTCCAAGGAAGGCTGCCATCACTTCGTGCTCGCGCGGGTGAATCCGGGCGAGACCGTGCTGATGACCGATCCCGGCTATCCCGCGTACCGCGCCAGCATCCTCATCGGCGGCGGCGAGCCGGTGAGCATTCCGATCAAACCCGAGCACGGCTATCTCCCGGTGCTCCGCGACATTCCGACCGATCTCGCGCGCAAGGCCGTGGCGATGTTCGTGTGCTATCCGAACAACCCCACGGGCGCCGTCGCCACGCCGGCGTTTCTGCGCGACCTCGTCGCGTTTGCCAAGCAGTACGACATCGCCATCTGCTACGACAACCCGTACATCGAGATCGTGTTCGACGGCGAGAAACCGCTGAGCTTTCTCTCGGTCGAGGGCGCCCGCGACGTGGGGGTCGAGCTCAACTCCTTGTCGAAGCCGTTCAACATGACCGGCTGGCGGCTCGGGATGGCGGTCGGCAACCAGGACCTGATCGCGGCGATCTCGCAGGTGAAGGAGAATACCGACTCGGGCGTGTTCAACGCCGTGCAGTACGCGGGCATCGCTGCGCTCGAACACTGCGGCGAAAACATCGGCCACATGCTCGGCATTTACGCCAAGCGCCGCGCGCTCGTACTCGACACGTTGAAGGCCATCGGCATCAACTACACGCCGGCGCGCGGGACGTTCTATCTCTGGGTGCCGGTGCCGACGGGCATGACCAGCGTGCAATTTGCCGAGCGGCTGCTTGAAAACGCCCGGGTGGTCGTCGCTGCCGGCGGTGCCTACGGCCACTACGGCGAAGGCTTCGTTCGCTTCTCGCTCACCGTTTCGGACCAACGCCTCGCCGAAGCGATGGAGCGGATTCGCAACGCGATGCAGTAGCCGCGGCGCCGTCAGGCGCCGGTGATGAGGAGGCTGCCGAGCATCATGACGGTGAGAGCAATCATGATGACCGTGGTCCCCCACGCGACGATGTTGAAGCTGCGCGAGTTCACGTGTTCGCCCATGAGATCGCGACGGTTGACCAACTGCAGCATGAAAATCAGGACGAACGGGAGCAAGACGCCGTTCAGCACCTGCGACACGTACATCACGCCGATCAACGGAAAGTTCGGCAACAGAATGAACACTGAGCCGAGGACGATCAGGGCCGTGTACAATCCGAAGAACTGCGGCGCCTCGTGAAATTTCTTGTCGATGCCGGTTTCCCAGCCCATCCCCTCGCACACATAGTACGCAGTCGACAGCGGGAGAATCGATGCGGAGAACAGCGAGGCATTGAACAACCCGAACGCGAATAGCCCGGCGCAATACGCGCCCGCCAGCGGCGCGAGTGCGAGCGCGGCGTCTTGCGCCGACTCGATCGCAATGTGCTGTTGGTGCAGCGTCGCGGCGCACGCGACAATGATGAACACGGCGACGATGTCAGTGAAAATGCATCCGAGGATCACATCGTACCGCGAGTAGCGATAGTCGGCCGGGCGCACGCCCTTCTCGACCACGGCCGATTGCAGATAAAACTGCATCCACGGCGCGATGGTCGTGCCGACGATCCCGACCAGCATGGTCAGATAGTTCCCCCGCCAACTCCATTCGGGGACGACCATCCGTGCGAGCACCTGCCCCCACGATGGACCGGCCAGAAAGCCTGAAACGACGTACGCGAGGTAGAAGACGCACGCGACGAGGAAGACCTTCTCGACCCGCCGATACGTCCCGTAGACGATCAACCACCACACAAACAGCGCCGACAGCGGGATCGACAGGTACTTGCTCACGCCCCAGATCTCGAGCGCGGCGGCGACGCCGGCGAACTCCGCGACCGTGTTCGCCAGATTCGCAAACAGCAACGCCGCCATGATGTAGAAGGTCACCTTGACGCCGTACTGCTCGCGAATCAGATCCGACAGGCCCTTGCCCGTCATCGCCCCCATTCGCGCGCACATTTCCTGCACGACGATCAGCGCGACGGTGATCGGAATCATCGTCCACAACAGGCCGTAGCCGAACTGAGCGCCGGCCAACGAGTAGGTCGTGATGCCGCCGGCGTCGTTGTCGACGTTGGCGGTGATGATGCCGGGACCGACCACCGCCAGCACGAGCGCCACGCGCGGCGGCAGGCGCACCCACGGGCGCCAGCGGCGCGGCAGCCAGCGGGTCAGTGCCCGAGCTTCCGTCTCCATGCCTGCTTCGCAATGTGGCTGACGACGTCATCGACGGTGATCATGCCGACGAGCACGTTGTGATCGTCGACGACCGGAAGCGCGAGCAGATCGTACTTCTCGACGATCTCGGCCACCGTGTCGCGGCTGTCGGTATGATGTACGCGCGCCGGGTCGTCGATCATGATGTCCCGCAAGCGGGCGGTCGGCTGCCCCAGAATCAGATGCCGCAGCGTCAGTACGCCGACCAGCCGCTCGTCGGCGTCGACGACGAAGAGATAGTAAATCGCCTCGACTTCGGGCGCGGCGCCGCGTAGGCGGGCGAAAGTTTCGTCGACGGTCAAGTCGGCCGGCAACGCCACGAACTCGGTCGTCATCATGCCGCCCGCCGTATCCGGCGGGTAGCTGAGCAACTCGCGCACGTCTTGCGCCTCTTCGGTTTCCATTTCTCGCAACAGTTCGGTCGACTTCTCTTGCGGCAGCTCGCCGAGCAGGTCGGCGGCCTCGTCGGGCGGCATTTCTTCGAGGATGTCCGCCGCCCGCGCCGGCGGCATCGTTTCGATGAGCTGGGTTTGAATGCGCGTATCGTCGACTTCGGCGAGTGCGTCGGCCGCGGTCTCCGGATCCAACGTCCCGAACATCGACGCGCGTTCATGGGTGTCGAGTTCGGTGAGAATCTCGGCGATATCGGCGGGATGCAGCTCCGAGAGTTGCCGCTGCAGCACGCTCAGCCGCAGGCTTTGCGTGCGTTCGTCGAGCGAGACGGGCTGTACATACTGCCAGCGAATCAACTGATCGGCGGACAAGTAGCGCGACTGCGGCGCGACGCGGCGCACCATGCGATCGATTGCCGCTTCCCATCCCATGCGGCGCACGAGACCGCGCGTGCCGACGTCGACGTGCGCGAGCCGCAGGTCGGTCTTCGCCAGCCGCACGAAGTGGAGGTCGTTGACCCGCACCACTTTGGCCCCGCTCATGTCGACGATCTGCTTGTCGAGCAGCGTTTCCTTGACCAGGACCTCGCCGCCGGCCAGGCTTTTGGTCGGCGTCAACGCCGCGATGCCTACGGCGAGGCGGATGGCCGGACCATCGATGTCCTCAACGTCCGCCCACCGGCCGGTGAGCGCGAACCGTTCCCAACGACCGCGCTGCACGACGAACGCCACCACCGGTGGAAACATATCGGCTACCGATACCGACAGATCGCTCAAAAGACCGACTTCGATGCCGTTCGCATCCAGCACCGGTTTGCCGAGCAGCGTCGACAAGAACAGAAAGCCCGCGAATTCGAAATCGAGCGGCGAACGCAACGGGTCATTGGTCACGGCCGCGTCGCTCATGGATGTACCCGAACGATCGGCCGCCGCCTGATACGGGCGTGCTCGTCAACGCGGTCAATTGTCGATGTCTGTGCCGCCATCGAGATCCCGTTCTTCCACGCCGGGACCTCCAACGGCCTAGGCGAGGAATGCTTGTGTCGAACTACTCGGCGGTTCGGACCGCTGGTCGCCTTCTTTGTCCATCACGTCTCGGTGGTTTTCCTTAGCTGACTCGACGCAAACTCGCCAGCGAAAATCAGGTCATTGGCGGAAAAAGTAGAACCAGTCGATCACGACGAACGAGGCCACGAGCGCGCCCAGGCACAGCCACAACACCACGCGACGGGTGCGTTCCGTCATGGCGAAGTCGCAGGGCTCGCGGTACGGAGGTCGGCGGCTGCGCTCACCGTTCGAGTTCCTCGCGGATTGAATAGACCTTCTGCCGAGCTTCGGTGATGTAGCCGTCGAGGTTCCGTCGATGATTCGCCAGGAGGCCGTCGGGGCTGCCGTCGAGGACGACTAACGGTTTGAGCGTGGCCGCCTGGTCGAGCGCCGCGGCGACTTCGTCCGCCAGTGTCCGCAGCACCGGCTTGACCTCGAACGAATGAGCGTATTCGCGATCGATGGCGCGCATCAGGTGCCCAATCACGTAGGCAACTCCCTGCGCGTGGTAGAAGACGTCGTCGGTGCGCCAGAAACTTTCGTCGCGATACAACGCCGCGTGTGCGTCGCCCAGCAAATCGCTCCACGCCTGCATCAGGCGCGTCAGCTCGACGTTGCGCTGGTTGATCGGCTTGGACCGCGGCGGCGTCGTGTGCAGGCCGCTCACGTACTGCCGCAGCCGCGACACGCCCTCGCTGAATTTACTTTCCGCCGACGGCAGCCAGAGCTTGAGCGCGTCGTTGCGAAACGCGGTGTCGGCGGCCACCAGATTGTCGTCATATTGGTCGCTCGACACCTTGGTCAGATGATCCTTGAACACGCGCACGCTTTCGCGCACGGCCAAGATGATCCCGAGTTGGCGGTTGGCGTTGTTGTCGGCCCACAGCGTCGGCCCCCACAGAATGAAATCGTTCGGCCGCCAGCCGGTGCCGCCGCGCAGTTCGTGATCGACGATGTCAGCGACCGTCGTCGCGAACACCTCGCCGGAGACGAACGCCTGGTTTGCCGGAAAGCGGGCGTCGAGATCGAACGGCAGGATGTTGTGGCGTTTCTGCGCAAAGTGCAGCACCAACGGTCCCGCAGCCAACGCCAATACGATGAGAATCAGCAGCAGCCGAGCCAGCGTCGAACCGCCGCGATCCGCCGAACGTGTGTCCGCCATGGCCAGGTGCCTAGCATGACGCCTGGCTTGAGTGAACCGACGCGCGATTGTGGATAGCGGTCGGCTTCTTGTAAGGACAGCGCATGCCGAACCAAGTGGCGCTGAGGGTCGACGGTGCCGAGGTGCGCTACGGCGAAACCACGGCGCTCGCCGGCGTCTCGCTGGAGATCACGGCCGGCCGCGTTCACGCGCTCGTCGGCGAAAACGGCGCGGGCAAGTCGACATTGCTCAAGGCGCTTGCCGGGATGACCGCCCTCGACGCCGGCACGATCGCCATCGCCGCGGGCCTGCGGGTCGAGTGGGTCCCGCAGGAGCTGGCACTCGTTCCCGATCTCACCGTGGCGGAGACGATGTTCCTCGGCCGCGAGCGGCGCGGTCGTTGTCGCTTGTTGCAGCGTCGCACGATGGAGCGCGAAGCCGCCGCCGCGCTGGCAACGATCAGTTGTCGCGCCGCGCCGGGCGCACGGATCGCCAACCTGAGCGCGCCGGTGCGCAAGCAAGTCCAGCTCGCGCGGGGGTTCGCGACGGCCGCCGACGTTCTGCTGCTCGATGAACCGACCGCGGTTCTCGGCGGCGAAGAAACTCGCGCTCTGTTTCGCGCGATTGATGTCGCTCGCACGCGCGGGGCGGCGGTCGTATACGTCTCGCATCAAATTGCCGAGGTGCTGGCGATCGCGGACGTCGTCACGGTTCTGCGCGATGGACGGCAGGTCTCAACGGATCCAGTGGCACTGGTCGATACGCCCACCATCGTGTCACGCATGGTGGGACGCCCGCTAATCGCGGTGAAGAGGTTCTCGGTCGCGCG
>Ga0335069_10006749_pt1 | contig 16645 bp, 11 predicted proteins | sample Lox_Sample_11_FD_206714 | JGI IMG/M metagenome (GOLD analysis project Ga0335069, IMG submission 206714) | Soil microbial communities from Loxahatchee National Wildlife Refuge, Florida, United States - Lox_Sample_1.1 | ecosystem: Environmental > Terrestrial > Soil > Wetlands | place: USA...
CGCGCGCGTGCGCCGGATGTCGGAAAAGCGCGCGGCCTCCTTCAGCGTGCCGCCGGCATAGTGCTCGAATACGTCGTCAAGCGTCGCGCCGGGCGCCACGGCGGCCTTCAGCGCGCCCGGCTCGCCGAACACGACGACGCGCCCGCCGTGCATGATCGCGAGCTCGTCGCAAAGCGCATCGGCCTCCTCCATGTCGTGCGTCGTCAACAGGATCGTCACGCCGAAGCGCCCGCGCAGGTCGACCAGCCGCTCCCAGACGCTGTGCCGCGCCATCGGATCGAGCCCGATCGTCGGCTCGTCGAGGAACAGGACGGCCGGCTGATGCAGCATCGCCTGCGCCAGCTCGAGGCGGCGGATCATGCCGCCGGAATAGGTCCTCACGAGCTTTCCACCGAACTCCACGAGGCCCATGAACGCCAGCGCTTCGTCGATCCGGCCGGCGACGAGCTCGGGAGCCATCCCGTAGAGCGCCGCCGAAAGCCGCAGGTTCTCGCGGCCGGTGAGCGCGCCGTCGGCCGACAGCATCTGCGGCACGTAGCCGATGTGGCGGCGCGCGGAGCGCGCCCGCGCGACGACGTCGTACCCGGCCACGCTGGCGCGTCCGGAGGTCGGCGGCAGCAGCGTCGTCAGCATCTTGATGGTCGTGCTCTTGCCGGCGCCGTTCGGCCCCAGCAACCCGAACACCACGCCCTTGCGCACGCTCAAATCGAGACGGTCGACGGCGACGTAGGTGCCGAATCGGCGCGTGAGCCCGGCCGCGTGGATCGCAGGGCCGCCGTCACCGCCGTGCTCTGCGTCCGCCCGAGGCATGCCAGCTGCTTCGTGCCGGCGCCGTCAGCGTGCCAGCATCGCGACGAGCCGCCGGATGTCGCGCGCGCTCGAGTCGGTCGCGGTCCGTTCGATGCGACGATAGGTTTCGACGAGCTGTTCACCGGTCGGGGTCAGCACGCTGCCGCCGCCGTTCGCGCCGCCCTTGGCGGATTCGACCGCCGGCACGGCCAGTGATCCATTGAGCTCGTCGAGCAGCAGCCAGGCGCGCCGGTACGACATCTCGAGGCTTTTCGCCGCGGCGGTCAGGGATCCGGTGGCGCGGATCGCTTCGAGCAGCGCGATCTTGCCGGGGCCCACGGCGATGTGCTCGCCGGCCGTGATGCGCAGCCGAAAACGCACCTGCGGGTCGTGCCGCGCCCCGTGCGACCGAGGTCGCCCCGATTTCTGCCGGGCGGCGGCGCCGGCCTTGCCCGCTGCGGCGGCGCTGCCGGTTTGCGAGGAATTGCGCATGGCGTCAGGTCCCGGTCGTGGCCTCGAGATTCGATCGAACCGGAACATTACGCCATTCAGGACCCCTTGTTGTCGTCGCCCGGAACGTCGTCGCCCGGAATCGCCGGCGCGGCGACCGGCAGTTCGACGTGGAAGGCGCTGCCTTCGCGCACCTCGCTCTCGACGATGATCCGGCCTTCCATGGCCTCGACGAGCCCGCGGGTGATGACGAGGCCGATGCCGACGCCCTGGATCTCGGAATCGTCCCGCCCGAGCCGGTCGAACGGCTTGAAGAGCTCGGCCTGCTGCGCTGCGGACATGCCGATGCCGGTATCGATGACGCTGATCCGGCAGGTGCCGCCGCGGCGTTGGACGCGGACCGTGACGCTGCCGGCCTCGCGGTTGTACTTGATCGCATTCGTCAGCAGGTTGAGCAGGACCTGCTTCAGGCGCGTCGGATCGGCGCGGACGAGGACCGGCTCCTCCGGAAGCTCGAACCGAAGCTGCACCGCGCGGCCGAGGGCCGGCGCGTCGACGTCGCGCATCGCGCCGTGGATGACGGGCAGCACGTCGACCGTCTCGATGCGCAAGCGCAGCACGCCCATCTCGATGCGCGAGGCGTCCATCAGGTCGTCGATCAGCCGCAGCAGGTGTCCCCCGGCCTCCGCGATGTGCTCGACGCGGGCGCGCTGGCGCGAACTCAGCGGATCGACGACGTCGCCGCGCAGCACGTCCGCCAGCCCGATGATCGCGCCCAGCGGCGTGCGAATCTCGTGTCCCATCAACGACAGGAACGCGGTCTTGTCCCGATTCGCCTGCTCCGCGATCCGCTGAGCCTGCAGCGCGGACTCGGCGCGGCGCTGCTCGGTGACATCGATGCCCAGGCTGACGATGCTGACCGGACGGCCGTCGTCGTCGCGGATGACGAGACGCCGCCCGGCGATGACCGCGATCGAGCCGTCCTGCCGGCGGACGCGGAAATCGCGGAAGCTCGTCGCCTCCCCGGCCAGCGCGCGGCGGCGGTCCTCCAGGAAGGCTTCGCGGTCCTCGTCGACGATGCGGTTCAACACCTGCTCGAGGGCGATGCCGTCGGCCGCCTCCTCGATCCCGAGCCAGGCCAGCGTCCGGCGGTCCGGGAAGATCCGCCCGGTGCCGAAGTCCTCGCGCGTGATCGCGACATTCAGCATCGACAACGCGTTGTCGAGCGTCGAGGTCAGCGTCGAGATGACCTCGCGCGCGGCAGCGCGATCGCGCGCCCCGCGCCGCCCTTTGGGCGTGACTTCGGCGAGCACCGCGATGACGCTGTCGGGATCCGGCTTGAAGAGTCCGACCGAGATCGTCGACGTGGATGGCCGCGACGCCGGGCGCCGGACGTCGACTTCGACACGCAGGTCCTCGCAGATCGGCCCGGTGGCTTGACCCTTCCGCTCGCTCAACGAGCGCAACTGCGGCGCGTAGGGCTGCAGCACGTCGAAAAGGTTCGCGACGCGGCCGTTGCGAGCGCACGGCGAGAGCAGTCGCAGCGCGGCCGGCGAAGCGGTTTCGATCGTGCCGTCGACGGCACATTCGACGATCGCGACGGGTGAACGGCCAAGGAAGCCCAGCAAGCCCGGATCGGCTGCGACGGTCCGGGAACGCGCGCGCGGCATCGAAGTTTTTCCTTGTGAAGCGCCCGTGGCGCGATGCGCCAAACCGCCGGGCGTCACATTGCAGTCCCGCCTCGCCTACCGCTCCACCGCCTCGCGACCGATGGTAGCCGGAGTTTCGACGATAACCATTACGTGAATGGTCTTGGCTTAAGACCGTGTCCGCCGGCTGTCGAGTCTGCCGAGCCGGTGTTGACGAGGCGTCATATCCATGGATATACGCCGACACGGCGTGGCGCCGCGGGAAATACTAGCGCTGCCCGAAACTCGCGTCCCGGTAAAGGTCCTTGTGTTCCCGCGGCGCCGAACGCCAGTACTGCGGCGGCGCGGCAACCTGCGCGCCGAGTTGCGCGGCGGCGTGCCAGGGCCAGCGCGGGTCGTAGAGCATCCCGCGGGCCAGCGCCACCGCATCCGCATCTCCGGCAGCGACGATCTCCTCCGCGTGCCGCGCGTCGCTGATCAATCCGACGGCAATCGTCGGCAGTCCGACGTCCGCCTTGATGCGGCGCGCGAACGGAACCTGGAAACCGGGAGCCGGCTTGATCGCCTGCAGCGGCGAAACGCCGCCGGTACTGACGTGGATCGCGTCGCCGCCGCGCGCGCGCAGCGCCTTGCCGAAGGCCACGGTGTCGTCGACATCCCAGCCGCCGGGCACCCAGTCGGTCGCCGAGACGCGCGCCCAGAGCGGCCTATCGGCCGGCCACGCAGCCCGGACCGCCTCGAAGACCTCGAGCGGAAAGCGCATCCGCGCCGCCAGGCCGCCGCCATACGCGTCGTCCCGCCGGTTCGCGAGCGGCGACAGGAACTGGTGCAGCAGGTAGCCGTGCGCCGCGTGCAGCTCGATGCCGTCCAGCCCCAGGCGATGCGCGCGGCGCGTCGCCGCGACGAAGTCATCGCGGACCTTCGCGAGGCCGGCGGCGTCGAGCGCGCGCGGCGCCTCCTCGCCCTCGGCATGCGGCAGCGCCGACGGCGCGAGCGTCGACCATCCGGACGGCTCGTTCGAGCGGATCTGTGCCCCGCCGGCCCACGGCACGTGACTGGAGCCCTTGCGCCCGGCGTGCGACAGCTGGATCGCGATCCGGATCGGCGAATGCGCACGGATGGCCGCGACGACGCGCGCCAACGCCTCTTCATGGGCGTCGGTGTAGAGACCGAGGTCACCGGGCGTGATCCGCCCTTCGGGCGAGACCGCCGTGGCCTCGATCACGAGGAGGCCGGCGCCGGACAGCGCGAGGTGCCCGAGATGGATCATGTGCCAGTCGGTCGCGCTGCCGTCGACCGCGGAGTACTGGCACATCGGCGCGACGATGATCCGGTTCGACAGGCGCAGCGCGCCGAGATCGATGGGTTGGAAGAGGCGACTCATGGAGAATGATTCCTGATCGTGTTGGGAGGCGGCGCCGTCCGGCGCACTCGCCTCGGCGGCTCTCACTTCGGCTGGAAAGCCGGCAAGCCCATCTGCCACCACGCGAACGCCCATTCGTCGGCGAGCTGGTTGGCACGCTGCGATCGACTCGACCCGATGCCGTGCCCCGCATCGTAGTCGACGCGCAGCAGGACCGGGTTGCGGCTGCCCGTCGCGGCCTGCACCCGTGCGGCCATCTTCAGCGAATGCCATGGCGCGACGCGCGGATCATTGGCACCGGTCAGGAACATGACGGCGGGGTAGGGCGCGCCGTCGCGGATATGCGCATAGGCGCTGATGCCGTACAGCGCGTGGAATCCCTCTTCGTCCGACGTCGATCCGAACTCCGGCACGTTCGGCGGACCGTTCGGCTCGGTCTCCATCCGCAACGCATCCGACACGCCGACGTCGTCCAGGACGACGCGGAACAGCGCCGGATCCACCCAGAGCGCCCCGCCCATGATGATCCCGCCGGCGCTCGCGCTGCTCGCCGCCATCCGTCCCGATCGGGTGTAATGCTGCTCGACGAGGTATTGCCCGACGGCATTGAAGTCGAGGATCGTATTGATCTTGCGCCGCCCCTGACCGTCGCGATGCCACAGGTCGCCGTACTCCCCACCGCCGCGGACATGCGCCATCGCGACGATGCCACCCTGTTCGATCCACGCCAGCCACGACGGAGCGAAGTAGGGATCCATCGCCATCCCGTAGCTTCCGTACCCGAGGAGCAGCGCCGGGTGCGAGTCGTTGCGCACGAGACCACGCTTCGCGATGATCGACACCGGAATGCGCGTGCCGTCGTAGCTCGTCGCCATCTCCTCGAACGCCTCGACATCGCGACGCTCGACCGCCGACGGCGGGATCAGACCGGTGTCCGTCACGACGTCGCGCTGCGGGTCGTAGTCGTATTCGCGCGGGGACCGGACCCACCCCTGCAGATTGAACATCACGCCGGGAACCTGCGCGTCCGCGACCGGGCCCGCGACGGTCCCCTCCGAAGGCAGCGCAACGCCGCGGCGCTCCGCGCCGTCGAATGACACGCGCTGCAGCGTGAATCGGGCGCCTTCGCGCATCACGACGTAGAGCGCATCGCTCGCTGCCGCGAAGTCCGCCACGACGCCCGGGCCCTCCGGCACGACAAGCTCCGCTCGGTCCACGTCCGGTTCCGCGAGGCGCAAGGACGACAGGCGGAATTTCGGCGCCCCCTTCGACGACAGGAAGTACATCCGGTCGCCACGCAGGCGAATCTCGGTGATGCCCTGCGCCGGATCCGCGATCTTCCGCCACGGCGTGTCGCGACCGCGCAGCCGGTCGACCGGCGCGACGTAGTACGTCTTCGGATTGAAGTCCATGTTGTGGTCCGCGACCGCGATCGCATAGGGCGAATCCGGCGCGAGCAGCACGTACGTGCCCTGCCCTTCGGGAACGTCGACCGCCGCCGAGACGCCGCGGCCGAAGACCGCCTCGTCGCCGTCCCCGCGCGGATGGCGGCCGAGCACGTGCTCGTAGGTGATCGCGTTGTATTCCGTCTGCGACGGCGGCGTGTCCGGGCCGGGCGCGGGATACCGCAGGTAGTAGAAGGACCGGTTGTCGGCGCGCCACGAGACGACGCACGAGGAGGTGCGGTCGATCGCCTCGGGCTGGTCCTGGCGCGAATCGACATCCAGCACGTGCAGCACGCTTCTCTCGGATCCGCCCTCGGAGACGCCGTAGGCCACATAGCGGCCGTCCCACGACGGCTCATACCAGTCGAGTGCGACGTGGTGCGCCCGCCCCGTCGAGCGCTCGTCCGGATCGAAGAGCACGTGCTCTGCGCCGGCGACGCCGTCGCGGTACGCGAGTTTCGCGAGTTGTGCGCCCGGCACCTGCACCTCGTAGAACAGGCGCCTGCCGCGGCGAACGAAACCGCGGCGCCGCAGGTCGGCGCCCGTCAGCGACTCGATGCGGGCCGCGAGTGCGGCGCGCCCCGGAATGCGGTCGAGCACCTGCCGCGTATAGGCCGCCTGCGCCTTCATCCACGCGGCGACCGCCGGATCCTCCAGGTTCTCGAGGTAGCGATAGGCGTCGACGACCGGCGTGCCGAAGTACGTGTCGGTGACCGGTCGCGGCGGCGCGACCGGCGGGCCTTCGGCAGGTTGCGCGGCGAGCGCCGCGGCCGTCAGCGCAGCCGCGAAGGCAACCGCCGGAACTTTCGAAATCGCCATCATCGATCCGCTCCTTCCCTGCTGATCAAAGCGCCGCATCCCGGCGGCACGTACCCGGCCGGCGCCATCCGGCGCCGGTCATTCGGCCGCTGCGCCCTGCGCCGCGACGCGCGCGCCGTCGTGCACCTCGTCGGACGGAAAGTCGACGACCTCCGCGGCCTCGTCGAGCCCCTGCAGCACCTCCGCTTCACGGTCGGCGATCGCGCCGATCGCGACGGGCACCAGGTGCGCGCGGCGCGATTTCACCTGGTAGACGGCCCACCGTCCGCCGGAACGGACCAGCGCGCCGAGCGGAACCTTCAGCGCACGGGCCTCGCGCCGCAGGAACACGCGACCCCAGACACGGTAGCCGACGGCGAGCCGGGACCACTGCTCGCGCGGCGCGGTGATCTGCAGCCGGACGATCGCGCGCTGCTCCTCGACCCCGAGCGCGGAGATCTTCGTGAACGCACTCGGCTCGACCCGGCGGACCGTCGCCGCCAGCACGCCGGGGCCGCCCCAGTCGAACACTTCGGCCGCCATGCCCTCGCGAACGCGAACCGCATCCTGCGACAGGAACTCGATCGCCGCCTCGAGTGCCGCGGGGTCGCTGACCTCCAGGATCGGTGCGCCCGCGGCGAGTGTCCGTTCGCTCGGCTCGACGACCCGCGTTACGAAGCCGGACACCGGGGCCAGGATCGCGGCGCTGCCACCCGCGATCGCCGCGCGCGCGTCGGGACCGATCAGGGCCGCCTGTGCGGCGCGCACCTGCGCCTCGGCCGCCATCACCGCCTCGGCGGCCGCCTGCGATGCCGCTGCGGCGTCGTCGATCGTCTGTGGCGAAGCGAATCCGCCCTGCACGAGACTGCGGGTGCGTTCCAGTGCCTCGGCGGCACGCCGGTTCTGGACGACCAGCTGGTCGCGCTGTGCCCGGGCCGCGGCGAGCGCGGCCTCGCGCTGCGCGCGCACCGACGGGTCGAGCAGCGGCGCATCCGACGGCCGGATCCGCGCGACGACCGTCTGCCGCGCGACGACCTGATCGCCGACCTTGAGCGTCACGCGCTCGAGGCGTCCGGCCACCGGCGCGACGACGGTATAGGCGTCGCGCGGCTGCGCCTGGCCCTGGTCGGCCACCGCGTCGTCGATCGGCCCGCGAACGACGCGCGCGACGTCGACCGGCACGGCGCGCGGGAAGAAGAGAAACGCGAAGAGCGCCGCGAGCGCGAGGGCCGCGCTCGCGGTGTAGACCCGCCGTTTCGTCGTCGCCTTCATCTCACTCCCGGGTCTTCAGGACCGCCACCAGCTCCATCCTCGGCACGCGCCGCGCGACCGTCCACGCGGCGATCGCGACCGAGGCCGCGTACGCCGACAGCGCCAGCCCGACGGTCGCCGGGCCGACGACGACCGGCAGGCGCAGCTCGTCGCGCGAGAACGCGGCGGCGATGCCATGCGCGACGCCGACGCCGAGGCCGACGCCGAGCGGCGCCGCGGCGAGCGCCAGCAGCGCGAGTTCACCGCACAGCACATAGGCGCATTCGCCCGGCGTGAACCCCAGCACCTGCAGCGTCGCCAGGTCGCGCGAGCGTTCCGCCAGCGTGATCCGCCCCATGTTGTACGCGACGCCAAAGGCGATCAGCGCCCCGAACAGGACGTCGATCGAGATCGTCACCACCATCTCGCCGGCGACTCGCGTGCGCCAGTTGCGGACGATCGCGTCGCGCAGCGCGATGCCGGCGACCTGCGGCCGCCGCGTGATCGCGCGGTACAGCTCGGGCAAGGCATCGGCCGCGACGAGGAGGTTGGCTCCGCTCGACAGGTCGCCGTCGCCGAGCAGTGCGTTGAGACGGCGACGTTCGACATAGGCGAAGAGGCCGCTCAGGTCGTCCGAGAGCGCGACGACCTGCCAGGCGGCGCGCGGCCGGCGGCCCTCGAGGACCTCGATATCGACGACGTCGCCCGGTCGCACGCCGACCTGCGCCGCGAGCGCGCGCGACAGTGCGACGCCGCCGGCGAGGGGAAACAACGGCCGGTGCATGTCGTCGCTCGGCCGGGCCAGCCGCGTATCGTCGTCCAGGCCCACGAGCGGCACGCGTCGGCGGCCGGCCGCACCCTGGACGAACGTCGCGACGGTCCGGACGGGCTGCGCGTCGACGACGCCGGGCAGCCTGAGGACCTCGGCGATCGCCGCCGCGGCGCGCGGGTGGACGAACGACAGCTGCGCCTGCCAGCGCTGCGCGTGGAAGTAGGCCTCGCGCACGACGACGTCGATCGCGTCGTAGACGAAGAGCATGCCGACCAGCAGCGCCAGGCTCGAGGCGAGGCCGCAGGCCGTGAGGGACGACTTGACGGGATAGCGCGCCAGGCGGCGCAACGCGATGCGGGTCGGGTGGTCGACGCGACAGCGCGAAAGCCAGCGGTCGAGCCGGCCGCTGCGATAGTGCGTCGGCGGCAGAGGCTGCATCGCGGCGGCCGGCCGCAGTGCGACTGCGCGACGGACCGCGAAAAGCGCACCGATCGTGGCGGCGGCCCACGCGAGGCTTCCGGCGGCGAGGAAGGCGCCGGAAGCGAAGCGCGGCGGCAACGCCGGGAACCGGAAGTATTGCTCGTACAGGTTCGTGACGACGATCGCGAGGAGCTCCCCCGCCAGCGCGCCGAGCACCGAACCCGCGAGGCCGACGATCGCGCCCAGCTTCACGTAGGGCGCGGCGACCTCGAGGTCGGTGTACCCGAACGCCTTCAGCAGGCCGATCTGTTCGCGCTCGGTGTCGACGAGGCGGCCGACCACCAGGTACACGAGGCCGGCGGCCACGACGAGGAACAGCGGAGGCAGGATCACGCCGAGCTTCGCCATGCGCTTGAGCGCCGCGGCGACGAAGTGGTGGGAAGGCTGGTCGTCGCGCGTCACGGCGGCCAGTCCGCCGTAGGGCGCCAGCAGCCGGTCGATGCGCTGCAGGACGGGCTCCGCCGCAACGCCGGGCGCGAGTTTCGCGCTGACCTGCGAAAACGCGCCGACCAATCCGGCGACGTCCTCGACGCGCGCGCGCGCGGCCCACAGCACCGCCGTGTGCGCATCGTCCGGCAGCCACGAGTCGCCGGCCGGCAGGTAGACGAATTCCGCGCTCTGCGCGACGCCGACGATCGTGAATGCGACCCGTCGCCCGGCAACGGTCGCGGCGAGGCGATCGCCGAGCCCGACGCGGGCCGCCTCGACGAAAGCGGGGGAGGCCACGGCCTCGTCGCGCTGCCCGGCAGCCGGCAGGCGTCCGCGCCGCAGGACGAGGCCGTTGAGCGCCGCCGCGGCATCGTCGGGCAACGCGACCAGGCGCAGGCTCGCCGGGCGATCGAGGCCGGAGACGTCGAGCAGCCCGGCGGCGACGGCGCGGCCGTCGACGGCAACGACGCCGTCGATGCCGCGCAGCCGTTCGAGCAGGCTGCGCGGCGCGCGCACCGCGGTGGCGAACACGTCGGCAAACCGCGTCTCGCCGTAGAACCGTTCCTGCGCGCTGCCGACGGCCTTCAAGGCGCTGCGCGACATCACCGCCATCGCGACGCCGATCGACGCCAGCAGCGCGATCGCCAGCAGCTGCGGCGCGAGCCGCCACAGGTCGCGCAGCAGCTTGCGGTCGAGCGGATGCATCCGGATTGCCGCGCGCCGCGCCACGCTCACCACGCCAGGCCTCGCGGGTCCGCACGCACCGCGTTGCGCGTCGTATCGACGATCCGTCCGTCGCGAAACCGGATCACGCGGTCGGCGATCGCCGCGATCGCCGCGTTGTGCGTCACCATCATCGCGGTCGCCCGCGCCTGCCCCGCGACCTGGACGATCGCCTGCAGCACGCGGATGCCGCTGGCGCTGTCCAGCGATCCCGTGGGTTCGTCGCAGAACAGCACGCGCGGCCGTTTCGCGATCGCCCGCGCGATCGCGACCCGCTGCTGCTCGCCGCCGGAAAGTTCGGCCGGAAAGTGGTCCGCGCGATCCGCGAGCCCGACGAGCGCGAGCGCCTCGTCGGGCGGCATCGGATTGTCGGCGATCTCGGTGATCAGCTCGACGTTCTCGCGCGCCGTCAGGCCCGGCGTCAGGTTGAAGAACTGGAAGACGAAGCCGACCGCCTCGCGCCGGTATCGGGTCAGCGCGGCGCGGTCCAGCCGCGCGAGGTCGCGGCCATCGAACCACAGTTCCCCCGCGGTCGGCGCATCCAGGCCGCCCAGGATGTTGAGCAGCGTCGACTTTCCGGAGCCGGAGGGCCCGAGCAGCACCAGGAACTCGCCGGCCTCGATGTCGAGGTCGACCGCATCGAGGGCGCGGATCTCCGCGCCCGGCGTGACGTAGGTCTTCGTCAGCCCGCGAGCGCGATAGAGGGGCTGCATCCGTTCAGGTCGCCGCGGCCGCCACGCCGATGCGGCGCTCCTCGACCGCGTGGCAGGCCACCATCGCCGGGCCGTCGGCGCCGGCCTCGACGATCTCGCGCGGGACCTCGCTGCGACAGCGCGCGTCCGCGTGCGGGCAGCGCGGATGAAACGCGCAGCCCGGCGGCGGAGCGAGCGCGCTCGGCACCTCGCCCGACACCGGCGAGCGCGGCCGTCCGCTCATCTCCAGGTCCGGAATCGCGTCCAGCAGCATCCGCGTGTAGGGGTGGCGCGGCGTCGCGAACAGCCGTCGCCTCGGGGCGAGCTCGACGACGCGGCCCAGGTACATCACTCCGACCCGGTGCGCGATGTGGTGCACGACGCCGAGGTTATGCGAGATGAACAGCAGCGTCAGGCGCAGGTCGCGCTGAAGGTCCTGCAGCAGGTTGAGCACCTGCGCCTGGACCGAGACGTCGAGCGCCGAGGTCGGCTCGTCGCAGACCAGCATCTGCGGCCGCGCGGCCAACGCGCGCGCGATCGAGATCCGCTGGCGCTGTCCGCCGGAGAACTGGTGCGGGAACTTCGTCGCGTCGGCGGGCGACAGGCCGACCTGCCGCAGCAGCTCCGCGACACGCTCCGCGGTCGCCCCGGCGCCGGGCGCGAGGCCTGCGGCCCGCAGCGGCTCGCCGATGATCGAACCGACGCGCCAGCGCGGGTCCAGGCTCGCATAAGGATCCTGGAAGATCACCTGCAGGCGGCCGCGACGCGCGCGCGCAGCCGCCGTCGAGCCGGCCTGCAGGTCGGCGCCGAGGAATTCGACGCGGCCGCGATCCGGGCGCTCGAGCCCGACGAGCATTCGCGCCACCGTCGACTTGCCGCACCCGGATTCGCCGACCAGCGCGAACGTCTCGCCGCGCCCGATCTCGAAGCTGACGCCGTCGACGGCGCGCACGAGGCGCCGGCCGCCGCGGCGCAGGACGCGGTCGATCCACGGCGGCGAGACGTCGAAATGGCGCGCGATGTCGATGGCCCGCACGACCGGCGCGTCGTCCGCAGCGTCCGTCGCGTTCGGCAGCGCGTTCAAGAGGCCACCCAGCAGGCCACCGCGTGGTTCCCGTCGCGCCCGGGCCCGTCGAGCTCCGGGCGCTCGTCGCGGCAGCGGTCGACGGCGCGCGTGCAGCGCGGATGAAATGCGCATCCGGTCGGAATCGCGTCGAGCCGCGGCATCGCGCCGTCGATCTGCGCCAGCCGGGCGACGCCGTCGTCGAAACGCGGAATCGACCCCATGAGGCCGACCGTATACGGGTGCCGCGGACGGTGGATCACGTCGGCCGCCGGCCCGATCTCGATGATGCGCCCCGCGTACATCACCGCGATCCGGTCCGCCGTCTCGGCAATGACGCCCATGTCGTGCGTCACCAGCATCACCGCGGTCCCGTGCTCGCGGCACAGCCGCCGCAGCAGGTCGATGACCTGCGCCTGGATCGAGACGTCGAGCGCCGTCGTCGGCTCGTCCGCGATCAGCAGGCTCGGCTCCGCCGCCAGCGCGAGCGCGATGACGATGCGCTGCCGCATGCCGCCGGAGAACTGGTGGGGATAGTGGTCGTAGCGTTCCGACGGCGACGGGATGCCGGTCGCCGCGAGCAGGTCGAGCGCACGCTGCCGGGCCGCCGCCGCGCCGAGCGGCAGGTGGGTCCGGATCGTCTCGACGAGCTGGCGGCCCACCGTGTACAGCGGGTTGAGCGAGGTCAGCGGATCCTGGAAGATGGCGCCGATGCGGCGCCCGCGCAGGCGACGCATCTCCTGCGGCGGCAGGTCGTCGATCCGGCGCCCGTCGAGCAGGATCTCCCCGCCGCGGATGCGACCCGGCGGCTCGATGAGGCCGATCACCGCCGCCCCCGTCAGCGACTTGCCGGCGCCCGACTCGCCGACGACCCCGAGGATCTCGCCCGCATCGATCGAGAGCGAGACGTCGTCCAGCGCGAGGAGCGGCCCGCCGCGGGTCGCGAACTCGACCCGCAGGCGGTTCACCTGGAGCAGCGGCGGGTTCATCGGAGCCGCGGGTTCAGGGCGTCGCGAAGCCAGTCGCCCAGCAGGTTGATCGACAAGGCGAGCGCCAGCAGCGCCGCGCCGGGGAACACGACGATCCACCACTCGCCGGAGAGCAGGAAATCGTTGCCGATCCGGATCAGCGTGCCGAGCGAGGGCGTCGTCGGAGGAACGCCGACGCCGAGGAACGACAGCGTCGCCTCGGTGATGATCGCCGTGGCGACGTTGACGGTGGCCAGGACGTAGACCGGGCCCAGGACATTGGGGAGCACGTGCGTCAGCACGATCCTCAGCGGCGAGACGCCGATCACGCGAGCCGCCAGCACGTATTCGCGGTTCTTCTCGACGAGGGTCGATCCGCGGACGGTGCGCGCGTACTGCGGCCAGCTGGCCGCCGCGATCGCGACGACGAGCACCGGCAACGCGATGCGCGCGCCGACGTCCTGCCCGCCATGCGGGAAAAGGTCGCGGGCGACGCCGGCGATGAGCAGCGCGACGAGGATCGCCGGAAACGACAACTGCACGTCGGCGACCCGCATCAGGAACGCGTCGACGGCGCCGCCTGCGAAGCCCGCGGCGAGGCCCGTCGCAACGCCGAAGAGGATCGCGAGCAGCACCGCGGCGACGCCGATCGCGACGGACAGGCGTGTCCCGTAGAGGACGACCGAGAGCACGTCGCGACCCTGGCCGTCGGTCCCCAGCAGGTAGTGGCGCGCGCCGTCGGGCAGCCACGCGGGCGGCTTGAACGCGTCGAGGAGTTCGAGGGACGCGAGGTCGAAGGGGTCCTGCGGCGCGACCCACGGCGCGCCGGCAGCCGCGAGCAGCAGCGCGCCACCGACGACCGCTGCCGCGATCGCCGCCGGCGAGCGGCGGAAGTCGTAGACGAGCTCGCTATTCCGCCATCGGCGCAGCCATCCGTGCAGCCACGCCGGCGGCCCGAGGCGCCGGGGTCGATCGCGCATCGGCGGAGCCCGTCAGCCGCGTCGTCCGGCCGCGGCCATCGGGTCGCCGTGGCTCAGTGGACGACGACCCATTTGAGCGGCATGTAGTTGTCCGGCCGTTGCACGAGCTCGACATTGCGACGGATTCCCCAGGACAACGCCTGCTGGTGCAGCGGGATGTGCCCGATCTCGTCCTGGTGGATCTTCATGGCCTCGCGGATCTCGTCGTTGCGGCGCGCCGGATCGCCCTCGGACGAGATCCTGTCGACGAGCTCGTCGAAGCGGGCGTTGCTCCAGGAGCCGAGATTGAACTGGCCGCGCCCGGAGGACGGATCGGGCGTCGCCATCAGCGAATTGAGCGCATCCAGCGCATCGATCGTGCTCGGGGTCCATCCGAGCATGTAGAACGAGGTGTTGCGCGACAGGATCTTCGGGAAGTAGTTGCCCTTGGTCTCCGCGGTCAGGCCGACCTTGATGCCGATCTTCGCGAGCATCGACGCAACCGCCTTGCAGATCTCCTCGTCGTTGACGTAGCGGTCGTTCGGGCAGTTCATCCCGACCTCGAACCCGTCGCCGTAGCCGGCTTCCGCGAGCAGCTTGCGCGCCGCCTCGACGTCGTAGGGCAGGCGCCTGTTCAGGTCCGCGACCCAGCCCTTGACGGCCGGGGCGATCATCAGGCCGCTCGGCGTCGAGGCGCCGCGCATCACGGCGCGCTGGATCGCGTTGACGTCGATCGCCTGGTAGAAGGCCTGGCGAACGCGCTTGTCCTTGAACGGATTCTTCCCCTTGACGCTGGAGAACAGCAGCTCGTCGCGCTTCTGGTCCATCCCGAGGAAGATCGTCCGCAGTTCCGGGCCCTGCAGCATCCGGAGGCTCGGGTCGGCCGCGAGGCGCGCGACGTCCTGCGCCGGCACCGGTTCCATCATGTCGACCTCGCCCGACAGCAGCGCCGCGACGCGGGTCGCGGGATTGCCGATCGGCGTGAAGATCGCCTCATCGACGTTCGTCGGGATCGACTTGTCCCAGTAGTTCGGGTTGCGCGCCAGCGTCGTGCGCGTGCCCGGCTCGCGGGCCTTGAGCCGGAACGGCCCGGTGCCGTTGGCCCGGAACGACGCGGTGTTCTCGATGCCCTTGCGCTTGTCGACCGGATGCTCGGCGCGGTTCGCCTCGCACCACTTGCGGCTCATGATGAAGAAGTTGGGCAGGATGTCCGGCAGGATCGGATAGGGCGCGCTCGTGACGATGTCGATCGCGTGGTCGTCGATGCGGCGGATCTCGGCGATCGGCTGCACGTAGGTCTTCATGTCGGAGCCCTCGCCGCGCGACCGCTGCCACGAGAAGATCACGTCGTCGGCGCCGAACGGCGTGCCGTCGTGGAATGTCACGCCGCGCCGGAGATTGAAGCGCCAGACGGTCGGCGACGTCTGCTTCCAGTCGGTCGCCAGCCCCGGTAGCAGCTCGAGCTTCGGACCGCGCGCCACCAGCCCCTCGTAGATGTTGGCGTCGATCGAGATCTGCAGCGTCTCGTTGAGCGAGTGCGGATCCATCGACAGCGCGTCGCCCTGGTTCGCGAATCGGAACGTCGCCGCCGGCGCCATCGACGCCGCGAGCACGGCGACCGCGGCCGCGGTCGCCCGGACGCCGCCGATCCCCCTGGACCGCCGGACCGCCGGCGTCGACCTCGTCGTGGATTCCATCTCGACCCCCCTCGTGGTTCCTGCGGCGCCACCGCTCCCGCGCGACGCGTCCGCGGACTGCGGCGACAACGGTGTCAACGTCGTCAACGGTGACAACGGCGAATGATATCGACCCTGCAAGTTGCGGGCCGGACGCGTCAACGGATCGCGCTTCCGCGTTCGCCGCGCAATCGCGGATCGACCGCCAGGTAGAGGACGTCGACGATGAAATTGAGCGCGACGAAGACGAGCGCGATCAGGCACAGGTAGGCCGCCATCACCGGGATGTCGGCGAACTGCACCGACTGGATGAAGAGCAGCCCCATGCCGGGCCACTGGAAGACCGTCTCGGTGACGATCGCGAACGCGATGATCCCGCCCAGCTGCAGCCCGGCGATCGTGATGACCGGGACCAGCGTGTTCTTCAGCGCGTGGCCGAAATGCACCGCGCGGTCCGTCAGGCCGCGGGCCCGCGCGAAGCGTATGTAGTCGGCGCGCAGCACCTCCAGCATTTCGGCGCGGACGAGGCGCATGATCAGCGTCAGCTGGAACAGCGCCAGCGTCACCGACGGCAGCACCAGGTGGCGCCAGCCGTCCCAGGTGAGCAGCCCCGACGTCCACCATCCGACGGCCACTGTCGCGCCGCGGCCGAACGAGGGCAGCCAGCCGAGGACGACCGCGAACAGCAGGATCAGCAGGATCCCGATCAGGAAGGTCGGCAGCGAGACGCCGATCAGCGATATCGCCAGGAGGAACTGCGACAGCAGCGTGCCGCGGCGCAGCGCCGTGAGGACGCCGAGCGGAATGCCGACGGCCAGCGCGATCGTCGCGGCGCAGAAAGACAGTTCCAGCGTCGCCGGCAGGCGTTCGGCGATCAGCGACGAGACCTTCCGCCCCTGGCGCAGGCTGAGTCCGAATTCGCCCTGCAGTGCATGGCGCGCGAATCGCCCGAACTGCACCAGCGCAGGCTGGTCCAGCCCGAGGTCGGTGCGCAGCTGCGCCCGCTCCTGGGGCGTCGCGTCCTGGCCGAGCATCTGGTTCACCGGGTCGCCGACGTACTGGAACAGCGCGAACGCGACGAGCGCCACGACCAGCATCACGAGGCCGGCCTGCAGCAGCCGATTGACGACGAAGGCGA
>Ga0335069_10006754_pt1 | contig 16641 bp, 17 predicted proteins | sample Lox_Sample_11_FD_206714 | JGI IMG/M metagenome (GOLD analysis project Ga0335069, IMG submission 206714) | Soil microbial communities from Loxahatchee National Wildlife Refuge, Florida, United States - Lox_Sample_1.1 | ecosystem: Environmental > Terrestrial > Soil > Wetlands | place: USA...
GCGCGCTTCGCAGCTTGTCCGCGGTGGTGGGCGGACCCATTGGGGTGAGCGTGGCAGTCTGCAGCCTTCGCATCTACCGGCCTGACGACGCAACGGGGCTCTGGGAGGCTGCCCGGGAGTCGGTGGCCGAGGTCTCCCTGTGGCTTCCGTGGTGTCATGCCGGGTACTCCATGAACGAGGCGATCGAGTGGGCTGACTCACGAGCCCAGCTTGCTGCTGACGGGCGCGAGTACCACTTCGCCATCGTCGGTACGGACGGTCGCTTTCTTGGCGGGTGTGGCCTCAACCAAATCAATGCAGCCCATCGCTTCTGCAACCTGGGCTACTGGGTGCGTACTACGGCGACCGGCCGCGGCGTGGCGACGGAGGCCGTGAGGCAGATGGCGGCGTTCGCCTTTGAGAACACCGACCTAATACGACTCGAGATCGTCTGTGCCGTGGGCAACCATCGGAGCCAACGAGTCGCCGAGCGGGCGGGAGCTCGGCGAGAAGGCGTGCTCAGGAGCCGGCTGGTGCTGCGTGGCCAACCCATCGATGCGGTCATGTACAGCCTCGTCAGGCGTGCGTAGGGGCTGCACTGCGTTGGAGGAACGTGTGACACTGGGGCAATCGCGTGGCGAGGAGATTGCGAACGCGGCGAGCCACGGACTGGGATTCGCAGCGTCGCTGGTTGCCGTTCCTGCTCTGGTGGTCCGCGCCGCCGCACAGGGCAAGACGGTCGAGACCCTGGGTGCCAGCGTGTTCGGGGCGAGCGTCGTACTGCTCTATCTGGCGTCCACCTTGTACCACGCGTTGCCAAGGGGTTGCGCAAAGCGGGTATTCCGTGTGCTCGAGCACAGCGGGATCTACCTGCTGATCGCGGGAACGTACACGCCCTTCACGCTGGGGGCACTTCGTGGCGCGTGGGGATGGACGCTCCTGGGGGTGATCTGGAGCCTGGCGGTGGTGGGCGTCGTACTCAAGGTGGTTGGCGGTATCCGGTATCCAATAGCGTCGACGGTAGTGTACGTAGCCATGGGTTGGCTCATCGTGATGGCGGCGCGTCCGGTATGGCTGCGGGTGGCGGCTCCGGGCCTGGCATGGCTGATCCTCGGTGGGCTTGCGTATACGATCGGCGTCGGGTTCTACGCGGCCAGACGGCTGCGGTTCGGTCACTTCGTCTGGCACTTGTTTGTTCTTGCTGGCACGACGTGTCACTTCTTCGCGGTGATGTGGTACGCGGCTTAACAGGTGGCGGAAGCTGACGGGGCGCGATGGGATGTGAGGCGTGGAATCGTCGTTGGTGTGTTCCGCGGTGCGGCTGACGTCGTGGAGGAGCATCGTGGGTCGCGCACCTCGTAGCCTACCCCGGTGTTCGACCGACAGCTCGCGCGTGGCGAGCGCGATGGCGGAGCTAGACGATGGAACGCGAATCGGGCGAGGGAAGCCGCGTGCTCGGGCGACCCGTTGGCCCCGAGTCTGTGCGTTCGAGACGATAGGCATCGTGAGTCCTCATGGTGACGAAGGGGAGTCTCCCGCCGAGACGGCGAGCGTCGTTCAGGCGGAGGGCATGCGGCGCACCAGCAGGGGATGGGCCGTCAATCGCCCGCAACGCCAGCACCCGCGCAGGCGCGTCAACCGCTCGGGCTACGTGTGGCGGGTTTGGATGAATGGAGACCACGATGCGCTGGCGTCTTGTGGGGTCTGCTCAATCTTGTGTGGGACGCTTCGACTCGCGGAAGACCCAGCATGTACTCGTCCTCTGAGTTGGCGTGTTGATCATGTCGGTCATGCTTGCGCGCGCGTTCGGTCGGTTCCACGGCGGAATGTGACGAGGCGTGAACATGGAGCGGCCGCCGTCGGGCAAGGAGCTGACGAAGCGCTTGGCGGCACCCACCTTGGCGCCACACGCAACGCTCGGCAGGAGGTGTCGCCTCATGCCCGCGCCCTCTCGATGGGACGCGGGACCGCTTCGCAGCCTATCCCCGGAGGCGGACGTGAGGCTGCTGCTGAGTCGGCGTTCCGCTGTCTCGCAGGGCGAGGCGGCTTGGGCAGAACGGAGCATGTGGCAACGAGCCGGCGGCGACGGATCAGCCCTTGCCAGCCAAGCAGGTGAGGCTGAGAATCGGGCTAGAGGCCGGCTTGGCTTGGCAGACGGAAACAGCCTACTCGGCGTCATGGCGTAGGGCACAACTGCTCGCCGTCAACGGAGGCGCGGCCACGGAGAACGAGGGACGCCACGAATGGCTTTTCGCCGAACAAGGGGTTGACGCTGACAAGGTCTGCCGCGGTCGGAGCCTTGCAGGTCAGACCCGTGTACGGCGAACTTCCGAGACGTCGTTCCGCGGCTGTAGGATCTGACCCACAGGCAGGGTCGGCATGGTGCAGAAAGTGAACCTGTCGGACAGGCTGGCTCGGTTCCAGGAGTTCTGGAGTCCCAAGGCTATCGGCGCGCTGAACGACTTCCACGTCAAGTTGGCCAAGCTGAAGGGCGAGTTCGTGTGGCATTCACACGAGGTTGAAGACGAGCTGTTTCTCGTCCTGCAGGGTAGGCTACGCATGCAGTTCCGCGATGGTGAGGTCGCCGTCGAAGCAGGTGAGTTCATCATTGTTCCTCATCAGACCGAGCATCGTCCCGTTGCGGACGAAGAGGTCCATGTTCTCTTGCTCGAGCCCAAGTCGACGGTGAACACGGGCACGGCAGGAGGCGAGCGCACCCGTCAGGTTGAGTGGATCTAGCTCGCCTTGAGTGTGTCGCCGTTTGGGAGGAATAGTGTTCGATCCAGAAGGCCTGAGCAACAGGAGACGCCTAACGAGGGGATGAAGCTGACGAGCGTGGAGCATACTGGACGCTCGCGGCTTGTCGCCGGTGCTCGGCGGAACCGGCCGGTGGGTACGGTGGTGAGGATCATGGCGAACTGGCGAGCTGAGCTGGCTCTCGCAGCGTTGTTGGCGTCGACGGCCGCTGCATGCGGCCACGAAACTGGGCAGGCAGACTGCACAGCCTTGCCGTGCCCGATGCCCATGGCGGTCGTCTTGACCGTCACCACACCGAGTGGGGGTGCAGTACCGGACCTGACGATGACGGTCAGCGGGGCAGCGTCCGTGGCAGGACCGTGCAACGTCGGCGACTCGAACACGACCTGCTACGTGCCTGGGACCGCGGGTACCTACGCGGTTCGACTGAGTGCGCCGGGGTTCCAGGAGAAGGTGGTCAGCGTCACCGTGACCGGAAGCAACCCGCCGTGTGGCTGCCCTTCAGTGCAGACGGAGCAGGCCAGCGTTGTGCTCAGTCGTGGCTGACGTACGGACCTGGCTGACGTACGGACGACCTCCAGGGGCCGCCGCGCAAGGGGTATCTGGACTCCTAGGGTCAAGCGTGAGTCGATGCGCCGTTGCCCGTGAGTCTGCAAAGCAAGGGTCGGTGAGGAGACGGGGCGGACTGCAGACGTATCGCCGGCTTCTGGAGTGGAGCTCCGTGGAGCCCCGGGCCATGGCGGAATCCGCAAGCCGGGAAGCCAATCGATGAAAGCGACCTCGATGGCCAAGCCTGCGATCGGGTTTCCCGACAACGGTCCGACTCGTTCTGCCGTCAAAGGAGTTTGCCCTGGCAGCCCGCGGTGGGAACTGTCTCGGGCTGCCAAGGCAGGCGACGAAAGCGCGGCGCAGTTGCCGAAGCGTGCACAAAGGCCAGCTGCCTGCCAGATCTGACGGAAAGTGAACGGGCTCTGCCCCAACCAGGGGATGAGGCTGACGAGGCTGGGTTGGAGCCCAGGTTGACGAGGGAGCAAACGGCCGTTCTCCGGATTCGGTTGCACCATGCCGAGCCCTCCTCGCCAAGGGCGCGCTTCGCCGCTGATGCATGGTGTTCGACGGACTGCTCGTGGATCGGAGGTTGCGATGGGGGTGCGTGGTCTCGTCATAGGCTCGTGCGCGCTGGCCCTGTTCGTCACAGCAGCGGCTGAGGCGGCCGAGACGCCAGAAGACGCTGCTCAGGCATCCGCGGAGTCCTGGCTGAAGCTGGTCGACCAGGGAAACTACGCTGCGTCCTGGGACGCGGCGGCCAAGCTGTTCAAGGGTGCAGTCAAGCAGGCTGACTGGGTCCAGATGGCCGCGGGCGTCCGGACGCCGCTGGGCAAGGTGCTCTCGCGGAAGCCGAAGTTACGCCAGTCCACGGAGAGAGTGCCTGGGGCACCCGACGGCAAGTACGTTGTCATCCAGTACGACACCGTCTTCGAGAACAAGGCGTCAGCGGTCGAGACGATCACTCCTATGGCGGATCCAGACGGGGCGTGGCGGGTATCTGGGTACTTCATCAAGTGAGGCGAACGCGAGCCGTCGAGCGGGATCGAGCTGAAGGAGCGTAGCTGGGCTTCGCAGCCCATCCTCGGTGTTCGACGGACCTCGGACGGGAGGGCAGGATGAAGCCATGGCGACGGAGGGCTTGATGACCCTGACACGCGTGGCCAAGGCTGATGCTGGCGTTGACGACTATATCGGCAAGCAGGCGCGGGAAGCACAGCACGTCCTGCGGCACGTCCGCCGCATCATCCGAGAGGTGCTGCCCAAGGCCGAGGAGACGATCAGCTACAGGATCCCGACCTACCGCCTTCACGGGCAGTACGTGGTCTACTTCGCGGTCTGGAAACACCATTGGTCCCTTTACCCGGTCACGGAGGCGATTCGTCAGGCGCTTGGGTCCGCCTTGTCGGGGTACGAGTTGAGCAAGGGCACCGTACGGTTTCCGCTGGCGGACCCGGTACCGACCAGGCTGGTGCAACGGGTCGTCAGAGAACTCGCTAGGGCGGCCAAAGCGCGCCGCCGAGACAAGGCAGGAACACGGGCATGAAGCCGGCGAAGCCCTGGTGAAGTTCGGGTCGGAGCTCCACAGCCTGTTGCCGGAGTGGGCACCCTGCGTCTGGCGGCGTGCGTTGGCTGGACGGCAGTGCGCCCGTTTGGACTTCCTGCGCCCGGCCAGACGGCGCCGTTCGAGTCTGGCGACTCATGCCTCGCTGGTCGCCATAGGCGTCGCTGAGGGGTGAGGAGATGGCGTAGGATGAGCGCCAACGCCGAGGGGGGCAGAATGATCCAGTTCGCCGTACTCCTGCTTGTGGGTGCCAGCGTCGTTCCTGCCGAGCAGCCGGCCACGTCCGGCGTCAAGTCCATTGGCGTCTATCCCCTGCTGCTTCCGGGGCTACAGGCCATCCCCGCCGGAAGGCCCAAGGTCCAGTTGTGGTGTCGCGGCGCGAAGCTGCTCGGTGTCATGGTGCCGGACGATTCCCAGCCGAAGGCGATTCCCGCTGCCCAGGGCCGCTCCCTGCCGTCAGCCGTGCTGCTGCGCGACGGGCGCTGCGAAGCCGACGGGGGCGGAGTGTCGTTCGGCTTCCTGGTGCCGATGAGAGCATGGATCTTCGACACGGCGCGCGCAGCTCCGGAGGAGCGCACCACCTGGCTGCTGCATCGCTTCCAGGGCACGGTGAGCGACCGCCAGCTGAAGGGCGTGTTGGTGCAGGTCGACATCAGTCATCCGGGATTGGCCTTCCGGGAGGCGAAGGTCGAAGTCGACGCTCTGGGCGAGGAGCAGGCTTCGTTCGCAGACGAGAAGGCCTGGCTCGAGGACATCGGGCGGACCTTGAGCATCGTGCGCACCGAACCCTGAGCTGGCGCAGGTTCGGCCGACGACCTGGCGGGCGGAAGGGCGATGAGTGAGCTCCGAATCGAGCACGGTGCGCGCGTCGAGCTGATGAGCCGCCCTGAGGCGCCGCCGCCGGCACGCGCGCCGGCCGAACGTGGATACGCCCACCTCGCGTTCGCGTTGGGCAGCCGGGGGGCGGTCGACACGATGGTCGCGCGTCTCGAAGGTCAGGGCGTAGAGGTGCTCGGGCGGCCCCGCGTGACGGGCGACGGGTACTACGAAGCCGGCCGGGTCGGCCTCAGGCTGGACACGCGTTCGGTCGACTGGCGTGCGGTCCAGGACCGATCGCGCGTCCGTCGACCGAGGTAGGACGTCGATGCGGCTCTGGACCCTTCATCCGAAGTACCTGGATGCCCGTGGGCTGGTCGCGGCGTGGAGGGAGGGTCTGCTGGCTCAGGCCGTGCTGGCCGGTGCCACCCGGGGCTACACGGCGCACCCCCAGCTGCTCCGGTTTCGTCGCGCAGCGGCGCCGGTCACTGCGATCGCGGGTTACCTGGACGCGATTCACCGGGAGGCCAGGCGTCGTGGGTACGCGTTCGACCGCGGGAAGATCGGCAGGGCACCGACGAGTCGGCGGATTCCGGTGACCGCAGGACAACTCCGGTACGAGTGGCGGCACCTCAAGGCGAAGCTGCAGAAGCGGGATGCGGAATGGCTGGAGGGGCTCGGTCGTGTCGTGCAGCCTGACGCGCACCCGCTGTTCCGGATCATCCCCGGCCCGGTGGAGGAATGGGAGGTCGTCCGTGGGCGCCGTCGAACGCGGTGACGAGGCCGGGGCTCCTGCCGATCGTGGTCCCGCGCCTGGCTGAGCTGGACCGGTCGGTCAGGAACGACTTGTCGCCCTGCTCGGAGTAGCATTCTCGAGGCGGTCGGGCCGGAGGGCGGGGGCGTCCGCGAGTGCACGAGCTGATACGGTCTGCGCAGGAAAGGCGGAGCACCATCGCCACGGCGCTGCTGGTGGCGGGGCTCCTCGCCTCCTGCGTCCTCTACATCCGGGCGACCCGGCCCGGGAGCGAGGCGGAGGAGCGGGCAGACGATTCGAAGCAGTACCTGCGGCAGATGGAGGTCTACGGCGGGACCGCGAACGTGCTGGCGAGCGAGCTGCGGGAGTGGTTCGCCGGGCTGTGGCGGGGCCGGTCCCTCGCGTTCACGCTGGCCTTCCTGTCGCTCCTCGCCGCCGCGGCCACCCGGCTGGTGCTGACGCCGTTGCCGCCCCAGCCGCCGGAGGGTGGACCCGGCGAAGACCGCCCGCACGGGCCGGGACCGTAGGTGGCGCTGAGGCGGGGACGCCGTCTCCTCGAGCGGGCTGCGAAGCGGACTGCTAGACTCCTCGCGCCGGGGCCCGGGCTCGCTCCGTGCTCCAGGTGGAGGGCATGATGGACCTCGGGGACTGCCGGCAGCTGCTCGGGCACGCCGAGTGGGCCGATTCGGTGGTGTGGAAGGCCGTCCTGGCCCTGGGTGAGGAGGATCCCGAGCTGCGCGCGAAGCTCCACCACCTCCACCTCGTGCAATGGTCGTACCTCCACATCTGGCGGGGAGAGCCGGTGCGGCCGCGCGAGCCCGCCTCGTTCCCACGCCTGTCGGCGATCCGGGGCTGGGCCTGCGAGTACTACCGGGAGCTGACCGCCTATCTGGCGGGACTGCATCCGGCCGCGCTCGCGCGGGAGGTGCGATTCCCCTGGGCGGACCGGCTGGTCCAGCAGTTCGGCGCGGCCAAGCCGGCGAGCTGGGGCGAGAGCGTCGTCCAGGTGGCGATGCACAGCAGCTATCACCGGGGGCAGGTGGCCCGGCGCGTCCGCGAGCGGGGCGGCGAGTCGCCGCTCAGCGACTTCATCGCCTGGATCTGGCAGGGGCGGCCCGGCGCCGACTGGGGCGGCGAGGACGCGGCCTGATGGGCACGCCGGGCCCCCCGTTGGAGGTGATCCGATGGCGATCCGCGTGGTCCGGCTCGGGAGCCCGAGGGCCAGGGGAGAGGGGCTGCGGCTGGGGACGGTGCGGCGCCCACCCCGCGGCGTGCCGCGGAGCGAATACGCCTCGCGGGACTTCTACGACGTCTGGCTGCCGGAGCTGGCGCCCAGCGCGCCGCTGGTTGCCGCGGCGCAGCGGGCGAAGGACGGGCGGAGCTGGCGCTCGTTCGCCAAGCGGTACCGGACGGAGATGAGCCGGTCGCCGGCTCACCGGATCCTCGACCTGCTCGCCGCCCTGTCGCGCGACACGGACCTCGCGGTCGGCTGCTACTGCGCGGACGAGACCCGCTGCCACCGGTCGGTCCTGCGGCAGCTGCTGGCCGAGAAGGGCGCCCGCCTCGCCTAGAGCCCCTCGACCCCGACCTGGTAGGGGACGCTGGTGATCACCACTCCCGGCTGGAACATCAGCGCGAAGCGCAGGGTGAGCGCGGTCTGCGCGTGCAGCAGGTTGTGCCAGCGCTTGTGCGGCACGAACTGCGGCACCACCACCGTGATCACCTCGTTGGGCTGGCTCTTGGAGGCGATCTCGCGAATGTAGCTGATCAGCGGCTCGATCAGCAGGCGGTAGGGCGAGTTCAGGATGACCAGCCGCACGCCCGCGCCCCACTGGCCCCACTTCTGCTGGATGGCCGCGGAGACCTCGGGCTCGGTGGAGACGAACACGGCGGTGACGTCCTCCGAGAGCGCGCGGGCGTAGCGCAGGCCCGCCACGCTCCCCCGGTGGATGCCGCTGAGGGCGAGGATCACGCGGTGGCGGTCGACCCGGGGCGGCGGCCCGAAGTGCTCGAGCGAGAGCTGCGTCGCCAGCGTCGTGTAGTGGGCGTGGACGGCGTAGAAGCAGGCGACCAGTACCGGGATGACGATCAGGATCACCCAGGCGCCGCTGCTGAACTTGGTGGTGGCGAAGATGAGGGTGACCACGGCGGTGATGCAGGCGCCCACGCCGTTGATGGCCATCTTGGCCGGCCAGCGCCGGTCGTGCCGGACCACGGAGCCGCGCTCCCGCACCTCCTCGCCGTCGCGGAGGCGGCTCGACCGCCACCAGTGGCGCGCCATCCCGCTCTGCGACAGGGTGAAGGACAGGAAGACGCCGATGGCGTACAGCGGGATGAGGCCGGTGACGCTGGCCTGGAACACCACGATCAGCAGCGAGGCGATGAACGCCAGCACCAGGATGCCGCGCGAGAAGACCAGCCGGCTGCCGCGGTAGGTGAGCTGGCGCGGCAGGTAGCCGTCCGCCGCCTGCAGCGCCGCCAGGCGCGGGAAGTCGGCGAAGGCGGTGTTGGCCGCCATCACCAGGATGAGCGTGGTGGCCCCGATCGCCGCCAGGTACAGCACCCCGCGGCCCTCGAAGGCGGTGCGAGCGAGCTGCGAGATGACGGTCTCGCGCTCGGAGGGGACGGCGCCGATCACGCCGGCCAGATAGCTGATGCCGAGGAACAGGCTGCCCAGGATTCCGGACATCCACATGAGGGTGATGCCGGCGTTGTGGCTGCGGGGCTGCTTGAAGGCGGGGATGCCGTTGGAGATCGCCTCGACCCCGGTGAGCGCGGTGGTGCCGCTGGAGAAGGCGTGCAGCAGGAGAAAGAGGCCGAGCGAGCGGGTGGTGGCGATCTCCAGGGGCGGCGCGTCCACCACCGGGTGCAGCGAGCCCGTCAGGTGACGAAGAAACGCGGTGCCGACGGTCGTGTACATGAGCAGCACGAAGAAGTACGTCGGCATGGCGAAGACCAGGCCCGACTCCTTGACCCCGCGCAGGTTGACGAACATCACGAACCCCACCAGCAGCACGCCCAGCGCGGTCCGGTGGGCGAAGAGGGTGGGGAAGGCGGAGGTGAGCTGGGCGACGCCCGAGGAGACGGAGACCGCCACCGTGAGGATGTAATCCATCAGCAGCGCCGCGCCCGCGACCTGCGCGGCGAAGGTGCCCAGGTTGTCGCGGGCCACGATGTAGGCGCCGCCGCCGCCGGGGTAGGCGTGGATGGTCTGCTCGTAGGAGATGGTGACGATCACCAGCAGGCCCACGATGGCGAGCGAGATGGGCCAGGCGTAAGCGAGCGCGCCGGTGCCCGCCATCGCCAGGATGATCAGGATCTCCTGGGTGGCGTAGGCCGTCGAGGAGAGCGCGTCCGAGGAGAAGACGGCGAGGCCGATCGCCTTGCCGATCGCCTGGTGCGGCGCGTCGGCCGTCGAGAGCGGGCGGCCGATCAGCCAGCTGCGCCAGTTGGACCGCCGCTGGGCGGCCGACTCGCGCTCCATCTGGGCGGCCGAGAGTCCCGGCCGTACGAAAGCGGTCTGGCTCATGCTTCAGTCAACCTTCAGTCTGTAGCCGACGCCGGTCTCCGTGAGCAAGTGCCGCGGCCGCGTCGGGTCGTCCTCGAGCTTGTGCCGGAGCTGCGCCATGTAGACGCGGAGATAGTGCGTCTCGTCCACCGAGCCCGGCCCCCAGACCTCACGCAGGATCTGGCGGTGGGTGAGCACCTTGCCCGCGTGCTGTGCCAGCAGCGCCACCAGCCGGTACTCGGTGCGGGTGAGCCGCACCTCCTCCCCGCGGCGCTTCACCAGCCGCGCGGCTTGGTCGATCGTCAGCTCCCCGGCCTGCACCACCATGCCCTCCGCGTCGCCGCGGGTGGCATGGCGCAGCGCCACCCGCATACGGGCGAGGAGCTCGCCGGTGCCGAACGGCTTGGTGAGGTAGTCGTCGGCCCCGGCGTCGAGCGCCTGCACCTTGTCCTGCTCCTGCCCGCGCGCGGAGACCACCACGATCGGCATCGTGCTCCAGGCCCGGATCCGCCGGACCACCTCCACCCCGTCGAGGTCCGGAAGCCCCAGGTCGAGCAGCACGATGTCGGGGCTGCGGGTGGAGGCCTCCAGCAGGCCCTGCCCGGCGGTGGCCGCCTCGACCACGCGGTAGCCGTGTGGTGGCAGCGTGGCCCGCAGCAGTCGGACCAGCTGCGGCTCGTCCTCCACCACCAGCACCAGCGGGGCCGTGGTCTCGCGGACCTCCGCGCTCACGGCGGCCCCTCCTCGGCCGGCGGCGCCGCCGGCGGCTCTCCCAGGGGCAGCGTGAAGCGGAAGCTGGCGCCGCGGGGCTGGCGCAGCGTGGCGCGGATGGCGCCGCCGTGGGCCACCACGATCGCCCGCGCGATCGCCAGGCCCAGGCCGGCGCCCGAACCGCCCGCCGCCCGATGGAACTTGTCGAAGATGCGCTCGGCCTCCTCCGGCGGGAAGCCAGGGCCGTCGTCGCTCACCTCGACGATCGCGTGGCGTGCGTCGCGGCAGACCGACACCTCGATCCGGCCATCGGGGCGGCCGTGACGCACCGCGTTCTCCAGCAGGTTCACCAGCGCCTGTTCCACCAGCACCGCGTCGAGCGGCACCAGCGGCAGGTCGGGCTCGACCCGCGCCGTGAGCTGCCGCCCTGCGGCATAGGGCTCGACCCGGGCCAGCGCCGAGCCGACCAGCTCCTCGAGCGAGTGCCAGTCGCGGCGGGGCTGCAAGGTGCCGGACTCGAGGCGGGTCATGTCCAGCAGGTTCCCGACCAGCCGGTTGAGGCGGTCGGCCTCGTCGAGGACCGTGGAGGCGAGCTCGTGAGCGACGACGGGTGCCGGCGGCGGCTCCTCCCGCAGCGCGCTGGCGGCGCCGGTGATGGCGGCGAGCGGCGTGCGCAGATCGTGGGACACGGAGCTGAGCAGCGTGCTGCGCAGCCGCTCGCTCTCCGCCGCCACCCGCGCCTGCTCGGCCTCGACGGCCAGCCGGGCGCGCTCGAGGGGGGCGGCGATCTGGCGGGCGAGGGCGCCTACCAGCTCGCGCTGGTCCGGCGTCAGCGGCCGGGCGGCGGCGGGCAGCTCCAGCGCGAGCACGCCCAGCGGCCCGTGGCTGCCGACGATCGGCTCGTACAGCGCCGCCGCGCCGGGCAGGGTGTCGGTCTCGGCGCCGGACGCCCGGCCGTGCTCGAGCGACCACTGGGCGACGGCCTGCTCGCGCGCCTCGGTGGCGAAGGCCGGCACCGAGTCCGCCAGCGCCTCCAGCCCGCCGGCGGCCGGGACCAGGGTCGCGGCGGCGCAGTGGAAGAGACGCGCGGCGTGGCGCGCGCCCGCCAGCGCCACGTCCCGGGGATCGCGCAGCCTGTTCAGCTCCCGGCTGAGCTCGTAGAGCGCCTGGGTGCGGTGCTCGCGCTGCAGCGCCAGGTGCGCCACCTCGCGGACGCGGGCGGCCAGGGTGCTCACCAGCACGCCCACCACCAGCATCACCGCGAAGGTCACCAGGTACTGGGTGTCCGAGACCGCGAAGGTGAAGTGCGGGGGCACCCAGAAGAAGTCGAATACCGCCACGCTGGCGATCGCGGCCAGGATCGAGGGGCCGCGGCCGTAGCGCGTCGCCACCAGCACCACGCCGAGCAGGTACACCATCACCAGGTTCAGGTTGTCGAAGCGTCCGGCCATCAGCGAGGAGACCAGGGTGGTCGCCGCCACCACGACGGCCGCGAAGAGGTAGCCGACCCGTCGCGGTCGGCGCTGGGGACGCGTCTCCGACTCGGCTTCGCCGGCGTCGCCGGAGATGACGAACACGTCGAGGTCGCCGCTGCCGCGCACGATGTCGTCCACCAGCGAGCCGCGCAGCCGGTCGCGCCAGCGGGGATGCGCCGGCTTGCCCACCACCAGCTTGCTGATGTTGCGCTCGCGGGCGAAGCGCAGCACCGCCTCGCTGACGCTCGTGCCCACGACGGTGGCCGTTTCCGCGCCGAGGCGCTCGGCCAGAGCGAAGGTCTCGGCCAGGTGCCGGCGCTCGCTCGCCGAGAGCGGTGGCTGCCCGGGAGACTCCACCCAGGCCACGATCCACTCGGCCCGCAGCCGGGAGGCCAGCCGGCGTGCGCCGCGGACCAGGCGGTGGCTCTCCGGGTTGGGCCGGATGCAGGCCAGCAGCCGCTCGGTCACCGGCCAGGTGGTCTCGATGGCGTGGTCGATGCGGTAGTCGCGGACGGCGGCGTCGACGTGGTCGGCGGTGCGCCGCAGCGCCAGCTCGCGCAGCGCGGTGAGGTTCCCCTTGCGGAAGAAGCGCTGCACCGCCTGGGCGGCCTGGTCCGGGACGTACACCTTGCCGGCTGCCAGCCGGCGCAGCAGGTCGTCGGGCGGCAGGTCGATGAACTCGACCTCGTCGGCCGCGTCCAGCAGGTGGTCGGGAAGCGTCTCGCGGACCAGCACCCCGGTGATCCGCTGCACCAGGTCGTTGACACTCTCCAGGTGCTGGACGTTGAGGGTGGTCCAGACGTCGATACCCGACTCGAGGATCTCCTCCACGTCCTGCCAGCGCTTGGGGTGGCGCGAGCCGGGCGCGTTGGTGTGGGCCAGCTCGTCGAGCAGAAGCAGGGCCGGGCGGCGCGCGAGTGCTCGGTCGAGGTCGAACTCGCGCAGGCGCACGCCGCGGTACTCGGTCTCCGCCGGCGGGATGCGGCCGATGCCCTCGGCGAGCGCCGCGGTCTCCTGCCGGCCGTGGGTCTCCAGCCAGCCGATGGCGACGTCGGTCCCGGCGCCGCTGGCGGCGCGCGCCGCCTCCAGCATGGCGTAGGTCTTACCGACGCCGGGCGCCGCGCCGAAGAAGACCTTCAGCCGGCCCCGTCCACTGCGTGCCCGATCCCGCTGGACGCGGCGGAGCAGCGCATCAGGGTCGGGACGTGTGTCGCTCATCTCAGCACCGGTCGCGGGCGCCGGCAGCGGCCGGCGTCCGCCGACGGTAGACAGCAGGGTATCAATATCCCGTCAAGTTCGGCGCGTCGGGCGCAGAGGCGGCCAGGCGGCCCCTGTCGGCGTGACAGAATCGCTGCCTGGCGCCGAGCCGCCAGGGCCATGGCCAGCGAACGCGTCGAGGACCGCCGACCGAGTCCGGAGGAGTTCCTGAGGCGCATCCAGGCGGAGGAGCGCCTGCAGTCGCGCGGCAGGTTGAAGGTGTTCCTCGGCTACGCCTCCGGGGTCGGCAAGTCGGCCCGCATGTTCGACGAGGGTCGCAGGCGCAAGCAGCGCGGACAGGACGTGGTGGTGGCGGCCACCCAGGCCTCGGACGCGCCGGAGGTCGAGGAGCTGCTGCGGCAGTTCGAGATCATCCGGCCACGGACTGCGGATGGCGGGACCGCGATCGACGTGCCCGCGGTGCTGCACAGGCGGCCCGAGGTGGTCCTGGTCGACGGCCTCGCCTACCACAACCCGCCCGGATCGCAGAACCCGGAGCGCTGGCAGGACGTCGAGGACATCCTCGCGGCCGGGATCTCGGTCATCACCTCGGTGAACCTGCAGTTCGTCGCGGAGAGGCAGGCGCAGGTGGAGGCGATCATCGGCCGAAAGGTGCGCGACTCCGTCCCCGAGTCGTTCCTGCGCACCGCCGACGAGATCGAGCTGGTCGACGCCCCGCCCGAGTACCCGGTGAACCAGCTCGCCGGCGCCTCTGCCCCACCGGGGGAGGTGGCCCGCCTCGAGCGCCAGCTCTCGGAGCTGCGCGAGCTGGCCCTGCTGCTGGCCGCCGAGGTGGTCGACCAGCAGCTCGAGGATTACCTGCACCGGGCGGGGATCCAGCAGTTGTACGGCACCCGCGAGCGGATCCTGGTCTGCATCACCCCGCGCTCCAGCGCCCAGGTGATGATCCGGCGCGGCCGCCGCCAGGCCGACCGCTTCCACGGCGAGCTGTTCGTGGTCCACTCCCGCCAGCTGGGGCTCTCCGCCGGGGACGCGGCGGTGCTGGAGCAGAACCTCGCCCTCGCCCGCGAGGTGGGCGCCCGGGTGGAGATCCTGGAAGGCCTGGACCCGGTCCGGGCGATCCTGGACTTCGCGCGGCAGCACGGCATCACCCAGATCTTCGTCGGACACACGCAGGAGCGGGGCCTCCGGTCGCGCCTGCGGCTGAGCCTGGTGGAACGGCTCATCCTCCAAGCGGAGGGCATCGACGTGCGGGTCTTCCCCCGGCCATGAGCGACCAGGCGGCGCCGCGGCGGGGCCGGCTCAAGATCATCCTGGGCTACGCGGCCGGCGTGGGCAAGACCTTCCGCATGCTGGAGGAGGCGCATCACCTGCAGGAGGCGGGCCACGACGTGGTGGTCGGGTACTTCGAGCCCCACGGGCGGCAGGACACCATCGCCAAGGTCGAGGGCCTGGAGGTGGTGTCACGGCGAAGGCTCGAGTACCGCGGACACGCGTTCGAGGAGATGGACACGGACGCCATCCTGCGCCGGCGGCCCGAGATCTGCGCCGTCGACGAGTTCCCGCACACGAACGTGCCCGGCTCGGCGCGGGCGAAGCGCTGGGAGGACGTGGGGGTGCTGCGCGACGCGGGCATCGACGTGCTCACCACCATGAACGTCCAGCACCTGGAGAGCCTCAACGACCGGCTGCAGGAGATCACCGGGGTCAAGGTCCGGGAGACGATCCCGGACTGGGTGGTGCAGGAGGCTGACGAGGTCGTCCTCATCGACCTGCCGCCGCGGGCCCTGCTGAACCGACTGCTGCGCGGGGTGGTGTACCCGCCGGAGAAGGTCGCCCGCGCCCTGGAGAGCTTCTTCAAGGAGCCGACCCTGGCCGCGCTGCGCGAGCTGGCGCTGCGGCAGACCGCCCACGAGGTCGACGTTCGCCACGCCGACGGCAGCGCGGCAGGCTCCGCGGGGGTCGTCGGCGCCGCGCCCGGCGAGCCGCGCGAGCGCATCCTCATCCACGTCTCCGAGTCGCCCACGACCACGGCGCTGATCCGGCGCGGCCGGCGGGTGGCCGACTACCTGAGGGGCGATTGCTTCGCGGTCACGGTGGTGCGAGCCTCGGCCGGGGAGGCGGGCCAGCCGGGCGCCAGGGTGGCCGAGCACCTGGACTTCGCGCGCCGCCTGCACATCGACACCCGCATCCTGGAGGCGAGCGATGCCGCACGGGCGGTGGTGGACTTCGCCCGGGCCAACGCGGTGACCCAGATCTTCCTGCCCCGGCCGCCGGCGCGATGGCTGCCGTTGCTCAACAGGCGGCACACCACGATGCGCGTGGTCGCCCTGGCCCACGACATGCAGGTCACGGTGGTGGCGGAGCGCAAGAGCCGCTAGCGATCCTCGCCCTCGCGGACCACGGGCGTGACCGGGTCGATGCCGAGCCAGCAGGCCGCGGCCCCGAAGTAGGCGGCCGCCGCGACGTAGAGCGGCAGGTTCCAGTTGTCGCCGGAGACGCGCAGCAGGTAGGCGACGGCGGGGCCGGCCACGGCGCCGCCGCCGGCGCCCATCATGTTCATGCCGCCGGAGACCGTGCCGGTGTGCCGCCCGCCGACGTCCATGCAGACACCCCAGGAGACCGGGACCGTGAGGTCGTTGGTGAACCCGGCGAAGCCCATCGCGATCATGGCCAGCACCGGGTCGCGGAGCCGCACGGAGACGACGATCAGCAGCCCGGCCGCCCCCAGGCACAGAACGCCGAGCCCCCGGCGCGCCGTCGTGGTTCCCAGCCGCCGCCCCAGGCGCGGCTCGAGAAGACCGCTCAGCCAGCAGCCGATGCCGCCCAGGAACAGCGGCAGCCCCGCCAGCACCGCGCCCTCGAGCTGGGAGCCGGGCAGCGAGAAGCCGCGGGCTTCCTTGAGGTACGTCGGCAGCCACTGGATGTAGAACCACCAGCCGTAGCTCAGCAGGAAGTACTGGGCCAGCAGCAGCAGAACCGAGCGGTTGGCGAAGATCGCCGCCCAGGGGGTGTGGCGCTGCCCAGCGGCGACGTGCGCGTCGGGGATCTGCGCCAGCTCGGCCGCGTTCACGGAGGGGTGATCGCGGGGGCGGTCCCGGAACCAGCACAGGAAGAAGGTGCCCCAGACGATCCCCAGCAGCCCGAACCCCTCGAAGGCCCGCCGCCAGGACAGGTGCTGCAGCAGCAGCGCCACCAGGAACGGGGTGATGGCGCCGCCCCATCGCGCGGCGAACCACATCAGGCCCTGCGCCCGCAGCCGCTCGTGGCCGGGCAGCCAGTTCCTGAGCATCTTGGACAGGTTGGGGAAGCA
>Ga0335069_10006755_pt1 | contig 16641 bp, 10 predicted proteins | sample Lox_Sample_11_FD_206714 | JGI IMG/M metagenome (GOLD analysis project Ga0335069, IMG submission 206714) | Soil microbial communities from Loxahatchee National Wildlife Refuge, Florida, United States - Lox_Sample_1.1 | ecosystem: Environmental > Terrestrial > Soil > Wetlands | place: USA...
GCTGGTAGGCGGGATGGCCGGGAAGGATGAAGTCGGCGTGCAGGCGTCCGTGGTAGTAACAGAAAGGTTTGCCCTTGACGGGCGGGGTTTGGCAGCGGCGTCCGTGGTCCATGATGTGTTGGCATTCAGCTTCGGTTTGCATTGTTCTCTCCTCGTTATCAGTTATCAGTTGTCAGTTGTCAGTTGTCAGTTTGAGTACCCAGTACCCAGTAGCCAGTAGGCAGAAGTCGTCGTTATTGCATCAGTGCTCCTTTCAAAAGCAGGTCCCTCGGCGCGCGGTGCGCGCGCTCGTGATGACAAAAGCAAAAACAAAAGGACGGACACGAGGTCCGTCCCACCGGTCGTCAAAATTCAAAGACAAAAGCCAAAGTCAAAAGCGGCGGACAAGAGTGTCCGCCGTACACACAAACAAAGAGCGCGGACGAGGGCGTCCGCGCTACATATTCGTTCCTTACCCCTCCCTGGGGGTGGTTCAATTAAATCAACAACTTACGGCGAAGATGACGAAGCTTTTGTTGCAAACAAAGCCACTTACTCACAAGTACGCCGGGATCAACAACTTACCGGTAAGCCAGTAGCCAGTACGTACAGTCTGTCAGTCTTTCAGTCGGTCAGTCCTTCGGTACCGGCTGCGAGCCGGACCATGACGTCCGGTGGCTCGCCGCCAGAAAACCGTCTGAAAGATCTTCTTTATTCCATTATGACGAAAAAAGGCGAATTCAGTGCCAAATCGCGCGGAACTCTATTTGCTTTATAACGAGTGAGTTAGGGGGAATTTCGCAATTTGGGGGCCTTGACAAATCCGGAGGCGAGTTTCGAGAGGAGGGATCAGAGTTCCAAAATGAGAAAGATGGGACATTCCGGCCCTTTCCAACAAAAGGAAAGGACCGGGCACCCCGCAATTTCTAACTAAAGGTCGGCAGTAAGACCAGGTCTTCGGACGGCACCTGCTCCAGTGGCAGTCCGGCCTTTTTCCAGGCGTCGAGGCCTCCGACGATGACGTAGGCGTCGAAATTCTGTTCGCGGAGGAGATGCGCCACACGGGCGCTAGTGGCTTCGCGCGCTCAAGTGCAGTAGAGGAAGATGAGCTTATCTTTGGGGAGCGACTTGACGGCTTCCTTGAAGTCGTTGGGTTCGAAGCGGGTGGAACCGCGAATGCGCTTAGCGCCGGGGTCGTAGTAGCCGTGACTGCGCACGTCGAGGATCACCATGTTGTCTCTGGCCTGGACGCGGCGCTCGACCTCGCCGACCTGCACGCGCGGGACGACGCGGTAAACGCGATGCGTCCAGTAGAGCCAGATGCGGTAGATGACGTAGATGAGGATGGCCGCGAGCGCCACCCACTTGACGATGTGGCTGACGGTGACGAAGGTCCCAATCACGTCTTTGAGGAAGTCGCTGAAGATGTAACCCGCAAGGCTGTAGGCGAGCACGTAGAACAGGGCTCCGAGCGAGTCGAACTGGAGGAATTGCGCATAACGCATGCGCATGCTGCCGGCGAGCGGCGCGGCCATGGTGTTGACGCCGGGAACGAACTTGGCGAAGAGGAGTGTGAGGCGTCCGCGCTTGTAGAAAGACTCGGCCGAGCGGAGGATGCAGGTCTCGGGATTCATGGAGACGCGACAGAGAACGCCGAGGAGCGCCCATCCGGTTTTGCGTCCGAGGAGGAAGAGGATGGAATCGGCGAGAAGGATGGGGAGAACACCGAAGACGATGATGTAGCCGAAAGAGAGGCTCTTCCACGCGGCAGCGGCGCCGACGGTGACGAGGGCGACGGCGGCGGGTATAGGCAGGCCGATGGCTTCGAGGAAAAGCATGAGGCCTAGGGCGAGGTATCCGTGGTGCTGGAGGATGTGACCGATGGACGACACGTCGTGGATTAGATTACGAGAGGGCGGGAATGGTGCGGAAAAGCTTTGGTCACGGATTCACGCGGATGGACGCGGATCTTGAGAGGTTGAATGGGGCACCCGTGCTTGACATGAAAAAAAGCGCGGACGAGGCCGTCCGCGCTACATATTTCGTTAATCGGCCAGATTACAGTTCCAGTTCGGCGCAGATGAGGTCGGTTCTTCCCTCCAGCGGTTCGAGATGGAATCCGAGCTTGCGGAAGATGGCCTGCATGTCCTCGTTCTCTTTCAGGACGGTGGCGACCATGCGCTTGGCGCCTTCCTTGCGGGCGATCTCGACGGAGCGGCGCATCAACTCGGTGCCGACCCCGAGGTGCTGGGCTTCGTCAATCACGACGACCATGGCTTCGAAGTCCTCAGTACCGTGCAGGTGATGCATGCGGCTAACGGCGATGATTTCGCCGACTCCGGTGGTTGGGTTCTTCTGCTCGGCGACGAGGGCCATTTCGCGGTCGTAGTCGACGAAGCAGATGCGGGTGAGGCGCTCGTGCGCGGTACGCTGCGAGAACTGGAGCGGCTTGAAGTAGCGCATGAGCACGGTGCGGTCCGACAGCTTCTCGTGGAACTTGATCAGCCGGGGCTCGTCTTCGGGACGAATGGGCCGGATCGTAACGGGGACGTTATTCTTCATCGTCCACTGGGAGACGTACTGGATCGGGTAAGGACGAATGGCGGATTTCGGCAGCTCGGATTCCTTCTTCTGCGGATCGTGCAGGACCACGCGCGCGTCGAGGGCGAGCAGGCGGTCGGAGGAAGCGAGCAGCGGATTGATGTCGAGTTCCTTGATCCAGGGCTGCTCGACGATGAGCTGGCTGAAACGGACGAGGAGTTGTTCTAGTTCGGCGATGTCGACGGGCTTGCGTCCGCGGACGCCTTTGAGGGCGGTGAAGATTTTGGTTTGCTCCATCATGCGGCGAGCAAGCGTGGTGTTGAGCGGAGGCAGGGCGAGGGCGCGATCCTTGAAGACCTCGACGAGCTGGCCGCCGGTGCCGAAGAGGAGGACCGGGCCGAATTGGGGATCCATACTGCTGCCGATGATGATTTCGTAGCCATCGAGCTTGGCCATCGGCTGCACGGTGACGCCCTGGAAGTGCTGGGCGCCAACTTTCTCGGTAACGGATTGTTTAATGGCGTTGAAGGACGAGCGGACGCCGTCGGCGTTGCGGATGTTGAGCTGCACGCCGCCGACATCGGTCTTGTGAGTGATGGTCTCGGAGTAGAGCTTGAGGACGATGGGATAGCCGAACTTGTCGGCGATCTTGACGGCTTCGGCTTCGGTGGCCGCGATCTCGGTCGGGACAGTCGGGATGCCGTAAGCGGCAAGCAACTGCTTCGACTCGAATTCGGTGAGGATGGTGCGTCCGGATTTGCGGACTTCGTCGATGATCTGGCGCGCGCGGGGGCGGTCGATCTTCGCCGCGTCCCCTTCGGTGCCAGTCGGCGTTTCGTAGATGCCGCGCAGGTTGTAACTGTACTTCCACATGTAGTTGAACATGCGGGCGGCGGTGTCGGGGAAGGCGAACGTCGGAATGCCGGCCTGGTTCAGGATTTCTTCGCCAGCAGCGACTTCGGAGCCGCCCATCCAACTGGCGAGCACGGGCTTTCCGAGCGAATTCGCGTAGGGCTTTAGCTGCTCGGCGATTTGGGTGGGGTTAGTCATGCCCTGCGGGGTGAGGATGACGAGCATGCCGTCGATGCTCGGGTCCTTAGCGGCGATTTCGAGCGAGTGCGAGTAACGCTCGGGTTCGGCATCGCCAAGGATGTCGACCGGGTTATTGTGGCTCCAGTGCGGCGGCAGGAAGTCGTCAAAGGCTTTCATGGTCGCGTCAGAGAGTTCAGCGACCTGGCCTTCTCCGGTCACGAGGGCATCGGTGGCGAGGACGCCAGGGCCTCCGGCGTTGGTGACCATGCAGAGGCGCGGACCTTGCGGCAGCGGCTGGCGAGCGAGGACTTCCGACATGTAGAAGAGGTCGGAGATGTTCTGAACGCGAAGGACTCCGCTGCGGCGGAACGCGGCATCGAGGACTTCGTCGGAACCGGTGAGCGATCCGGTGTGGGAAGCGGCAGCCTTGGCGGCGGCGGCGGTGCGGCCGGGCTTGATGACGAGAATCGGCTTGGTGAGCGAGATTTCGCGGGCGGCGGAGAGGAACGAGCGGGCGTCGCCGACCGACTCCATGTAGATGATGATCGACTTGGTGCGCGGATCGTCGCCGAAGTAGTCGATGAGGTCGCCCCAGCCGATGTCAAGCATCGATCCGGTGGAGACGAAGGCGCTGAAGCCGACGTTCTCACGGAGGCTCCAGTCAAGAATGGCGGTGCAGAGGGCACCAGATTGGGAGATGAAGGCAACGTTGCCGGGCCGCGCTACGTAGCGCGCGAAGGTGGCGTTGAAGCCGGTGATGGGGTTCATCACGCCGAGGCAGTTGGGGCCGATGATGCGCATTTTGCCGCCGGCGATGATGTCGGCGATCTGGCGCTCGAGGGCTTTGCCTTCCTCGCCGTGCTCTTTGAATCCAGCGGAGATGACGATAGCAGAGCTAACACCGGCGTCGACGCTTTCCTTGATTAGAGCAGGGATGCTCGGAGCAGGCGTGGTCATGACGACCAGATCGGGCACTTCGGGCAGCGAGGCGACGTCTTTGTAGGCCTTCACGCCGAGGATGCTGGGGCGCTTGGGGTTGACCGGATAAACGGTCCCGCCGAACGGGGTGCTGAGGAGGTTCCAGAGCACGGTGCGGCCGACGCTGCCCTCGCGCTCGGAGGCGCCAATGACAGCGACGGAGCGTGGGTTGAAGATGTCGTCGAGGCGGTGGCGCTCGGCGCGAAGCAGGTCGTGCGCGGGATCAATGGTGATCTGTTTGCCGAGGAACTTGCCGGCTGGATATTTGGTAGTGCTGGCAGACATGTATGAAGACCTCACTCCGAATGAAATTGTTCAAACCTAATACGTTCGCGCCAAGGGCCGGTCGGTCGCCATGACTGGCATCACGCCGAGACGTGAGATGAGGGGCTGGTCACAGTGATTATGAAGCGGCTGAGGGTGCGTTGGGTGCGAATTTTTCCGTGATCAGGCATTGGTGCGCGAGAGCCCCGGAAGGTCGGGAGTCTCGACGGGAGAGCTTCCAGACGCCAGATCGGAGATGGTGGTGTTTTCCAGGAAGTCGGTATAGGCCTTGCGAATCTCGTGCCAGCGCTGGTGGGCGGAACATGGCTTGTCTTCGGAGCATTGGTCACGCTGACCCAGGATGCAGGGTTGGGGAGCAGCGGTCTGGTCGAAGAGCTCGACGATCTCGATCAACCGGATCGATTGGGGCTCACGGACCAGCCAGTAGCCTCCGCGGCTGCCACGGGCGGTACCCAACATGCCAGCATTTTTCAGGGAAAGCAGGATTTTGGCGAGGTAATTGGGTGGAATTTCGGCCTTTTCGGCCAGATCCTTGCCCAACATGGAGCCCTCGTCGTGCTGGCGAGCCAGTTCAGCGAGGGCGCGGACGGCGTATTGGGAGGTGACGGATAGCAATTCTTGACCTGCGGATGTTCAACTCCATATTCCACTGATGGGTGGGGAAAATGTTGTGACGTTCGTCACAAATGGGAGTGATGTTCCATAGCATTGGGTTCTTCGATAGACTATTGTTTCGGCGCAGGGCTCCCAGCCGAGCCAATCCACAAGTCTTTGGGTTTCAGGCAGATGGATGATTCGGATGGGCCACTTCGCGAATCAATATTCATATGGCAACGCGCACCCAGGAATACTCTTCCGCAGCTCTCGAAAACGGCACCAATCCAGAACGCGAACAAATCTTTGACGCTTTCCGCCGCTGGGGTTATTTGCAGGCGAATCTCGATCCGCTTGGGCAGCAACTGAAGCCCTTTGCCTTGCCCGAACTAGACGAACTTTCCGGGCCGTACGCGCAGGAAGCGCGACGAGTTTACAGCGGGACGGTAGCGGCGGAGTTCATGCACATCCTCGATCCGGCGAAGCGCCGGTTCATCGAGGAACGCCTGGAAGGCGAACAGGCACCGGTAGACCAGCAACGAACGTTGGATTTATTGGTGAAGGCTGACGAGTTTGAGAATGTCATTCAGTCACGGTATCTGGGCACGAAACGCTTCTCGTCCGAGGGCGTGACGTCGCTGATTCCCTTCCTCGACGAAGTGCTGAACTGCGCCGCCGATCGCGAGGCCAAGCAGGTGGTGCTGGCGATGAGCCACCGCGGACGGCTTAACGTAATCGTTAACATCATGGGCCGCGACCCGTCGGAGATTTTCGCGCGGTTCGAGGATGTCGACCCGCGGTCGACACTGGGCGGCGGCGACGTGAAATATCACATCGGCGCGACGGGTATGTTCACCGGACGCAACGGCAAACAAGTGAAGATGCACTTGGTGTCGAACCCGAGCCACCTGGAGGTGGTCGATCCGGTGGCGCTGGGACGCACGCGGGCGAAGCAGAACCATTTCGGCTTCGGGAAAGAAGGTATCGATAGAGTTTTCCCGGTGCTGATCCATGGCGACTCAGCGTTTGCCGGCCAGGGCGTGGTCGCGGAGACGCTGGGATTCGCGCACGTGAAGGCCTATGCGGTGGGCGGAACGATTCACCTGATCGCCAACAACATGATCGGGTTTACCACCGAACCTGGCGAATACAACAGCTCGCGATTCACGACCGACCTGGCGAAGCGAATCGACGCGCCGATTTTCCACGTGAATGCGGAGGATCCGGACGCGGTGGTGCGGATTGCGCGGTTGGCGATCGAGTATCGCTATCGCTTCCATGAAGATGTGTTTGTCGATCTGATTGGGTACCGGCGGCACGGACACTCGGAAGTGGACGATCCGACGATCACGCAGCCAGTACGTTACGCGAAGATCAAGGACCATCCGCCGCTGTCGCAAATTTATGCGCGACAGATTGGCACCGACATTGCTCCGATCGCGGAGAAGGCGAAAGCCGAGTACAACGACGCGCAACGCCGGGCGAAAGAGCTGAAGAAGATGCCGGTGTTCGCCACGCATCCGACGTATTGGGAGCGTTACAAGGGCGGATACTACAAGCCAGAATACGAGGTTCCGACGGCGATTACACAGGAGCAGGCGCTGCACGTGGGGCGTGCGATCGCGAATCCGCCGAGCGATTTCGCGGTGCATCCGAAGATCCAGAAGCTGCTGGAACAGCGACTGGAGATGGCGGAAGGCAAGCGTCCGGTGGATTACGGCATGGCCGAGGCGCTGGCGTTTGGGTCGCTGCTGATGCAGGGCGTGCATGTTCGCCTGAGCGGACAGGACACGCAGCGCGGCACGTTCAACCATCGGCACGACGTGCTGGTCGACATCACCAACGAGCGCGAGTACTTCCCCTTGCAACACCTGACGCCGGACCAGGGCAAGTTCGAGGTGTACAACTCGACGCTGTCTGAGGCGGCGGTGCTCGGCTTCGAATATGGCTATAGCCGCGACTTTCCCGAGGCGTTCGTGGGATGGGAAGCGCAGTTCGGCGATTTCGTGAATGGCGCGCAAATCATCATCGACCAGTTTGTGGTGGCGGGCGAAGACAAGTGGGGACTGCTGAGCGGGTTGGTGATGCTGCTGCCGCACGGCTACGAAGGACAGGGACCGGAACATTCGAGCGCGCGCATCGAACGCTTTTTGCAACTGTGCGCACGCGACAACGTGCAGATTTGCCAGCCATCGAACGCCGCGCAATATTTCCACCTGATGCGTCGGCAGGTGCTGCGCGTGTGGCGTAAACCTCTCGTCTGCTTCACCCCGAAATCGATGCTGCGGCATCCGGATGCGAGTTCGCCGATTGCGGAGATCACGAGCGGGCGGTTTCAACCGGTGCTGGCCGAAAATGAAATTCAGAATGCGAGCCGCATCGTGGTGTGCACGGGCAAGATTGGGCGCGAGATCCGCATGGAACGCCGCAAGCGCAAGAACACCGACACGGCAGTGATCTTCATGGAACAGCTTTACCCGTTCCCGGAGGCGGAACTGACAGCGGCGCTGAATGCGCATCCGAATGCGGACGAGATTATCTGGGTGCAGGAAGAGCCTGCGAACATGGGCGCGCTAACGTTCATGGTGCCGCGACTGAAGAGGATCGCGAAGGATCGTCCGGTGCTGACGGTGAAGCGGTCGGCGAGCGCGAGCCCGTCGACGGGATCAGCAAAGGCGCATGAGATGGAGCAGCGGACGGTGATCGACCTGGCGCTGGGGGGAAAATAATCCCGAGCAAGGAATATGAGGTACGAAGGCCGAAGTGAAATCGCTTCGGCCTTTTTTGGGCACCGCGACAAAGTTTCTGCGCCTCCCCTACAATGTCGTCATCCGATAAGCAGTTTGGAGTCGTCGCGACCTCGAATGGCTAAATACCAATCACTAACTACTAACTACTTCGTTCGGATTGTCGTCCTCCTTCTCGTTTTCAGCACTGTCGCTTTTGCACGCGAACCGCTGACGGTCGATCAGGGCAAGTCGGGCTTGCTGCTGACCTTGCGCAAGCTGCACAGCACGGGACGCCTGATGCATACCGCTGCTCATCCGGACGATGAAGATGGCGGCATGCTGACGTTGGAATCGCGTGGCCGTGGCCACTATTGCGTGCAGATGACGCTGACTCGCGGTGAAGGCGGACAGAACGCCACCGGCAAGGAACTCGGCGACGAACTCGGCATGTTGCGAACGCTGGAGTTGCTCGAAGCCGATCGCTATTACGACACCGATCAGCGCTTCAGCCGCGTGGCCGACTTTGGCTTTTCAAAAACCGCGGCCGAGACCATGCAGAAGTGGGACGCTGAGCACACAGCCCTTCCCGACCTGGTGCGAGTGATCCGAGAGCTGAAGCCCGATGTGATCATCAGCCGGTTCATCGGTGACGAATCGGACGGGCACGGCAATCACCAAGCGTCGGGAATCCTGACGCGGCAGGCGTTTCGGATGGCAGCCGATCCCGCGAAGTTCCCCGAGCAGATTAAAGAAGGTCTCGATCCGTGGCAGGCGAAAAAGCTGTACGTCCGCGCCCGTGGCGATGACTGGAACGTTGAGCTAGACGTGAACCAGGTCGATCCGGTGCTGGGGATGTCGTACGTAGCCTGGGGATGGCAGGGGCTAAAGCACCAGCTGTCGCAGGGTTCGGCGAATTGGCAGATGCCCACGCGCATGTTCACCAGCCATTACAAGCTGGCGGACACGACACTCCCGAACTACAAGCCCGGACACGAGAGAGACTTCTTCGATGGGATCGACACGTCGCTGGTGGGATTGGCCGACCGGGCGCCGCAGTTAGCGTTTCTAAAGCCATCGTTACAGGAGCTTCAGGGCTATGTAGATCAGGCAAGTGCAGCCGCCGACAAAGATCCGAAAGCCGCGGCCGTTCCGCTGCTAAAAGGATTGGCGGCGACGGAGAAGGTGATTGCGCAAGTGAAAGCTTCGAATGCGGCTCCGGAGGTAAAGTCGGACCTGCTGGTGAATTTGGAGGACAAGCGGAAGGAGTTTCGGGACGGAGCGAATGATGCGCTGGGTGTGACCCTGACGGCAACTGCCCAGTTGCCGGCGATGAAAAGCGTCATCGATCCGAACGCACAGATCTGGCTGGCGGCAGTGCCGGGGGAGACGATTCAGCTCGCGGCATCAACCGTTGCACACGACTTTACGATGAATCCACCGCATTGGGAGGTTCCACCGGGCTCTCTGGTCTTGGGCACCGCGACTTCCGAAATGGGCGCAGCCATTTCATTCAGCTCACCAATCAATGTGTCCGCTCGGGCCCCTTACACGCGACAGTACTGGCATCGCGACGATCAGGACCGCGAGGCCGCCTATCACATTGATGATCCGCAGCATGCAACGCTGCCGTTAACGCCTTGGCCGTTTCATGCCAATGGAACGTATGAATACCAAGGATTAAAGGGCGAGATCGAGGCAGTAGTTGATGTCGCGGAACCGAAGGCGCATCCGCTGATTGTGGGTCCAGCGTGGTCGGTGATGCTGCCCCAGTGGAACGTGGTTTTCGCGGCTCATTCTGTATTCCCCAGAATCGTAACGCCAGATATTCGCGGAAACGTAACGGAAGCGCGTCCAGAGAAAGTCACGCTGGATGTTCCGAAGGATTGGACGGGTGGCGAAGCGAAGTATTTGGGATCCACGTTCATTGACGGAAAGTCATTCGACCGTCCCTGGAATGTTGCCTTCGAACCTAGCCCGTCTGCAAAAGAAGGCCAATACAAGATTCGCGCGGTTGTCGAGGACAAGGGCAAGAGTAACGACGTCGGTTATCGCGTCATCACCCGCGAAGACCTCGGCACCGCCTACTACTTCCGCAAAGCCGTGCAGCCGGTCAGCATCGTCGATGTAAATGTCCCAAAGAAGCTGAAGATTGGTTACGTCATGGGCGCGGGCGATGACATTCCCGATTTGCTGGGCAGTATCGGGCTTAACGTTCACGTGATCACGCCCGAGGAGCTGAAATCCGGAGATCTGTCGAAGTACGACACGATCGTGCTTGGGATCCGGCCGTACGAGGCGCGCGACGATCTGCGCGAGAACAACGGACGCCTGCTCGATTTCGCGAAGAACGGCGGCACGCTGATGGTGCAGTACATCTACCAGACGCAGCAGTTCGAAGATGGGCATTTTGCGCCGTATCCGATGACGATCAGCCGCAACAATAAAGATCGCGTTACGGTGGAAGAGGCGCCGGTCGAGATACTCGATCCGAAGAACCCGGTGTTCCACACGCCCAACCAGATCACGCAGAAGGACTTCGACGGCTGGGTGCAGGAGCGGGCACTGTACTGCCCGACTGCGTGGGACAGTCATTACACGCCGCTGCTGGAGTCGCACGATCCGGGCGATCCGCCGGAGAAGGGCGGACTGCTGATCGCGCAATACGGTAAGGGAACGTACATCTTTAATGCGTGGGCGTTCTTCCGGCAGCTTCCTGCGGGAGTGCCGGGGGCGATAAGGCTGTATGTGAACCTGCTGGCAGCGGGACACCAAGAAATTAGTAAATGAGTAATTTAGTAAATTAGTAAATTCGTCCGGGGGAATCGCCGAAGCCGAGCATTGTGGTTTTCATTTACCAACTTACTAAATTACCCATTTACTAATTTGGCTGCCTCTGACACATCCCCGCGCCCCACAGTTCACAGCCAGCAGGGCCTCGTGCGTGCGCTGAGCCTCAGCCAGGCCACTGCGCTGAACATGATCGACATGATCGGGGTTGGTCCGTTCATCACGATTCCGTTAGTGGTGGCGGCGATGGGCGGACCACAGGCGATGCTCGGCTGGATCCTCGGCGCCGCGTTTGCCATGTGCGACGGGTTGGTGTGGGCAGAGCTCGGCGCTGCCATGCCGGGATCAGGCGGATCGTACCGTTACTTGCGCGAGATCTACGGACCGAACAAGCTGGGTCGGCTGCTGTCATTTCTGTTTGTCTGGCAGGTTTCGTTCAGCGCGCCGCTTTCGGTGGCTTCCGGATGCATCGGCCTGGCACGCTATGCGGCGTTCATCTGGCCGGGACTCGATCACGTGTACTATTCGCGCGCGCTTCACCTCGGGCCGTTGCAGGTAGATGTGCTATTCACTCGCGGCACACTGCTTTCGATTTCTGTCTGCGCACTGGTGGTATTCCTGCTTTATCGGCAAATTACTGCGATTGGCAAACTCGCGAAGCTGCTGGGCGTCGGCGTAATGTTTGCCATCGGGTTGGTGATCTTCGCGGGGGTCACGCATTTTGATCCGGCGCGCGCGTTTTCGTTCCCGCCGAACGCGTTCCACCTGAACGACGGCTTCTTTCTCGGACTCGGCGCGGCGATGCTGGTGGCGACCTATACCTACTGGGGCTACTACAACGTTTGCTTTATCGGAGACGAGATCAAGGATCCGGGGCGGAACATTCCGCGCGCGGTGATTTATTCGATCCTAGTGGTCGCGGCGATTTACATCGTGATGAACATCAGCATCCTGGGCGTGATTCCGTGGCAAGAGCTGGTGCAGTCGGCGAAGACGGATTCGCATTTCTTCGTCGCGTCGACGCTAATGCAACGGACGTACGGGATCGTTGCAGCCGATGTCATTTCTGTCCTGATTATGTGGACGGCTTTTTCCGGCGTCTTCTCGCTGCTGCTCGGTTATTCGCGCGTGCCATACGCGGCGGCACTCGATGGCAATTACTTCAAGGCATTCGCGAAGGTGCATCCGCGGTTTCACTTCCCGCACGTGTCGCTGCTGGCGCTGGGCGCGGTGGCGATGGCGTTCTGCTTCCTGCGGCTGGTGGACGTGATCGCGGCGCTCGTCGTCATTCGGATCATGATCCAGTTCCTGATCCAGGCGATTGGATTGATGGTGCTGCGGGTGCGCCGGCCCGATCTTCCGCGTCCATTCAAGATGTGGTTTTACCCGGTTCCGGCGATCATTGCGGCGGTCGGTTTTCTGTTCGTGCTTTTTGCACGCCCGAATTTCACAAAAGAAATAAGATACGGGTTGATTATTCTGGTGGCGGGGATCGTGATCTATCTCATACGCAGTTTCAGGCGGCGCGAGTGGCCGTTCGGCTCGCAAAAAGAGGCATCATCGGTAGTTTCTTAGCCGTTGTTTCTTATTCAGGAGGGCAATATGAATAAATTGATGACCGCTGTATTCCTTGTGCTGGCGACTCTTGCCAGTGCGGTGGCGCAGCAAGCACCGAAGGCTCCGGCGAACGTTGGAGAGGTGATCGATCACCAATTCTCGAACTTCGAACGTGAATTTGTTCCGGCAGCCGAAGCCATGCCGGCCGACAAGTACGATTTTGCTCCGACGCAGGGCGAGTTTAAGGGCGTGCGCACTTTCGCGCAGCAGGTGAAACATGTGGCCGCCGTGCAATACATGCTGGGAGCGGCGCTGCTGGGTGAGAAGCCTCCCATCGACCTGAAAGGCGAGAACGGCCCTGACGACATCAAGACCAAGGACCAGATCGTGAAGTTCGCGAAGGATTCGTTCGCCTACCTCCATAAGGGCATTGCGACGTTGAACGACAAGAACGCGCTGGAGATGATGGACACGCCGTTCGGCGGAAAGGCTTCACGACTGGCGCTGGCGAATATGCCGATCGGGCACGGCTTCGATCACTATGGGCAGATGGTGGAGTATCTGCGCATGAACAGCGTCATTCCGCCGGCAAGCCGGTAATAGGAGCGGATCTTGGTGCGAGCGATTTTCTTCGACGCCGGCAACACGTTGGTCTTCCCCGATCGGGCGAAAACGCTCGCGCCATTAATTGCGCGCGGAGTAGCGGTTTCCGAGGAATTTATCTTCGCGTCGGAACGCGCCGCCCGGCATTTTCGCGACGCCAATGCGGCCGGCGATCCCAAGCATACCGACCAGCAGTACTGGAACATTTTCTACGGCGAGATGCTGTCGCACTTCCCGGCTCACCAGGACGCATTGCCCGAACTGGTGGCGGCGGCACGCAGTTCCTCGAGTTGGTGCGTTGTGCCGCCCGGCACACGCGAGACACTTTTGGCACTGAAAAGGAAATACCGGCTTGGGGTGATCAGCAACTCCGATGGCGGCATGCCCGATCTGTTCGCCCGTTTGGGGCTGGCAGATTGCTTTGAAACCATGATCGACTCGGGCATTGTGGGGTACCAGAAACCTCACCCGGAGATCTTCCAGGCCGCACTTCGCGAGGTGGAGGTTCCGGCGGAAGAAAGCGTGTATGTCGGCGATGTGTATTCGATCGACTACATGGGCGCGCGAGCGGCGGGGATGCAGGCGATCTTGATCGATCCCTACGGGACGTACGCCCGGAACGGCGTGCCGCGAATCACTCGTCTCGACGAGCTCGAACTGATGCTCGCGTCCTTATAAGGCAGCTACTGCTCTTTGAAGTCCGCCCAGTGTCCGGTGTCTCCGAGATAGATGCGCAGATTGCATTGCTTCGGTTGCGCATGCACGAAGTACAGCTGCATACCCTTTTGCGGGGAACCGAGTTCGCCGCTTTCCATCGTTTGCCGGCCGAGGTCGAGCTGTTGGTTGTAAGCGGCATCGGGCTTGGTATTGCGGTTCACAATGAGGGTCCAGGGCTTTTTGCCGCTCAGGTACAGGCTGTAAGCGCCGGTCGGGATGTGCGCATCTCCAAGAGTGACCGGCGTGTCGGTGAACAGAAACATGGGCGACCCGTTTGGGCTCCAAATCCCGTTTTCCGGTTCCTGGCGTTTATTGCCCGAAGCTGCGTACCGCACGGTGATCTGATGGCCGTCGGCAAAGGTGCAGTAGGTCGTACTGTCAGCCTGGCCAAGGGCGGATCCCACGAAAACACAGCACAACACTCCAACGAATAAGCAGCGCATAGTGCTTCCTCCAAGAGCGGCCTTGCCACGGAACCGCTATATATCGCTGAACGATATTATAGAGAGGGGCAGAAAGTGAGTGAAGGGGAGATTTCGGGGGGTGGGCTGGTGTCGAAATCCGCTCGCGCTGATTAGACCGGCACTTCCCGCAGCCTTGCTGCCGCCGTCTCCGAACTCACGGGCGTGAAATACACCTCTTTGAAGGTGTATGACTTCGCCTTTCCGGGCAGGATGGGCATGATTTCCAGGTGCCAGTGATAATCCTCGTCGATGGTCTTCCAGTAGTTGAGGACGTCGCTGCGATGCAGAGTGTTGGGCGAAGTGTGCAGCACCATGTGGAAGGCGTTGGTAATTCCCAGCACCCGTCGCAGCGTGCGCCGCAATAGCGCTGCCAGGTCTTTGACGGAGGCTTGCCGCGAGGTGACGCCGCGCTCAAATGCCGCTTCGTGGGTGCGAGGCATGATCCAGGTTTCGTACGGTACCCGAGGCGCGTACGGGCACAGGCTGATGTAGTCCCCGCGAATCTCGACGACGCGCAAGCCCTGACGCTCTTCCTGCGCGAGAATGTCGCAGAAGACGCAGCGCTCCTTCTGCTGGAAATACTCCTTTCCCGCGCGGAGTTCGTACAGAATGCGGCGTGGAACGAATGTCGTCGCGGTCAGTTCGGAGACCGGGTGCTCGAAATCCTGGCCGGCGGGCGGACCATAGTTCTTGTACACCGTGACGTATTTGAAGCGGCGATCCTGCTTGAGATCGAGAATGCGGCTGGCGGTGAGCAGCAGAAATTGTTCGACGCTGGCGTCGGGCGAGTCCCAGAGCTGCTTGTCGTGCTTGGGGTTTTCGACCAGCACCTCGTGCGCGCCGACCGACTGCATCTTGTCATAAAGCCCTTCAGCGAGCCGCTGCGGATCGCCCTCAACCCGAAAAACCGGCTGCGGATGCACGACAGCGCGCGCCGACCACGGATCGCCTCCGATTCCCGGTTGCGATGAAATCACCTGCATGGGGACTTTGCTGTCGGCGCAAAAACGGCAGCCCAGTTCGTGTTTCGGCACGGCGGCGGGATCGTCTCCGGTGATAACCCAGGAGCGGGTGATGGGATCCTTGCGGAGTTGCATGCGATACAGGAGAGCACTTCGGCGACGGAAACGTCAACGTTGGAAGTACCAAGTTCGAAAGACGGAGGCGGAAGTTAGCTCCACGAGGCGCACGTATCGATAAGCTAAATCTTTTACTTCGACCTTCGTATATCGTCCTTCGTACTTGTTATAATCCGCGCAGTTTTGTTTGGCGGGCGATTCGTTGACTGATCCTTCCGAAAACAACCCACCGTCGCGGAATTCGGCTGAGAATCCCGGATCGGAAACGCACGCTGTGTCGCTCGATGCTGCCGGCACGCCGCTGATGCGGCAATATGCGGCAATCAAAAAACAGCATCCCAATTCCCTGCTCTTCTTCCGGCTCGGCGATTTCTATGAGCTGTTCTTTGAAGACGCGGTGGTCGCGTCGAAAGAGCTCCAGATCACGCTCACGTCGCGCAATAAGGAAAAAGGCATTGCCGTGCCGATGTGCGGCGTGCCCTATCACGCTGCGGAAGGCTATATCGCCAAACTGATCCGCAAGGGATTCAAGGTCGCCATCTGCGAACAGGTGGAAGATCCGAAGCTGGCGAAGAAACTGGTGCGACGTGAAGTGACGCGCGTGGTGACGCCGGGCACGGCAGCCGACAGCGCGCTGGGAGCGGAGGAGAACAACTTCTTGGCGGCCGTGAGCCGAGGCATTTCGAAAGGCGCGCCCGTTGCGGGATTTGCGGCGCTCGATCTTTCGACCGGCGAGTTTCGCGCGACAGAGTTTTCCCGCGAAGACGCGGAACGGCGCATATGGGATGAGCTGGAGCAGTTGCGTCCGCGGGAAGTGCTGTTCGCGTCGTCGATGCCGCTGTTTGAGGTTGGGCGGTCGAGTGATGGTTCGACGACTTGGGCACGAACGCCGCTTGAGGATTGGGTCTTTGCTCCGGATTACTCCATTCCATTGGTTGAGAATCATTTCGGCGTACTGTCGCTGGAAGGATTCGGGCTGGCAGGACGTTCGGCCGCAGCGACGGCGGCTGGCGCGGTCCTTCATTATGTGCGCTCGACGCAGCGCGGCACGCTGGAGCACGTCGATCGCATTGGCTACTACGAGCGCCAGAACTGCCTGGTGCTGGATGCGGTGACGGTCCGCAATCTCGAATTGGTCGAGCCACTTTTTGCGAACAGTGGAGATGCCGTGACACTCTTCCGCTGTCTCGACGCGACGCTCACGCCGATGGGCAAGCGCCTGCTGCGGGCATGGATGCTGCGGCCGTCGATCGATCGGGCGGAAATCGATGCGCGTCTCGATGCGGTGCAGGAAAT
>Ga0335069_10006756_pt1 | contig 16639 bp, 16 predicted proteins | sample Lox_Sample_11_FD_206714 | JGI IMG/M metagenome (GOLD analysis project Ga0335069, IMG submission 206714) | Soil microbial communities from Loxahatchee National Wildlife Refuge, Florida, United States - Lox_Sample_1.1 | ecosystem: Environmental > Terrestrial > Soil > Wetlands | place: USA...
ATCTTCGTGCCGTGCCTCTCGCTCTCGATCAACATCATCGGCCTTCCGATCGGCGTCTGGGCCGCCTGGGCCTACTTCACGCATCAAGGCATCCTGCCGAGGTGGACGATGCTCATGGCGGCGATCAACCTCATACTGCTGGCGATCACGCTCGCGCTCTTATACGCGAACACGTGGCGTCGCACGGGGTTGGTCTGCAAACGGTGGATCGATCGCGTTTGGTACATGATTCGCGTCAATCCGGCATCCGCGCTGCTCTGGTGGTTCCTCTGGATCGTGCCCCTCGTCATCGGCTTCCGCATGTATCTCCTCGACGAGGGCCTCGCTTGGCAGCGAACCGAGAAGATCGACGCAAACAAACTGCTGATCCGCGCAAAATACCGAAACAAGGAGAAACTCCGTGACTAAGCGCGTTCTCGTCACCGGCGGAGCCGGATTCATCGGCTCGCATCTCGTCGATGCGCTGCTGGCTCGCGGCCACGACGTGCTCGTCCTCGATAGCCTCTTGGAGCAGGTTCACGGCGACGCCGAACGCGACGCCGACGGCTGGCCCGTCTATCTCGACGGCCGAGCGCGGCGCATCAAGGGAGACGTCGCCGATGCCGAGCTTCTCGAACGCAGCCTCGGCGGCGTGACGGACATCGTGCATCTCGCCGCATCGGTCGGCGTCGGGCAGAGCATGACGAACGTACTCGATTACACGCGCAACAACGTGATCGGCGCCGCGACGCTGCTCGACGTGCTCTCGAAGGGCAAGCACTCGGTTCGGCGCATGGCAGTCGCCTCGTCGATGTCGATCTACGGCGAAGGGGCCTATCGGGTTCCGTCGACCGGCTCGATCGTCGCACCGTATCAGCGGAGCCAGTCGCAGCTCGCCGACCATCGCTGGGAGCTCTCGCACGACGGCGAGGAGCTCGCGCCGGTCCCGACGACCGAAGAGAAGCCGCTGCATCCGGCCTCGATCTATGCGATCAACAAGCGCGACCACGAGGAAATGTTTCTGTCGGTCGGTGCGGCGCTGGGGATCCCGACCGTCGCACTGCGGCTCTTCAACGCGTACGGCTCGCGACAGGCGCTGAGCAATCCATACACCGGCGTCGCGGCGATCTTCATCTCGCGTCTGCTCAACGATCAGCGGCCGCTCGTCTTCGAAGACGGACGCCAACAGCGCGACTTCGTCCACGTCGGGGACGTTGCCGACGCGTTTCTTACGGTTTTGGAGAGCGACGCGGAGATTTGGGACGTGTTCAACGTCGGCAGCGGCACTCCGATAACGATCTCGGAGATGGCGGCGACGCTCGCGCGCGCACTCGACAAGGAGATCGAGCCGGAGTACCTCGACAAGTACCGCGTCGGCGACGTGCGGCATTGCTTCGCCGACATCGGGAAGATCGAGCGCGTCCTGGGCTTTAGGCCGCGGCGCAGCTTCGAAGCCGGAATGGAGGAGTTAATCGAATGGGTTGCGCGGGCGAAGGCGCCGGTCGACCGGAGCGCATCGAGCATGGCGGAGCTCGAACGCAGGAAGCTGCTTGTTTAGCGCGCTCCGGGCGGTTCGCCGCTGCGGCCTCGTCGCGGTCGCGGTCGCGGCGTTTCTCGCGTCGGCCGCGCGCGCGGCGCATGCGGGCGACGTCGAGCTGTTCGCCGGCGGCCAGGTCGACTTTTCGAACGACGTCTACCTGGGCGCGACGCTTCCGTTCGGCCCGAACGACCGCAGCGGCTTCGGTGTTCGCGGCTACTTCGACACGGGCGGCTACGACTACATCGGCGGCGGCATCGGCACCGTGAAGGCGACCTTTACGGGCGAAGAGCTCGATGCGATCTATCGCGTGATGCACGCGAAGTTCTGGAGCGACTTCGGGGTCGGCTTCAACAACACGAACACGAGCCTCACGCCGAACGATCCGAGCAATCCGCTACGAGGCGCGCAGACGGAGCTGCGCCTGAGCGCCGACGGTGGCGCCATCTCGGGACCGTGGCGAGCCGACTGGTACGGCTACTACGGCACGCGCATCCAGGATTATGCGGCCAACCTCGGCGTGACGCATTCGATCGCGCCCGCCTGGCGTCTCGGCCTCGACGGCTACAGCGAAGGCAACCCGACCTACAATCTCTACGAGGTCGGCCCGTACGCGGGCGTCTCATTCGCGAAGGACTCCGAGCTGCAGTTCTCGGTCGGCGAGGCGTGGCAGTCGGGGTTCACGCCGCGGGCCTATTTCCGCGCGATGGTTTATACGCGCTTGTAAGGCCGCACGGAGCCTAGCGCGTCCCGGAGCGCGAAATACATCGGCGTCGGCCGCAGCGACGAGTCGAGCGGCAGGCCCCGATTGAAGCCCGGGCTCGTTCCGTCCTTCCACGCGCTGGGAAAGCGCGCGTAGTCATCGGCCGTTACCTCGAGCCAGGAGTGACGGTCGGAGAGCCCCCACGTCGTTACCCCGAGAACGCCGCGCTGACTCAAAACGACGTCGAGGTATCTGCGGACCTCATCGCCGACCAGCCGGTCGCGTTCCGGCGCCGTTGCCACGTAGTCGGACTCCTTGACGTCGAGTTCGGTCACGACGATCGTCAGGCCGAGATCGTTGACGGCGCGGCAGAATGCCGCGATCGCGGACGCAGAGACGTGGCCTTTGCGGAGGTCGAGGTGCGCCTGCATCCCCAGCACGTCGAGCGGTGCTCCATCGGACCGCAGTCCTTCGAGTAACTTCAGCAGGAAGCGCCGGCGATCGCGCTCGTCCTGGTTATCGTACTCGAGGCCGTACTCGTTGATCATCAAATGCGCCGCGGGTGCGTAGGTACGGGCTTGCGCGAGCGCGCGGCCGACGTACTCCGGGCCGAAGGCGTCGAGGAAGACGCTCGGCCGCAAGCCGTCGCTTCGATACCCGGGCTCGATCGGCTCGTTGACGACTTCCCACTGCTCGATTCGCTCGCCGTAGCGCGGAATGACGGCTCCAAAGTACCGGTCGATGAGATCCCAGCCGGCGCCGGCGCGCAGCTGCTGCGTCGCCCAATCCGGCACGGCAAGATGCCAGAGCAGCGTATGCCCGCGCAGTTTCTTCTCGCGATCGCTCGCATAGCGCGCGAGTCCGTCCATCGCCTCGAACGCGAACCCGTCCTCGGCGGGTTCGATGACGTTCCAAAGCATTGCAATTTCGGGCACGAACCACGAACACTCGCGCAAGTAGGCGGCGCGCAGATCGGGCTCGGCGGCGAGCTGCTCGATGCGAGCGGCGGCGCCAAAGAATCGGCCGGTGCGCCCGGCGTTAGCGGCGAGCCCAGCGTCGGCTGCGAGCGCGAGGGGCGGCCTCAACAGCGATGCGGCGGTGGCAGCCCCCGCCGCAACGATCGCGTCGCGCCGGCTCAGCAATCGGCTCGGCCGGGAGCCGCGCGATGCAGATGCGTCGTTCCAAAACTCGATATCGAGGGCACCGCTCCCGCCGCGAGGGTATAATAGGACCCCTCGATTTCATCGCCGGCGGTTAGCCGCTGCACGCAAAAGCCAACGTGATGCTCGTGCAGGATGTTGCCTCGCCGTTCGTATTCGTAGCGCAGCTCCCGATCGTCGATCCTGACGCCGGCAATTTTTGAGATGGTCGTCCCGTGTTTCGTCCGGCCGAATACGGAGATCTGCGTCCAGGTCTGTCGTATCTGGACCGTTAGCGGAACGTCTGACGGACCATCGGCGGAGGAGGCTTCGGCGATGCGCCCCTCCCAGTCGCCTCCGAAGTCGGGTATCTCGCTGAACCTGAATCCGAAGATTCGCACGCGCCAGAGCCAACGATCGAAGATGAGATTGCCTGCCGCATAAAACCCCGCGAACGACGGAGCATCGAACCACCATGGGAGCACGAACCCCGCGGTCGCGACGGCGCTGCGGGTTACATATGCCAGGGCGATGGCGGCGAGAGCGATCGTGATGTAAACACCGGATCGTCCGCGCCCGTCGACCGAGTACTGCTCCATCGAACGAACCTTAGCGAGCGGCTTAGGGCGGCCTGCCGAAATGATAAAGCCCTCGCAAAGTCCAGACTTCGCGAAGGCTTTGTGAGATTTGCACCGCCAGGGACTCGAACCCCGAACCAAGTGATTAAGAGTCACCTGCTCTACCATTGAGCTAGCGGTGCGTAACGTGCGCCCTCCGGGACTCGAACCCGGGACCAACGGCTTAAAAGGCCGCTGCTCTACCGACTGAGCTAAAGGCGCTCGCGTGGCGCGCCGGCAGTTGTTTACGAAATCGCTCGATGCTCTCCTTCGGCGCGTGGGGTGACTGACGGGGGTCGAACCCGCGACCTTCGGTGCCACAGACCGACGCTCTAACCAACTGAGCTACAGTCACCACAAGCCGGTATTGTACCATGCGCCCGGAGGGACTCGAACCCCCATCTTCGAGTTTAGAAGACTCGTGCCTTATCCCGTTAGACCACGGGCGCAAGATTGGTCGGGACGACAGGACTTGAACCTGCGGCCTGTGCGTCCCAAACGCACCGCTCTACCAAGCTGAGCTACGTCCCGACTCCATGCGGTTCTCCAAAAGCCGTTCGACCGCTCGGCGTTCACCTTCCTGGAAGGCGCGCTCAAAAGAGAAGGCGGTGAGCGCCCACGTAGCGCGAGAGATCGCCGGCAAACGCGTCGCCCGCGATCGTAAAGGACTCGGCGACGCGCAGCCCCGCGCGCAGCGAGGCTCGGGCGATACGGCGATTGCGCCCGGGGACGAGCATCGTGCACCACGTCGCGGCGTGGGCGCGCGACAGCGTGACCAGCGCGTACGCGAGAATCTGGACGAGGTAACTCTCCGAGGCGCAGGCCATCGGGCCAACGCGGCCGTCGGGCCAGACGTACGCGTAGCCGACGGACTCTCCGTTGAGCGAAAAGACGTGCCCGGTCGCGGCCCGCGCGAACTCCGCGTGATCGGCGGGACGGTTCGTCGCGCGGGTCGCGCGATCGAGCTCGTCGAGCACGAACGCGTGCGCCTCCGGGTCGAGGCTCTCGACCGCGAAGCGGTACTCGCCCGCGGCCATCTTCGCCAACTCTTCTTCGCGCGGCATCGCGCCTGCAAACCGCACGACCGGCTCGCGAAGCCCCATGCCGAGACGAAACGCGAGCGCGAGCATCGCGGGCTCGCGGACGTCGAGCAGCATCGCGCGCGGCCGGTCGCTCTCGCCGCCCAGCATCGTATCCAGCAGTCGCCGGCCGATGCCGTTGCCGCGGTACGACGGCTCGACGAAGAGATCGCCGACGTAACGCTCGTCTTCGGAGTCGTGGGCCAGCGCGATTCCGATCGTTTCGCCGGCGTCGCGCGCGACGACCGCCGCGCCGCGTTCTGCGAAGCGGAGCGCTAGCGCGATGCCGGCATCGTCGAACGCGCGGCGGCGCAGGATCGCGCGCACGCCGTCCGGCGCGCCGCGCTCGACGACGGCCTCACTCAACGGCGGGCTGCAGCATCGCGATGAGCGCCTCGGCGGCGCGGCGCCGATGGCTGACGTCGTTCTTCTCCTTCTCGGTCAGCGCGGCGAAACTGCGCCCATACGGCGGATGGAGGAAGATCGAGTCGTAACCGAAGCCGCCGCTCCCCCGCTTCGAGCACGTAACCCGAGACTTCGCCGCTGGCGAAAACCGGCTCGCCGTGCGGCCGTATCAGGCACAAGGTGCAGACGAAGCGCGCCGCGCGTCGATAGGGCGGCACGCCGCGCAGTTCGGCGAGCAACGCCGCTCGCCGCTGCGGCCACTCCATCTCGGGGCCGCCGTAACGCGCGGAGTGAATGCCGGGGCGTCCGTCGAGCGCATCGACCTCGAGTCCGCTGTCGTCGGCGAGCACGGCGGCTCCGATATGACGCGACCGGAGCTCCGCCGCGAGCGCCTGCGCCTTGATGAGCGCGTTGCCGGCGTACGTCGGGGCGTTTTCGACGACGTCGATCGCGATGCGCTTGCGCGGCGTGACGATCTGCAGCGGCGATCGCGCGAAGATCGCCTTCAGCTCGCGAAGCTTTCCGGGATTGTTCGTCGCGACGTACGTCTTCACGAGCCCTCCAGCCGCAGAACCGCCATGAAGGCCTCTTGCGGAAGCTCGACCTTGCCGACCCGTTTCATCCGTTCCTTTCCGGCCTTCTGCTTCTCGAGGAGCTTGCGTTTGCGGGTGATGTCGCCGCCGTAGCACTTGGAAAGCACGTTCTTGCGCATCGCGCTGACGGTTTCGCGAGCGACGATCTTTCCCCCGATCGCGGCTTGGATCGGCACCTCGAACATCTGGCGCGGGATCAGCTCCTTGAGCTTTTCGGTGAGCGCTCGGCCGCGCTGAACCGCCTTGTCGCGCGCAACGATGAACGAGAGCGCGTCGATCGGTTCCCCGTTGAGCAGGATCTCGAGCTTCGCCAGCTGGCCCTCCCGGTAGCCGATCACCTCGTAATCGAGCGAAGCGTACCCCTTCGTGCGCGACTTGAGCGCATCGAAAAAGTCGACGATAACCTCGACGAGCGGCATCTCGTAGGTGAGGATGACGCGGCCGTCGTGCAGGTACTCCATGTTGTCGAGCGTCCCGCGCCGGCTCTGCGTGATCTCCATAATCGTTCCGACGTAGTCGGGCGGCGAGATGATCGTCGCCTTGACGTACGGCTCCTCGATCGAGCGGATCAGGCTCGGCGCGGGCAGTTTCGACGGGTTGTCGATCGTCTCGACCGTTCCGTCCGTGCGAACGACGTGAAATACGACCGACGGCGACGTCGCGATGAGATCGAGACCGTAATCCCGTTCCAGGCGTTCCTGCACGATCTCCATGTGGAGCAGTCCCAAGAAACCGCAGCGAAACCCGAAACCGAGCGCCACCGAGCTCTCGGGTTCGTAGACGAGCGCGGCGTCGTTGAGCTTGAGCTTCTCGAGCGCATCGCGAAGCCCGTCGTACTCGCCTTCGTTGGGGTAGAGACCGCAGTAGACCATCGGTACCGCCTTGCGGTATCCCGCGAGCGCAACGTGCGCCGGGTTCGTCGCGGACGTGATCGTGTCGCCGACGTCGATCTCACCGAGGGACTTGATGTTCGCGATCACGTAGCCGACGTCGCCAAGATCGAGCTCCTTCACGGCGCGCATCTGCGGCGCGAATATCCCGACCTCGGTGCATTCGAAGACCCGCTCGTGCGCCATGGACATAAACCGCGTGCCCGGCGAGAGCTTGCCGTCGACGACGCGTACGTAACTGACGACCCCGCGATACGGATCGAACTGCGCGTTAAAGACGAGCGCCCGCAGGCGGTCGCGGTGTCCCTTCGGCGGAGGGACGCGATGGACGATGGCTTCGACGATCTCCTCGATCCCCACGCCGTTCTTCGCGCTCGCGAGGATGCACTCGCTTCGTTCCATGACGAGCAGCTCTTCGACTTCGCCCATCACGCGTTCCGGATCGGCGGCGGGCAGGTCGATTTTGTTGATCACCGGGATGATCGTCAGGTCGTGCTCGAGCGCGAGATGATAGTTGGCGAGCGTCTGCGCCTCGATCCCTTGCGCGGCGTCGATAATGAGCAGAGCTCCTTCGCACGCCGCGAGCGAGCGCGAGACCTCGTAGGAGAAATCTACGTGTCCGGGCGTGTCGATGAGGTTGAGCCGGTAACGCTCGCCGTCGCGCGCGCGGTATTCGAGCGTGACCGGATGCATGCGAATCGTGATCCCGCGCTCGCGTTCCAGATCCATCGCATCGAGCGCCTGGTCCTCGAGCTCGCGCGTCCCGAGGGTGCGCGTGATCTCGAGCAGCCGGTCCGAGAGCGTCGTCTTCCCGTGGTCTATGTGCGCGATGATGCAAAAGTTACGGACGTTGCTCGCCGTGTCGACGCGGTGCGGGCGCTCGGACTTCAGGGCCACGATACTCCTAGGGAATCTAAAAGATGGCGATGCAGCTGTTGAAGGCCATCGTCGCGAGAATCGGCCGCACGAGCAACTGCAGCACGAGCAGCAGGACGAGGAAGGCGAGATCGAGTCCGCCCAGCGGCGGGATGATTCGGCGTATCGGCGCAAGCACCGGCTCGACGATCGAGCCGACGTAATAGGCCCAGCGGCTGCGGCGCAGCTCCGGCACCCAGGAGATGACGGCGTAGATCAAGAGCACGAACGTGTAGAGGTTGACCCCGATCGCCAACGCCTTCGCCACGTCGCAGAGCAATAGGTTCATTGTCGCGCCGCACCGTTGGAGCGGGCGCGTTCGATCGCCTCGAGCTCTTCGCCGGAGGCCTGCACCGTCGGCTTGAACGCCGCGACCGGCTTGCCGTACGTGCGCGTATCCTCGCGGGAGTAGATGCTCGTGATGACGACGCCGTCGCCCTGACGATTGAGGAGCGCGAGCGCGTACGAGAGGCCGTTACCCGATCCGGCGAACGCATCGTAGCGAACGAAGCCGGCGCGCGAGAGGTCGGTGCTCGAGAGGCGCTCGAGCTCGGTGATGCGGTTGCGCAGCCGATCCAGCTCGGCGTGCGACTCGGCCGCGCGCGTCTCGAGTCCCGCGAGCCGGCCCGCCGCGCCGCCCTTCCCGCCGCCGACGAGCTCGTCGTGCAGAGCGAGCAGACGGTAGACGCGTCCCAGCGCCGGCCGCACGACGGCCAGATGATAGATGACGACCGCCGCGATCGCGCCAACGAGCGCGCCGCCCACGGCATAGAGCGTTAGAATCTGCATCGTTTTGACGTTGTGTGCCTACGGCCACGACGAGAGCCAGGTGGCTCGCGGCACCCGTAATGGCCCGCTTACCGTTGCTACCTTCCGGTTCTGGCGGGGTTCGCAGGTTTACGCCGCGCGAGGCCCAGCCCCCATCATGGTTACGCCATGATACCATACGGAAATGATACGCGCCGTGACGCTGGTCGCCGCCGTCGCGGCGGCAAGCGGGCCGATGCAGCTCCACAGCAGCGACTGCCCGCCCGGGACCCCGATCGCGACGCGGACGATGGCGGCCGATTGCGGCGGCAAGAACCTCTCGCCCTCGTTGGCGTGGAGCAGCGCGCCGGCCGGCGTCAAGTCGTTCGCTGTGATCATGCACGATGCCGACGCGCCGGTCGCCGGCGGGTTCTATCATTGGATCGTCTATAATCTGCCCGCCGGGACGACTCGCCTCGCGGCGGGCGCGAAATTGGCGCCGGGTCAGCTCGGCACGAACTCGCTCGGCAAGGCGGCCTACTACGGACCCTGCCCGCCGCCCGGACCGGCGCACCACTACACGATCACGCTCTATGCGCTCGACGTGCCGTCCGTCGAGAGCGAGGCGCCGCCGACGGCCCCGCAACTCGCAGCGCGCATCGAAGGGCACGTCCTCGCGCGCGCCGTCGTCGCGACGACCGCGCGAACCCTTTAGGATTGCGTTCGCGGGCGTCGAATGACCGCCGCGATGGATGAAGTTACGATCAAGGTCCGTGAGAACGGACCCTACCTCGTTCGCGGGCCGTTTACTCTTACGGATGCCGACGGCAATCTCTATACGCTTGAAGGGCCGAACGTAGCGCTCTGCCGCTGCGGCGGGTCCCAGACGAAGCCCTTCTGCGACGGCTCGCATAAGACGAACGGCTTCGCGGCAACCGAGCGCGCGACGGTCGCGGAGAGCGGCACGTAATGCCGTCGTACGTCCGCGAAGGCTCGGTTCCCCACAAGCGCCACATCCAATTTCGGCGGCCGGACGGCGGGCTCTACGCGGAAGAGCTCTTCTCGACGAAGGGCTTCGAGAGCGTCTACTCGTTGCTCTACCATCTGCGGCCGCCGACGGCGACGCTCGACGTCCGTCCGTGGGAGCGCCCGGCGGTTACGTTCTCCGCCAACGAACCGCTGCGCAATCGGCACTTTCTGACGGCGTCGCTGCACCCGGCCGGCAGCGATCCCGTCGAATCGCGGACGCCGCTGCTCGGCAACGACGACGTCGTCGTCGCCGTCGCGGTCGCAACCAAGCCGATGGAGTACTTCTATCGGAATACGGGCGGCGACGAACTGCTCTTCGTTCACGAGGGCGCGGGCGTTTTGGAGACGCAATTCGGCGAGCTCGCCTATCGCGCGCACGATTACCTCGTGATCCCGACGGGAACGACGTATCGCGTGCTGCCGGCTTCGCCGACGCGGATGCTCGTCTACGAGTGCTCCGGCGCCGTGACGATTCCGCGCCGGTATCGTAACGATTTCGGGCAACTCGAGGAGCACGCGCCGTATTACGAGCGCGACTTTCGCGCGCCGGCGCTGCGACCGCCCGTCGAAAGGCAGGGCGAGTACGAGGTGCGCGTGACGAACGGCGGGCGCAACGCGATCTACGTCGTGCAGAACCATCCCTGCGACGTGGTCGGCTGGGACGGCTATTGCTATCCGTACGCCTTCAACCTCGAAGAGTTCGCGCCGATCACCGGCAAACTCCATCAGCCGCCTCCCGCGCACTCGACGTTCGACGCACCGGGCGCGGCGTTCTGCGCTTTCGTTCCGCGCCTCTTCGACTACCATCCGCTCGCGATTCCGGTACCGTACAATCATTCGAGCGTTGACTGCGACGAAGTGCTCTACTACGTCAGCGGAAACTTCATGAGCCGGCGCGGCGTGGCCGAAGGCTCGATCACGCTCCACGCCGCGGGCGCTCCGCACGGCCCGCAGCCGGGCGCCGTCGAGTCGAGCTTGGGCAAGACCTCAACCGACGAGATTGCGGTGATGATCGACACGTTCAAGCCGCTGCGCCTCGCGCAAGCCGCGCTCGATTGCGAGGACCGCGAGTACTTCCGCTCGTGGCTTGAGGCGCCGGCTAAGGCGTAGCGGGTTCGATCCTTCCGCGCGCGACGCCGAAGCCGATGCGCCGCGCGCCCGGGCGTTCGCACCAGCCGCGAAGCGTCACCTCGTCGCCGTCTTCGAGAAATGCGCGGCGTTCGCCGTCGGGGAGCACGATCGGGCGTTCGCCGTTCCACGTCAACTCGATCAAGCTGCCTTCGCTCCCCGGTGCGGCGCCGCTCACCGTTCCCGACGCGAAGAGATCGCCGGGTCGCGCGACCGCGCCGTTGATCGTCGCATGCGCTAGTTGCTGCTCCATAGACCAGTAGATCGCGTCGAAGCTCGTCTGCGAGATCGTCGCGCCCGCCATTGCCGCCTCGCGCATGCTCGCGGTTTGAAGATCGACCGCGAGCCGGATCGCGTACCCGCGCGGTTCCGGTACGCGCAGATACGGCAGCGGCGGCGGATCCTGAGGCGGACCGGCGACGCGAAACGGTTCGAGGGCGTCGAGCGTCACGACCCACGGCGAGATCGTCGTCGCAAACGACTTTCCGAGAAACGGCCCGAGCGGCTGGTACTCCCACGCTTGAATGTCGCGCGCGCTCCAATCGTTGACGAGGACGAGCCCGAAGATATGTTCGCGCGCATCGTGCGCGGGGATTGAGGAGCCTAACTCGTTGGCCGGACCCGCAACGAAGCCGACCTCGAGTTCGATGTCGAGGCGGCGGCTCGCGCCGAACTCGGGTGCGGCGGCGTCGGGTGGTCTTCGCTGCCCGCGAGGGCGGCGGACGGGCGTCCCGTCGATCACGATCGTGCCGGCGCGTCCGTGATAGCCGACGGGAAGCCACTTCCAATTCGGCAACAGCGCTTCGGCGTTTGGGCGAAAGATCCGGCCGAGATTCGTCGCGTGCTCGATCGAGGAATAGAAATCGACGTAATCGCCGATCTCCATTGGGAGACGCATCTCGGCGCGGGCGCGCGGCGCGAGAAAGTGTTGCGCCCCGGCCTCACGCAGCGCCGGGTCGCCGTCCCGTCGCAAGAGCAGCGAGAGCCGCTCGCGTACTGCCGACCAGACGGTCGGGCCGGCGGCGAGCAGCGGATTCAGGACGGGCGCCTGCAGCAGTTCGGCTTCACAGCAATCGTCGAGCAGCCCCGCCTGCGCGAGCGCGTAACAGTCGAGCATCGAGTCGCCGATCGCGACGGCGATGCGCGAGATCCCACGCTCGCCCGCAAAGACGCCGAACGGGAGGTTTTGAATCGGAAAGTCGCTCTCCGGGGCGACCGGCACCCACGATTCGAGACGAGCGTCGGTCGTATCGGCGCGCCCCGTCATCGAGCGGGGATAATTCCGAGACCGGTCAAGTCGTCGACGGGTTCTGCGAAACTGCAGCTGCCGTATGCGACGAACGCATCGTTGCGCGTCGCGATCAACTCCGTCGCCGAGACCCGTTCGCTCCGCCACGCAAACGACGCGTCGTCGAACGAAAACGCGGCCGGGTCTTCTTCCGCAACGATGCGCGCGAGCGTCCCGAGAGAGACGCGCGGCGCGAGCGCCGCCGCGGCGACGAGATTGAGGAAGCCATGCATCGTGAAACCGCTCGGGGCGTCGAGACGGCGGATCGGATGGTGAAGTCCGGCGGTCGCTTTGAACGGAACCCGCGAGGCCGTCGCGCACGCGACGAATGCCGCCGTTTCGTCGACGCTTGGGAAGGCGTCGGCGGTAAGCCCGCCGCAGCGAAGTTTGGCGCCCGCTCGGATCTCCCCAAGCGCGCGCATCGCATCGGGGAGGGTTTGCGTCCATTCCGGGACACGCGGGATCTCGACGAAGACGGGCAGGTCGTCCAGGCCTGCGCTCGCGCGCGACTCCGAGAGGCGCTTGACGTCGCGACCCGTCGGGCGCAGCTCGACGCACTCGACCGCGACGCCCTCGGCGCGAATCGCGCCGATGCCGGGAAGATCGTCGAGGCCGCCGGCGATAACCGAGAACGGCCCGTCAAACTGCTGCGACGATTCTCGCAGCAGCGCCGCCGGAACGATGAACCGGCCGAGCATCCAAGCGTACCGTCCGGCGCGAGCCGCGCGAAACTCCTCGATCGCCTCGCCGAGCGGGAGTTCCGCGGGCGGGTAGAGACCGGCGTAGTCGATCAACGCCGAGAGCGCGGCGCGAACTGATGGGCGCAGCGCCATGGACGTGGTCATGCAGGGCTCATTCGACAGGGCACCCCGAGAGGCTTCGCCAAGACGGTCGCCCATGAGCACGGCGGCGCAAGCGCGCAGCAATCCCCTGGCGCAAATCGACTGGGATCACGTCGAGTTCTACGTCGGAAACGCCAAACAGGCGGCGCATTACTATATGTCGGCGTTCGGCTTCGAGCAAGTCGCGTATGCGGGTCCCGAGACGGGAGTCCGCGATCGCGTCAGCTATCTTCTCGAGCAGAACAAGCTCCGCTTCGTTTTGACCGCGAGCCTCGTTCCCGACGACGAGATCGCGCGGCACGTCGCGCTCCACGGCGACGGCGTTCGAGACGTCGCAATTCTCGTCGGCGACGCGCGCGCCGCGTTCGAGATGGCCGTGCGCGGCGGCGCCCGCGTCGTGCAAGAGCCGGCCGACCTGGAAGACGCGGACGGACGCCTCGTCAAGGCGACGATCGCAACGTACGGCGACACGGTCCACTCGTTCGTCCAGCGCGACGGGTATCGCGGCATCTTCGCGCCGGGGTTCGTCGAAGCGCGCCGCTCGATCGCCCATGCCGAGAAGCCGGGCCTGCTCTTCCTCGACCATTGCGTCGGCAACGTCGGGTGGGGCGAGATGGACGCGTGGGGCGATTTCTACGCTCGCGTCTTCGGGTTCTCGCAGTTGGTCTCGTTCGACGATAAGGACATCTCGACCGAGTATACGGCGCTGCGTTCGAAGGTGATGAGCGACGAGCGCCACCAGGTGAAGTTTCCGATCAACGAGCCGGCCCAGGGCAAGAAGAAATCCCAGATCGAGGAGTACCTCGAGTTCTACCGCGGTTCCGGCGTGCAGCATATGGCGATCCGAACCGACGACATCGCCGCAACGATTCGAGCCCTCAAGGCGAACGGCGTCGAGTTTCTCGATACGCCCGAGTCGTACTACGAGATGCTCGCGGAGCGGGTCGGCGAGATCGACGAGGCGATGGAGACGCTGCGCGATCTGCGAATCCTCGTCGATCGCGACGACATGGGGTACATGCTCCAGATATTCACGAAGCCGCTTCAGGACCGCCCGACCGTCTTCTTCGAGATCATCCAGCGCAAGGGCAGCCTCTCGTTCGGCAAGGGTAATTTCAAGGCGCTCTTCGTCTCGATCGAGCGCGAGCAAGAGAAACGAGGAACGCTGTAGTTACGAGCACGGCGCTCGACCGCGCCGAACTGGTCCGGTGGTATCGGCGCAACCGCGAACGGACGGCGTCGCTCTTCGCGTTGGTGCGCGACGAGGCGTTTCACGACCGCCCGATCCCCCTCCGCCACCCCGTGGCCTTCTACGAAGGGCATATTCCGGCGTTCGGCTTCCTCACGCTCAACGAGCGCGGACTCGGCGAAGCGCCGATCGACGCTAACTTGGAGCGGCTATTCGAGCGCGGGATCGATCCGGCGAGTCTCGACGAGGCGAAGCGCCACGATCGCGAGGACTGGCCGGACCGGCGCATCGTGGGCGCGTTCGCGGCGGCCTGCGACGAGCGCATCGTTCGGGCTCTGGAGAGCGCGAAGATCGACGATCCGCACGTGCCCCGCCTCGTGCGCGGGCAAGCCGCGTATACGGTCCTCGAACACGAGGCGATGCATCAAGAGACGCTCCTGTACATCGTCCATCAACTGCCCTACGATCGCAAGCGCGGCCCAGCCGGCCCGAACGCCGACCATGCGATCGCGCCGGCCGAGGCGTGCGGCGTCGCCGCCGGGATAGCGACGCTCGGCGCGGATCCGGACGAGATCCCGTTCGGCTGGGATAACGAATTTCCGCGCACCGAGGTCAGCGTGCCCGGCTTTGCGATCGGCGCGTACCCGGTGACGAACGGCGAGTGGCTCGCGTTCGTCGCCGCGGGCGGTCCGGCACCGTTCTTCTGGCGGCGCGGAGACGGCGAGTGGCGTTTGCGCCTGCAGTTCGAGGAGATCGCGCTGCCGCACTCGTGGCCGGTCTTCGTCACGCACGAGCAGGCCGAGGCCTACGCGCGATGGGCGGGGATGCGACTGCCGACCGAGGCGGAGTATCATCGCGCGGCGTTCGGAACTCCGGCCGGCGGCGAGCGGCCCTTTCCGTGGGGCGGCGAGCAGCCCGGGGATCGCCACGGCAACTTCGATATGCGGCGCTTCGACCCGGAACCCGTCGACGCGCATCCGGACGGCGCGAGTGCGTGGGGCGTGCACGATCTCATCGGCAACGGCTGGGAGTGGACCTCGACGCCGTTCGGCCCGCTGCCGGGCTTCTCGCCGATGGCCTCGTATCCGCAGTACTCCGCCGATTTTTTCGACGGCAAGCATTACGTCATGAAGGGAGCGTCGCCCGTGACGCCGCGCGAGCTGATCCGACGGTCGTTCCGCAATTGGTTCTATGACGACTATCCGTACGCGTATGCGAAGTTTCGTTGTGTGGCCGCCTGATGCGCGAGACGCCGGTAACGGTCGCCTACGGCGACGGAATTGGACCCGAGATCATGACGGCGACGCTGCGGGTGCTCGAAGCGGCGGGCGCGGCGCTCGCGCTGGAACGCATCGAGATCGGGGAGCCGATCTACAATAAAGGCCTCAGTAACGGCATCGAGCCTTCGTCGTGGGAGTCGCTGCGGCGCACGAAAGTCTTTCTGAAAGCTCCCATCACGACCCCGCAAGGGGGAGGGTTTAAGAGCCTCAACGTGACCGTTCGCAAGACGCTCGGAATGTATGCGAACGTCCGCCCCTGCGCTTCGCTCCATCCGTACGTCGCGACGAAGCATCCGAACATGGACATCGTCATCGTTCGCGAGAACGAGGAAGACGTCTACGGCGGCATCGAGCACCGTCAGACGAACCAAGTGACGCAGTGCCTGAAATTGATCTCGCGGCCGGGCAGCAAGCGGATCGTGCGCTACGCGTTTGAGTACGCCCGCGCGAACAAGCGCAAGAAAGTCACCTGCTTTACCAAAGACAACATCATGAAGATCACCGACGGTCTCTTCCATCGGACCTTCGATGAGATCGCGGCGGAGTACCCGGAGATCGAGCACGAGCATTGGATCGTCGACATCGGCGCGGCGAAGATGGCCGATACGCCGGAGGCGTTCGACGTGCTCGTGATGCCGAATCTCTACGGCGACGTCCTCTCCGACGTGGCCGCGCAGATCACCGGCTCCGTCGGGCTTGCCGGCTCGGCAAATATCGGCGACCACTGCTCGATGTTTGAAGCGATTCACGGCTCCGCTCCGCGGCGCGCCGGCCAAAACCTGGCGAACCCGTCCGGACTGCTGCACGGGGCGATTCTCATGCTCGTGCATATCGGGCAGGCCGAGGTCGCCGAACGCGTGCACAACGCGTGGCTCCGGACGATCGAAGACGGCATCCACACGTACGATATCTACAAGGAAGGCACGTCGCGCGAGAAGGTCGGCACGAAGGAGTTCGGCGACGCGATCGTCGCCCGGCTCGGGAAGCTTCCGGAGCACCTCAAGCCCGCCGAGTACGACAAAGAGGCGCAGATGCATATCGCGATGCGCCCGGGCGGCACGCCGGCCGAGAAAGCGCGCGCCGGCGTGGATATCTTCATCGATCGCCGCGACGGAAACCCCGACGAGATCGCCGAGCGCATGCGTGGTCTCGGCGTTGCCGGCGCGCGGCTCACGACGATCAGCAATCGCGGCACGAAAGTCTGGCCGAACGGCAATCCCGACACGTATTGGAGCGACCACTGGTGCTGCCGGTTCGAGGCCGATGGCGGTCCGTTCAC
>Ga0335069_10006757_pt1 | contig 16639 bp, 14 predicted proteins | sample Lox_Sample_11_FD_206714 | JGI IMG/M metagenome (GOLD analysis project Ga0335069, IMG submission 206714) | Soil microbial communities from Loxahatchee National Wildlife Refuge, Florida, United States - Lox_Sample_1.1 | ecosystem: Environmental > Terrestrial > Soil > Wetlands | place: USA...
GTTCTCGACCAGATCGCGGAACTGCGGATCGAGGCGGTTGCGCGGCTGGCGGAGGCCAACCGTGATCTCGCGGATGATGCGTCCGGGATTGGCGGCGAACAGCAGGATGCGGTCGCACATCAGCACCGCTTCCTCGATGTTATGCGTGACGATGATGACGCCCTTGATGGGCAGCTTGCCCTCGCCCCACAGTTCGATGAAGTCGGTGCGCAACGTTTCGGCGGTGAGCACGTCCAGCGCCGAGAACGGCTCGTCCATCAGCAGGATGTTGGGGTGGACGACGAGCGCGCGGGCGAATCCGACGCGCTGGCGCATGCCGCCGGAGAGTTCGCGCGGATAGGCCGACTCGTAGCCGTCGAGTCCGATCAGGTCGATCGCCGCCAGGGCGCGCTGGCGGATTTCCGCCTCCGGGAGCGCAAGCGCTTCGAGCCCGAGCTGCACGTTTTCCAGAACGGTCAGCCAGGGGAACAGCGCAAACGACTGAAAGACCATGGCGATGCCGGGGGCCGGCGCGAGCACGGGGTCGCCCAAATAGGTAATGGTGCCGGCCGAGGGCGGCATCAGGCCGGCGATCGAGCGCAGCAACGTCGACTTGCCGGAACCGGTGCGGCCGAGAAGCCCGACGATCTGTCCCTGATCGAGCTTAAGCTCGATGCCGTCGAGGACCAGGAGTTCGCCGCCGTCGGCGCGGGGGAAGGTCTGGCGCAGCGCGTGGATGTCAAGAAGGGCGGTGCTCATGCGGTGCTCTCGCGAGTTAAGGTCAGCCGAGCCGGAATTTGCGCTCCGCGTACACATAAAGCGGACGCCAGAACGTACGATTGATCAGAACGACGAACAAACTCATCACGATGATGCCGAGTACGATGCGATGGAAGTCGCCGGCCTCGGTCTGCTGAGCAATATAGGCGCCGAGGCCTTGCGCCTCGAGATGCTGGTCGCCCCAGCTCGCGACCTCGGCGACGATGCTGGCGTTCCACGATCCGCCCGATGCCGTGATGGCGCCGGTCACGTAATACGGCAGCACCGCGGGCAGCGCGATGCGCCGCCACCAGAGCCAGCCCCTGACGCCGAAATTGGTGCCGACGGCGCGCAGCTCGGCCGGGATTGCGGAGGCGCCGGCGACGACGTTGAAGAGAATGTACCACTGCGTTCCGAGGATCATCAGCGGGCTGAGCCAGATATTCGGATTGAGCTTGAAAGCCACAATCGCCGACACCGCGATCGGGAACAGGAGATTGGCCGGAAAGGCCGCCAGGAACTGGGCGACTGGCTGGACCAGATTGGCGATCCGCGGCCGCGTGCCGACCCAAACGCCGACCGGCACCCAGAAGACGCTTGCCAGCGCGATCAGGACGACGATGCGGCTGAGCGTGGCGAGCCCGTAAAGCAGCGTGGTGAAAACGTCGGCGAGCGTGATGTCCTGAAGGATAAAGCTGCCGACCTGCCAGAGTGCGACGCCCGCGAGCGCCACCACGACGATCGCCCATTGGAAGGTAATCCAACCATGCTGCTTCGGCCGTTCGCGCACGACCGGTGCCGCGCGCTTGGCCGGACGTGCAAGCAGAATACGCCGCCACAGCGAAGCGAACGGCTGGATCAGCCGATCGATCAGACGCGAGCGGCGCATGACGTCGAGCGCCCAGGATTCCGGCGGCAGCACGCCGGGCTCCTGCTCGAAACGGAAGCGGTCGGCCCAGGCCACCAGCGGCCGAAACAGCACCTGGTCGTAGATCAGGATGACGATCAGCATGGTGAGGATCGCATAGCCGACGGCCTTGAGATCCTGGTGGGAGATGGCGAGCGCGATGTAGGAGCCGACGCCCGGCAGCGTGATCGTGGTGTTGCCGACGCTGATCGCTTCGGAGGCCACCACGAAGAACCAGGCGCCGGACATCGACACCATCATGTTCCAGATCAGCTGCGGCAGGGCGAAGGGGACGTCGAGCCGCCAGAATCGCATCCACGGGCTGAGGCCGAAATTGCGCGAGGCCTCGACCAGTTCGGTCGGCACGGTGCGCAGCGACTGATAGAAGCTGAACGCCATGTTCCAGGCCTGACTGGTGAAAATCGCGAAGATGGCGGCGAATTCGGCGCCAAGGACGCGGCCCGGTGCGAGTGCCATGAAAAATACAATGGTAATCGAGATGAAGCCGAGGATCGGCACCGACTGAAGAATGTCGAGGAGCGGCACGAGCAGCCGCTCCGCCTGCCGGTTCTTCGCCGCCAGCGTCGCATAAGTGAAGGTGAACAGCAGCGACAGCAGCATCGCCAGCAGCATTCGCAGCGTAGTCCGCGCCGCGTATTCCGGCAGGTTGGCGGGATCGAGCGAGACTGGCTGCAATTGCAGTTCGACCAGCGGCTGCAGCAGGTGACGGCTTGCTTCCGCCAGAAACACCAGAAGGCCGACGATCAACAGGACCGCGAGCACATCCCAGCGGCTGAACATGCGGCCCCAGCCGCCGACGGAAATGGGTACGTTCAGTCGCATGCCGCGCTTCCCGCTCCGCGTGCCGGTGTCACATAATCTTCATAGAAATCGCAGCCTGGGGTGCATGAAACAGCCGCGAGCTTGGCGCGACCACATAACATTCGCGTGGCACCGTTCAAACATTATTGCGCGCGTCTCGGCGTTTTTGGCGGAACCCCTCGCGTGAAAGCGGCGTTCGAGACCGGTTGCGGCGACCATGATGAGGACGCATAACGCTTGGCATTGCCTCACGCGATCGATTCGCCGGCGGGACGCGCCTTGAGCGGGAAGCTGAACGAACAGACGATTGTGCTGCCGCCTGCCCTCGCGCGCGCGGTGACCGAGGCGCAGGAGGCGTGGCACGCCGCCGGAAATACGCGGCGCCTCTGGAAGCGCGACGCTACGCTGTGGACCGGGCGCGACGAGGATGATTGGCTCGGCTGGCTCGGTATCGTCGATGAGGAATTGCAGGCCCTTGCGCCGCTTCAGGAGTTCGCCCGGGAGGTAGCGGCCGAACGCTTCAGCGACGTGCTGCTGCTGGGGATGGGCGGCTCGAGCCTGGGCCCCGAAGTCATCGCGCGGACCCTCGGATCAGCAACGGACTTTCCGCGCCTCCACGTCCTCGACTCGACCGATCCGCATCAGGTGCGCCGGTTCGCGAACCAGATCGACTGTGCCCGCACGCTCTATATCGTCTCCAGCAAGTCGGGCACGACGCTCGAGACGAGCGTGCTTATGGATTATTTCTTCGCCGGGCTCGCGGCGGCGAAGGCCGACCCCGGCCGGAATTTCGTTGCGATTACCGATCCCGGCAGCCGGTTGCAGACGACCGCCGGGGAAAGGGGCTTTCGCCGCGTCTTCGCCGGCGTTCCCAGCATCGGCGGCCGCTATTCCGTTCTGTCGAAATTCGGTCTGGTTCCGCTGGCGGCGAGCGGCCACGACGCGCGAGCCTTTTTGGCGGCGGCGGCCTCGATGGCGCAGGCCTGCGGCCCCGATGTCCCGGCGGCGGAGAATCCCGGCGTCGCCCTGGGTCTGACGATCGGCGTTCTCGCGCAGCACGGCCGCGACAAGCTCACCTTCGTCGCGTCGCCGTCGGTCGCGGCGTTCGGGGCGTGGGCCGAGCAACTGGTCGCGGAATCCACCGGCAAGAGCGGATTGGGCGTGATCCCGATCGACGGCGAGCCGGTCGGCGAACCGGCCGTCTACGGCAGCGACCGCCTGTTCGTGTTTCTCCGCGACGCCGCCAATTCCGAACCGGCAAAGGACCATGCCGTGGCCGCGCTGGAGCGTGCGGGGCATCCGGTCGTCCGCATCGATCTCGCACCAAAACTTTTGGCGCAGGAGTTCTTCCGTTTCGAAATCGCGACCGCCGTAGCAGGAGCCGTTCTCGGCATCGATCCGTTCGATCAGCCGGACGTCGAAGCCAGCAAAGTTTCGGCGCGCGCCATTACGGAGACCTACGAAAACACCGGCAGCCTGCCGTCGGAGCCGCCCCTCCTCGCGGCGAACGGTGTCACGCTCTATGCCGATCACGCAAACGCCCAGGCGTTGCGCCGCGGCGGCGAGCTTCTCACCCTCGAAGGCGTGCTCAAGGCCCATCTCGCGCGGGCGAAAGAGGGCGATTACGTGGCGCTGCTGGCTTATCTCGATGCGGAGCCGGCGACGATCGAGGCGTTGCAGGACATGCGCCTGGCCGTGCGGGACCAAAAACGCGTGGCGACCTGCCTGCAATTCGGGCCGCGCTTTCTGCACTCGACCGGCCAGGCTTACAAGGGCGGCCCGAACTCGGGCGTTTTCCTCGTGCTCACGGCCGAGCCGGCGCGCGACCTTGAAATACCGGGCCGCAAGGCGAGCTTCGGGATCATCGAGGCGGCGCAGGCGCGCGGCGACCTTCGCGTGCTGGCGGAGCGCGGTCGGCGGGTGCTGCACGTGCATCTGCCCGGCGCCACCCGGCGAAGTCTCGCGGTTCTCACCGAGGCGGTGCGGCGGGCGTTGCAATAGGCCGTAGCGGCGTCGCGGCAGCGCCTTATTGCGACACGAAATGGCGCAGCCGCGCGTAGAGTCCCTTGGACCCGGCCAGGCTTGCCGTCGGCGGCGTCATGCCAATCAAACGCGCCCCGAACGAGGCGCGCTGGAACGCCAGCGCCGCTCCCCAGCTCAGCAGCGCCGAACAGACAAAGACCACCGCACCCTTGATCACGACGTAGAGCGCAGACGACAGCAGCGCGAATTGAAGCCAGACCACGAAATCGTAGTGGAAGAGATAAAGCGTGTAGGCGTTGTTCGACAGGCTCGAGATCGCCGGCGACGGCTTCGATGACGTGAAGCGCAGGCACACGGCGATGATGAAGAATGACCCGCTGGCGCAGGCAAGCACGAAGCTGAGATCGGATACGATCTCGACGATGAGGGGCACCGGACCGTTCAGCGTGAAGTACGTCACGCCCATCCATAGGAACAGCGACGCAATTGCTCCCACCAGGCAGACGAGCCAGCGGCGCGCGAGCGCGCCGTCGGCGGCCAGGAGGCCGGTCTCGATACCTTCGACGCCAATGCCGATGCCGGCAAAAAAGTAGACCGCATAGAGGAGCGGCCGGCAAAGCTGCATGCTGAAGGGACCGGAATCGGTCCACGCCCACGGCGTAAACGCGAGCGCGAGCGGCACGTAAGCGACCGCCGACGCCGCCAGCAGGACGGCGAAGTAAAGGCCGGGACGTTTTCCCAGCGCCGACGACCAGCGTCCGAGAATCTTGTACGCGTCGGGAGCGCTCCAGTAGATGCCCGCCGCGACAAAATTCAGAACCAGCAGTTCCCACAGGAACCAGAGCGGTCCGTTGGGCACGAAGGGCAGCGCCAGATACTGCCGCACATATTCTGCGATGCTCGGTTCGTCGGTTGCGACCAGATAGACCGGGTAAAGCGCCACGGGAATCAAAACGACGACGCCAAAGACGAAGGGAACGCCAAGCCGCAGCAGTCGATCGCGAACGAAGCCCCAGCTTTGCTTGCGCCGCAGGCTCGGCCAGACGAAGAGGCCCGACAACAAAAACATCAGCGAGATCAGGTAAACGTCCGGCCAGGCGCAAAACAGATCGAACCCGAACCAACGATGGCTATCGACGATCGGGAAGGCGCGCCAGCCGTAGGGCACCACGTTCAGTCCGGGCGCACGCGGCGGAATCCACTCGACGTAAGCGACCAGCGAATGGACCGCGATCACGATCAGGACGACCGCTGCCCGCAAATTGTCGAGGGCCAAACTTGAGCGTGACCGGATAACAGGGCGTGGCATCAGTCGATCCGAACCAACGACGTCGAACGCGGCAAAACGCAGCTTACGCGGAACCGGTCAATCATTGAAACGCCGGAAGACAGTTGCAAGAGCTAAATGAGAGGTTGGACACACGTATTCGCCCCTCCCTGACCGCGGGCGTCCCGAAATCACCGCATTGTGCATCGCATACTTCTCCGCCATCAATGGGTTATGTGATTCGCGTCGATGCAGGACATGGAGGGATCCGTTGGCAATGCGGTTGACGAAATTCGCAATGGCCGGTCTGTTCACGCTTATCACCGCCGGTGGCGCCCTTGCGGCGGAGGCCACGGCGGCCGGGTTATGGCAAAAAGTCGACGGAGAAACCGGCAAACCGGTCGGCTGGTTCCTCTTTGTTGAGCGCGACGGGCTCTACGAGGGGATCATTGCGAAGATGTTCTTGCGGCCGCAGGATCCGCCCAATCAGACCTGCTCCCAGTGCCAGGACGACCGCAAGGACGCTCCCATGCTTGGCCTGCCGCTTGTGCGCGGGATGCATCGCGCCGGCCTGAAATACGAGGAAGGCAACATCCTCGATCCGCGCGACGGCAACGTCTACCAGGCGATGATGACCGTCAGCCCTGACGGCAAGACGCTCACGGTGCGCGGCTATCTCGGGCTCGCCTTGTTCGGCCGCGACGAGACCTGGTCCCGGCTGCCCGACGACGCGATGAGGACGCTCGATCCGATCATCATCGCCAAATATCTGCCGGGCGTGACACCGAAGCCCGCCGCGCGGCACTCGCAGAATACGGCGAGAGCGATGGACAGCGTTCGTTAGAACGCTGTCTGCCCCAACTCCCAACTCCCAACTCCCAAGTCCCAACCTCAGTCCGCGCCGATTCCAAATTCGCAGCCCGGTGCCGCGTAGTGGTAACGGGCCACGCCATAATTGTCCCGTTCGATTGCCGGGCGGCAGCGTGCGAGCCATTTGCGGTCGAGCGCGCTGGCGTGCGCCTTTTCCGCTTCGTCGAGCGTTTCCGGCACCGATCTGATATTGGGGTCGCCGGCCGCGGTCGCCCACTGCGCGACGCAGTTGAAACTCTTGCCGCCGCCGACGCAGTTGAGATTGACGATGCCGCCGGCATAGGCCGACGTCATCAGCGTGGCGACTGACACAACAATCGCGGCGCCCGCGCGTGCGGCCGACCGCGACGCCGAAGGCGCTTCGGCGCGATGACTGGTTAACACCGCTCTCTCCCTGCGAGCGCGTCCCGATTGGGTTCAACCGGCGGCGCGCCCCTGCGCCGTTACGCGCGCATGGCAGCGGATTTTTTCCGCTCCCGATACACGCGCACTGCGTCGGGCAACGGTGAGCAAGGCCGGTGCCACTGCGGCTGGCCTATTTTGGCACAGGCGCGCATCGGCGGGGATTTTCGGGCCATTACCGCGGGTAGGCGTACGACGATCCGGACTAGGTGAGCCGCGCGATCTCTTCCTCGACGTCACGCAGCCGATCCTTGCCGAAGAAAATTTCGTCGCCGACAAAAAAAGTCGGGCTGCCGAAGGCTCCGCGCGCAACGGAGGCTTCGGTGTTCTTGAGGAGGCGGTCCTTGACGTCGGCGTCCTGGGTGCGCGCCAGCAATTTGGTCGCGTCGAAACCCGACGCCGTCAAGGCCGCGCCGACGACGGCGGGCTCGTCCATGTCCTTCGGCTCCGCCCACATGTGGCGGAAGACTTCGTCGATATAGCGCTTGAACTCGCCGTCGATCTGCGCGGCGATCGCGCCGCGCATGATCATCAGCGTGTTGACCGGAAAAAACGGATTCCACGCGAACGCGGTGATGCCGTGGCGCCGGATGAACCGCTGCATCTCGGTGCGTTCGTATTCCAGCCGGTTCCTGACGCCGGCCATCTTCTCGGCCGGCGACCGGTTGTTGGTGAGCTTGAAAACGCCGCCGAGCAGGATCGGCACGTATTCGAATTCGGTGCCGGTGCGCCGCTCCACTTCGGGAATGATCTGATGCGCCAGATAGGCGTTGGGGCTGCCGAAGTCGAAATGAAACTCCACTTTGACCATGTCACCAGGTCTCCGCGTAGGGACGCAGGTCGAGTTCGAAAGTCCAGGCGTCGCGCGGCTGCCGGTAAAGCTGCCAATACGCTTCGGCGACCGACGCCGGATTCATCAGGTGATCCGGCGGCAAGGTTTCGAGCGCCGCCGCGCCCGCGCGCTGTTTGATGCGTTCGCGCACGAAGGCGGTATCGACGCCGGCGTCGATGATCAGATGCGCGACGTGAATGTTTTTCGGGCCGAGTTCGCGCGCCATGCTTTGCGCCACCGCGCGCAGCCCGGATTTGGCGCTGGCGAACGCCGCATAGCCGATGCCGCCGCGGACGCTCGCCGTGGCGCCGGTGAAGAAGATGCAGCCCTTGCCGCGCGGCAGCATCAAGCGCGCCGCTTCGCGGCCGCTGAGAAAGCCGGCATAGCAGGCCAGCTCCCAGACCTTACGAAACACGCGCTCGGTCGTTTCCAGAAGCGGGAAATTGACATTGGCGCCGATGTTAAAAACGCAGACTTCGAGCGGCGCGTGCCGGTCGGCGTCGCGCAGAAAAGCCGCAACGTCCTCTTCTTTGCGGGCGTCGAGATTGCGCGCGACGACGTCGCCGCCCGCCGCTTCGATGTCGGCGACGAGCGGCGCCAATTGGTCGGCGTTGCGGCGGCCGGCGAAAATCGCAAAGCCCTCGGCGGCAAATCTTTTGGCGATCGCCGAGCCGATGAAGTCGCCCGCTCCGATAACGGCGACCGTGGCGTTTTGCTTTGCCAAATCCGTCGTCCCTGCTTCGGCGAAGATCCTCGTCGAAGGTCGGCCAGCGTCCGGCATTTCGCAGCGCGTGTAAAGCCGGGAGAGGTGCGTTGCGCTCAAGACAACTTGCCAACGGTGCGCGTTGCGCCCACGATAATGCTCTTCAACGTCGCGATGCAGGCCACTGCGTCGCGGAAGTGCGACCGGGACAAGATCGATCGTGCCGGAGGGAACCGACTATCTCGTAGCCGACACGGCAACGCGCATTCTCGCCGACCTTGCGGACCCGCAGACGGTCAACGGCGCGAAAGACGAGTCGTGGAAACGGGAACTTTGGCGTGCATTGGACGGCGCCGGGCTGTCCCTCGCCTGGGTTCCTGAAGCGCTCGGCGGTGCCGGCGCGAGCGCGATGGAAGGCTTCGCTGTCATCGGCGCCGCCGGGCGCTTTGCGCTGGCGGTGCCGCTGGCGGAAACGCTCGCCGCCGGCTGGCTGCTGGCGCGCGCAAGCCTGGAAGCGTCGCAAAAGCCTATGACCGTCGCTCCGGTGCGCCCGCACGATCGCATTGACGCCGATGCCGCGGGCCGGTTGAGCGGCCGGGCGCGGAACGTTCCGTTCGCGCGTGAGGTGGGGCACATCGCCGTCATCGCCGTCGGCGTAAAGGCCCCCGTGATCGCCCTGGTCGACGTCAAGGACTGTCGCGTAAGCGACAGCCGCAGTCTCTCGCCGGACGGCGCCGCCGACGTGGTGCTCGATGGCGTCAGGCCCCTGCGCAGCGCCCTCGCACCCGCGGGCATGACGGCTCCGTCTCTGTTGCTGCTGGGCGCAGTGATCCGCAGCGTGCAGACCGCCGGCGCGCTCGAGACGGTCCTGGCACTGAGCGTGGACTACGCCAACGCGCGGGTCGCGTTCGAGCGGCCGATCGGCAAGTTTCAGGCGATCCAGCAAAATCTCGCGCGGCTCGCCGGCGAGGTGGCCGCAGCGCTCGCGGTTGCCGGCTCGGCCGCCGACACGATCGCCGCCGACGCATTCGGCGACGCCGCGTTCTTCGAGGCGGCATCCGCCAAGATCCGCACCGCCGAGGCGGCGACGGAAGCGGCCGCGATCGCGCACCAGGTGTTCGGCGCTATCGGCTTCACCAACGAACACGTGCTGCATCGCTTTACGCTGCGCATGCTGGCCTGGCGCGACGATTTCGGCAGCGAAAGCCATTGGGCAGCGGAGCTTGGGCGGTACGTTGCCGGGCGCGGCGCGGACCAATTCTGGCCGCTGGTTGCCGCGCGATGACGGCGGCGCTGCAGTTCGATCCGGTGCGCCTGCCACCCGAATGTCAGCGGCTGCGCGCCGAGGTGCGGGTGTTCCTGGCCGAAGAAGTCGCCGCCGGAATCTTCGACCCGCACCAGCCGGGGCACGGCGAGTCGTACAATCGCGGCTTCAGCCGGCGTGTTGGCGCGAAGGGCTGGATCGGCATGACCTGGCCGAAGCGTTACGGCGGCCATGAACGAAGCCAGCTGGAGCGTTACGTCGTCACCGAGGAGTTTCGCGTCGCCAACGCGCCGGCGAGCCTGCACTTTGTCGCCGACCGGCAGAGCGGTCCTGTTCTCCTCCGATACGCCCCCGAGCACATCAAGACCGACGTGCTGCCGCGCATCTGCCGTGGCGAGCTGTGCTTTTCGATCGGGATGAGCGAGCCGGATTCCGGCTCCGATCTGTTTGCCGCCAAGACCAGGGCAACCAAAGTGGACGGCGGCTGGCGCATCAACGGCAGCAAGATCTGGACAACGAACGCGCACGTCGCCGACTACATGCTCGCGCTGTTCCGCACCGCGCCGCCGACGAAAGACAACCGCCGTCACGGACTGACTCAGTTTCTGGTCGATATGAACACGCCCGGCATTGCCGTCAACCCGATCCGTCAGATGACCGGACAGCTTGGCTTCAACGAAGTGGTGTTTGCCGATGCATTCGTGCCCGACGACCACGTGCTGGGCGAAATCGACGGCGCATGGAAGCAGGCGACCAGCGAACTCGCCTATGAACGAAGCGGGCCGGAGCGGTTTCTGGAAACTTTCTACGTGCTGCTCGAACTCATCCACGTGCTGGGGCCGGAACCCGATCTGCGCGCTGCCGAAGGTCTCGGGCGCTTGGTCGCGCAACTGCATACGCTGCGCAGGATGTCGGTTTCGGTCGCCGGCATGTTGCAGGCGGGCAAGGAGCCGGTGGTGGAGGGCTCGATCGTCAAGGACCTCGGCACCGTCTGGGAGCAGAAATTGCCCGGCCGCGTGCGCGAGCTCGCGGCTTTCGTCGAAGCAGAAGCCATCAACCACGCGGCGCTGGAGGAGCAACTTGCTTTTGCCACGATGATTGCCCCGAAGCTCACGGTCCAGGGCGGCACCACTGAAATCCTGCGCGGAATTATCGCGCGCGGGCTCGGTCTGCGCTAAGGCGGCTTGGCCGTGGGGGACGTCGGCAAGTGGCTGCGGTCGAGTTGCTGCGGTGCGAGGTCAGCCGTCGCGACTCTCCGACCGGCGGCGTCAGAGGGAACAGGAAATGGGCCCGTTCAAAGACATCGTCGTAGAGAAAATTGGCTATGTTGCGCTGGTCGAAATCCGGCGCCCGCCGCATAATTTCTTCGATGCCGCGCTGATCCAAGAAATTGCCGCCGCCTTCGAGGCCTGCGACGCAGATCCCGCCTGCCGCGCGCTGGTTCTCGCGGCGCAGGGAAAATCATTCTGTGCCGGCGCCAATTTTTCCGGCGGCGACAGCGACGGTGCCTCGCTGCTCAGCGGACCGCGGCCGGGCGCGGCGCAGCTTTATCTGGAAGGCAATCGTCTGTTCCGAACCGGGAAGCCGATCGTCGCCGCCGTTCACGGCCCGGCGGTCGGCGGCGGCCTCGGACTGGCAATGGTCGCCGATTTCCGCGTGACGTGTCCGGAGGCGCGGTTTTGCGCCAACTTCACCCGGCTCGGCTTTCATCCCGGCTTTGGGCTGACGGTCACGCTGCCGGCCGTCATCGGCCCGGCCAAGGCCGCCTTGCTGTTCTACACCAGCCGCCGCATCGGCGGCGACGAGGCGCACGCCATGGGCCTCGCCGACGTTCTGGTGACGCAGGATCAGGTGCGCGAGGCGGCGCTCGGTCTGGCGGCGGAAATCGCGGAAAATTCGCCACTCGGTGTCGTGGCGACGCGCGCGACGCTGCGTGCGGGTCTTGCCGACCGGGTGCTCGCCGCGACGGAGCATGAACTCGCGGAGCAGACCCGTCTGCGCGCGACTGACGATTTCAAGGAAGGCGTGAAGGCAATGGCGGAGCGGCGGGTGCCGGTTTTCACCAACCGCTAGCGCCGGCATTCCAGTTCGCCGTCCCGCTACATCATCGAGAGGAAAAAACATGACTGTCAGAATTGAAAAGAACGGCGCCGTCTGGACCGTCATTCACGATCGGCCGGAAGCGCGCAACGCCATGGATCCGGCGAGCGCCGACGCCCTGACCGCGGCGTTTCTCGAGTTCGATGCCGACGATAGCGCATCCGTCGCCGTGTTCTACGGCGCCGGCGGAGCATTCTGTGCCGGGTGGGATCTGAAATACGTCAGTTCGCTCGACCCGGTGCGCCCGCTCGGCGAACTCGACATGCCGACCGCGGGCGCGCGCGGCAACGGCGCCGAAATTCCGCGCGGCCCGCTTGGCCCGTCGCGGCTCGAACTCGACAAGCCGGTGATCGCGGCGATCGAAGGGCCCGCCGTCGCCGGCGGCATGGAGCTCGGCCTGTGGTGCGATTTCCGCGTGATGGCCGAGGCGTCGTATTTCGGCGTCTATTGCCGGCGCTGGGGCGTGCCGCTGATCGACGGCGGCACCGTGCGATTGCCGCGCATCGTGGGGCTTGGTCGCGCGCTGGAGATCATTCTCACCGGGCGCAAGGTGCCCGCGGAAGAGTGCCTGGCGATCGGTCTGTGCGAATATCTGACGCCAAAAGGCGGTGCGCGCGCCAAGGCCGAGCAACTGGCGCAGGACATCGCCCGCTTCCCGCAGGTCTGCGTGCGCGCGGACCGGCGCTCTGCCATCAAAAGTCACGGGCTGTCCGTGCGCGAGGCGCTCATCCAGGAATGGTACAACGGCCGCGACGCGCTGGTGGCTGACGGCGTCGCCGGCGCGACGCGCTTCAAGGACGGCCTCGGCCGCCACGGCGATTTTCAGAAAATTCGCTGAACATACTCAACGCGATTTGAAGACCTGAAGATGCGCCGCGGATCCACGGCGTCTTTTTTGCGCGGGCGCGAGCGCGGCAACCAAACAACAACGCTAATCAATCGCTAACGCGCCGGCGCCCGCAACGTCGTTAACGTCCCTAAACCATGACGGGAGGCGGGCGGTATTTACTTGGTGGAGAGACCTTTAAGCCATACTCAGCGTTGACGATTTACGTCGGCGGCAGTCGCCGAAGGTGAAATGGAAACGGGTCTTGCAATCCGAGCGCGCCAACCGGCGCACGACGCGTTGCCGGCGGAGATTTATCTCCCGCTGGTCGACTCGCTTTTCAAGGAAGGCAGCACTCTTTTTCTCGGCACTCTTTTCGTCATCGGCTCGGTTTTCATCACCTACTGGAAGACCGGCGAAATTCTGATCCTGTACTGCGCGCTGGCGGTGTTCGCGGTGGCGGTCGCCCGCGGCGTCGTGATGCGGGCCTATCTGCGCGCGCGGCCGACGATCAAGACGATCGAAGCCGCGCGGCGCTGGGAGCATCGCTACAGCATCGGCGCGTCGGCGTCGTGCGCGCTGCTGTCGATCTGGTGCTTCGTCTCGTTCGCTTGGACTACCGATCCGCTGGCGCCTCTCGTCAGCTTCACGATGACGATCGCGTATTCGGCCGGCATATTCGGCCGGAACTTTGCCAATCCGCGGTTTGTTATCATTCAGATTTTATGCACGTGGGCGCCGATTACGGCGGCGCTCGTTATCTACGGCAACATCTATCATTGGATCTTCGCCTTCCTGCTGATACCGACCTTTCTCGGGATAAAGCTGATTGCGGAACGTTTGCGCCGCACGCTCGTTGAAGCGGTGGTGACCTCGCGCGATATGTCACTGCTTGCCAAACGATTTGATACGGCGTTGAACAACATGCCGCACGGCCTTTGCATGTTCGATTCCAAGCGGCGCATTGTCGTGTCGAACCAGAAGCTCAAGGATCAGGTCGGACTGCCCGCCGACATCGAGCTCAAAGGCTCGTCGGTGCGGGAACTGGTCGATCGCATCGTCGAGGTCGGGCTACTGTCGGACGCCGGCGCGCGTGAACTGACGGATCGGCTCAACGCCCAGCTCTCGGGCACCGACAACGCCGCCTTCGGCATCGACATGCAGAACGAACGGACGCTCGAGTTCACCGTGCAGCCGATGGAAAGCGGCGGCATGGTCGCGCTGGTCGAGGACATCACCGAGCGCAAGATAGCCGAGGCCAAGATCAATCATCTGGCGCGGTTCGACGCGCTGACCGGCCTGCCGAACCGCAACGTGCTGCGTGACCGCATGGAGCACGCGCTGGCCGAATGGCGGCCCGACAATATGTGCGCCATCCACTTTATCGACCTCGATCAGTTCAAGCAGGTCAACGACACGCTGGGTCACACCCGGGGCGACATGCTGCTGGAGGCGGTTGCCCAGCGGCTGCGCACCTCGATCGACGCCGACGTCATCTCGCGCTTCGGCGGCGACGAGTTCGTCATCCTGCAGGCGCCGCTCAAGTCGCTCGATCAGGCCGAAACGCTCGCCGTGCGCGTGCTCGAGGCGCTCGGCGGAACCTATGATCTCGACGGCCATAAAGTCGTGGTCACAGCCAGCATCGGCATAGCCGTGGCGGAAAACCGCATCGATCCGGACCAGTTCCTGCGCAACGCGGATATGGCGCTCTATCGCGCCAAGGCCGAAGGCCGCGGCACCTGGCGCTGGTTCGAGGCTAAGATGGAAGAGAAGGCCCAGGCCCGCCGCAACCTCGAACTAGACCTGCGGGTCGCACTCGAGACCGAAGCCTTCGAGCTTTACTACCAGCCGATCTTCAACTTGAAGACCAAGCGCATTCAGGCTTGCGAGGCCTTGCTGCGCTGGCCGCACCGCGAGCGCGGCATGGTCTCGCCGGCCGAGTTCATACCGGTCGCCGAAGAGATGGGCCTGATCGTCGAAATCGGCAATCAGGTCCTCTACAAGGCCTGCCTCGAATGCCGCCGCTGGCCGGGCGAAATCGCGGTCGCGGTGAACCTGTCGTCGATCCAGTTCGACCGCTCGAACATTCCGGCGCTGGTGCGCGAGACGCTTGCCGCCACCAACCTCTCGGCGCGGCGGCTCGAAATCGAGATCACCGAATCGACGCTGCTTCAGGACACCCGTCGCACCCGCGCCGACCTTCGCCAGCTCGCCGAGCTCGGCGTCAAAGTCTCGCTTGACGACTTCGGCACCGCTTATTCGAGCCTGAGCTACCTGCACAGCTTCCCGCTGCACAAGGTGAAGATCGACCAGTCGTTCCTGCGCGACCTCGGCGACGACGAACGCCGGGTGACGCTGTTGCGCGGCATTACCCGCCTCAGCGCACAACTCGGCCTACACGTTGTGGTTGAGGGCGTCGAGACCGCCGAGCAGCTCGAACTTCTGGCCGCCGAAGAAAGCGTCGACGAGGTGCAAGGCTATCTGCTGTGCCGGCCGATGCCCGCCGCCGATGTCCGCCGGCTGTTGTTTGCTTCCTATGTAGCGCCCGCCCAAGCGCCGTCCTGGCCCCAGTCGCTGCGCAGCGACGCCGCCTAACCGTCTGCACCCACGTCCGTTTTCTTCCCCGCCAAAGAATGACCTCAGGCTGAGGTTAACCCTAACCAAGCGGGAAAATTGTACCCCGCGTTAACAATGTGTTAACTTTTGCACACAGGTGCGGACTGTGAGGCTAGGTATGAGCGGGGAAGTCAGGCGCTCGCATTTTGCCGGCCGTTCGAGCGCACAAGGAAAGTTTAGCGACCGCGTCGGACGGCTCTCGGCAAATACCGAATTCACACGAGCGGATTCCAGGGAGCAGCGCGAAGCGATCTTTCGTCTTCGCTACGACGCCTACCGCCGCGAAGGCGCGATCGCGCCGAATCCGGAGCGCTCGTTTTCCGACCCTGACGACGACAGCGACAATGCGTACCTCTTGGGGTTGTATGTCGACGGCGAGCTGGCGAGCTCGCTGCGCCTGCACATCGCATGCAAGGACAATCCGCACTTCCCGACGCTCGAAGTATTCCCCGACTACCTGCAGCCGCAGCTCGACGCCGGAAAGGTGCTCGTCGATTCCACGCGCTTCGTGGCCGACGAAAGGCTTGCCCGGGTGCATCGCGGCCTGCCTTACGTGACGCTGCGGCTTTGCGTGCTCGCGGCCGAGTATTTCGGCGCCGATCAACTCCTGGCGCCGGTGCGCGTCGAGCACCAGGCGTTTTATCGGCGCGCGTTCGGCCATCAAGTGGTGTGCGAAGCGCGGCCTTACCCGCAACTGGCCAAGCCGATCTGTCTGATGACGGTGCATTTCCCGAGCGTTCGGGACGACTGGTATCGGCGCTATCCGTTTTTTCATTCCACCGTGTTTGAACGCCGCCGGCTGTTCGAGCGCCGGCCTCTTGCGGTCGCATCTGCCGCCGCCCCCGGCACGGAAGCGGCTTCGCCCTCCGAGCCGGCCGAGCCGCTGGAACTCCGCCGCCCTTTTCTTGAACTTGGCGCGGCCTGATTGCGCCCGCTTTTTGGTTAGCGGAAGCTCAACCGAAGCCCTAAAGCTCGACCGGCCATCTTCGCGGAGTTTTTCCGCGCGTCGGGTAGCCTGCGCGCCTGACATCGACCGGCACTTTCACCTCACATCGAGCGACGCGCGACCTTCGAGCCGCCATGAGCGCAGACCAATCGGCCACGGTTCTGGATGCGGACGTCGTCGGCTGTCCGACCTGCAACGCGACGCTGATCTTCCGCCGCAGCGGCGTGCCGCACATGGATGATTGCGGCTTCGAAAGCTACAACTTCATGTGCGGTGAGTGCGGCGTGACGCTTGCCGGCATCGTCGATCCTTTCGAAGACCTTCTGCTTCTTTCCGCCGTCCCCGCCTGAACCGGCGCCGCCG
>Ga0335069_10006758_pt1 | contig 16638 bp, 13 predicted proteins | sample Lox_Sample_11_FD_206714 | JGI IMG/M metagenome (GOLD analysis project Ga0335069, IMG submission 206714) | Soil microbial communities from Loxahatchee National Wildlife Refuge, Florida, United States - Lox_Sample_1.1 | ecosystem: Environmental > Terrestrial > Soil > Wetlands | place: USA...
CAGGTGCTTTCGATTCTCAAGCCCATCCTGCACGGCCAGACGATCCACCTGCATCCGCTGTTTCCCGGTTGGCCCGCGGTCGAAACCTCCATCAACGTTACCGACCAGCAATACGGCTGGATCCTCGGCGGCTTCCAACTTGCCTATGCGCTCGGCGTTGTGTTCGCGGGCCGTCTCGTCGATCGCCTCGGCTGCCGCAAAGGCTACCCCATCGTCACCGGCATCTGGAGCCTCGCGGCCATGGCCCACGCGCTTGTCCGCTCAGTGCCTGGGTTTGGTATTGCGCGCTTTTTTCTCGGCCTGGGCGAAAGCGGCAACTTTCCCGCCGCCATCAAGGCCACCGCCGAGTGGTTCCCGCCCCGCGAGCGCGCACTGGCCACCGGCATCTTCAACTCCGGCGCCAGCGTTGGCGCCATCCTTGCGCCCATCCTGGTGCCTGTCGTTGCGGACCACTTCGGCTGGCGCGCATCGTTCCTCGTCACCGGCATCTTCTCCGCCGCCTGGATCGTCTGGTGGTCGGTACGCTACCACCGCCCGCATGAAGCGATGGACTGGACCCGCGGCCACCTCGTTGTTGCGCCGCCCGCCGCCGTCCTCCCCTGGTGGCGCTTGCTGCGCTATCGCCAGGCATGGGGATTCATGGCGGGCAAGTTCCTCACCGATCCCGTGTGGTGGTTCTTTCTCTTCTGGCTGCCGCAGTACTTCAACTCGCGCTTCGGCGTGGACCTCACACATCTGGGCCCCCCGCTGGTGACGGTGTACGTCGTCTCCACGATCGGCAGCGTGTATGGCGGCTGGCTGCCCAGGGGCTACATGCGCTTCGGCATGACCCTCAAACATGCGCGCCTGGCAGCCATGCTCACCTGCGCCTGCCTCGTCGTTCCCATCGTGGTCGCAGGCAGCCTCGGCTCAGAGTGGCTGGCCGTCGGCCTGCTCTCGCTCGCCGCCGCCGCGCACCAGGGCTGGTCCGCCAACATCTTCACCACGGTTTCCGACATGTTCCCCTCCGAGCACGTGGGCACTGTCGTCAGCTTCGGGCAGGTCGCAGGAGCGCTCGGCGGAGCCATCTTTCAGCCCATCGCCGGACATATCCTGCAGTTGACACACAGCTACGTTCCGCTGTTTCTCTATTCAGGGTGCGCGTATCTGCTCGCACTGGCTTTGCTAAGAGCGCTGGCGCCGGGATTGAGGCGCGCGGAACTCGAGATCTGAATTTGAAGTTGGGGAGAACGATGGCAGAATCACGCAAACTTCGCATGGGCATGGTGGGCGGCGGTCCCGGCGCATTCATTGGCCCCGTCCATCGCATTGCCGCCGAACTCGACGGCCGCATCGAACTCGTCGCCGGCGCGTTTTCCTCATCGCCGGAGAAGTCGCGCGCCGCGGGTGCTTCGTACCGGATCGATCCTGAGAGAGCGTACGCCGACTACCAGGAGATGATCGCGCAGGAGAAGAAGCGCGCGGACGGCATCGACTTTGTGGTCATTGCTACACCCAACAGCACGCATCTTCCGATTGCGAAGGCCGCGCTCGAAGCGGGCATTCCGGTAATGAGCGACAAGCCCGCCACCGCGACCTATGACGAAGTGCTGGAACTTGAGAAGATCGTCACCAGGTCCGGCCTGCCCTACGGCCTCACCCACACCTACGCCGGCTATGCGCTTGTCCGCGATGCACGAGCCCTCTGCGCCGCCGATGAGATTGGCTCGATCCGGAAGGTGGCGGTCGAGTATCTGCAGGGCTGGTTGAGCGAACCGCTCGAGAAGACCGGGCAAAAGCAGGCTTCGTGGCGCATCGATCCCGCGCTGAATGGTCCGGGCGGCTGCATCGGCGACATCGGCACGCACGCCTTCCACCTCGCCGAGTACATCACCGGGCTCGACGTCACCGCGCTGCACGGCACGCTGCGCTCCGTGGTTGAAGGCCGCCGCGTGGACGACGACTGCACCGCTCTGCTGAAGCTGAGCAACGGCGCGCAGGGCATCCTGATGGCCTCGCAGATTGCTGCCGGCGAGGGCAACGGCCTGCGCATCCGCGTCTATGGCGAGAAGGCCAGCCTGCACTGGCAGCAGGAGAATCCCAACACGCTTCTTGTCCGGCACAACACCGGCCCCGACGAGACGCGCCACGCCGCGATGCAATACCTCTCGGCCGATGCGCGGGCCGTGACGCGCCTTCCCGGCGGGCACCCCGAGGGCTACTTTGAAGCCTTCGCTGTGCTCTACCGCGAGTTCGCTGACTGGCTCGAGGCCTGGCGTGCCGGCAAAGTGGCGGCGCCCGCCACGCTCCCCGGCATCCGCGCCGCCGTTCGCGGCATGCGGTTCATTGAACGCACCATTGAAAGCAACACGACCGGCAAGTGGGTGGAGTTTTAATCGTCCCGCGCTCGAAAATGAACGGGACTTCCGGCCTTTGTTTTTCTGTCTGTCATTCCCGCAGGGAACCTGCTTAACCGCCGGCCAATTCACGATCCACATGAGGACACAACTATGAGAACCATCAAAGGCCCCGGCATCTTTCTGGCGCAGTTCGCAGGCGATGAAGCGCCTTTCAACACGCTTGCCGGAATGGCCGGATGGGCCGCCGAACTCGGCTTCGCCGGCATTCAGATTCCCACGTGGGACAAGCGCCTCTTCGACCTCCAGCAGGCCGCCGATAGCCAGGCGTACTGCGACGGAATCCTCGGCACCGTGCGCGAAGCCGGGCTCGAAGTAACTGAGTTATCCACGCACTTACAAGGTCAGTTAGTCGCCAGCCACCCGGCCTATGACACTATGCTCGAAGGCTTCGCCCCTGCAGGCCTCGACGCCCATGCACGCCAGCAGTGGGCCGTGCAGCAGCTCCACTGGGCCGCGCGCGCCAGCCGCAACCTCGGCCTCACCGCGCACGCCACGTTCTCCGGCGCGCTCGCCTGGCCCTTCTTCTATCCCTGGCCGCAGCGCCCCGCTGGCCTCATCGACGAAACCTTCGCCGAGCTTGGCCGCCGCTGGCTGCCCATTCTCAACGCGTTTGACGAGGCCGGCGTCGACGCCTGCTTTGAACTCCACCCCGGCGAAGACCTCCACGACGGGGTCACCTTCGAGCGCTTCCTCGCCGCGGTCGACAACCACCCCCGCGCCAACATTCTCTACGACCCCAGCCACATGGTGCTGCAGCAGCTCGACTACCTCGAGTTCCTCGACATCTACCACGAGCGCGTCCGCGCCTTCCACGTGAAGGATGCCGAGTTCAACCCTACTGGGCGATGCGGTGTCTATGGCGGCTACCAGGACTGGATCAACCGCCCTGGCCGCTTCCGCTCGCTCGGCGATGGCGAGGTCGACTTCAGCCAGATCTTCTCGAAGATGGCGCAATACGACTATCCAGGCTGGGCCGTGCTCGAGTGGGAGTGCTGCCTCAAGCATCCCGAGCAGGGCGCAGCGGAAGGCGCTCCTTTCATCCGCGACCACATCATCCGCGTTACTGACAAAGCCTTCGACGACTTCGCCGGCGGCTCTACCGACAAAGCCCGAAACCGCCGCATCCTGGGTCTGGATTAGCCGGTCGCCATTAGCCTTTAGCTGGAAACTTGCTCTTCCGCATACCGAAGCTGGAAGCCACCGGCTCGCATTATCTCCTCCGCAACGGCTGCTTCTTCGTCACACTCACCAGCTTTCCCGTAACCGCATACTTCCTTCGCTCCACCGGCGAGCTCAGCACCAGGCTTGTGATCGGCGTTCCATACGGCAGCAGGGCCTCGATCAGCGCTTCCAGGTCGCTCATGTTGGTCGTGGTCACCTTGAGCAGCAGGTCGTCGCCGCCGGTGAGGTGGTGGCACTCGCGTACTTCTTCCAGAGTCTGCACGAATTCGAGCAGACGGTGATACTGGGGCCCGTTGCAGCTCATGCGGATGAACGCCATGACCTCCAGGCCGAGCGCCTCGCGATCGATTTCGATGGTGTATCCGCGGAGGATGCCGGTCTCCTCCATCTGCCGCAGCCGTTCCGCCGTGGCCGTGGGCGATAGGCCGATCCGCCGCCCCAGCTCCGCTACGCTCAGCCGCGCATTCCCCTGTAACTCGTCGAGCAGTTTTCGCCCATAAGCATCCATCAGTGCCGTGGAATCCATTGCCATACTGTTCCAGCATAGTCGATTCAGACCATGCTTCCCCACCTAAGCGCGCAATCCGTCTGTACCGTCCGCTGTGTGCCGCCTAGCATCACGAATATGGAAGTTTTGACTCTCGACGGCCAGAAGCTGACTCTCGCCGAAATTGAAGCCGTTGCCCTCCACCGTTGCCCCGTTGCCATCGCCCCGGCCGCCCGCGAGCGCGTCGCCGCCAGCCGGGCTCTGATTGAGCAAATCGTGGCCGCCGGCCAAACCGTGTATGGCGTGAACACCGGCTTTGGAAAACTCTCCGACGTTCGCATCTCCGACGAAAACCTTGCCCAGCTGCAAACCAACCTGGTCCGCAGCCATGCAGGGGGCGTGGGCCAGCCGCTGAGCGAAGCCGAGGCTCGCGCCATGCTGCTGCTGAGGGCCAACGTGCTCGCCAAGGGCTTCAGCGGAACCCGCATCGAGGTGCTGCAGCTTCTCGCAGACCTGCTCAACGCCGGCGTGCACCCGGTGATCCCGGAGAAGGGAAGCGTTGGCGCCAGCGGCGACCTGGCGCCTCTCGCGCATCTCGCGCTGGTGGTCATCGGCGAAGGCGAAGCGTACTACCAGGGCGAGCGGATCGCGGGCGGCGAAGCCCTGCGCCGCGCCGGACTCAAGCCTGTGCAATTGGCAGCGAAGGAGGGTCTTGCGCTGCTCAACGGTACCCAGGCCATGGTGGCCGTGGGCGGCCTGGCCGCCGCGCGCGCGCACCGCCTGGTGCGACTGGCCGACCTCGCCGGGGCGATGTCGCTCGACGCGCTGATGGGCACGCCGGTGGCGTTCGATCCGCGCATCCAGCAGGCGCGGCCGCATGCGGGACAGATGGCCGCAGCGGCGCACCTGACGCGTTTGATGGAAGGCTCACAAATCCGCGAGTCGCATCGCGAGCACTGCTCGCGCGTGCAGGATGCCTATTGCCTGCGCTGCATGCCGCAGGTGCACGGCGCGGTGCGCGGGGCGCTGGCCCACGTCTCCTCAGTTCTCGAAACCGAAGCTGGATCGGCCACCGACAATCCGCTTGTCTTTCCCGATTCCTCGTCCGAGGAGCAAAACGGCGGAGCCGTGCTCAGCGGTGGGAACTTTCATGGCGCGCCGCTATCGTATGCGTTCGACTACGCGGCGATTGTGCTCACCGACCTTGCCGGCATCACGGAGCGGCGCATCGACCGGCTGCTGAATCCCGATATCAACGAGGGGCTGCCCGCCTTCCTTTCGCCCGATCCCGGCCTCTCGTCGGGCTTCATGATGGCGCAGATCGTGGCTGCAGCGCTCATCAACGAGTGCCAGGTGCTTGCGCATCCGTCGTCCACCGGCTCGATTCCCACCGACGGCGGCAAGGAGGACCACGTCTCCATGGGCATGACCGGCGCGCTCAAGCTGCGGCAGATTGTGGAGCATGTGGAGCGCATCGTGGCCATCGAACTGATGTGTGCGGCGCAGGCGGTTGAGTTCCGCCGCCCGCTCAAGTCGAGCGCCCGGCTGGAAGGCGCTCTTGCCGCTGTCCGCAAGGTGGTGCCGCGCCTGGAGCAGGACCGTGTGCTGGCGGGCGACATCGATGCGCTGGCCGCCGCCGTGCGCCGGGGCGACTTTACCGCGTGGTGCGATGCCGCGTAGGCTTCTGATTGCCCATCCTGCGGGTTGACCGATGGTTGTACGATGGAAGGCACACGGGAGGGCGCGGATATGAAGCTTTTTCGCACTACTACCGGTTCTGTTGTTGAAAAGGAAGGCAAGTATTACCACGTCAATGGAGCGAGCTGGGACGAGTTGCTCTCGCGCGACGATTTGGAGAGCTATCTCGCGGGCGCGTGCGACGGCGCGCCGAATGCCGGTTTTGCGGCACGGGATCTGCTGCCGCCCATCGAGCACCAGGAGGTATGGGCGGCCGGCGTAACCTACTACCGCAGCCGCAGCGCGCGCATGGAGGAAGCCGGAAGCGCGGGCGGCAGCGAGTTCTACGACCGCGTCTACACGGCGCCGCGGCCGGAGCTGTTCTTCAAGTCCACGGCCAGCCGGACGGTTGGGCCGGGCGGCAAAGTGCGCATCCGCCAGGACGCCAAATGGTCGGTGCCCGAGCCGGAGCTGACGCTGGCCGTCAATCCCCGGGGCCACATCATCGGCTACACCATCGGCAACGACATGAGCTCGCGCGACATCGAGGGCGAGAATCCGCTCTACCTTCCGCAGGCCAAGGTCTACGACGGCAGTTGCGCGCTGGGGCCGGGAATCCTGATCTCTTCGAGCCTGCCGCCAAAATCCACTGAGATTACGCTGGAGATCGTCCGCGAGGAGCGCTGCGTATTCGCCGGCTGCATCAAGCTCTCGGAGCTCAAGCGCAACCCCAAGACGCTCATCGAATATCTTTTCCGCGACAACTCGTTTCCCCACGGCTGTTTCCTCATGACGGGCACCGGCATCGTTCCGCCCAGTGACTTCACACTGAAGAGCGGCGACAACGTCCGCATTACGATTGAGCCAATTGGCATGCTGGAAAACGAAGTGGCTTAGAGCGAATCAAGGTGCAGGGCCGAGGTTTTGGGGCGGCTCAACCGGGGCGGCGTCAGTGCGGGCGGCCGGGCAGCACGAAATGGTCGGCGCAGCGCGGCTCGTAATTGTCGCCGGCCATCAGGATGGGGCTCTCGTAGGGGGCAGGCTCTCCGCCGATGAGCCGCTGCGGGTAGATGGCGCGCGCGCCGCAACTGCAGTAGGCCACCAGCTCCGTGATGTTGCCGGCGTAGTTGCGCACCAGCCAGGAGAGATCGAGCATCTCGCCGAAGGGCAGCCCGCGGAAGTCGAGCTCGAGGCCCGAAACCATCACGTCGTGGCCAGACTCAAGCAGCCGCTTGGTGAACAGGAACAGGTCCTCGACGAACTGCCCCTCGTCGATGGCGATGCACTCCACGCGCTTGCCGATGCGCTGCTCGGTGGCGGACAGGATGGGCAGCACCGCCCACGGATCGGAGGAAGGGAACTCGACGGCTTCCATCCGGCCGCAGCCGTTGCCGTTGCGGCTCTCGACCATGCCGGCGGGGGCCTTGGTGTCGGCGCAGGGCTTGAGGAGCAGGACGTGCTGCTTGGCGTACTGGCGGCGGATTTCGATGCGGCGCAGCAGTTCCGCGGTCTTGTTGCTGCGCATGGGGCCGACGATCAGTTCCAGCTTGCCGGGCAAAGGGATCTCCAACTTCGTGTCAACCAATCCAATAGGTCTCGGTTGGAAGTTAGCACAGGACGCGGGGAAGCCGTTGTTGATAACCGGGGTGGAATTTCAGCATGCGCAAGGACCGCGACGCGCTCAGGCAGACAGGCGCCCGGCTTCCTCGGTCATAACAGCAAGTAGGGGTGGAAGAGCAAAATGGACGGTATTCCAGACGATTCTGGCGGCGACGTTCTCGTAGTCGTGCCGGTAAATATTCCCCGCGCCCGCGATGTCCTTCCAGGGAATCGAGACATGGCGAGCCTTCAGTTCCTCGGGAAGCCGGCGCGAGGCCTCGGAGATGACCTCCAGGCATCGAATCACCGCCAGAAGAGTGCGCATATCTTGCGCAAATGTGTCGAAGTCAAGATTCGCGACGAACTCTTGCGCGAGCCGGATGTAGCGCGCCATGTCCTCCAGTGCGTCAAGAGGATCAGAACGCATAAATAGCGTCATCCTTGACGGACCGCGCCAACCGGGGCTTCAGACCATCTCGGTTGACGACATCGACGGGGCCATCAAAGAGAGATGCAATTTCACTTTTCAAACCGGCGTAGTCGAATACCGTCACTCGAGCAGCGGGGTCAAATTCGATCAGGATGTCGGTATCGCTTTCGGGATGCTGGTCGCCGCGCGCGCGAGAGCCGAAGAGGGCCACATGCGCAACTCCGCGGGCCCTCAACCCAGGCTCGTTCTGACGGAGACGTTCGAGAATTTCTTCGCGGCGCATAGCGGGCTCCCCGAGCATAAGAATAGGCCAGCGCTCAAGCAGGGGGCAAACTTAAGTCGCGCCCCAGCCTCTACTTCGCCGCCTTGACCGCCTCCGTCAGCGCCGGCACCACCTCGAACAGATCGCCGACGATGCCGTAATCCGCCACCTCGAAGATGGGCGCTTCGGGGTCCTTGTTGATGGCCACGATGCACTGCGAGCCTTTCATGCCGACCAGGTGCTGAATGGCGCCGGAGATGCCAACTGCGAGATAGAGCTTGGGGCTCACGGTTTGGCCGGAGCTGCCGACCTGGCGCTCCATGGGGAGCCAGCCGTTGTCACAGATGGGGCGCGATGCGGCAATCTCCGCGCCCAGCACCTCCGCCAGCTCCTGCACCAACGGCAGGTTGTCGGCATCCTTGATGCCGCGGCCCACGCTGACGATCTTCTGCGCGGAGCCGAGATCTACCGTCTGCGCGGCGCCGCGGAAGGGCTCGCCGGGCCTGGTGCGGATCTGGGCTGCTTCGATCGCCGGCGTGAACGTCGTGACTTCGGCCGTGCCGGCCCCGACTTCATCGGCGCGGAATGCTCCCGCCTGCACGGAGAGGAAGCACGGCCCGCTGCCCGGGTGGCGATAGCTGCCGGCCAGCCGCCCCTGCAGCAGTTGCCGGGTGAACGTTGGCCCGTCGGCGATGCCCACCACGTCGCTGATCAGCACTTCGTTCATGCGCGCGGCCAGCGCCGGAGCGAAGTCGCGCACCTGGTACGTATGTGGATAGACGACATACTCCGGCTTCTCCTGCTCGAAGAACTGATGCAGCGCGATGGTGTATCCGTCGGGCGTGTAGCGCGACAGCAGAGGATGGTCGATGCGCGCGACTTTGCAGACGGCCTTTGCCGCGGCCTCTTTCGCGGTGGCTTCCGCAGCTGCGCCGATCACGGCGGCGTTGAGCGCCTTGCCCGTCAGCGATGCCAGATTCTGTCCGGCGGCCAGCGCTTCCCAGCTTGCGCGGCCTACGCGGCCGTCCCGCTCTTCAAGAACTACCCAGATTCCACTCATAGTACGCGCGCCTCGAACTTCAGTTTTTCGACCAGTGCGGCCGCGGCCTGTTTCGCATCGCCGGGCAGGATCTGCGTGGTGCGCTGCTTCTGCGGCAGAGCAATGCCTTCGAGCACGGCCAGCGGTGCCGGCGCCGCGCCCAGATCGGATGCGGCGGCCACCCGCATCTCTTTGGTCTTGGCTTTCTTGATGCCCATCAGCGTGGCGTAGCGCAGCTTGTTGCCGCCGGACTGGATGGCGAGCACGGCCGGCATCGGCAGCTCGATCTCCTGGAACCATCCCGCCTCAAGCTCGCGCTTCACCTTGAGCCCGCCATCGGTCTTTTCCACGGTGAGGATAAGCGACGCATGCGGTACGCCCAACAGCTCGGCCAGAATCACGCCGGTCTGCCCGTAGCCCAGGTCGTCGGACTGCAGGCCGGTGAGCACGAGGTCGGCGTTTTCGGCCTTGATGGCGTCGGCAAGCAGGCGGGCCACCGCGAGCGCGTCACGATTCGCGAGGTCGTTGCAGTCCACGTGGATGGCGCGGTCGGCGCCTTTGGCGAGGGCCTCGCGGATGGTGGTGCCCACACGCTCCGGCCCGACGCTAAGCACGATCACTTCGCCGCCGTTTTTCTCCTTCAGTTGCAGCGCCTCTTCCAGCGCATACGCGTCCGACTCGTTCATCGCATACTGCATGTCGGACTCTTCAATCCATTTGGCCGAGGCGTCGATGCGCACCTGCGCATCGCGCTCGGGGACTTGCTTGATGGCGACTACGATTCTCATAGGGTTCTCACGGTGCGGTTCGTGCCGGCCCTGCGGGACGGCAGTTGAGATTCGAATCGATTCCCCAGGATTTCATCCGGGGCTATTCTCGCGTGCTCCCTCCGGGAGCGGTTGTAGCAACTGCTGCGATTGGCTCCGGCAGGCCGCGGGCGATGAGCTGCGCCACGTCCAGCAACTGCGGCGCTGTTCCGTTCATTTCGCCGAGCGCGTCGCGGAACATCGAATTGCAGAACGGGCACGCTGTGCCGACCGTCTGCGCCCCCGTCGCTACCAGCTCCGCCGCCCGCATATGGCTCACGCGCTCGCCGGTCTCTTCGCCGAGAAACGCCAGCCCGCCGCCCGCGCCGCAGCAGAAGCTGCGTTCCTTGTGGCGCGGAGCTTCGACGAGTCGGCCGCTGATCTGGACAAGCGCGCGCGGCTCGTCATAGACATCGCGGTAACGGCCCAGGTAGCAGGGATCGTGATACGCCACTTTTTCGTTGGAAGCCTGTTTCGGCAAACGATCGGCGTGTCGAGCCATGAATTCAGTATGATGCTCGATCTCCGGCGGAGTGCCGTATGCCTTCCAGTCCTCCTGGATGGTCCGCACGCAATGCGGGCAGATTGACACGATCTTCTTCACTTTATTCTGTGCCAGATTCTTGAGGTTCTCCTCGGCCAGCGTCTGAAAGACAAGATCGTTTCCCAGCCGCCGCACCGGATCGCCCGTGCACTTCTCTTTCTTCAGCACGCCGTAGCTCGTGCCCAGGTAATCCATCACCCGCGCAAACGCCGTCACGATCTCGCGCCCCTTGGGATCGTAGGCGCCCATGCAGCCCAGCCACAGGCAATACTCCTGCGTGCCGTCGAAAACAGGCAGCCCCTGCTTCTGAATGAACTTGTCGCGTTCCAGCGCGCTGATGCCGAGAGCGTTCGAGCCGCGTTCGAGTTGGTTAAACAGCTTGGCCCCGTAGTCGTCTTCCCACGTGCCGGTGTTCACAGCGCCGCGACGCAGGCCCACCATGATCGGCAGATGCTCGATGCCCACCGGGCACTGGAACTCGCACGCGCCGCAGGTAGTACATTGGAAGACCGCGGTCTGCGAGTTGTACTTGCCCAGCAGCGGTTCTTCCGACGCAGGCCCGGGACCGTTCAGATAGGCGCGCACGCCGAGGACGATCTCCCTGGGGTTGAGCTCCTTGCCGGTGTTGGTCGCAGGGCAGTGCTCGCTGCAGCGGCCGCACTCCACGCAGGAGTAGGCCTGCAGGCTGACGAGTTGCGTCAGGTCCTTGCCCGTTACCAGACCGAAGTCTTCGTCGCCCACCAGCGGCGGAATCTTGCTGAACTCTCCGCGCGAAAGAAAGACGGTCGCCGGGCTCAACACAAGGTGCAGGTGCTTGGTGTGCGGAATGATCGGCACAAACACCAGCAGGGCGAGCGTGTGGACCCACCACAGGACGCGGGCGGCAGTCGTGCCGTCAGTGGTGAAGAACGCGGCCAGGTAGGTGATCATCAGCAGAAAGATCAGCCCGGCGATGATGCCCGACTCGTAGGAGACCTTGGCGCCCAGCCAGCGCGGGCGGACAAAAAAGCGGCGCGCAAACAGGCCGAAGATGCCGGCGGCGCAGGCGATGGCGAAGGCCGCCGCAAGGTAGAAGTAGAAGCGCCCGAAGAAGCCTGCGGGATCGAGAAAGCCGACGCCGAAACCCACCGCCGCGTGGTTCAGTGTCACGAGCGCGAAGGCGCAGAATCCCCAGAAAACGCACGCATGGGCTAGCCCCGGCAAGGGCCGCTGCCGGATCACCTTGGCCTGGCAGATGACCTCCGCGAAGAAGTCCCACAGGCGTCTGCCCAGGTGGTCGAGGTGAAAGTCCGGGTCCTTGCGCGACGCGAGAATCCTGTGCAGGATGGGACCGAAGCGACGCCAGAACAGGGCGCCCGAGGCCACCACAAGAATCAGAAAAAGAAGCTTCTCGAGGACGGAGAAGTACTGTGGTTCAGCCAGGGTGGCGTGCACTGGGATCATAATCGACCCCCTCAAGATACACGATGAGGCGCGGCGGCGTCGTGCGGCGGGCGGGCCGCAGGGGTTGGTTCTCCTGGGATGAAACGAGCGAACGCAGGCGGAAACAAGACAAGTGTGACGTAACTCACGAACAAAAACGCCTTCCCAGGTTCACACTGCGGGGTACTTCTCGGCGGCGCCACAGATGGGAATGTAGCCGGGGTGCCCTGCCGACCGACTGCTTTTGACCCGAGGTTTCCCGCGTTGGCCGACGCACCTGCTGTTCAACAGTTCAGCGAGCTCCGCGCAGCGGAAATGCCGCCTGCCCATCCCGGCAGGGCCGCATCCGCGCTTTCGCTACCAGCGTCCGGCCGCATCCTTGCCACGCACTGGCGGCTGTTTTCGGCCATTCTGGGCTCCGTTCTGCTTCTCTGCCTCCTCTACTGCCTGATTGCTCCCAAACAGTTTGAGGCCAGGACCCGGCTGGCGCTGCGCCTGTCTCCGGCCAGCGCCCTCAATCTGGACGGGCCGGACAGCCGCGCGGCGCTTGCCTCCGGCGACACGCAACTGGAGACGCTGGCCAATGTTTTCCGCAGCGACCAGCTTGCCTGGCGGGTCATCCTGGACAAAAAGCTCTACCGGGCGCCGGGATTTCTGGGCCGGTTTGCGGTGCGGTTCCCATGGTTCCGTCCGGAGCAGCCCAGCCCGGCCGCGCAGGCCTATCTGCTGGAGCGCTTTCAGGATGCGCTCCGCGTACGCACCGTGCCCCGCACCCTGCTGCTGGAGATGCGCTTTCGCTCGCGCGATCCGGGGCTGTCCGCCGATGTGCTGAACGGGCTCGTCCGCGCCTACCAGGACCAGGAGTCCGAGACGCGCATTCTGGCCACCGCGCAGGCCACCGGTTGGTTGGACGATCAGCTCAAAGAGCTGAAGGCAAAGGCCGATCGCGATGAAAAGCGTCTGGCCGACTTCCAGAAGCAGCACGGACTGCTCATCGCGCCGGAGACCCTGGCGGGCGGCCAGTCCGGTTCGGCGCAGCACGTCTCCGCTCTTTTGGAGGTGGATGAACTGGGCCGCGAGATGGTGTCGGCCAGTTCCGAGCGCATCCTGCGCGAAGCCGAATTCCGCGCCGCCTCGCAGGGCGATCCGGAGCTGGTGCTGGCCTCCGATCCACGATTGCAGAGCGAGAGCGGCACCCTATCGACGGCCGCGTTCCGCCAAATCCATCAGCGCCGCAGCGATCTCGACCAGGAGCAGGCGCAGCTCGCCTCGGAACACGGGCCGAACTTTCCCCGCGTGGTTGAAATCCGCCAGCAGCTCGACGATCTCGATCGCCAGTTGCAGTCGGAAGACTCCCAGCTCCGCGAGCGCTTCAAGAGCGCATGGCAAACTGCCGCCGACCGCGAGCAGATGGTGCGCCAGAGCCTGGCCGAGCGTACCGGCGAAGGGCAGAACGTGAACGCGTCTGCCGCACAGTATCTGGCGATGCGCCGCGAGGCCGATGCCAGCCACGAGCTGTACGTCCGCATGCAGGGCAAGGTGGAGGAAGCGGGCCTGGCAGCGGGCGTCCACTCCGCGGACTTCTGGGTGGTCGATCCCGCGCACATCCCGGCCAAGCCCAGTTCGCCCGATCTGCTGCTCGATATGGCCATCGCGCTCTTCGCCGGTCTGTGGCTCGCGGCCGGAGCGGTGTTCCTGGTGGAGTCGCTCAGCGGTTCGCAGGCGCGCAAGATGGTCACGGTGGCAATCCTCGTCGCGGGGGCAGTGGCGATTCACGCGCAGGCGCCCACGCCCAGTACCTCCGGGCTGCCCACCGGGGTGGTCAAACTGCCGGCCACAAAAGACACGAAAAACTATCCCAACCCGAAAGAGGCTCCGCCGGTGTGGAACGCTCCCAGCCCGGGGGAACTCACCCTCGGAGCCAGTTCCGCGGCCGGCTCCATTCCCGGACCCATCGTTCCCGGCGAAATACTCGACGTAACCGAGTTTCACACTCCGGAATTCCACTCCTCCGTGCGCGTTTCCGCCGCGGGCACGGTGTCGCTGCCGATGATCGGCGACGTCACGGTGAACGGTATGGACGAGCAGGCTGCCGCGCGCGCCATTGCCGCCGCGCTGATTTCGAAAGGCATGCTGCTGCATCCGCAGGTCACGGTCCTGGTGACCATTTATGTGGGTCAGGACGTCACCGTCCTCGGCGAAGTCGCGCGCCCCGGTGTCTATCCCTATGGCGTGCACCACCGGCTGCTCGACCTGATCTCGGCTGCTTCCGGTCTCAATGTCAGCGCCGGAGGCCTGGTCAATATCGTCCACCGCGACGAGCCGGCCAGCCCGCAGATGGTCACGATGGATTTCAGCCAGGCGGGCGGTCTGCAGCAGAATCCCGAACTGCTGCCCGGCGACCTGGTGCAGGTGAGCCGCGCAGGACTGGTCTACGTGGTGGGCGACGTGAACCGGCCCGGCGGCTTCACGCTCGATCCCGCGCAGCCCACCACCGTGCTGCAAGCGCTGTCGCTGGCCTGGGGGCCGTCGCAGAATGCCTCGCTCAGCAAGGCGCTGCTGATTCACGCGAAGGACGACGGCCGCACTGTGACCACGCTCAACCTGAAGCGCATGCTGCACGGCCAGGATCCGGACATCCCCGTCGGCGAGCGCGATATCCTCTTCGTGCCCGACTCCACCGCCAAAAACCTTTGGAACCGCACCATGGAGTCGGTGGTGCAGTCGGCGGCGGGCGTCAGCATCTACGCGGGTATGGTCTACTCGCAGAGGTTCTAGCCATGCGCAGAGCGGCGTGGATGCTGCTGCTGGCGCTGGCGTTCGCCATTCCGTGGGAGTACTCGCTCGACTTCGGCCCGCCGCTCGGCAACATCGCCCGCCTCGCCGCGCTGGCCCTGCTGCTGGCGATCCTTCTCGCGGTGTTCCGGGCCGGGCAGTTGCGCGGGCCGGGTTCGTTGCTCTGGCTGGTTCTCGGGCTCTATCTCTGGTTTTGCTGCTCCTGCTTCTGGACGATCGACCGCGCCGAATCCCTGCACCAACTCCGCTCCTATGCTCAGGAGCTGATGATTGCCTGGTTCGTGTGGGAGCTTGTCGACACCCCGCGGCACCTGCGCGATGTGATGCGCGCCTACGTTGCGGGCGCATGGCTGTTGGCCCTGCTTACTCTCGGCAGCTTCGCGGTCGCATCCACTCCGGAGCAGGTGCGCTTTGCGGCCGCCAGCCAGGACCCCAATGATATGGCGCGCTTTCTCGTCCTGGCCTTTCCGCTGGCGGCGGCGCTGGTGGGCAGCGAGTCCACGCGGCAGGGCAAACTGCTCGCTGCCGGATATCTGCCGTTCGGACTGCTCGGCGTGCTCCTCACCGCCTCGCGTTCGGGCTTTCTGGCCGCGATGGTGGCGCTTGCCGGCTGCGGCGTCCTTCTGTTTCTCACCCGGCGCCGCGCTTTCACGGTCAGCCTGTACGCTCTGCCGGCTATCCTTGCCGGGATGTGGCTGACCATTCCGCAGCAGACACTGGAGCGCGTCGCGTCCATTCCGGCGGAACTCGAAAGAGGCGACCTCAACCAGCGGTTGGACATCTGGGAGGCCGGGTGGCAGGCCTTCGTGCATGCGCCGTTCTTCGGCTCCGGCGCAGGATCGTTTGTTGTGGCGGCAGGGCTGGCGCCTATCGACACGGCCCACAACACGGCGCTGACGATCGCCGTCGAAGGAGGAATCGTTGGGCTGCTCCTTGCCACGGCCATCGTCGTGGTGAGCGCGGCCTGTGTGGTGCAGCTTCCCGGGCCGCTGCGCATCGCCCTTGCGGCAGCCTTGCTCGCCTTGCTGCTCAGCTCCGTAGTGGCCACCGTGCAGGAAAACCGCGCCACTTGGCTGCTGCTGGGCCTCATCGCCGCGGCGGCGCGCCTTGCCGTCGAGCAGCCCGCTTCGCTTGCTGCTGTTTTCCCCGCGCACGCACAGCACGCTGCGCTGCAGGCGCTTCCTGAGCCGGGGCTGCCGGGGTGATTGTGGCCACTGAAGCCCGGCTCGCCGGAACCCTCGCCGCCGCCCCGCCCCGCAGCGGGAACCGGCGCATTCTGCATGCCGCTGTCGCCGTTTCGGCGGCAGGCGTTGTGGTCAAGATCGCCGCTACAGGCAAGGAGATCGCGATCGCCGGCCTCTACGGCCGCTCCGATGCCATGGACGCCTTTCTCGCGGCGTTTCTCATCCCCAACCTGCTCATCAACCTCATCGCCGAATCGATGAACCAGGCGCTGATTCCCACACTCATCCGTGTACGGGTGCAGCAGGGCCAGGTACGCGGGCGGCAACTGTTTTCGAGTTCCATGCTGGCCACCTGCCTCATGCTGGCGGGCGCATCTGCCGTCATGGCGGCCCTGGCGCGCGTCTTCTTCCCGCTCATCGCTTCGAACTTTTCCTCTTCCAAGTTCGATCTCGCCGTGCGGCTCTTTTACGTTCTGCTCCCCTGCGTGCTGCTGGGCGGGATAGCCTCCAACTGCACCGCGGTCCTGAACATGGTCGATCGCTTTGCCCTCCCGGCGCTGGCGCCCATCGTCGTCCCGGTTGCGGTGGTGGCCACGACCCTGGCGTTGCATCGCGCGATGGGTATCTGGGCGCTGGCGTGGGGCACCGTTGCAGGAACCGCGATCCAGGCCTGCCTGCTTGCCGCCGGCACGCACGCGCACGGCTATGGAGTGCGCCTGCGCTGGTACGGCCGCGACGAGGCCACGCGCGAAGTCGCGCACCAGTTCGGACCCGTGCTGCTCGGCTCCGTGGTGGCCTCCGGCGGATTGCT
>Ga0335069_10006759_pt1 | contig 16633 bp, 8 predicted proteins | sample Lox_Sample_11_FD_206714 | JGI IMG/M metagenome (GOLD analysis project Ga0335069, IMG submission 206714) | Soil microbial communities from Loxahatchee National Wildlife Refuge, Florida, United States - Lox_Sample_1.1 | ecosystem: Environmental > Terrestrial > Soil > Wetlands | place: USA: Florida...
CTTCATTCATGCTCGATTTTCAGTGGGTCACGCCGCGCTTCATTCTTATTTTCTGGGGATGCAGCACAATCGTCATTGTCGGCACCAGAATGGTGGTTCGGACCTGGCTGCGGCGTCTGCGCACGCATGGCCGCGATTCACGGAACATGCTGATCGTCGGATCGAATCGCAGGTCTGTAGAATTTGCGCGCCGCATTCAATCGAAACCGGAATTGGGATATCGCCTTTTGGGCTTCGCGGACAGCGAATGGTCTGGAATTACCGAGTTGCAGAATTATGGATGGCAGGTGGTGTGTGATCTCGACGATTTACCTGGTTTCCTGCGCAGAAGCGTTGTAGACGAAGTTGTGCTGACTGTCCCGTTGCGTTCGTTTCATGACTTGGCCTCTGACGTGGCAGCCATGTGCGAAGAGCAGGGCATTGTCGTGCGCGTCCTATCCGACATCTTTGATCTTCAGCATCGAAAAGCCAAGGCTGAGGATTTCGCCGGGGCCGCTCTCATCACCCATTCGAGTGGCATCACCGAGGGGTGGCCGAGCACAGCCAAGCGCGCTCTGGATTTCACTCTTTCGTTCCTGTTGTTGATCGCACTCGCCCCACTACTGCTTCTGACCGCTCTTTTTATAAAGCTGACATCGCCGGGGCCGGTTTTCTTTGTACAGAAACGCATTGGTCTCAATAAGCGCCTCTTCTTCATCTATAAGTTCCGCACCATGGTTGTGGACGCAGAGCAAAGGATGCAGGAAGTGGAGCATCTGAACGAGTTGTCCGGACCGGTTTTCAAAATCAAGAACGACCCGCGTATTACAACGATCGGAAAGTTCTTACGTAAGACGAGCATTGATGAGTTGCCGCAACTGTTTAATGTTCTTGCCGGTGATATGAGCCTGGTCGGGCCGCGCCCACTCGCAGTGCGGGACTACGAGTTGTTCACCGAGGTTGGGCAGGATTGGCAGCGCTGCCGCTTCAGTGTGCGGCCGGGCATCACTTGTCTGTGGCAGGTCAGTGGAAGGAATTCACTGCCATTTCATAAGTGGATGGAACTGGATTTGGAATATGTCCGCGGCTGGTCGCTGTGGCTCGATTTACAGATTCTGGCCAAAACAATTCCTGCTGTTCTGCGTGGTTCCGGCGCCGCTTAAAGGTCGGTTGTACAAACCAGGGTGAATAAAGTTTGCTGAAGGAGATTGCAGCGGATTCGCAACCGATGGCCTCGCCCGCGATGACTGAGGCGGAACGCCATCGCGTCGTGGTCGAGTGGAACCAGACGGCACGCGACTATCCACGCGATAAGTGTCTTCATCAGCTTATCGAGGCTCAAGCTGCGCAAACGCCAGATTGGCCGGCGGTAGTTCACGGAAGTGAACAGCTGAGTTACCGAGAGTTTAATGTTCGTGCGAATCGGCTGGCGAGCTATCTCCGCAGCCGTGGCATTGGCAAGGGCTCGCGGGTTGGAATTTGTTTGGAACCGTCCATCGAGTTTGCGGTTTCTGTTTTCGGGGTTTTGAAATCTGGAGCGGCTTGCGTGCCGCTCGATCCGAATTACCCCCAAGAGCGCCTGGCTTACATGCTGCAGGATGTCGGTGCACGCCTGGTAATCACACAAAAAGGTCTGCTTCCATCGCCATCGTGCGAGATTTTCCTGTTTGCTGAGCACGCTGAGGCTCTTGCCTCCCAGCCGGATACAACGATCGAAAGTGGCGCGACTCCAGATGACATCGCGTACGTGATCTACACCTCCGGTTCGACCGGGAAACCACGTGGTGTGTTGCTAAGCCATGCCGGGCTGGTGAATTACAACTACAACGCTGTCCGCCTCTATGGCATGACGCAAAGGGATCGCGTGCTGCAGTTTTGCTCGGTCAGTTTTGACATCGCGATCGAAGAGTTGTTCATCACCTGGTTGAGCGGCGCGACTCTAGTTCTGAGAACCGATGACATGCCGCTGGCCGTTCCGGAGTTCATGGAATGGATCGAACAGCGAGAAATTTCGGTTCTGGATTTGCCGACGGCTTACTGGCATGAGTGGGTACACGAACTCGGGGAGCTGAAGCGGCCTTCCCCGGAAAATCTGCGGCTGGTGATCGTTGGTGGCGAGAAGCCGTCATCGCAAGCCTACGCCAAGTGGCTCGAGGCGGTTGGGCGGCGGGTTCGCTGGATTAATACTTACGGGCCAACTGAAATCAGTATTTGCGCTACGGCCTACGAACCGAAGTGGGAGCGCGCTTCACAGGTTCCGCAGAACATTCCAATCGGGCGCCCGCTGCCTAATGCGCGGGTCTATCTGCTCGATGAGCAACTGAATCCGGTTCCGGTCGGAGATATCGGTGAATTACACGTCGCAGGGCCGGGAGTAGCGAAGGGCTATCTGAATCGTCCGGAGCTGACAGAACAGAAATTCATTCGCGATCCCTTCAGCAAAGACCCGAATGCGCGTTTGTATAAAACGGGCGACCTTGCTCGCTATCTTTCATCGGGTGATATCGAGTTCCTGGGACGAAGCGACGATCAAATCAAAATTCGCGGATTTCGTGTCGAACTGGGTGAGATTGAGAACGCGCTGAGCAAGCACTCCAGTGTGCGTGAAGCAGTCGTCATCGCCCGCGAAGACAACCCTGGTGATAAGCGTTTGGTTGCGTACATCGTGGCCGCGCCGGACGCAAAAATACAAACTACTGCGCTTCGCCAGCACTTACAGCAACAATTGCCAGACCACATGATTCCGTCGGCATTCGTGATGTTACCGGTGATGCCGCTTACGCCGAACGGAAAAATCAATCGTCGCGGATTACCAGAGCCCGAGTACGAAGCATCTCAAGATGGCTTTGCGCTTCCAACCGATGCGCTCCAGCTTCGTCTGGTGAAGATTTGGGAAGAAGTTATCGGTCACGGTCCGATCGGGATTCGGGACAACTTCTTTGAGCTTGGTGGACACTCTTTGATGGCTGCCCGGTTGATGCACAAGACCGGCCAATCGCTTGGCAAGACCCTCCCTCTTGCGCTTCTGTTTCAAGCTCCGACGATTGAGCAGCAAGCGGCGATCTTGAAGAGAGATGACTGGTCGCAGCATTGGTCGTCGCTGGTGCCGATTCAGCCCCGCGGTTCTCAGCCGCCGTTTTTCTGTATTCACGGCGTGGGCGGAAATGTGGTCGGGTTCCGTGAACTTGCCCGGCACATGAACCCGGATTTTCCGTTCTACGGGCTTCAATCGCAGGGTCTCGACGGGCAGCATCCGTGCCATGCAACGGTCGAGGCTATGGCGTCGCACTACATCAGCGAGATGCGTAGCGTGCAGCCGAAAGGGCCATATTTTGTCGGCGGATTTTCCTTTGGTGGATTGGTAGCCTACGAAATCGCGCAACAGCTTTCGTCGCAGGGCGAGAGTGCTGCGCTGGTCATGATGTTCGACACCTATCCCGGCGATCTTGAGCCATTGGGCTCATCACTCATAAAAATTCTGCTGCGTCCGTCACGGCAACACTGGTTTCACGAGGTGCCGAAGCGAATCAAGAAGAGATTCCGCCGGACAGTTCGCGCTTTGGGTGTTCCCAAGTTGCTGATCGATGTTCGAAACGCGAACCGCAATGCTGCGGCTCAGTATGTCTTGCGTCCATACGGGGGCAAGGCGACGTTGGTGAGAGCAGCCGAAAAGTCGTTGCGAAGCTCTGCTGATCCGCATCGCGCCTGGGAAGGATTGACAAACACCCTGGAGACTCATGAGATCGCGAGCGATCACTATGATCTTCTGATCGAACCGAGGGTTCAAGACTTAGCAGCCTTGCTGAAAGATTGTATTCAGCGGGCAAAGTCAGAATACGAAACAAATCCCGTAGGTCTGCCGGCCTAATTTGCAAGAGAAAGTCCATTGCCAGAAATTAATCTAGAAGAACCTGAGGTGACGGTTCAGGCACAGCCGGCGGAAAGCCTGCTGAAGCGTTTGTTCAGGGCTATTTTCCCGGCCAGGGCGCTCGGCGTGGAACATCACACGTTTTTGAATCGTTTATTGCCGTGGCTACACCGCGGCGGGCTCGCAGTTGTCGATCAGGCGCTGATCTCCGGTTCAAACTTCCTGGTCAGCATCCTTCTCGCGCGCTGGCTGATGCCGGAGCAATACGGCGCTTATGCGGTCGCTTTCGGGTTCTTTCTGTTGCTGTCGCTGGTGTATGGATCGCTTGTATTGGAGCCGATGGCAGTTTTTGGCGGCTCTTCCTACCGCGAAAGTCTGCGTGGCTACCTAGGTTCCTTACTGTGGATTCACGTCACAATGTCGGGCGCGATCGCCATTATTTTCGGCGTGAGCGCGATCGCCGCCTGGAAGATTTCGCCCGCCAACGGGCTGGGCGGCGCGATGGCTGGAGTGACGATTGCCTCACCATGCGTTCTGCTGTTTTGGTTGGCGCGGCGAACGTTTTATCTCGAGCTGTCACCCGCGAAGTCGGCTGTCGGGGCGCTGATCTACTTCGCCCTGAGTTCTGGCGGTTTGTTTCTGCTATACACGAAAAAATTGTTGTCACCCTTCAGTGCCTTTGTGCTTTTGGGCCTGTCGGCGTTGGGAACATCAATCTATCTTTTCGTGATTCTGCGACGCGAACTGCGCCACGCTCCCTTCAATCATCCGGTGCGCGAGGTTTGGAAGAGACACTGGAATTATGGCTGCTGGGCGATTCTGAGTTGTGTCGCGAGCTGGATTCCCGCCAACGTTTATTACTCACTGCTGAGTTCATTCGGCAGCATGTCACACTCGGGGCAGCTAAAAGCACTGATGAATTTCACGCTGCCGGTGGAGCAGGTAAAAAGCGCCCTGGGGCTTTTGTTCATTCCGTATGCAGCGTCAGTGTTGCAGCGTGAAGGCACGTCGAGTGCACGCGCTCTGAGTCGACGCATGACGGCGGTGGCCATTGCGGTGGCATTAGGGTATTGGGTGGTGATGCTGGTGGCACAGGGCAAGGTCTTCCACCTTCTGTACTCGGGGCGATACACGGAAGTAAGTCACCTGTTACCAATCGTTGCCATCGGTTCGATTGCATGGTGCGGTAGCTTCGGTTCTGCCATCGTCTTACGAGCCATGGAATCACCAGCATCGGTATTTGCCGCCTTTGGCTTGGCCACGATCGCGTCGCTCATAGTGGGGGTGCCGGCATCATGGGCGTTCGGAGTTTCAGGTGCTATCTGGGGTACCAACGTTTCAGATTTCGTATCCTGGCTCATTTTGGTGTGGATTTTGCGCCGTAAAATAGCGGGACGACCGCTGGGAATCGAGCGCTTCACTTTTTGGAAGGGAAGACCCGCGCAGGCATTACCGGAAGAGTTGCCGGCGGACTAAATATCGACACGCCGGGAATTCCTGGCGCTAATCATAGTTTCAGAAAGGACCGGAGGAATGTCAGAACAGCCAAATCAGCCAGCCCGACCGAAGGGCGGAGTGTACTCGAAACAGAGAAGCAAGCCCACAGGGATCTACCGTAAGCTGCGACGAACGCTGTCCCGGACCCCTTTCCGAAAGCCGATTCTTTGGTACCGTCATCACGGTTTCCGTCCGGAAGATATTTTTCTCGGATCTTACCCGCGCTCTGGCACCACCTGGTCGCGCTTTGTCATTTATGAAATGGTGACCGGCAACAACGGCGGCTTCGACGATGTGAACGGCCTGCTGCACGGCGTTGGAACGCAAGCCACCGGCGCCCGTCTTTTGCCGCGCGGCGGCCGCTTGATTGCGACGCACGAGCGCTACTGGAAGGGCTATCACAAGGCAATTTACCTGGTGCGCGATGTCCGCGATGTGATTCTTTCCGAATTTGCGTATACAACTGCTCTCGAATTTTTCCACGGCGATCTCGATAAGTTTATCGACACTTTCTTGTGCAAGAAGATCAACGCTTTCGGACCGTGGCAGAACCACATTGCTTCCTGGATGGATTCGCCAATTGCAAATACCGAGAACCTGCTCGTCATGCGGTTTGAAGATCTCCGGCAGGACTCGTTCCAGAATTTCTCGAAGATTGCCAAATTCCTTGATGTTGATGCCAATCCCGAGCGGGTACAAAATGCGATTGCCCACAACGCTCTCGACCGGATGAAAGAGAAAGAGAAGGTGGCGCCGCAACGTGCATCAGTGAAGGGTCGGTTCGTGCGCAGTGGCTCGGTGCAAGGATGGCGCGCAAAGCTGACGCCCGAGCAGATCCAGATCATTGAGCACTACGCTGGGCCTACTCTGCAACGCTTAGGCTATCCCCTGTCGACTGAGATCACGGAAGCAGAGCCGATGCTGCAAACTTCCTAATCGACGAGCAGAACTGGAGACATTGTAAAGATGCTACAAGGGAATGGAATTCAGCAGCAGGTTTCGGGGTTCTTCACCCGTGGTGTCGTTCTTAGCCTGCTGCTTGTAACAGGCCTGGCCACGGCGTTGATGATGGCCCTGCCTGCCGCCTCAATGGAAGAAGGGAGCGTCAAAGTAATTTCCGGCGCGACTTTGTTCTTTTTGGCTCTCTGCCTGGGTCTGGGATCGGCGGTCGTGCAGAGGGTCAATCTGCGCCAGATGGTCTATAAGCTGGCTTTGATCACCTGGGGCGTCCTGTTGCTGTGTACGGTCTACTTCAGCCGCGTCAACGATGCTTACAGCATGGGTCAGGGCGGATTCTCGCTTTTGGCATACGGCGAAGCTGCGATGTGGATATTGTGCTTCATCGTGCTCATGGTGCTGACAGCCCGCAAGCCGGCATATCTGAGGGAATTGGTCACGGGCGCGCCGTTATGGGTAACACTCTTCATCTCGTTTTGCGTTATCTCGATTGCCTGGGCGCCCGGTGCGGCTTACGCATTGGCCTGGGGTTTTAAAGTTGTGTTGACGGTTGGCTTGCTGCAGCTTTGTGCCAGCCTGATGGAAGATGTAAATGACGTTGCCGCCTTCTTAAAAACCACCGTATTCGCATTTTTCTTTCTGAGCGTAGTGCCGGTTTACTATGCGTTCACCGATCCGACGGGTCCTTGGGAAGATGATCGGCTCGCGGCCAATCCTGATTTGCTTTCTCCGACTGCGGCTTCACTGATGCTGATGTCGATGATCCTGTTCTCGCTTACCAAGAAGAGGATTTACGTGTTCACTGGCGTGATTGGCGCGGGCGTCATGTGCCTCGCCTTTGGTAAGGCCGGGATCGTCGGCGGCATGCTGGGAGCTACGATCTACATCTTGCTGCAGAAAAAAGTCATCAAAAGCTTGGGCATGTTGCTCGGCATGGGCGCACTGATTCTGTTTGTCATCTCGGTAACACCGTTAAGTTCTTATCTCCAGACATACCGCGGCGGCTCTACACTCACCGGTCGTACCACCATCTGGGCAACCGCTATCAGCGCCATCAAAACCAAGCCGATCTTTGGGCACGGATACCTCGGCACGTACTTCTCCTGGGAAAACACCAGCGGACTGGAATCAGGCGCAGTCCACTTGCACAACGGCTTCCTGGAAGTCGCCTATAACGACGGAGCCATCGGTGAATTCCTGTTGCTCATGGTTCACTTCATGATTGTGAAGAACCTGTTCAAGTCGATAAAGCTGTCGAAGATTATCCGCAACAAGGATCCGGACAATCAGGAAGCGTGGCGCATTTATCTGGTCACGATAGGAAGCTTGGCGATTTATATCCACTCATTCCTGCAAGGTTTGTTTGGCGCAGACTTCGGCGGCAGGTGTATGAGTCCTTACATGCTGTTTTTGGCTGTTTTTGTGATCGCCGACGTCTGCCGACGATTGAACGAGAAGCTGCTGGCTCGTATGTCCCGTGCGCCGGAACCGCTTTACGCCAATCCGACCTTCAGTTCGCTGGAATACGTTCCGGTTCGCGATTAAGCAAGAAGACAAGTAACCACGCATGAAGATCGTTCTGGTACATAACACTTACCTCGAGCAAGGCGGGGAGGATGTTGTCTTCTGGCAGGAGCGCGATCTGCTTCGCGCTGCCGGCCACGAGGTCATCGAGTACCAGCGCGATAACCACGAGATGCAGCAGTATTCGCTGGTGCAGCGGCTTACTTTGGTTGGCCGCACGGTTTGGTCGTCGGAGTGTCACGACGAATTCGGAAAACTGCTGCGGGATGCCAGGCCCGACGTGGTTCATGTTCATAACACTTTTCCACTGATCTCGCCCTCGATTTTGTGGGCATCCCAGGAGCAAGGTGTTCCTGTAGTTCATACCCTGCACAACTACCGCCTCATGTGTCCCGGAGCGAACCTGATCCGCGATGGACATCCGTGCGAAGACTGTGTCGGCGGCAATATCTGGCAGTCGGTGGCTCATGGCTGTTACCGAGACTCCCGTCTACAAACGGCAGCCGTGGCCCTGATGTTGTCCATTCATCGGGCGAAGAAAACCTGGACTGAGGCGGTCAACCAATACATTGCCCTGACAGAATTTGCACGCAGCCGCTTTGTGAGCGCGGGCATACCGCCGGAAAAGATTACTGTCAAAGGCAACTGCGTCGATCCCGATCCTGGGCTACGTTCGGGAAACGGGTCCTACGCCTTGTTTGTGGGACGGGTTTCGATCGAGAAGGGAACCCCCACTTTATTCCAAGCGTGGCAGAAGGTGCCGCGAGACATGCCGCTGGTCATCATCGGTGATGGCCCATCTTACCTTCAGTTGAAAGAGGAAGCTTCAGCCCAGGGCATGAATAATGTAAGATTCCTCGGACGCCTGAAGCGGCACGAAGTGATTGCGGCCATGAAAGACGCACGTTTTGTCGTGTTTCCGAGCCAGTTATACGAAAATTTGCCGCTCACCATTATTGAAGCGTTCGCGTGCGGTGTGCCGGTCCTCGCGTCGAAGCTGGGTGCAATGGGTGAAATCGTCGAAGAAGGACGCACGGGAATGTTCTTTAAGGCCGGAGACGCGGACGACTTGGCTCGTGTCGCGAGCGCTGCATGGCAGCAACCCGACGAGATGCGGCGGTTAGGTCTAGGCGGGCGCCAAGAATACGAGAGCAAGTACACGGCAGCCGTAAATTATCAACGGTTGATGGAGATCTATCAGGATGCTGGGGCCAAACGAGTTCCAGTCGTTGAACGATCTCCTCTGGAAAAGTTACAAGAAGTACCGTCTGCCTGAGTTGTGCAGCGGCATATTTTTAAAACCTGAAATGGGAAGCGCTACTTATTCTAAGTCGGAAGCGGACCGGCCTGTGACCGATCGTTATTTCACGATCAGTGTGGATGACGGATCGCCCCCTGATCGGAAAACCGCAGATCTGCTCCACAAGTACGGGCTGCAGGGCACGTTCTACGTACCGGCACGCAATCCCGAGCAGCCGGTCATGTCCCCGGCTGAGATCCGCGAACTCTCGCAGCGCTTCGAAATTGGCAGCCATACCCTGAACCACACTCCGCTCAAGTTCGTTTCGGACGAAAGAGCGAAGCGCGAGATCGAGGAAGGGAAGCGGCATATGGAGGATCTGCTGGGCGAGCCGGTGATCTCCTTCTGTTACCCTCGGGGAAAGTTCAACGGAACCACCCCAACATTAGTGCGTAACGCAGGTTTTCTTGGCGCGCGAACCCTGCTGATGAACTTGCACGATTTCCCGCAAGACCCGTTCCATTGGGGAGTTAGCACCTTGGCTTTTTCCCTGAGCAAGGTCATTCATGTCCGGCACGCGTTGCTGGAAGGAAATTTCGTTGGGCTGCGGAATTTCTTCCGCGAATACAAGGGCGCGACCGATTGGATGGAACACTTCTATTATGCGCTAGACTATGTATCGCAACATGGCGGTATTGCGCACCTCATGATGCACAGTTGGGAAATGGAGCAGTTGGGAGCATGGAACAAGATGGAGTCCGTTCTCTCGGCAGTTGCCAACAGTGGCCTGACCTCAGTAACCAATGGCCACCTCTTTCGAATCTGGAGTTCACGACGAGTCTCTTCCGTTCCGGTGGCCGAACCGGCGGGTGAGCCGCGGTAAGCGTTTCTTCGTGATTTGCTGCCATTTCGTCGCGTAAGGCTTGCAGCGGTGACGAAGACTATTTTGATCAGCACGCAACAACATTTCTGGTGCAGTTGCTCGAAGCAGTTCGTTGAGACCCCGGTCTCAATCCCCTCCCCTGAATTCCGCGCTGGGCAAGGCAAAGGTACACCGCAAGCAACGATTGGTTCTCTGTCCGATCTGGAGGTCCTTGTTTGAAGCCGCCCATCCCAAAATCTGTGGGGAGTGAAGACTTGCCGGTCGAAAGCCGGAAGTCAACCCCTGCCCAAGTGTCGGGCAACGGAAACCACTCGTATCTTGCCCTCGTCTCTGACATGATCAACGCCCGAGCTGCGGATAAACCCGAGGCTCTGGCAATCGCATTTGGCCGGCAAGAGCTCACTTTTGCCGAACTCGAAGTTGAGGCCAACCGCCTGGCCCATTTTCTTCGAGAGCTGGGAGTTGGACCAGAATCACTCGTTGGGCTTTGTTTAGGGCGCGTGCCGGAGATGATTGTCTCCGCGCTTGCGATCCTGAAGGCGGGCGGGGCTTATGTCCCTCTGGACCCCGATTATCCCGCAGAACGCCTGCGCTTTATGTTGGAAGATGCAGGCGTAGCCGTGCTAATCAGCCGGAAGGATCTAAGGGAGCGGTTGGGTAGCGGGCGATGGAAAGCGATTGATCTGGAACGGGATTCGGATCAGATCAAGAATCGCCCTATGACGGCCCCTGCCGCAAGCTGCTCAAAAGAGAATCTCGCTTACGTTATCTATACTTCCGGTTCGACCGGCCATCCGAAGGGCGTTCAGATCACCCACGAGAGCCTGCTGAACCTGATTTCCTGGCATCAGAAGGCCTTTAACGTTTCCGAGTCGGACCGAGCGAGCCAATTGGCAAGCGTTGGATTCGATGCTGCTGTCTGGGAGGTCTGGCCAAATCTCACTGCCGGATGCAGTGTTCATTTTCCTGACGAAGCCACTCGCGTTTCGCCGGAGCGGCTGCGTGACTGGTTGGTAAAAGAAAGGATCAGTATCAGCTTCGCTCCCACTCCGTTAGCCGAAGCCCTGATCGCGCTGGCTTGGCCGGTTGATACCAACCTTCGCATCCTGCTGACCGGCGGCGACACGCTCCATCACTTTCCCAACGCCAACCTCCCGTTCGTTCTGGTCAACAACTACGGCCCGACAGAGTGTACTGTCGTCGCCACCTCTGGCACAGTCTCGCCGGACGACCGCTCCGATGCTTTGCCAGCGATCGGTTCAGCGATCGAAAACAGCCAAGTTTATATTCTCGACGATCAACTCCAGCCGGTTTCCAACGGCAGCGCAGGAGAAATCCATATTGCCGGCAAAGGCCTGGCTCGTGGATATCTCAATCGACCAGACCTCGATCGCGAAAAGTTTGTTCCCAACCCATTCAGTAAGACGCCGGGTGATCGGATGTATAAGACCGGTGATTTGGGGCGGCGCCTCGAGAATGGAAGTCTCGCCTTTCTCGGTCGGGTTGATGATCAGATTAAGATCCGCGGCTATCGCATTGAGCCAGACGAAGTAGTCATGAACCTGAACCAGTGCTACGGCGTCGAGTCGAGCGTGGTTGTCGCTCGCGACGATGGTTCGGGAGATATCCGCCTGATTGCATACGTCGTCCCTACGGCTGATGCCAACCTGACGCAGAATGCTCTACAGAGATACCTCAAGCGCTATCTGCCTGACTACATGGTGCCGGCGGCCTTTGTTCGCCTGCAATCGTTGCCAATTGGTCCCAACGGCAAGGTCGATCGCTCCGCACTTCCTGCGCCGACCAGCGAGAATGCAATCGGGGATAACTCTCGCGTGGGGCCGGCCACACCGGTCGAAGAACGGGTGGTAGCCATCCTGGCTGAATTGCTTGGCCTGGAGAAAGTTGGCGTCAACGACAACTTCTTTTTCCTTGGAGGTCACTCGCTTTTGGGCACACAGTTGATAGCCCGAGCGCGTGACTCATTCGGCATCGAGCTTCCACTGCGAACGGTATTCGATTCTCCGACAGCTTCCCAACTGTCAGTTGAAATAGAGCGCATGCTCCGTCATCGGAGCGCCGCCGACTAGGTCGTATGGTGACCCAACCAGCCGCCAGTACTTCCGCGCTTTCCGCGTCCAATCCGGGCGCGGTGCTCAGCCTCTATCACCTCCTTGACCCGGAGGTTCTGGCCAACCCGTACCCGCTCTATGCACGTCTGCGGACTGAGGACCCGGTCCACTGGGATCCGTTTCTGCATGCGTGGGTTGTAACGCGGTACGAAGATGTAGTGCGGGTCCTGCACGACTTCTCCGCTAACCGCACGCCAACTCCGCAGCAGCTGAGCACTATGGGGCTGTCGCAGTTGGGCCCGATAGCGAGCGTGATGGTCCAGCAAATGCTTTTCATGGACCAGCCGGCGCACACCCGTTTGCGAGGACTGTGCTCGCAGGCCTTCACTCCCCGCAGAGTCGAAGATTTACGGGCGCATATTCAGGACATTGCTGACCGCCTGCTCGATGCGGTTTTGTCGAATGGAAGAATGGATCTGATACGAGACTTTGCCGCTCCTTTGCCGGCAACGGTCACCGCCGAAATGTTGGGTGTGCCGATCGCTGATCATGTGCAGCTGAAAGCCTGGTCTGCCGATTTCGCCGAAATGCTCGGAAACTTCCAGCACAACCCGGATCGCGCTAATCGCGTACTGGGAAGTCTGGAAGCAATGACGGCTTATTTCAAGGACGCAATTCATTCGCAGGCGGCTGATCCGCGGCCGGGCTTAGTGCACGATTTGTTGACCGCCGAGGTCGACGGAGACAAGCTCAGCGAAGACGAGGTTGTTGCCAACCTGATCGTGACCATGGTGGGCGGGCAAGAGACGACTACCAATCTGATTGGCAACGGAATCTTGACGTTGTTGAGGAATCCTGACGTGATGCAGGAGTTGCGCTCTAATCTGTCGCTGATTCCGACCGCCGTCGAAGAGCTTCTGCGATATGAGAGTCCCAGCCAGCACACCGCACGTATCACGCCGGAGGACGTTGAAATCGGAGGCAAGCGAATTCGCCGCCGCGACGCGGTCATCGCAGTCATGGGCGCAGCGAATCGTGATCCTGAGCGTTTTCCGGATCCCGATCGCCTGGATATCACGCGCCGCGACAATCGCCATGTGGCTTTTGGATTTGGTGCACACTTCTGTTTCGGCGCACCACTCGCCCGGATCGAGGCGCAGATTGCTTTTCGCACCATCCTTGAGCGCCTGCCGAATTTGAAGCTCGAGCCAAGTCCGGTCGTTTGGCGAGAGAACCTCGGGCTGCGCGGACTCAAGGCACTTGAGGTTTCTTGGTAGAGTTGTAACTTTCAGCGCCCAAGCGCGAGACTGATGGGAAACGCCGTCGAATTGAACGAGGTCGCAAACGTGTTGTCGCAAGGCCTGGATGACGGGAGTGTCGCGCCAGGCATAAACGACCGGATTACTGCGCCTCTTTCCTTTGCCCAGCAGCAGATCTGGCTGCATGCGCAGATGGTCCCTGACGTTCCAATTTACAACGAGCCTGTCACCGTACAACGACGCGGTGCGCTCGACGCAGGCATCTTGTCAAAGGTGTTGACCGAGATTGTGCGGCGCCATCAGAGCTGGCGCACGACTTTTGTAGTGGTGAATGGGGAACCGGTTCAAGTCATCGCTCCACCGGTGACGGTATATCCGCAGGTCGTCGATCTGAAGAGTCTATCGCCTGCCGCGGCCGAGGCCGAGGCGCAGAAGTTGGCCATGGAAGATGCTCTTCAACCGTTCAACCTGTCGACCGGGCCGTTATTCCGCGCTTTGCTGGTTCATCTGAGCGACACGGAGCACCGGTTGTTTTTGACGCTTCATCACATTATTTTTGACGGCTACTCGATCTACCGGGTTCTGTTGCCCGAGATTGCAAGTTTGTATGAAGCATTCTCCAAAGGCCAAGGCTCACCACTTCCTGAGCTGGCAACACAGTATCTCGACTTCGCGCGCTGGGAGCAGGAGTGGCTCCTGCAGAATGGCCGGTTGCCATCGCAGCTGGCGTACTGGCGCAAGCAGCTTGCCGGCAATCTCGCGGTATTGCCGTTACCATCGGATCGATCGCGACCGCCGGTGCAAAGTTTTCGCGGCGCGATCCAGCCCGTTTTCTTTCCCAAAGAACTCGGCGACAGTTTCAAAGCCCTAAGCCGTAATCAGGGAACGACGCTGTTCATGGGCTTGATCGCAGCCTTCGCCGTGTTGCTACATCGCTATTCGTCCTCGGAAGACATCGTCATCGGGACTGTAAGTTCGGGACGCAAGCGCTCGGAGTGGGAGACGCTGCTGGGATATTTCCTCAACCCCGTGGTCTTGCGAAACGATCTTTCCGGCGATCCAAGTTTCCGCGATTTGCTGCAGCGAACGCGGGAAGTGACGCTGGACGCACTATCTAACGATGACGCTCCCTTCCCGCACGTCGTCCATGAAGTGCACCCTGAACGAAGCCTCAGTTTCCACCCACTTTTCCAAGCTTTATTGACGCTCGAGCCTCCCGTTCCTGCCACGCAGGACGGATGGACGGTGGCACTGACACAATCTGAAGTTGATACCGGTTTCTCGAAATTCGACTTGTGTCTGGAACTTGATGACCGCCCACAAGGGTTGGTCGGCCGCTTCAAGTACAGCACTGATTTGTTCGAAGCTGCGACGATCGAGAGAATGGCGGGCCATCTCAAAACTTTGTTGGAGAGCATCGTCGCCGATCCCGACCAGCGCATTTCCCGGTTGGCGATGCTGACCTCCGACGAGCGGCAGCAACTTTGCGTCGATTGGAACAATACGTCGGCCAATTACGAGAAAAACCTGTGCTTGCACGATTTGTTCGTGCGCCAGGCAGAACGCACTCCGGACGCGGTCGCCGTTGTCGATGGAAACAGGCAGCTCACCTATGCCGAGCTTCATCAGGCTAGCGATCGACTGGCCAGTGAACTTCAATTGCGCGACGTTACTGCGGAAGCGCCTGTCGGTTTGTACTTCGAACCTTCGCTCGAAATGGCGGTGGCAATTCTCGCCGTACTCAAAGCCAGTGGTGCATGCGTGCCATTGGATCCGAGTTACCCTGCCGAACGGTTCGCCTATATTGTCGGAGATACGCAGCTTGGCGTGCTGCTGACGCAGGAGAGATTGCGCGGTCAGATCCCGCCCCACCCGGCGGAAGTTTTATGCGTGGACACCGGCGTTTTCTCCGGAACACGCCCGGCGATCCGCAAGCAGTCACGTCCTGACGATGTTGCGTACCTCATTTACACTTCGGGTTCGACCGGCAAGCCAAAGGGCGTGCAGGTCACGCACGCGAATTTGGTGCATTCCACCCAGGCGCGCTTTGCCTACTACGGTACGACACCCGAGCGATTCCTTTTGTTGTCTTCGTTTGCCTTTGACAGTTCCTTGGCAGGCATTTTCTCGACGCTGTGTTCGGGCGGAACGCTCGTCTACACAGCCGGGCCAGTACAGAGCAACCTAACGAGGCTCGCGCGGCTAGTGGAAGAACACAGAATTTCCGCGTTGCTGTGCGTACCGTCGATGTACAGCCTGTTGTTGGAGCAGGCAGACCCACGACAAATGGCGTCCCTGAAACACGCGATTGTTGCTGGAGAGTCGTGTCCGGCAGAACTCGTCCGCCAGCACTTCGAAATTCTCCCCTTCGTATCGCTCTATAACGAATACGGCCCGACCGAAGCAGCAGTCTGGAGCACGGTGTACAAGTGCCGGCCTGGGAAGCACGAAAAATTAGTATCGATCGGCAGGCCCATTCCCAATGCCAAAGTTTACGTATTGGATGAACATCTGAATCCGCTGCCGGTAGGAGTGCCGGGTGAACTGCATGTCGGCGGCCCGGGCGTGGCACGCGGATATCTGAATCTGCCCGAAGAGACCCGTGCAAAGTTCATCGCCGACCCATTTAGCAAGGAACCGGGCGCTCGGCTCTATAAGACAGGCGATCGCGTTCGATACCTGCCCGACGGGAACCTCGAACTGCTGGGACGCCTTGATCATCAGGTGAAGTTGCGCGGCTTCCGTATCGAGTTGGAAGAAGTTGAAGCGGTGATCGGCGAATACCAGGGAGTGCGTCAGGCCGTAGTCGCGCTTGAGGAGCGAACTGGGCAGCCCGGGCTGCTTGCCTATGTAGTACCGGTAAATCCTCTGCGCTTCGATGCCGACAAGCTCCGGCGCTTCGTCGCGGAGAAATTGCCCGAAGCGATGGTGCCGACAGCCTTTGTCGTGGTCAGTTCGCTGCCGTTAATGCCGAACGGCAAGGTGGACCGGGAAGGTTTACCGGAGGTGCCTCAGCACGCTCTGCGCAGAAAGTTTGTCGAACCACAGAACGATCGCGAAGCTCGCCTGGTCGAGATGTGGGAAGCGGTGTTGGGTAGGCATGGATTTGGCGTCACCGAAAATTTCTTTGATCTTGGCGGGCACTCGCTCCTGGTTGCAAAGCTGCTGTTGCGGATCGAGCATGAGTGGAAGAAGAGGCTCTCGCTGGCAGATGTGTTCCGGGCTCCGACTGTCCGCGAGTTGGCAGCGCGCCTCGAAGTGCAGGGATCTTTGATCGTGCACAATCCCGCCATCGTGCCCATTCAGCCGCGCGGTTCGAGGCCAGCCGTGTTCTGGGTGCGTGGTGGATCGTTT
>Ga0335069_10006760_pt1 | contig 16632 bp, 14 predicted proteins | sample Lox_Sample_11_FD_206714 | JGI IMG/M metagenome (GOLD analysis project Ga0335069, IMG submission 206714) | Soil microbial communities from Loxahatchee National Wildlife Refuge, Florida, United States - Lox_Sample_1.1 | ecosystem: Environmental > Terrestrial > Soil > Wetlands | place: USA...
GTCCAAGGGGCTTTTTCGAATACGCTCCACATCGATGGCGCCCAGATCACCTACGATTCCACAAACCAGGAATTCCTCGCGCGTTTCGACACGGTGAGCGAGACCTCCCACCAGCAATATTTAAAGATTTTGGAGAACACGTGGTCGTCATTCCAGGAATTGAATTTTGAATCGATCAGCCCGTCGATCGGCGCCGGCCTTCTCAACAACGCCATCATCGCGATGATCCTCGTGCTCGTCGGCATTTCGATCTATATCGCATTCGCATTCCGCAAAGCTTCGCGGCCGATCAGCTCGTGGCAGTACGGTTGGATCACGCTCGTCACGCTCTTCCACGACGTTTCCATCCCGGCCGGATTGCTCGCGTTCCTTGGCCACACGTCGGGAGTGCAGATCGACAGCAACTTCATCGTTGCATTGCTCGTCGTCATGGGCTTCTCGGTTCACGACACGATTGTCGTATTCGACCGCATCCGCGAAAATCTCCTCAAACAGCGCGGCCGCGAGCCGTTCGTGAAAATCGTGAACGACAGCGTCAACCAGACCATCGCGCGTTCCGTGAACACTTCGCTCACGCTCATCCTCGTGCTTCTCGCGCTCTACTTTGTGGGCCCGACCGACCTCCGCTACTTCGTGCTTACGCTCCTCGTTGGAGTAACGACCGGCATCTACTCATCGATCTTCATCGCGAGCCCGCTCCTCGTTGCCATAGCCCCCCAAGATATCAAATAGAGCGAAGGTCGTTTGTTGAGGAAGCAAAAATAATCCCCGGTCTTCTCGGACGCGACGAAGACGAGCGTCCTCGAATTCCCGGGGATTATTTTTGCACCACAACGGCACACCCTTGTCTCTATTGACACCCTCTTGCGTTTTAATGTACTATGGTGTATATTACTAGAAAACAAATATCCTATGGCGTCTATTTCTAAGATCATAAATAACGCGCTTGCGGGCCTTAACCCTCGTCAAAAGGAGGTTTTAGCGGCCCGTTTTGGACTTGAAAAAGGGGACGAAGGCGAGACGTTGGCGGCTATCGGCGAGCGCATGCACGTAACCCGTGAGCGCGTCCGCCAGATCGAAAACGGGGCCATCGCCCTCGTGAAAGCCAATATGGCCGAGAACGAGGAATCGGTCGCCATGATTGAGCGCATCAAGAAATTCATCGCTCAAAAAGGCGGAGTCGCCAAGAAAGCCGATGTCGCGCAGTTCGCGTCTTCGATTGCGAACGGCGTCCGCGAATCGCATCTCGACTTCCTTGCGGAAGCGACGGGAGCGTTCCATCTCTATCGTGAAGACGAAAACTATCATCCGTTTTATTACGTGAGCGACAAAGACATGAAGACCGCTCAAGCGTTTGTTGATAATTGGGTGAGCTTCCTCAAGAATCGCAAAGAAAAAGTTCTTTCGGAGAGCTATCATGTCCAGCTCGCTTCGTTCCTCAAGACAAAGTCAGTGAACCAGCCGATTGCCGAAAACTACCTCGCCATCTCCAAGCGGATCCACAAGAACCCGTATGGCGATATGGGCCTCCGCGATTGGTCGGAAATCAGCCCAGCAACGGTGCGCGACAAGATTTATCTCGTTCTCAAAAAGAAAGGGGAACCGCTTCACTTTGAAGATATTGCGGAGCACATCAACCGCGTCGGTTTTGACCGCCAGGAAGCCTTGGCTCCGACGGTGCACAACGAGCTCATCAAGGACGAGCGTTTCGTCCTCGTTGGCCGCGGCATGTACGGTTTGCGCGAACACGGGTATGAGCCGGGCACCGCGCGCCAGGTGATTGCAAAGATCCTCAAGTCCCGCGGCCCGCTCCGCCCGACGGAAGTCGTGACGCACGTGAATCACGAGCGCTTCTTCAAGCCGAACACCATTCTCATCAACTTGCAAAACAAGAATTACTTTGAGCGCATGCCGGATGGCCGGTATAAAGTCCGCGAGTCATAACCGCCGGACGCTCCTTTTTGGGTCCCGTATTTTTGAAAATTTTGTTATGCTTAGGGTAGCTCAACATGTCTAATTTCTTTTCATTGCCAACCTTGCCCGGCCCCGTTGCGGGCATTTTAACAAGCATCCTCACCGTATGGGGCTATGTGTGGTGGTTCGTTTTGCCGCTCATTGCCGGCATCGTTCTTTGGGAGGCCTGGCTGCTCCATTTGCATTATCAGTGGGCGCACAATATCCATTGGTCATTTCTTGAAATCCGCATTCCTAAGAATGTATTAAAAACTCCCCGCGCCATGGAGCAGATTTTTGCTGCCGCCCACGCGCCGTATTCTTACGGTTATTCTTGGGTGCAAAAATATATCCAGGGCATGGATGAATATTGGTTTTCATTCGAGATTATTGCTCGCAACGGCGAGACCCATTTTTATCTTCGGACGCCGAATGCCCTGCGCAACATGATGGAATCAGCCATTTACGGCCAGTACCCGGAAGCGGAAATCAGCGAGGCTGACGATTATCTTGAAGAGATGCCGAAAGCCTTGCCGAACCGGACGTTCGATCTGGCGGGATTCGAAGAGGTCCTGCGCGATCCCGGCTACGTTCCCATTCGCACCTACGAATCATTCGAGGACGCCGTCGAAGAACGGCGCGTTGATCCGATTGCAGGCCTTATGGAAATCATGTCCAAATTAAAAGAAGGGGAGCAGCTTTGGTATCAGCTTCTCGTGCGGCCCACCGGAGATGAGTTCCGCAAGGAGGGTGCCGATGCGATCGACGAACTCCATGGCTTAAAAAAAGAAGAGCATCACGGCAGCTGGTTCCCGAAGATCGATCTTGGTTTCACCTTTTCCCAGGCGCTTCGGGCTCCGTTCCAGCATCCGGGCGAACACGAGGCCCATGAAGAGCGCAAAGAAGAGGGCTCCCAGCGCATGTTTTTACCCGTGCACCAGCAAGAATGGGCGAATGCCGTCCAGAAGAAAATCCAGAAGCTCGCATTTGATGCAACGGTCCGCTTTATGGTGATAACCGAGCGCGATGTCGCACCTGCCGATTCGGGCCATCTGATGTCCCTTCACGGATTCGTGCGCCAGTTCAATTCGCCGTACATGAACCAGCTCAAGCCGGAAAAATCCACAACGACGGCCGGTTGGGCGGTCAAAGGGTTGTTCAAGAAAACGCGCCTGCAATACCGCAAGCGCTTGTTGTATGAACATTACCGCAATATTTTGCTCGGTCCCACAGCGACGCTCAACATTGAGGAGCTTGCGACGATCTACCATTTCCCGATTGCCGCGGTTTCAACCGCAGAACTTGAAAAAGTCGAATCCCGCAAGGGCAGTCCTCCGGCGGCATTGCCGATCATCGAAGAAGAATAATTTATGGCAAACAACAACGACATCACCCCCATCGGCTTCCATAACTATCGCGGCAATCGCGAGGAAAAATTCGGCATCAGGCTCGATGACCGCCGTCGCCATATTTACGTCATCGGAAAAACCGGCGTTGGCAAATCGACGCTCCTCGAAAACATGGCGATCCACGACATCCAGTCGGGGAAAGGCATGGCGTTTATTGACCCGCACGGCTCTTCGGCGGAGAAGCTTCTCGATTTTGTTCCGGAAGAGCGCCTCGATGACGTGATTTATTTTGATCCGTCGGATCTTGAACATCCGATCGCATTCAATCCGATGGAGCAGGTGAATACCGAATTCCGACACCTGGTGGCGTCGGGTCTCATGGGCGTATTCAAAAAAATCTGGGTGGACGCCTGGTCGGCTCGCATGGAATATATTTTGAATAACACCTTGCTCGCGCTGCTTGAGTTTCCAGGATCGACGGTTCTCGGCGTCTTGCGCATGTTTGCGGAACCGGAGTACCGGAAAAAAATCGTGAGTACGCTCCAAGATCCCGTCATCAAAGCGTTTTGGCAGAATGAGTTTGCGCGATATTCCCAGCGGCTCGAAACGGAAGCGCTCGCCGCCATTCAAAACAAGGTAGGCCAATTCGTTTCCAATCCCTTGATCCGCAACATCCTCGGGCAGTCGCGCTCCACGATCAACATGCGAGAGATCATGGATTCCGGAAAAATCCTCATCGTGAACCTTTCCAAGGGAAAAATCGGCGAGGATAACTCGGCGCTTCTGGGCGCCATGATGATTGCGCGCATGCAACTCGCGGCGATGTCGCGCGCCGATACGCCGGAGGAGAAGCTCCGCGATTTTTTCCTTTACGTGGACGAGTTCCAAAACTTTGCCACTGATTCGTTTGCAAATATTTTGGCTGAAGCCCGCAAATACCGCTTGAGCCTCGTTTTGGCGCACCAATATATCGGCCAGCTTATTTTATCCGATGGCAACACAAAAGTGCGCGATGCGGTGTTCGGCAACGTGGGCACGCTGGTTTCGTTCCGCGTCGGCGCTCCCGATGCCGAATTCCTCGAGCCGGAATTCACGCCGGAATTTGAGCAGCAGGACCTCGTGAATCTTTCAAAGGCGAATGTCTACCTGAAGCTTATGATCAACGGCGTCTCGTCCCGGCCGTTCTCGGCAACCACGTTGCCGCCGCCCGTTCCGCCGCTTGTTTCGCATCGCGACGTGATCGTTTCAAATTCACAGCAGCACTACAGCACGCCGCGCAGCGTGGTTGAGGCGAAGATCGCGTCAGAATGGGAATCGCAGAGCGAGCAAGTGATTGAGGAGAAGATTGGCCGCCGCAACGAACGCCCGCTTTCGCAAGCGCTCCGCGGCGAGCCGCGCTCTGCCGGACCGCGGGCTCCGCGCCCGCCGCGTCCGTCTCCCGCTTCTTCGGTTCTGCCGCCCCGCGAGGCGCATCCCATCGCGCAACCGGTTGAGGTGAAGCCGATGGAAGCAAATCCAATCGTAGCAAAACCGATCGAAGCAAAACCGATTGAGCCGTCCCGCGCTCGGCCGGTCCCGCCGCCGATCCGGCGCCGTGAACCGTCCGAACCAGCGTCCGAAACCGTGGTGCAAAAATCGCAAACCGATCCTACGGAAACGCCGATGGCGGCGGCGGCAGCGGCAAAACCGGCAACGCCCAAACACTTTCCGCGGGCGAACGTCGATATTGAAGCGCTCCGGCGCGCCATCAGCGAATCGCTTCGCAAGCAAAACGAAGAGACTGAAGCTCAGGAACGCGAAGCGCAGAAAAAGCAAAATCAGCCCGACGACACGAATGGCAATGCGGTTTGATATCATCACCATTTTCCCGCGGATTTTCGATTCGTATGTGACGGAATCGCTTTTTAAGCGCGCCAAAGAGAAAGGAATCCTTGAAATTAAAACGCACAATCTTCGCGATTATACGACCGACCGGCATCACAAGGTTGACGACCGCCCTTTTGGCGGGGGACCGGGCATGGTCATCAAAGTTGAACCAGTGGCAAAAGCCGTCAAGAAGCTCACGGCGAGGGGCAATCAAAAAAAGACACGTGTCATCCTTTTTTCATTGCGCGGAAAGAAGCTCACGGCAGCCGTTGCTAAACGGCTCGCAACCTATGACCGCCTCATCATGATATGCGGCCGTTATGAAGGCGTTGATGAGCGCGTTGCGCAGCATATTGCCGATGAAGAGATCTCTATCGGCGATTATGTTTTGAGCGGCGGCGAACTTCCGGCGCTTGTTCTTGTGGAAGCCGTTGCGCGCTTCATCCCGGGTTTTTTGGGCAAATATGAATCGCTCGAAACCATCAAAGGATCTCATCCGGCCTACACCCGTCCCGAAATCTTCAAATTCGGGAAGGGGAAAGGGTGGCCGGTTCCCAAAGTGCTTCTCTCGGGTAATCACAAAAATATCGAAAACTGGCGGCGCAAATAGCTGCCAGTTTTTTTTAGATTCTTTTAATGAGGCGTTCGGTATTGTTTTTGAATGCCTCCGCGCCACGTGGCCATATCTGATGCGGCGTTCTATCTCATATGCGCATATTGCGCGGGAATTTTTGCTGCGGGCCGCTCATTGAATTTCCTTCTGATCGGAGGAGGCCTCGCGGCGACGCTCTATTTCTGCGGAAACCGCATTGGCGCATGGGGATGGAAGTTTGCGGGTCTCGTTGCCGCCGTCTTTATATTCGGCGGGTTTTATTATCAGTGGTATCTCGCCCGCGACGCGCGCACGCTCACGGTGCCATTCGACCGCAACTGGTCGATGGTGGCTACCGTGACGGAAGATCCGCATGAAACTGATGCTTACGAGGTTTTTACGGCAGAGCCATGGCATTCCCATGCAGCCATGATTCTTGCTCCGCCCGTGAGCGGGTTCCGCTATGGCGATCTCGTTTATCTTTCTGGCGTGATGCACCCGCCCGATAGTCCTGGAGATAATCCGCTCTACGTAGCGACCTACGCCCGGCTTGTTGCGCACGGGCGCGGCTTTTGGCTGCGCCAGTGGCTCGAGACATTAAAAGGAGGGGTTATTTCTTTGTATCAAAGATATTTGTCTCCCGATGAGGCAGCGCTTCTCGGCGGCATCACGATCGGCGCGGCGAACACCATGAGCGCGACGCTCAAAGCGCAAATGGCGGCATCGCAAACATCATACGTCCTCTCGATGTATGGCTATAAGATTGCCGCAACCACATCGCTTGCGGCGGTAATCCTCGCCAATTTCTTTTCGCGGAAAATAATATTTCCCGCAACGCTTGCCGTCGCCGCGCTTTTCGTGGTGATGGCTGGCGCGCCGGCATCTGCCGTGCGAGCGGGGATTATGGTTTCGATGGCGCTCACGGCAAACGAATTCGGAAGAACGCTCGACAAGCGCAATGCCATCGCCGGAACGGCAGGCGTCATGCTTCTCATAAATCCGCTGTTGCTCGCGCATGACGCCGGGTTTGAACTTTCCTGCTTGAGCGTGATTGGAATTGTATATCTCCAAACCCCAATCAAACGATGGTGGGGCTACGCGGATTCCGGGTTTCTCGACTGGAAAGGAGGAATAGTGACGACGCTCGCCGTACTCGCACCCATGATCCCATTTATCACGAACGCCGACGGACAGTTCTCGCTCACCGCCATCATTTCAAACGGATGCATGTTTCTCGCAACGCCGTTCACCGTCGCATTCGGATTCGTCCTCGCGCTCGCAGGATGGCTCGTGCCGCCGTCGGGATACTCCATTGCATTGCTTGGGAAAATAATCCTCCACTATCAGCTCGCGATTGTGCGGATATTTTCAACCGTCGTCATCATGCTTCCCGTTTCATTCCACGCGCCACTCACCCTTATCCTTTATTATCTCGGACTCGGCATCTTTGCTTTCTATGCCAATGAAGACCATTAATGCCGCCGGATTATTCATCATTGCCTCAATGGCGATCGCGTGCGGCGCTTTTTACCAAACCATATTCTTCCCGCCGAACACAAACGAACATGAATATTTCATCGACACCAAAAAAGACGCCGCGCTCATGGCGATCGGGTCGATAACAATTCTCGTAAACGCCGGCCCCGATGCAAAATCGCTCGCATCGGTGCAGGCGGCGATGCCCGGAGGGAATTCCTATATTGATCTCGTCATCATAACCCAGCCAACCGGGGAATATTTCGGCGGCCTCCAGGCCATCGCGGCAAAAATCCATTTCGGCGCCTTCATCTATAATGGCCGGGATGCGTTGAATGGGAGCTCCGATGATGAAGCGTGGCGATCGCTTATGGACGAACTCAGCGCGGCGCGCGTTCCCGTTATCACGGTGGGAGCCCGCGACCGCATCACCTATGGCAATAGGACGATAGCGATAATCGGGCCCACGAGGGATGCCGCGAAGAGCGCCGATATAGGCGAGACAAGGCTTGTGTTGCGGCAGGCGCCGGCGGGGGAATGATATAATGGTTTATATGACGCTCCTCATCAAGAACGTCCGGATTCTTGGCGGCGCACGGGAGTTTCCCGAAGCGTGCGATGTTTTTGTGAACGGCGACCGCATATCGGCGATTGGCAATTTCCCCAAAAAACCGGCTGATGAGGTTCTCGACGGGCAGGGCGCCTATCTCTCTCCCGGTTTTATTGACGTCAACACGAGCTCCGATCACTACCTCACCCTCTTTGAATATCCGAGCCAGGAAGATTTCCTTCGCCAGGGCATCACGACGACCATCGCCGGCATGTGCGGCGCGTCGCTTGCGCCCTTGATGTACGGCCAGCTCGAGTCGCTCCGCAAGTGGGGCGCGATCGATCGGGTCAACGTGAACTGGCACACGATGACGGAATTCCTCCAGGCGCTCGACAAGCGCCCGCTCGGCGTGAACTTCGGCACGCTCGTGGGGCATGCCACGATCCGCCGCGCGATTGTCGGCGACACCATCCGCGATCTCACCAAAAATGAATTGCAGGTTTTCAAACATACCCTCCGCGAAGCGCTCGACCAGGGCGGCCTCGGACTGTCGTCGGGCCTCGGCTACGTCCATGCGCACAAAACGCCGTACGCCGAACTGAAAGCGCTTGTCGATATCGTAAGAGAAAAAGGCGGCGTGTACGCGACGCACCTTCGCGATTCCGAGGCGGGCGTCGTCGATTCCGTTGAGGAAACCATCAAGCTTGCGCGGGAGACGGGAGCAAAGACGCTGATCAGCCATTTTGCGCCGCACATTGGATTCACCGCGCAGTACCAAAAAGCATTCGAGGCCATCGAAAGCCTTCCTCCAGATATCAATCTGCGCTTCGATACGTATCCGTCGGCATTCACGATGATGCCGATTTATACCTTCCTGCCGACGTGGGCCCAAGACGGCGGGTTCGCCGCGATGCGGTCGCACATCCAAGACGAGTGGATGGCGGCAAAGATCACAAAGGACATGCCAAAACTCGATGAGGAAAATATTATCCTGGCCCAAGCCCCGATCGGCAGCGAATTCCTCGTCGGCCGTTCGCTCCGTGCCGTGCGGGAAATCTATAACGTTTCCGATCCGCGCGAAGCGCTGCTCCGGCTCATGATCGTGTGCGATATGAAAGGCGCGGTGCTCTACAAGAATCTCGACGACCAACTCATCAAAAAATTCATGGCTGGCAGCCGATCGTTTATCGCATCCAATGCGCCAAGCTTTGGCTTTGCCAAAGACCGCCGTCTCAAGTCGGAGCGCACCACGCGCACGTTCACCAAGTTCCTGTCGTTCATCGAAAGCGAACAGCCCTATGCGCTCACAGATGCAATCCGCAAGATCACGCTTGAACCGGCGCAATTTTTCGGCTTGCAGGATCGAGGCGAAATCAAGGAGGGGAACATCGCCGATCTCACGTGCTTCCGCGGCGAAGATGTTAAATTCACCGTCGTAAACGGCGCCGTCGCCATGCAGGACCGCGAATATAAAGGGACGCTTTCAGGGAAGGCGTTGCGCCGTTCCGCCAAGAAATAATGGCCACCCGCGCACCGCGTCGAGTCGCCCGCACGCCGGATTATTTCCTGCTCGCCATCATTTTTCTGCTGGTTGTTTTTGGCATTGCGATGCTTGCGTCGGCCTCGTCCGATCTCGGCAAGACGCACTTCAACGACACGTATTATTATCTCAAACACCAATTGCTCTACGGCCTGACGCTCGGCGCAATCGGGTTTATCGTTGCATATTTCGTCCCGTTTTATACCTGGAAAAAATTTGCATTCTGGTTTTTGCTTTTGGGCGTGGCGCTGCTCGTCGCCGTTTTCACGCCGCTTGGTACGACGGCGCTCGGCGCGAGCCGCTGGCTCAGGCTCGGATCGCTCAGTTTCCAGCCGTCGGAACTCATGAAGGTGCTTTTCATCATATATCTTGCGGCATGGCTTTCGAACACCAAGTTCAAACGCTCAGACGATTTCCAATCCGGGTTCGTTCCGTTCCTCATCGTGACCGGCCTCGTCGGCGGCCTGCTCTTTCTCCAGCCGGCAACGAGTACCGTTCTTATTTTGCTCGGTTCCGGCCTCGTTGTTTATTTTGTGAGCGGCGCTCCCTACAAATATATTGTTGGCGTTTTCTTTCTGGGACTCGTCGTCGTCGGCTTGCTCATTTATATCACGCCGTACCGCCGCGCGCGCGTCCTCGGCTATCTTGATACAGAATCAAACACGCAAGGACAGAATTACCAAGTAAACCAGGCGCTCATCGCCATCGGGTCCGGCGGCCTCACCGGCGTGGGCTACGGGCAATCGGCCACCAAAGCAAACTACCTGCCGACGCCGCTCGACGACTCAATCTTTGCCGTGACGGCGGAGGAGCTCGGCTTCATCGGCGCATCGATCTTACTCGCGCTCTTTGCGCTGCTCTCGGTGCGCATGCTGTGGCTTGCCAAACGCATGGGCGACCAGTTCGGCCGATTGCTTCTGGTTGGGTTCGGCATGGTGGTCGCTTTGCAGGCATTTGTGAACATGGCCGCGATTTCCGGACTCATCCCGCTCACGGGCGTGCCGCTGCCATTCGTGAGTTACGGCGGTACGGCACTCGCCATTTTCGTCACGATGATGGGGATTGCCGTGAACGTCACCAAATATCGCTAAGGTACAATAAAGCTATGGCGGACCTGCAAAAATTCGGCGTGGTGCTCACCGGCGGCGGGAGCGGGGGACACATCTATCCCTTGTTCGGCGTCATGGAGGCGCTTGATAAAAAAGTGAAGGCGCTCGGCGGCCAGTGCGAATTCATCTACATCGGCCCAAAAGACGGCTACGCGCCGCTCTTCAAAATTCGCGATGTTGAAATCCGACAAATTGCGGCGGGAAAAGTCCGCCGATATTTCTCCGTCGAAAATATTTTAGACATCCCAAAATTTTTCATCGGCCTTGTTCAGGCGTTTTGGCAGATGTACCTCGTGATGCCCGATGTTGTTTTTTCGAAAGGCGGCACCGGAGCGTTGCCCGTCGTGCTCGCGGCGTGGTTCTATCGCATCCCAGTTGCAATCCACGAATCCGACGCCCAGCCCGGCATCACAAACCTCGCATCGGCCCGTTTTGCAAAAAAGATTTTCGTGAGTTTTGCCCGCGCAACGCAGTTTTTCAATTCTTCCCGAACGACCGTCACCGGCGCTCCGATCCGCCAGGAAATCCTTCTTCTGAAGCCCAGCAAAGAAGAAGCAAAGGAGATTCTTGGGTTTAAGCGCGAAGAGCCGCTCACGCTCATCCTCGGAGGGTCGCAAGGGTCGGTGCGCATCAATGAATTTATCGTTGCAAACCTCGCCGAGATCGTCGCCGTGACGCAGGTACTTCACCAAACCGGCGTCACTAATTTCGACAACGTCCGATCGCTTGCAAATGCGGCGCTTGCCGGACAGTCGCCAACATTCCTCGCTCGATACAAGCCAGTCAACTATTTTGCCGGCATGGGTCCGCGCGAAGCCGACAACATCCAAACCGCTTTTGCCGCTGCAGACATCGTCGTGATGCGTCCGGGCGGCACGATCTTCGAGATCGCCGCATTCGGCATTCCGGCGATCCTTATCCCGATTACGGAATCAGCCAACGATCACCAGCGCAAGAACGCCTATGAGTTTTCGGCTGCCGGCGGCGGAGCGGTGATCGAGGAAAATAATTTATTGCCGGGCATTTTCCTTTCTCAGCTTAAAACCATGCTCACGAACAGCGATTTACGCGCCAAAATGAGCGCGGCATCCGCAAAATTCTTTATCCCGGGCGCAGCAGAAGCCATCGCCGACGGCATCCTTGCCATGGCGGCGGGAAAGTAGCCGACTACTGTTTATTTGTATACGCACAAGCCGAACACGATAGGCATCACCACGAGATACAGTTGCCACAGGAAGAGCGCTACGAAAACAATATATGCCGCCGTAGTGATTGCTCGTTCATAGCGGAATCCTTCGCCATGTACGCGCGTGTAGTGCGTTTTTAAAATATCCCAGAGTGACTGCAAAAAGATAAATGCAATGTAGACAAGGCCGACCGTGAAAAGACTCCTCAGGGCCTCATCGCTTTCCGGCAAACGATTGGTGACGCCGCAGTATGCCTGCGCAAGAAAAATAAGCAAAGAAAGTTCCGCCGCCACAACAAAGAGTGCTTTGATGACTGCCATGCCGGCGATCACGGCGATGATGGCCATGAGTCCGGCGAGCAACAGCCCGAGCACGATCCAAAGACTGCCAATGAGCGTGGCATTCGTCGCCCAAAGCACGAGGACATAGAGCAGGGAAGTGCCGATTGCGATGAAGGGGAGCGACTTCTTGAGGCGAGATGAAGAATCGGATGCCATCTTTTCATTATACGGAAGTCTTAAAAAATGGGCCAAATCGTGCTAAACTGGGGTTATTATGGCCACTTCCTCCGACCAGCCGGTTCGCGTCCGCATAGCTCCAAGCCCCACGGGACCGCTCCATTTTGGTACGGCCAGGACGGCGCTTTTCAATTGGCTTTTTGCCCGGAAAAACAACGGTGTGTTTATCGTGCGCATTGACGATACCGACAAGGAGCGTTCGGAAAAAAAATACGAAGGCGAGATCCTCAGTGGTTTTGCTTGGCTCGGTCTTGATTGGGATGAAGGTCCGGCAACAACCGCAGGCGAAAAAACATTGCTCGCAGGCAGCAGTCGAGGCACGTTCGGCCCGTACCGGCAAAGCGAGCGGATGGATATCTATAAAAAATATTTAAAAAAATTACTCGAGGACGGCCACGCGTATTATTGTTATTGCACCAAAGAAGATTTGGAGGCCCAGCGCCAGGCGATGCTTGCCGCGGGACTTCCGCCAAAATACAGCGGCCATTGCCGGAACCTCAAGGAGCCGCCCGCAGGAAAGAAACCGGAGGTGATACGTTTTAAGGTTCCCGACGTGAAAATTGAATTTAAAGACTTGATCCGCGGCAAAGTTTCTTTCGATGCGGCGCTTCTTGGCGATCAAGTGATCGCAAAAGATCTTAATACGCCGCTTTATAATTTTGCCACCGTCGTCGACGACGAACTCATGGAAATCAGCCACGTGATCCGCGGCGAAGACCATATTTCAAACACGCCAAAACAAATTCTCATCCAAAAGGCGCTCGGCTTTACGGAGCCGGTCTACGGGCATCTTCCGCTTGTGTTAAGTCCGGATCGCAGCAAAATGTCAAAGCGGTACGGCGATACGGATTTGTCCGATTTCAGAAAGAAGGGCTATTTGCCGAACGGCATGATGAATTTCATGGCGCTCCTTGGCTGGCATTCAAAAGAAGATAAGGAAGTGATGATGCCCGATGAACTCATCAAAGAATTCGACATTGCCCGCGTGCAGTCATCCGGCGCCATCTTCAACGAAGAGAAGCTAAATTACATCAATCGCGAACATCTCAAAAAACTGAGCGACGCGGAGATTGTAACACTTCTCGAGCCTTTTATTCAGGAAGAATTTGGGAGCAAAAAGCCGAACAAAACTACGATCGAAAAAATTGTCATGGTGGAGCGCATGCGCGCAAACACGCTGAGCGATATTATTGACGGCGGAAAATTCTTTTTCCATTTGCCCGATTACGAAGCGAAACTCCTTGTCTGGAAAGACGTTCCCTATAAGGAGGTCGCGATCGTACTCGCGGATGTCATACGGGCGCTGGAATCCGTTTCGGAAGAAAATTTCCATAAGGAGCTGTTGACGGAGGTGATCGCCGGCGTGATTGCAACGGCAGGGAACAGGGGAACCGTCCTCTGGCCGCTTCGCGTGGCGCTCTCGGGCCAAAAAGCGTCGCCGGATCCGCTCGACATCATGGACGTGCTCGGCAAAAAAGAATCTTTGCGGCGCATCGATCTCGCGATTCAAAAATTGAAGTCGTCATCCAATTCATAATGGTTCGGAAATTTGTCATTGGTACGCTTATCGTATCTGCTTGTGCGGTAGGAGCGGCTGGCTTTACGGCGCAAACGCTTAGGGTCTTGGCTCAAACTGCCGCGACAAACGGCTCATCGACCGATATTTCAGCGCAAATTGCCGCGAAGCAGCAGCAGTTGAACGCGATCAATCAGCAGATCCAAGACACGCAGACAAGCCTCAAAATGACGCAATCCCAAAAACAGACGCTCCAGAGCCAAGTCAATGCATTGAACGCCAACATCAAAACGCTCAACTTGAATATCCAGGCCGATACGATCACGAGCCAGCAGCTCACGCTTGAAATCCAGCAGCTCGGCGACAATCTCGACGCGATCCAAGCGTCAATCAACGACAAGCAGGTATCGATCGGCGGCGTGCTGAAGGAGCTCCAGCGCCGCGACACCACGAACGGCAACCTGCTTCTCGTGTTTCTCAAACAGAAAAGTTTGGCCGATGGATTTTTTGAAGCGCAAAATCTTGTGGACCTCCAGGGCCAGCTTTCCGTGGACGTTGCAACGCTCGGGACGTTGCACGGCCAATACGCCGATCAGCTGGACCAAAGCACGGCGAAGCACAATCAGGTTCTGAGCGAGCAGGCGGACCTCATGAACCAGCAATCAATCCTGCAGGATCAGCAAAGCCAAAAACAGCAGTTGCTCACGACGACGAAAGGCCAGGAGTCGCTTTATCAGCAGCAAATTGCCGATCTTCAAAAGCAACAGCAGCAGATCGCGGCCGACATCGAAGCGCTCGACGCTATCCAGCGCACAAAGATTAATAATGGCAGCATCCCCGCGCCGCAAGCCGGAATTCTTCTCATTCCCATCAAGGGCGACACGAGCGCCTCGCTTACGCAGGGATACGGATCGACGTCGTTTGCCAAAAACGGATACAAGGGCCATTGGCACAACGGCCTCGATTTCGCGGCATCGATCGGAACGCCCGTCCTTGCCGCAGATGACGGCGTGGTGTCCGGAGTAGGGAACGAAGATTTATATTGCCCTCGCGGCGCATACGGAAAATTCGTCACGATAAATCATTTTGACGGACTCACGACGCTCTACGGGCACCTTTCACGGTATCTCGTAAGCATGGGGGATACCGTGAAGCGGGGACAGATCATTGGCTACTCGGGGCAGACTGGCTATGCGACCGGACCACACCTACACTTCACCGTTTTCGCGCAGTCAACATTCTCGTTGCATCAAAGCCCATTGTGCGGACCATTGCCGGTTGGCGGCGACATCAACCCGTACGGATATTTATTCTGAAACAGCGTAAAATATTGTGCGACACGAGATGATCCGCGGGTGTATAATGGGATAGTGAACCACTCGCGCATCCGATTCATTGCGTTTGCACTCGTCGCGTTCATAGCGATGCCAATTGCCGCGGCACATGCGTATGCAACTGCGACCACGAGCATGCCGCTCGCGGCGCCAACAACTGGAACATCATCGTTCGACATTGGCAGCTCCTTCGGAAACTTATTTGCGCCCTTCGAGGCGTTTTTCAATAACCTTATGAGGTCGATGGGCGGCAGCCAGCCGATCCTGGGTCCCGGGAGTACCGGCGGGACGCCTTCGACGCCTGTCATAACCTTGAGTAATGGCACCTCGGGAACCGCGCCTCAAATTGTGAATCAATGGTTTACCAATCTTGGCAATATGAGCCTGGTGGATTTCTTTAAATTAATATTAAACGGAGTGATGTGGGTGCTTGGACTCGCGATCGCATTTGTTCAGTGGATTGCTAATATGATCCGTTAGGGTATAACGGGTTCCTATGGGAAGTACGTATTAATAAAAGGCTCTCAGCCGTATTATATGTCACAAAATGTGCGTTGTGCGACAGATAGGGTTTTCCAGCTAGCCCTATTCCCTTTAGGTTTGCTTCCGGTACAATATGCTGGTTCTCTATGGCTAAACTGCTCACGTATATCCTTTTCTTTTTTCTTGGCATCGTATTCATAAACTATGCCTGGACTCAAATAGTATCCGGCGCGGCCGGATCCGCCATAAGTCCAATTCCGTTGCGAACGGCTGCGTCCGTCGCGCCCGCACCGGCTGTTTTTGCCGCCGCGCATGCCGGCGGCGCATCCGTAAAAGGCCTTCCGGCACTCGACTTTGATTTGTTTGGCAAGGGTGGCTCCGGGTGGAGTTATGTAACACAAGGATATGGCCGCACCCCCTACTCCGGATGGTATATCGGCGGTTGGCATAATGGCATCGACATCGCGGCCCTATACGGAACGCCCATTGATTCGGCAAGCAACGGCACCGTGATCGCCGTCGGCAATCAAGATAACTATTGTCCCAAGCGCGGCTTTGGAAAATTCATCGCGATTCGCGATGACGCGAACAACATGGTTGATTGGTATGCGCACCTCGGCGCAATCACCGTGTCAGCCGGACAGCACGTTTCCCGCGGCGACCGGATTGCGTCCGTTGGCGACACTGGCCTTGAGACCGGAACGCACCTCCATTTTTCCGTGTTCATTGGAAGCAGTTTTTTGATTGCCGACAAAAACGGCTGCGGGCCCGACGCGATCGGCCACGACGTGGATCCCGTACCCTACCTCGAACGGCTTGCCGAATAGCGGCACGGTATAATGACAGTATGAAGAAAATTTTCCGCCGCACCGCACATTCGGTTTATTTTGTCGGCATCGGCGGCATTGGCATGAGTGCTCTTGCTCGATATTTTTTGCGCCTTGGATCGAACCGCAGAACCAATCCAAAATGGTCCATTGCTGGCATGGATGCCGTGGAGAGCGACATTACGCGTGAATTGCGCAAGGAGGGCGCCCATATCGATATTGGACATAAAGCCTCAAATATAGGCCGGGACGTAGGCCTCGTGGTCTATAATCGGGCCATAACAAAGGATAAGCCGGAGCTTGCGGCCGCTCGCAAGGCAAAGATTCCCATT
>Ga0335069_10006761_pt1 | contig 16630 bp, 6 predicted proteins | sample Lox_Sample_11_FD_206714 | JGI IMG/M metagenome (GOLD analysis project Ga0335069, IMG submission 206714) | Soil microbial communities from Loxahatchee National Wildlife Refuge, Florida, United States - Lox_Sample_1.1 | ecosystem: Environmental > Terrestrial > Soil > Wetlands | place: USA: Florida...
GCTCGTGCTCGTGGATGCGTACCATCCGGAGTTCGATTCCATCAGCGTCAGGAACCTGGAGGGCGCGCAGGTGGCGACCAGGCACCTTATCCGGCTCGGGCACACGAGCATCGCGATGATCAACGCGAGCCTCTCGACGCAGCCGGCGCGGGACCGGATGGAAGGCTACCGTATCGCGCTCGAGGAGGCGGGCATCCCCTTCCGCCCGGACCGAGTGTTCATCAGCGCGATCGGGAAGCAGGACGGGTTCAACCGCGAGGCCGGCCGCGCATCGATGGAGGAATTGATCGGCAGGAACGCGGGGCCCGACCGTGTGACCGCCGCCTTCATTTCCAGCGACGTCCAGGCGATGGGTGCGCTGGAAGGGGCGGCCGAGCTCGGCGTGCGCGTCCCGGAGGACCTGGCCATCGTCAGCTTCGACGACATCGAGCTCGCCCAGCACGCGCAGCTCACGACGATGCGTCAGCCGATGTACGAGATGGGCGTCCTGGCGCTGGAGAAGCTCCACGCCCGGCTGAGGAACCCGGACGCGCCCCCTTCGCTTACCACGTTTCTTCCCTCGCTGATCGTCCGCCGCTCCTGCGGTGCGCGCGTCGGCAGCGAGGAGCTTGTATGAACGGCGCCTGTCAGCGCACACTCGATACCGAAGGAGCGAGCACCACATGAAATCACGTCTACTGCTGCTGTCCCTCCTCCTGGCGCTCGCCCCCGCCTGGGTGCGCGCCGGCAACTCAGGGAAAATTGCGGGTGAGGTGAAAGACGCCCAGTCGGGCGAGGCCATCGTCGGCGCGAGCGTCCAGCTCCAGGGGACCTCCATGGGTGCCGCGACAAACATCGACGGGTACTACGTCATCCTGAACGTCCCCCCGGGGACGTACACGCTGACGGTCTCCGGCGTCGGGTACAACAAGAGGGCGGTCTCGAACGTCCAGGTCTCGATCGATCAGACCACGACGATGGATTTCAAGCTGACGTCGACGGTCGTCGAGGTGGGCGAGGAGGTGGTCACGGTTGCGGAGCGGCCGCTCGTGCAGAAAGATCTCACGGCCTCCACCGCCACAGTGAACGGCGACCAGATCGCCGCGCTTCCCGTGACTGAGGTAGGACAGGTCCTGAATCTTCAGGCCGGTGTGACCGTGGATCAGAACGGGGGGCTCCACCTCCGCGGCGGGCGCACGGGAGGGGTTGTCTACTGGATCGACGGCGTTCCGGTCACCGACGCGTTTAATTCCACGCAGGTTGTCGAGGTGAACAAGAGTCTCGTGGAGCAGGTCCAGCTCGTCTCCGGCGCGTACAATGCCGAGTACGGCCAGGCGATGGACGGGATCGTCAATATTGCGACGCGTGAAGGAACGAGCAAGTTCACCGGATCGATCGGCACGTACGTCGGCAACTACATGCCGAACAACGACGGCGCGAGCAAGGCGCTCTACACCGGTCTCGACAGGTTCAGGCCGTTCGACATCCGGAACTTCGAGGGGGCCCTGAGCGGCCCGGTGGCGGGAGACGCCCTCACGTTCTTCGTCAACGGCCGGTATATCTACTTCGGCGGCGACGAATACGGCATTCGCCGTTTCAATCCGCAGAACATCGCGTACGTCGACAGCATGGGGCGGTTCCAGCTCTATCGCGACGCGCAGGGGAAGGGGGACAGCGCGATCGTGCCGATGAATTCCAGCGAGCGCGCGTACGCGCAGGGGAAACTCACCTGGCACATCTCCCCGGTCATGAAACTGACGGCCAACTACATCTTCGACCACACGAAATCTCAGCCCTACAACCGGCAGTATTTCTACGACCCGGACGGAAACGGGGACGATTACAACTTCAGCCACACGGTGATCGCGCAGTTCTCCCATTCGATCGGGGCGAACACGTTCTACACCGTGGGCGGGTCGTACTTCCGCAAGACGTTCCAGCACTACCTCTACAAGGACCCGTTCGATCCCCGGTACGTCCACCCGAATCTCCTGATCACGCAGGACGCGTGGAGCTTCTATACCGGGGGGACGGACATGAACCAGACGGACCGGTGGGACGAAACCGTCCTCGGGAAGCTGGACGTCTCGAGCCAGGTCGACGAGCATAACCTGGTGAAGGTGGGTGTGCAATTCACGCACCACAAGTTCTACTACGACAGCTACACGCTCCAGCCGATCCCCGCGCAGACCGCGATCAACCTGGCGACCTCCAGCCCCTTCATCACCACGTACATCCCGGACGCCTCCTCTCCCTACCACGACAACTACTATCACCGCCCGGTGGAGCTCTCGGCGTACGTCCAGGACAAGCTGGAATTCAAGGACCTGATCGTCAACGTCGGCCTCCGGTACGACTATTTCAATCCCGACGGGTACACGCTGGCCGACCCGAGCGATCCGAACATCTACAACCCGATCAAGCCGGGGAACATCTTCTTCGACTACAACGGGAACGGCATTCAGGATCCGGGGGAGCCGCTCAAGACGGTGGCAGACCGCCGGGCGTACTGGTACGTGAAGTCCCCGGCCAAATCCGCGCTCAGCCCCCGGCTCGGGTTCTCGTTCCCGATCACGGCGCGCGGGATTGTCCATTTCTCGTACGGGCACTTCTTCCAGATCCCGACGTACGAGCAGATGTACCAGAACCCGGATTTCAAGATCGGGCAGGGGACGGGCAACCAGGGGCTCGTGGGGAACACCGACCTCCAGCCGCAGCAGACGGTGAAAGGGGAGTTGGGGGTCCAGCAGCAGCTCACCGACGACATCTCCGTCGACGTCACGGCCTTTCTCCAGGACATCCGTAATCTGATCGGGACGCGGTCCAACGACATCGTCGTGTTCGGCGGATCGGCAAGCTACACGCAGTACCAGAACACCGATTTCGGTTTCATCAAGGGAATCACGCTGAACCTGGACAAGCGCTTCTCCGGCGGCCTCACGGCCAGCCTCCACTACACGTTCATGGTGGCGCGCGGCAGCGCATCCAACCCGGACGACGCCCGGAACGCGGTCCTCGGGGGTGCGCTCCCTGAGGTGCAGCTCAACCCGCTCGACTGGGACCAGCGGCACAACGTAAACGCGCAGGTGATCTACACGAGCTCCCACTGGGGCGCGAGCGCCAACATGACGTATCAGACGGGCCTCCCGTATTCGCCGCGCCGCGTCACCGATATCACCGCACTCCTGACAAACAGCCAGACGAAGCCCGACTATGTGAACGTGGACCTCCAGGCGCACTACGACATCCACTTCACGCCCCTCACGCTCGTCATCCAGCTCCGCGTGTACAATGTGTTCGACATCAGGAACCAGATTAACGTGTACAGCGACACCGGGCTGGCCGGCGTCACGATCGACGAGACGAATGCCGCCCGCACGAACCCGGCGCAGCACGTCAATACGCTCGACCAGTTCTATCACACGCCGACGCAGTATTCGGAGCCGCGGCGCATCGAATTCGGCATGAACCTGGAGTTTTGAAATGATCACCATGAAACGATCGGTTGCACTCCTCGCGCTCGCCGTCCTGGCCGCGTACGCTCTCGTCTTCGCTGACAGCGGCGCGCAGTACCGGCGGTACGCCATCATGAACGCAAACCAGGTGCGCACGGTCTTCGGGAACTGGGGCGTGATCGCCCAGCCCGCGACCGCCGGGCACCGCGGCGCCTGGCGAAACGACAACGACGGCTATATCGGCGACGTCAGCATATTCGTCGGGGCCGAAATCACCGCGAAGAGCGTGGTCACGGGGCAGAATGTCACGTTCCATTCCGTGGCGACGTGTCCCGTTGACCGCCCGACGCAGAAGCAGGATATCGACCCCAACGGGAAGTATACGACGTTCGAGCCGGTCGGGGGATACTTCGCCGGCCCGCCGAACGAGCGTGTCGCGGTCAGCACTGACAGGACGACCTGGCCCCTCTCCTGGCCCGACAAGCTCGGCGACGCGCATGACCCGGGGTGGCCGGGGAGCTGGAACGGCTACTTCGGGAAGAGCAAGTTCAGCGCCGACGAAGAGACGTATTTCGTCATGGACGACAACAACGACACACGCTTCAACGACCCGAACCAGAATATCTGGCACGTCGCGTTCCGTTCGGATTCGACGAACCCGCAGCGCAACGGGATGGGGCTTGTCGTCACGGTGCGGGCGCTCCAGTGGGCGCAGTTCCTGGCCAAGGACAACATCTTCTGGCTCTACGAGATCCAGAATACCGGCACGACGACGTACAACAAGATGGTTTTTGGCATGCTCGTGGGGACGTACGTCGGCGTGACATCCACGGAAGATTACCAGGAGTATAATGACGACTGGTCATTCTACGAGCCGACTCAAAACATCACGTACACCGGGGACTTCAAGGCGATCTTCGGCCAGCCGATGCGAAACCCCCTCTGGGTGGGAGGGACGGGCCTCGTGGGATACGCGTTCCTGGAGAGCCCGGGCAACCCGTTCGACGGGATCGACAACGACGGTGATTCCGATTCCTCATCTGTCGGCATCGCGGCACCGAAATTCACCGCGGCGGATTTCGATACGACGGTCCTGACCGTCGGGAAAAAGGTCGTCCTGATTAACGATGATTTTTCGCGGACGGTCTACACAATACAGGCGACCGATTCGGTCCTCCACACGCGCGGGTACACGCTCCATTTCACGCCGAACGTCACGAAGGTGGTGGAGGGGAACGTCCTCTACGACGCCAACCAGAATCCGTATGTCAACCCGAATGCGTACGACGGCGTCGACAACAACTTCAACGGCCTGATCGACGAGAACTACCGGATCCACTACCGCCAGGTGAAGGCGAACCCGAGAGACCCGCTCCACCCGCTCTTTGATATCCTGCGCCCGCTCCGCCACGTGGATTATACCACGGGTGCCGGCACGAGCCCCTACAGCATGATCGACGAGAAGCGGGACGACCGGATCGACAACAACCTGAACTGGCAGATCAAGTACGACGACGTCGGGATCGACGGGCTCGACGACGGCGCGTACGGCGCGCACGACGGTTTGCCGACATCCGGCTACGACGTCAATTTCCATGATACCGGATTGCCGGGCGAGCCGCACATCGACAAGACGGACGTCAAGGAGTCCGATCAGATCGGTCTGACCAACTTCAGCTACTTCGTCGGGGCGAACACGATCATCCTGGGAGACAAGGAATCCCTCTGGCAGCGGCTCATCCCCGGTTATTTCGACGTTCCGCTCTCGATCGTCGGCGGGCGCCCGCAGAACGGGGAGGACGGCGATTTCGTCTACGGCACAGGATATTTCCCGCTTCTGGCAAAATCCACGGAACGATTTTCGCTGGCGCTCGTCTACGGCGGCGGCATCCTCGGGAACGAGGGCCTGGACGCCGACCTGGCCGATCTCCTGAAACACAAGCAGACGGTCCAGAAGATCTACGATGCCAACTACCAGTTCCCCCAGCCGCCGGACAAGCCGACGCTCACCGCCGTCCCGGGCGACCACAAGGTCACGCTCTACTGGGACAGGAAAGCCGAGGCGACGGTCGATCCGGTCCTCCTCACGAAGACGTTTGAAGGGTACAGGATCTATAAGTCGACCGACCCGAATTTCAGCGACATATTCACAATCACCGACGGCTCAGGCGCGCCGCAGGGGTACAAGTGGGAGCAGGAGTGGGACCTGAAGGACGGCATCTCCGGATATTATCAGGCACAGGGCGAGGCCTACCAGGACGCGTCCGGCTTCACCTATTACCTCGGGAGCGATAACGGGCTCATCCACACCTATGTGGATTCCACCGTGGACAACGGCCGGCGGTATTTCTACGCGCTCGTCGCGTACAGCAAGGGCGACCCCGTGACCGGGATATTCCCTGCGGAGAACACACATTTCGTGACGATCACGCCGAGCGGGCAGATTATCCACGACCAGAACGTCGCCGTCGTGGTTCCCAACGCCCCCGCCGCAGGCTACAACTCGGCCCGGACGGGTGTGCCCCTGACGCACACGGTCCAGAAGGGGAACGGGACCGTGTCGTACGTTCTTGCCGATCAGACGAAGATCACCGGCCACAAATACCAGGTCCAGTTCTTCGACACGATGATCGACAGCGTGACCCCTGCAGGGGCCCCCGTCGCGTCGCTGGATTCGACAACATGGACCAGGATCACGCGCTCGTATTCGGTGCTGGATGAGCACGTGTTTACGGACCAGTTCGTGAGCCACGATACGGGATTTACGCCGCTATCGCGGAAGAACTTCCTCATGACATCGATCGTGGTGAAGAACCAGGGAGGCTCGGTCATCCCACCGTCCGCCTATGTGGTCAATTCCGCAGTGGGGGGAATCAGGGGGACGTCGAACAATTCGCTTCCGGCAGGGAACTACACCATCACATATCAGTACTACCCCGTTTACAACAGCCCCAATATTCTCGGGTCGCCGTTTGCGAGCGAGACGCAGGACGCCGACATCTTTGACGGTGTGCAGCTTGCGTTTCGGAACACCTGGCGGACGCAGGTGATCGACAGCGCATCGGGATGGAGGGGGACGGCCGCATACGTCTGGAATTTCTCGCCCGTCGACAATCGGTTCCTGAACGGCGGGGCGGGATTCTTCGGCTACGCAAAGCCGGCGAGCTATGAATTCCAGTTTTCTTCGTCCATCGTCGATACATCGCTGGACGATCCCGCCGACGGATACTCCGCGACGCCGTTGTATTTCCGCGTATACGACAAGACAGACAGCTCGTACGCGAAAGTCATGTATTTTGACCCTATCCCCGGGACTGGGGGCGGCAAGCTGGTATGGGGGCTGCAGGTCCTCCTGTTCGAGAAGACTCCGCGGGGCACACTCTCGCCGACCTGGTCCGCGACGTTCGCGGGAAATGATACCACGTTTGCGCTGGGGACGAACGACAGGCTTGTGATCACGACAGCGCAGCCCTTCCGGTACGGCGACATGTTCGAATTCACGCCGACCGGGGCGAGCACGAGCGTACCGGATCTGGCGAGCGCCCGGACCGCGCTCAGCCGCGTCAAGGTCGTGCCGAACCCCTACGTGACGCAGTCGCAGTTCGAGCTTCCCCTGAACCCGGGGATCACGAGCGGCCGCGGGACGCGGAAGATCGACTTCATCCATCTTCCCGCCGGGGCGACGATACGGATATTCACCGCCCGGGGCGACTACGTGCAGACGCTCCACCAGGACGGCAACATCGAGGACGGGGCGGTCTCGTGGGACCTGAAGACGTACGAAAACCTCGACGTGGCGTTCGGGGTCTACTTCTACGTCGTGGAATCTCCCGTCGGCAATACGACGGGCAAGATCGCAATTATCAAGTGAGACGGCCATGACATCAACACGCGTGCGGCGACTTCTTCCGCTCCTGCTTATTCCCGCCCTTGCGGCGGTCCTCCCCCGGGCGGCGATGGGCCAGGCCAAGGTGGGGACCACGGCGGCGCAGTTCCTCGGGATTCCCGTGGGGCCCCGCGCAATCGCCATGGGAGGTGCCTACGTCGCGGCGAGGCAGGACGTGAGTCTCCTTTACTGGAACCCCGGGGCGGTGGTGCAATCGGACGCCAGCGAATTCCAGTTCGTCAACACCGACTGGCTGGTCGGAACGAAGTTCCGGTGGTTCGGCCTCGTGTTGAACCTCGACGGGGAGAACGCCATCGGGGCGAGCGTCACGGACATGGACTACGGGAGCGGCGACGTGACCACGGTGGCCAGCCCTGAAGGAACCGGGGAGACCTGGTCCGCGGCGGACCTGGCAGTCGCGCTCTCCTACAGCCGCCGGCTGACGGACAAGTTCTCCATCGGCGGAAGCGTCAAGTACATCAACCTGCGCGTCTACAATGAGACCGCGAGCACGGTGGCGTTTGACGCAGGGCTTCTGTATGACACCGATATCAGCGGGCTCCGGATCGGGATGTCGATGTCCAATTTCGGGGGCGACGTGACGCTTGCCGGGCGCGACCTGCTGCAGAAGGTCGACACCGATCCCAACAACGCGGGATCGAACAAGACGCTCGTCGCCAGCCTCAAGACCGACCCGTGGCCGCTCCCTCTCCTCTTCCGCGTGGGTATTGCCATGGACGTGGTGAAGAACGACGACATCGTCGCGACCGTGGCGCTGGATGCGCTCCGCCCCAACGACGATTTCGAGTCGATCAACGTCGGCGGCGAGGTCGGCTGGCACAACATGCTCTTCGTGCGCGGCGGGTACGAGTCCCTCTTCAAGGGGGGACAGGCGCCGCTTTCCAGCGACAAGGGGCAGGAGGGACTCACACTGGGCGCAGGCCTGCAGTACCACGTGGACGGGTTCGCGTCGCTCGCATTCAACTACGCGTTCCAGAAGTTCGGTCTGTTCGGCAATCTGAACACCATCGCCCTCTCCATCGGGTTCTGAGATGTTCGTTCACTGAAACAATCACAATCTCCCTCAACGGAAAGGAGGAGTCCCGGGGGCACGGAGAAGCGAAACGATGCCATTGCTGTACGCAGTCAACAAAGGTTCACTCACAGGAGGTTCACATGAAGAAGACAGTACTCTTTTTGCTGGTCGCCCTGGTGGTCGTCGGGCTGATGGCGCCCGGGACCGCCCAGGCACAGCAGAAAAGGAACGTCACGTTCATCATCAACACCGCGACGGTCCCGGATACCATCAAGGCCGGGGCGTCGATCTCCATCACCGGTGCCGCAACGCACGATACGAATGATACCAAGGCCCTCGGCAACTGGGGGACCGGCGCGCTGTTGACGAACATCGGCGGCGACTACTGGTCCACCACACTGCAGCTCAGCCAGGGTGACACGATCAACTACAAGATCCGTGTCTATCCCACCGCGCAGAACAGCGGCTGGGAGGAAAATGTCGTCGGCCCCGATACCAATACCAATCGCAACTTCTTCATCCCCGGCAACGACACCACGCTCCTTCCGCAGTTCTGGAACAGCGGGAACCTGCCTTCGGGCAAGAACCCGTGGATGTTCGCCAAGCCTTATACGGCGATCGCGGACTCGTTCATCAGCGTCTGGGTGCGCGTCAACATCAAGGGGGTGCAGGACGGCGGAACGTACGGCTACACGACGGCTGACAACGATTCGGTGTGTGTCATGGGAGGCGGCGACGCCAGCAAGGGCGACAATCTCGACTGGGGGACGCCGTTCTACCTGACGCAGGAAAAGTCGCCGACGAACAGCCCGAACGCATTCGGGATGCCGGCGAATACGTTCTTCTCGGGCCGCATCAAGCTGAGAAAATCAGCCTATGCCGCCGGTGCTGACGTGCCGTACAAATTCCGGTTCGGCTCGAACTGGAGCTACGGATCGCTCCAGCGCTCCGAGCAGAATCTCCCGGGCGACGGGAACCGTCATTTCAATATCCCCGTCGGCCAGAAGGACACCACGCTCCAGTGGGTCTATTTCGCCAATGCGCAGCCGATTCCCCGCTCGAACCCCGACACGTGCATTATCACATGGAACGTGAACCTCGGGAACGCCATCTCCAAGGGGGGCTATACGCAGGGTGACACGGTCGACGTGCAGTCGGGCTTCTTCAACACGGCGGTCGTGAACCCGCGTACCACGTACCTCCACCAGGTGGTCGGTTTCCTGTACAGGGGTGTCGACACCGTCGTGACGAAGGTGGGCGCGCTCCTGGATTATCAGTACTACACGCACAAGTACGGCCAGGACAACCGTGAGAACTACTACAACTTCGCGTACAACGGTCCCCAGGCCAGCGAGGCGGAGCGCCGCCAGTTCAGCGTCCCCTCGAAAACCTTCACGATCTGGGACACGAGCAACAGTGTCGTGTCTCCCCGCAGGCAGCCGGTGTTCCCGAACACGCGCGTGCTCGCCCGCAAGGTCCACGTGACCTACACGGTTGACATGCGCGCTGCGTACTACAACCTGAAGGGCGGCGACACGCTGACCGCCATCCAGGGCCCGACGAGCGTGTTCCCGTCGCAGAAAGACTCGATCTGGAACTGGGGCGTCTGGATCAACGGTCCCGCGGTGGACAACTGGGACACGTGGGGTCTCCCGCTCGTGCAGGATGTCCCGCACAGGCTGTGGGACGACGGCACGCACGGTGACAAGGTCGCGCACGACTCGATCTACTCTGTCATCGTCGACTACTCGCCCGACAGTGTCGGCACCGGCGACAAGGGGATCGTGGGACAGGTCTTCAAGTTCGGTATCCTCGGGAGCGACAATGAAGGCGGCCAGGGCGGGTACGGCAACAACCACGCCGAGAACATCGTCGACACCGACACCACCTACACGATCGCCAGTGATTTCGGGAGCATCAACCCGGCGTTTTACAAGTACTGGAACTACGACCTGCACAAACCGCAGACCCCCACGGGGATCGCGCAGCTGCCCGGCGTAGCGACGGTCTACCGGCTCGAGCAGAACTACCCGAATCCCTTCAACCCCTCCACGAAGATCGAATTTGCGGTCCCCGCGCAGACGAAGGTGGAGCTGAAGGTGTACAATATCCTGGGGCAGGAAGTGACCACGCTGGTCAATGAGGTCCTCGCCGCGGGCAACCACGCCGTCACGTTCGACGCGTCGCGCCTGGCAACCGGTGTCTATCTCTACAGGATCACGGCGGGTCAGTTCGTGAGCACGAAGAAGATGCTGCTGTTGAAATAGTATCAGGTGATACTAACTAAAAGTGACGCGCGCAGGCGCGTCATGGCGGGCGAAGCGAAGCCATCTGTAGGATTGCTTCACTAAGAACGCACGCAATGATAACGAAGGGGCGATGCCGCCAGGCATCGCCCCTTTATTTGTGCGCCGCCCCGATCTGCGCCGCAAGCTTCCGCGCAGGCGCGTAGGCGGGGAAGGCGCGGATCGATTGCGCGATCCAGTCGCGCGCACGGGCCATGTCGCCGGCGTTGGCGCTGAGCGCCGCGAGCCCGTAGCAGATTTCCGCGCGGGAGAGCGCTGCCTGCGGTGCGGCGCCGGCGATGTCCAGCGCTTTCATCAGGTGCGTCCGGGCCTCGGCGAACTCACCCGTATTGTTCAGTATCAGCCCCAGCTCCACGCGCGAGTAGAGGTAGGAGGGGTTGAGCGCGATCGAACGGCGGTATGCCGCCGCGGCGCGCGTGAGGTCCCCCACGTCCCGGTAAAGCCCCCCCATCCGGTAGGGGGGGTAAAATTCGAACGGGTACTCTTCCGCGAGCGCGCCGTACGTCCGGAGCGCCTCGCGCGGCCTGTGGATGCTCTCGGCGTGGGCCGCGAACGCCAGGCATGCGTCCGGCCATCCGGTCTTCTGTTCGTACAGGTCCATCGCGATTTTCCTCTCAAACGCGTCCGCCGAATCCATGAGCGGCGCGGGGGAATGGAAATCGATGAACGGCCACCGCCCGGTGAGCCCGCGCACGGAGACTTCGCCGTAGGCAAGGTCCGGCCAGCAGAGGTCAAGGCTGTCGGCGTTGAAGGGCAGGAGAAGCGCGGGATCACCCGGCCGGCCGCCGGGGCTCACGCCGCAGCGAATCATCTCCCCTGCGAACATCCGCGCCAGGAGGTCGTACCCCCGCGCGTTGGGGTGGAGGTGCTCCCAGAAGAGCGACCATCCCGTGATCCCACCGGGCGATTGCGCCGCAAAGAGCGAGTCAGCGCACATGCAGGGAACGCCCTCCTCGTCGCAGACGCGATGAATGATCGCGTTGATTGTGCCGGGAGCGCGGAATTTGAGGAGATCCTCGTCGCGCGCCCGCCGCAGCTCGCGCGCAGCCGCGGCGGTGTCGCCCTGCGCAAGAAGAATCCTCCCCCTCCAGTACGAGGCGGACGCGTCAGCGGTGTCGCCGCCGATCAGCGCCAGCGCCGCAGCATCCCGTCCCGCCTCCACCAGGGGGGGAACGCGCGGGTCGGCATGTGCGCTGATGAACGGGGGGAACAGGAGGTTGGACGTCACGTCGCTCGCGATCACCGGTATCCCCCCGGCGCGGAACGTCCGGATGATCGCCCGCAGGTTGTCCGCGAACCTGTCGAACACCCGCTGCTCCTCGGCCGAGCCCCGGGCCACCGTGGCCCCCCCGGAAACCTGTTTCATCAGGTTCCGTTCCTCACCCTTCGCCCCGTGCCGGGAGAGACGCGCGAGCGCGCGCTGCGCGAGCCGCACGAGCCGCATGTCGCGCAGCGCGTACTTGACGGGGGTGAGGGCCGGGAATTTCTTCTCCAGCCACGGCGCCCCTGTGCCGTCGGGACCGTAGAACTCGTTGTGCCCGAGATACGCAATGACCGCGTCGGGCCGGAGCGTGGCAAGCAGCGGGGCCATGTCCCGGATCACGTTGGAGTTGATCGCGGAGGCGGCAACGTTCAGGACCTCGACATCCGCGCCGGGGAACGCGTGGCGCAGCTGCTTCCGCACCAGCGCGGGGACTGTCGCCGCAAGCTCGTACGGCGTGCCGAACATCGTGGACTCGCCGATGCAGAGCACGCGGAACGTGCGGGGTCCTTTCATCTTCCGGAAGAGCGACGGCTTCAGCTCGGGCACCATCGGCGAACCCGCCGGGAAGTACCGTTCAAGGAACGAGCGGTTTACCTGCAGCATGGCGAGCGAATCGACATCGACCTCGCGCACGAACGGCTCGGCGAGCGATGGAGCACTGAGGCGGAGCGCCAGCTCGGTGAGGACGAGGAGCGCGGTGAGGATGAGCGTCGGGAGTGTCGCGAAGACCATCCGTTTGCGGGCCGGGATCATCTGAGAATCTAGATAACACCGCCCCAAAGAGCAAGAACGCTTGTCATCCCGCCCCGCGATCAGTATATTACGGCATGCCTCCACGCGTCCATCGTCCCGCATCATGAACCGTCTCCCCCTGTTCACGTTCATCGCGCTGTGTGCGCCGTGCGCGCTGCTCCCGCCGGCGCGCGGGCAGTCGACCTCGCATGACCCGGTCATTGCCCGCGCCGGGGACGTCTTTGTCACCGAAAAGGAATTCGTCGACCGCTACGAGATGCTCCCCGGGTTCGGCCGCCAGGTCGCGTCGGCGGTGGAGGCGCGGAAAACCGAACTGCTGTACTCGATCATCGCCGAGAAACTCCTCGCCCAGGACGCCGTGGAAAGGCACCTGGATCGCGATTCCGTGTTTCACCTGGCGATGCTGGAGACGCGGAAGCTGCTCGCCCGTGACGTCCTCTACAAGAGGGAAGTGATCGCAAAAGCCGCCGTCACCCCCGCGGAGCTGGAACGGGGGTTCCGGCAGGCGCTCCTCGAGCTCACGGTCAGGTACATCTTCTTTCCCGCGGAGGCGGATGCACGTTTTGTCCGGGGGAGGATGCAGCGCGAGGAGGATTTCACCCGCCTGGCGATCGATACCTCGTTCCACGTCCTCCGCGACACGGCGACTGTGCTCTGGGGAGAAGCGGACCCCGCGATCGAGGCGGCGGCGTACCGGCTGAAGGCCCATGAAATCTCCCCCGTGGTGCAGGCGGGATCGGGCTGGTACATCCTGACGCTCGCGCGCGTGCAGCGGAACTTCGCCATGGCGAGCCTCGCGACCGACCAGCTCCGTGAGCGCGTCATGACCACGCTCAGGAGGAGAAAAGAAAAGGTGCGTCTTGAGGAGTTCGCCCCCGGCGTCCTCCGCGGGAAACGGGGTTACGCATCGGGGGCGGCGCTCCGGACGCTCAGCACCGCGTTCGAGCAAGTGTACGCACAGGCGGGGAGCGACTCGATCGTCTACCTCACCCCGGAGCGCGCCGCGCTCCTCGACAGCCTGCTTGCACCTTCGCTCGGCGATACGCTGGCTGTTGCGGGGGACCGCGTCTGGACGATCGGCGACGGCGTGGTGATGCTCACGGGCTCCGGGTTCGGCGTTCACCGGACGGCGCTCCGGAGCATCCCGGCGCGCCTGAACGCCGAGCTGATGGGGCTCGTGCAGCGCGAGTTGATGGGGGAGGAGGCGCTCCGCCGCGGGCTCGATACGACCGCGGATGTCCGCGACCAGCTTGCGATGTGGCGCTCCTCGTTCCTTTCGTCGCTGGACAGGGAGGCGATCGCGCGGGAAACCGGGATCTCCGACGCCGATGTGTGGGCGACGCTCAGGGCGGGGGATTCGACAGTCGCCGTCCCCCAGGTCAGGATCCGCTCACTGCGGACGGGGACGTACGAGCAGATGGCCTCGGCGCTGGAGGAGATTGCGGGGGGCAAATCGATGAGCACGGTCGTGCGTGAGTGGTCGAGCGATCCCGCGGAGCGGGATTCCGGCGGACTCTCCGCATGGTTCCCCGTCACCGCGCGCCCCCCGCTGGGGGAGATCGCCTCCAGGCTCCGGGTGGGTGACCGGTACGGTCCGCTGACGTTCGAAGGGAGCCCGTTGTACTTCGAGCTCGCGGGGAAAAAGACGGCGCACCTGGACCGCGATACGTCGCTCGCGCGGCGGTTCGCGGCCGCCCGCCAGGAAACGCTCGGCAGGAAGGTCCGTCGCGCGGTGACAGAGCGCCTCGTCGCGCTGGCGCATGACCGGGGGGTGGACGTGTACGGCGACCGCCTGAAGATGATCCGGGTGACGCGCGTGCCGATGATGACGTTCAGGATACTCGGGTTCGGGGGGCGGATGCTGGCGGTGCCCTTCGTCGTCCCCGAGCTTGACTGGCTGGGGGAGCAGGGGGGGAAAGGGACGATCGTTCCCTAGCGCGGAGCGCCGAGCTGCTTCCGGAGGCCAAGCGCCGGCGCGTAGGAAGGATTGAGCGCCAGCACGCGGGACGCCGTGGCGCGTGCGCTGTCCAGGGCTCCCGCCTGTGCGTATGCCAGCGCCAGCAGGTACCCGTTTTCCTGCAGCTCGCCCGAGTCCTGGGGAAACCCGGCGAGCGCCCGGTAATACCCGACCGCGCGGCGCGGCTGGCGCGCCTGGAGCGCGAGATCGCCAAGCGACCGTTCGGCGAGCTTCGTCGGCTCGACGGCGAGCGTGCCCTCCAGCACGCCGGTCATCGCCGTGTACTCTCCCCGCTCCATGTAGAACCGGGCGAGCGCCAGCTGCGGCTGGATGTCGAGCGGCATCTGGCTGATGATCGTGTGGAATTCCTTCTCGACCGCATCCCACTCCGACCGCTTCCGGTAGTAGGCGAGCGCCGCCTCGTGCGCCTCCCCCCATGTCCACCGCGCCCGGGTCACGTTCTCGACGATCTGCCCCAGTGTGTCGGCGGCAGCCACCGCCGGGACGACAGGCACTCCGTCGCGGAACGGCCAGCCGGATGTGAGTATGGCGACCTTCCGCGCCGCGATCCGCTCGTCCAGCTGCGTGATCGGCCGCTCCTCCCAGAGCTTCTCGTCTGTCACGGTGTCCCGCGTGCGCCAGGCGTCTTCCCCGGCGATGAGCCCTGCGCGCTCCATCGCCTGCGCGTATGCCTTGGCCATCAGGAACGCGCCGCGCGCCGTCGGGTGCAGGTGTTCGAATATCAGCTCGTTGCCGACGATCGAGTCGGGGGATGCCCCGGCAAAAAGCGCTTCCATGTCCACCACCGCGACCGCGCCGGGGCGCGCCGCCTCGCGGATCGCCGCGTTGAAGTCCCCGCTCGCCCGGAACCGGAGCTGGTCGAGGTCGCGTGCGCGGATGTATGCGTCGCGCGCCCCGTCCCTGTCCCCGGTCTCATCCAGGCAGCGGGCGAGCCCGTACATGGCGTCACCCCTGAGCGAGTCGATGCCGAGCGCACGGCGGAGCGGCTCCAGTGCCTGCGCCGGCTGGTGCGCGGCCAGCGCGGCGAGTCCCTCCTCCAGCGCCGCGGTGAATGCCGCGGAGGCGCCGGCGGAGAGCCCGGGGCGGGGGAGGGAGACGAACGGGCGCACGGTCCGTACATTGGAGACCTGCGTCCCGAGCAGGAGCGGCACGCCGCTGCCGGCGCAGAGTGCGGCGGTGGCGCGGAGGTTCTCGCGGAACGTCGCCAGCGCCTCCATGTACCGGCTCCCCCGGTACGGAATGTTCTCGCCGCGTGCCAGCCGCTCCATCATCGTTCCCCGCTCCTCGCCCGCGTTGCGGCCGGCAAGCGCCTTGCGGATCCCCGTGTACGCGTCGCGCAGGAGGAGATATGTGCGGAACCGGAGGAGCCGGAGCGAGAGCTCGGTGAGCGCGCGGAATCCGGTGGGCGACTCCCGCGAGGCGACGCCGAGCGCCCCGTAGAATTCGTTGTGGCCGTCGTACACGATGATCAGGTCCGCCCCCTCACGCGCGACCTCGCGCGTGAAGTCCAGGACCGTGAAGCTGTTCGTCGCGGTGAGCCCGCAGTTCACGACTTCGATCGTCCTGTCGGGAAAGAGCGCACGGAGCCGCGTGCGCAGAAACGTGGAGAAAGCCCCGTTGAACCAGTAGGGATACCCCGCCGTGGTCGACCCCCCGAGGCAGAAGACGCGGAACGTCCCGGGCGCCTTCTCGACGGGGAACGCGTCGGAGGATGTCGCGGGGGAAAACTCCGTTCCCGGAAAATAGCGCTGCCCGACGCCGGGATTCATGACGAGGTACGCCTTTCCTCCGACTTCGATGCGCGTGAAGAGCGAAATATCGGGGCCGTAGTGCACGAGGCGGAGCACGATCTCGCACGACACAAGAAGGAGCAACGGGACGGCCACCATGAACAGTGTGAACGCGAGCCGCTTGAAGCCCGTCGGCGGTGGGGTGCTCTGATGTGCGGTCATGCACCAATATAAAATCTTCCG
>Ga0335069_10006763_pt1 | contig 16628 bp, 13 predicted proteins | sample Lox_Sample_11_FD_206714 | JGI IMG/M metagenome (GOLD analysis project Ga0335069, IMG submission 206714) | Soil microbial communities from Loxahatchee National Wildlife Refuge, Florida, United States - Lox_Sample_1.1 | ecosystem: Environmental > Terrestrial > Soil > Wetlands | place: USA...
AAAAGATGTTTTCGCTTGACCTCTATCCCGGGCGATTCTCGACGGATACCCCACGGTATTACGGGTTCTCGCATCGAAATCGGCGCGGTAATGTCCGGGCGTTTACCGAAGGAGCTCACGCATTCCCTTCCCTCTCCCCCTGAGGGGAGAGGGAAGAGGCTAACCAGGTTGCCTTTTGGAGATGGCGAAGTTCCGGGGCGTGGGCGGGCTGCCCCCGCCGCGGCGGATCGATGCGCGATAGGCTAAGTGCTCACCGCGGCGGCATGGGGGCTGGCGTCGGCATGCTCTCGGGAGGGGGCAAAGGCGGTAGGGCCTCCGGCCCACCCGGAACACTGCGATAAAAGAAGACCTTATCCTTCCCCGGGTCAGGGGGCTGCAGGGACTTCAGCTTCTTCCACTGCTCTACGGTCAATTGGCTGCGGATGGCCAGCATCATCATGGCATTCTCTTTTTCCAGCCTGCCCCGCGCGGCGGTGATCAGATCGATTTGCGCTCCCACTTTGGTCGTGTCCGGCTGGTCGACGTCCATGAGCGGTTCCAGGCGTAGTTCCTGTTTCTCCAGATCGGCCTGGAGATCAACGAGCTTCAGTTTGTGGTCCAGGAAGGTCTGCGAGACCTTTCTCACCTGGTCGTCGGAGAGCTGCAGTTTCGACACGATCTCGGAGTTCTTCCACCACGCGCCCAGCCCGTCTCCAAACCCTGGCCCCATCATCGGCATATACATGGCGTTTCCGGGGCCGCCCGTGGTAATTCGCTTCTGGATCAGCACTCTGGGCGGCGGGGGAGCGCCGGGTTGAGCCTGCCCGGCAATGACCGGCCCGGCAGTTTGGATGGGAGCGGCTCCGACCACCGGCTGAGGATTGTCTTGCGCCCAAGCCGCGAAAGGCAGCAGGAGCATGGTCGTTGCGATAAGTGTCCAAATGGATTTCATGTTTAATCTCCTCCGTTGGTTTTCGTTATGGATTGGGGCGCGATGTTGCCGCGCGGTTCATTTCCCGGGCCAGCAGCGCGGCCGGCCGCATGGCTTGCGGTACGTCACTCTGAATGGATTGCTGCACGCTGAGCAGAAGCGCATCATCGGGGTCGGGCTGAGCCGAACTCTGAACGGGCGTCACGGTCTTCCGGGGGAGCAAGGTGGAAGCGAGCAGAACCAACGTCACGGTGGCCGCTACCCACACCCATCGCCGCCAGGGATGAACGAAATCGCGCGCCGCGAGGCGGTTGGCGATGCTATCCCGCTGGCGCGACCAAAAGGCTTCCGGGCGTTCCGCCGCGCGGCGAGCTTGCTCCCGAGCTGCTTCTGCCGCCGCTGCCAGCGACCTTACTTCCTCGCGGCACGCGGCGCACTCTGCCAAATGTACCGCCGCTGTCGCATCACTCTGGTCGAGGACCGCCGCGGCCCATTGCTCGTCGTTCAGATGCGCGTTCATTTCCCCCTCTGCCGTTTCCGCACCGGGCTCGCGTCACGGTGCGTGCCTCATGTAGCGCCGGGCTTTAACCCGGAACGTGCCGACCTCAAGTCCGGCGCTACGAATTCCCCCGGCTCATCTCTTGCCCAGGTGGTTCCGCACAGCTTTCACCGCCCGGTTCAGGTGAGCCTTCACGGTGCCGATCTCCAGTTGCATGGCCCCGGCAACCTGCTCCAGGGTCATTTCTTCAAAAAACCGCAGGGAGAAGGCTATGCGCTGTTGCGCCGAGATTTTCTCCAGGGCGATTTCGACGTTGGCCAGTTGCTCGCGGGCCAGCAGCGCGCGCTCCGCCGACGGGCTGGGATCGGATATCTCGATCCCGGCTTGCAGGTCGGGGGAATTTCCGGTGCGCTGGAAGATACTTCGCCAGAACGACAGGCGACGGTTGCGCGCGTGGTCGCGGGCCAGGTTGACGGCGATCCGGATGAGCCAGGTTTCCACACTGGCATCGCCGCGAAAAGTCGTTCGCGCCTGGTAGGCACGCAGGAAGCAATCCTGCGTCAGGTTGTCTGCCGCGTCCTGGTCTCGGACCAGCGAGAACAGCACCCGGAAGACCCGCCGCTGATGGGAGCGCACGATCTGGTCGAATTCCTCAACGGCAATACCTGCCGTGCGCTGCCGGCTTGCGGCCATCTCCATTGTGGTCGTAAGAGCGCTCTCCATGACCTCCCTGCCGGTGTTCCCTGGTATAGACGGCAGGGAAAGAGAAAGGTTTACAAAGGTAGGGGCTGGGAGCTGGGGACTGGGGGCTGGGCACCGAGCAAGGATAAAGTTTGAAGGATGAAGGCTGAAGCATGCGGCGGATTACTCTTCCCTGTCCCTTCCGCTTTCAACCTTCCACCTTCAGCCTTTCCCTGGTCACTAGCCCCTGGTCCCCAGCCCCTGCTTCACACACTCGAGTACTTGCGGCAAAGGGCCTTGACTCTCTCGACGAGCTTGGGAACCCCGGTCATGGCGTCCTCCTCGCCCTCGTACTCAACCGACATGAAGCCCTGATAGTTGCCTTTGGCGAACAATTGCCACATGCGCTCCAGGTCGAGGGGCAAGCGCCGGTTACCCCCGTAGAAATCGCGGATGTGGGTATGCGTGGCAAAGGGAATCAACGACTCCACCTGGGAGTAAGGGTCATCCTCGAAATTGCTGATGTCCAGGTTGCACCCGGCGTAAGGCGAGTCGACCTTGCGGAGGATGGCAAGAATGTTGGCAGCCTTGGAGGTGATTCCACCGTGACTCTCAATTCCCAACGTGATGCCTTTGGGGGCGGCATAATCGCAGGCCGGCTTCATGGTCTCCGCGGTCCAATCCACCCCTTGGGCATCCGTGGCGCCTTTGGGCAGTTCGCCTCCGAACACGCGAATGTGCGACGCTCCCAACACCTCCGTGGCATCCACCCATTTTCTGATGTTGGTGATCTCCTCCGCGCGCTTGGCGGGATCGGATTGGCACATTTCCGTACGGATGGCCGTGCCCGAAAATGCCACGCCATGCTTGAAAGCGAGGTGACGCAGGTTGACGAGGTAGGCGGGTTCGGTGGACTTCAGCCAGTAGGTGGTGAGGTCCACGCCGATAATCCCCAGGTCTACGGCTTTCAGGATAAAGTCCTCCATGGTCATGGTGCCGGGCTGAAGGTATTTTCGGTAAGAGTATGCACAGCAGCCGGGTAGGAGGCGGGGGCGTGTTCCGATATTCCGCTCGGCGCGGCGGGCAAGTGCCCGCGGCCCGGCGGCGAGAGAGGCTGCGGCGGCAAAACCGGCAGCCTGTAAGAAATCGCGGCGGAGCAGGGTGTATTTCATTTCCTCTCCTTAATGCAGCGGTTGGATCGCCACTTCACGGAAGTACACCGTGGAATTCTCATCGTGGTTTTGCAAACCGATATAACCCGTATCGGGGCGGATGCCGAGCTTGGGATCACCGTCGTCCTGCCGCGGGGGAACCGCCTGGCCCTGCGTGAAGTCGGTGGTCTTGACCCCGTTCAGGAAGACGATCGTCCGGGGTCCGTCCATCGTGATTTCCAGGGTGTTCCACTCGCCCACAGGTTTGTAAGGCCGGGCCAGTACTTTGCTGAAGGAGTAGACGACGCCGGTGCAATGGTAGTCATCCCCTGTGTTCAAAATCTGCACCTCGTTGCCCTTGTTTACGGGCATCCAGGGCTCAGTCGGTTTTTCCGGAATGCGGATATAGACGCCGGAATTGGTGTCCTTCGCCGACAGCTTATAGACCACATGTATTCTGACGTTGCCGAACTTTTCCCCCGTATACCAGAGCAAGCCCATGCCGCCCTGGCTCTTCAGCAGTCCGCCTTCGATAACGAATCCTCCCGGTCCCACGTGTTCCCATCCCGTCAGGTCCTTGCTGTTGAAGAGTTGTTTCCCCCCGGCAGCCCGGGCGCCGCTGGGGCACAAAAGAAAGGCCAGGAATAGAACTGGTAAGACGATGCGTCGAATCATGTTTTTGACTCCGTCGGTTTTAGGGTGAACATCATTACGAAACCCGCATTGTACACGGGAGAGGCACAGCTGAAACATTTAATCTTCACTCCCCCGCCACCGGCCGATTATCACGTTTGGATTGGGTCTTGGGAAATTCCGGGTTCTGTCGTACGATAACGTGCTCCTGTTTGTAATTTGCGCGCGAGGTGGCTACATGTCCAAAGATCTGTCCGCAGCCTGGAAGAACCGGCATCGGCGCTGGCTCCGTTTTGTACAAACGAACATCAAGGCGATGAAATCGGGAGAGTCGATTCCGCTAGGGCCTTCAGCCAAACCCCTGGAGGCGCCGGCGGTGAGTGCCCCCGAAAGTCAGCCCCTGAAGGTGGTGCTATGTTCGCCCCATCCTGACGACGAGGTGTTGACCGGCGCGCTCGCGTTGCGTCTGCGCCAGGAGAGTGGCGCGACCATCGTCAATTTCGCCATTACGCTGGGAAGCAAGGTCAGTGAGCGCGAGCGGCGCCTGCGCGAACTGAAAGCGGCGTGCCTGGCGATGGGCTTTCAGCTCAAAGTCGTCAATTCCCCTTTGGGATTCGATCACATCAACCCCGACCATCGGAAGAACCATCCCGAGGATTGGGCCGCCATGGTTCGGCTTCTGAGTGCCGCGCTGGAAGCGGAGCGACCCGACGCCATCTTTGCCCCCCACGCCACCGATTACAACACGACGCACATCGGAACGCATTTTCTAGTGACGGATGCCTTGGGTGAGTACCTGGAGCGGACCGGGCGCGGTCTCCTGCCGTTTTTCGAGACGGAGTTCTGGCATCAGAATCCCCGCCCCAATCTGATGGTTGGGGTCTCTCCCGAGGACGAAGCCACCGTGCTCATGGCGGCCGCCGAGCATGGCGATGAGGTCCGGCGGAATCCCTATCACCTGCGCCATCCCGGCCGGATGATCGAAAACGTCAAGCTGGGAGCGGAAGTGGTGGGGGGACAGGGAGGAGCGGCGCCGGACTTCCCCTTTGCGGAGCTCTATCACCTGGCGTTCATGGCCGGCAGGAATCTCGTGGCCCCGCGCCCCGGCGGGCGGGTGGTACCCCCATCGGAGAAAATCAATCTACAAGAATTGGTCAAGACCTTTCAGCCTGATGCGTAACGGTGTCGCAGCAATGCGATGTATATGCGGTGATAACGAACGCAGCGCTGGTCCCGCATGGGCAGGACCGGCGCTGCGTTCGACTGTCAACGGTTAACTGTTAGTTGTCAACTTCCTACGGAGGCTCGAATGGCGAAAAAAGCAATCGGCGCCAAAGTGTGGTTCATCGCCGACAGTTACCTGCCGGACCAGAGCACGGGCGGCATGAGAAGCCATGAGTCGGTATGCGTTCTCAATCTTAATCGCCGCCCCGCCAAAGTGAAAATCACAGTCTATTTCGAAGACCGCGAACCGCTAACGGGGCTGGAAGCGGAGTGCCCCGGCCAACGGACCGTGCACGTGCGACTCGAGCAAATCAAGAACCGCAAGGGCGAAATGATCCCCCTCGCCAAGCCCATGGCGCTGATGGTGGAAAGCGATCGGGAAGTGGTGGTGCAGCACACGCGACTCGATACCACACAGCCGGCGCTGGCACTCATGACGACTATGGGTTTCCCCTGGAAGTGAGTACGGGCGCCCATGGTGGCGAGTGATGCCCGCCCGCTATGGTGTTAATCCGAAGGAGCACATGTGTTCGCCAGGAAGATTCACGTTGAAATCGCCGGCGGGGATGTCCCGCATGCCTGCCCGCTGGCTTGGCTGGACAGTTTCTGCATGCGCAGCTTCACCGGGCGCGAAGCCTTCGATGAGACCCTGCCGGTGGCGGACGGCGAGCTGGAGGTGAGTTTCCAGGTTGACACGGAAAACCTGCGCGCCGACATGGAGGACTGGTTCACCCGGAAGTTCGGTGAGGGCAGGGCAGTGAGCTTACACCTCACCGAGAGAAAGAAACCGTAAGGTGGGAGCGGAAGGCAGAAGACTGCCTACTGCCACTCGCCCGTCCCCGTTCCATCCCCTGAAATCTTGATGGCCAGCATCACCTTGTCGTCCATATGCGTCCCCCCCCGCGAGTAAGCGGTTACGTCGTCGCACACCTTAAGGACAATCTCTTTGGCTTTGCGGTCGGGCACCTGGCTGGCACTCTCGACGAGCCGCTCCAGGCCGAACTCCTCGTCCTTTGCGTCCATGGACTCGGTGATGCCATCGGTGCACAGGAGCAGAATATCGCCGGGCTGGAATTTCACATGGCCGCGTTCGAACTGAACGTTTTCGAAGAGGCCGATCACCATGCCGCCCTCGGTGAGCTGAATGGGTTCGCTGCCGGGCCGCACGATGACGGGAGGGACGTGCCCGCAGTTGATGTAGTGAATCGCCTTGCGCCGCGTGTCGATGAGACCCATAAACATGGTCATGTATTTCTCGCCGCGCGTATCTTTCAGGATCATCTTATTGACAGATTCGGCGATGTCGTTGAGGGAGTGTAGGTGCAGGACGAGCGCCCGCAGCGTAGCCTGGAGGTTCGACATGACCATGGCCGAGCTGATGCCCTTGCCCTCCACATCGGCTATGACCACCAGCAGAGTGTTGGGTCCAAGGCTCAGGAAATCGTAATAGTCTCCTCCCACCTCGAAACACGGTTCGTTCAACACCGCCAGGTCGAAACCGGGAATGACCGGCGTGGTCTCCGGCAGCAGGCTGCGCTGGATGCCGCGAGCCAGCGCCATTTCTCGTTCCAGGCGCTCCTTTTCCAGGAGATCGCGGTGGAGCTGAGCGTTTTCAAGGCTGAGGGCCATCTGCCCCGATAAGGTCATCACCGCGTCGGTGTCGTCGCCGGTGAAGTGCCCCTCCGCCTTATTCAACAACTGAAGAGCGGCAACGATTTTGCCGGCCTTGTTGCGAATGGGCAGGGTCAGAATATTGTGGGTGCGGAAGCCGGTCCGCTTGTCGACCTCCGGATCGAACCGGGGGTCGGCGTAGGCGTCGGGTATGTTGACAATTTCGCCCGTGGCGGCGACATGTCCGGCGATCCCGCGCCCACGGGGAAGGCGGATTTCCTCCTTCTCCATGCCGTGAGCGATCAACGACCAGATCTCGTCCGCTTTCTCATCCACCAGAAAGAGCGTACCGCGCTCCGCCTTGGTGAGGGTTTTGGCCACGTCGAGAATCTTGCCCAGGAGCTCCGCGAGGTCCAGGGTGGAGTTGAATACCTTGCTCGCCTCCACTATGGACTGGAGCCGGTCCACGTTGTGCCGGACGCAGGCGAAGCAATCCGCGTCGTGGAGGGCGAGGGAAGCCAGGCAGGCGTGGAGGCGGAAAACCGCCTGTTCCGAGTCGTCTACGGTCCGGGTAGAGGCCAAGACCAGCACCCCCGACGTCTTGCACCCATCCGCCAGCGGATAAGCCCCCAGGAAGTGCAACCGGTTCTCCTTTGCCCAAGGCGTCCATTCCCCTCCATCTTCGCCGGCTCCCTGCCAAACCTGTGGCGATCTGGTTTGCGCAGCTGTTCCCAGCAGGGAATGGGCTGCTGGAACCCGATGCCAGGTTTCCGGGAAGGCGATGCCGCCGGCGGAGGTCACCAACGTCAGGTCGTTTTCCCCGTCGTTCCACCGCCAGATTCCGGCGGCAGCCAGCGCATATCGATTCGTCAATCGCTTGACGAGTGCCTCCACTACCTCCCCGGGTTCCTTAGGCAGGCAGAAATCGATTCCCAGTTCGCCAATTTCCTTGATCAAGTCCATTTGGGGTCTCTCCGCAATTGTTCGTGAAAACAGGCCACTCCCGCGCCAAGGCGCGACTCGACATAATCCTGGTGAGGATTTGCCTTGCCTATGGAGGGGCAGTATATAGCTCCCCCCATAGTCGCGCAAAGCGAATTTGGAAGGCCGTAAGGGTACAATCCGCCAAGCTTTGCCTTCGGTGGCCAGAATCTTGTTGCGAAAGGGAAGGAGGAAGTGGATAATCCGGGAATGCCGAGACTACCCACTTCCCCAGGTAGTCAATAGAATAGAGTTACTAGGTTAGACGTACACACTGTCCCAAAGGTTGCACAAAAAATTCGCCATGAGCTATATCGTTTCACCCTTTCAAGTCAGTTCTCGAGTCCTTGCCGAACCCGTGATGGTTCGATTTGTGCACCTGTATTCGGCCATTGCAACTCGCCACAGCGATACCATTGATTGCGTCTTTCTTGTTGAAGGGCAACATGTTACGGTATCCATTTCCTGTCCAGCTCTCACCGATCTACGGGAGAGAGACGGTAAGTATTTGAGCGACCAGCAGCTTGCTGAGATTGCCGCACTCTACTTGCGCCGCACCCTGGAACAGGGCTACGACGCTACGCAGGCAGAGCTCTTTATTGATGCCATCAACCTCCGTGGGCTTGGGCGCGAGTTGGGTTACCTCTGAATTCTCCGCAATCAGGCGCGTTCCAGGGCGACTGCCTTAAGTTCAAATTCCACTTGTTGTTGGCCCAATACAGGATGGGTTGCCGTAAGCCGGGCTGTCCCAGCCTCCTCTTTGGCCCGAATCCAGACTGCGCCGGTGCCGCCGACAAGCGGGAAGGGATTATCCCCGAGGATCTCCGCCGGCCCCACGAGACCAAGCTTGATCGCGTCGTTGGCAAACGGCCGGATGGCGCCGAACTCGTCGGTGACGCGTATTACGACGCGGGTGGAGTCCGCGCCGTCGGCATCCAGTTGCGTTTCATCGGGGTGCAGGCTGAACTTCCGATCGACTCCCCTCCCTGACAGGGTCTTCGAAATCGCCAACTTGCCTTGCACGTAGCCGTCGATGCGCAGGTCTCCCCAATTCTCCATCTTGTGGGTCAAATCTGCGACAAAGGGCGCATAGCGAAGATGCGGAAAGGTTTTCCGGTCGGGATCTACCTCCCCAACCAGTTTCCCGGCGATATAGAACTTGAGCTGATCGCAATTGGAACAGACCAGTGCTTTGGTGAATCCGATGGACTCATCCCCGCGCGCCCAGTGGAAAGCCGGCTCCAGCACTACTTCTTCCGCCGGATCGCACTGCGACTTATAGAACCCCGCGGCGGGCTTGGGCTCCCTGAAGATATCCGTAACGCCGTGATAGCAGATTCGGTCACCGCTGCCGAAGTCGGCGTGGGTGTTGTAATCGAACGCGCACCAGCCGATGCCGCCGGCGTATTGCGGGTTGGACGCTAGCTGGTCGTGGACGCGCGCGTGCCGCACCGTATGCTCCCTTAGGCGTTCCACCTGGTCAATGGTCTTGGTGGGGTAGGTGTGCCCCGCGAACTCCGTGTTGAGGTAACGGGGGTGGTTGGGCGGCATCAGGGGAAAGCCGAAGTCGTTCATGGTGAAGACATCTTCCAGAAATTCGGAAGATTGGAAATAGCGGATACCCCCCGTCTGGCGAGTGGGATCCAACCGGTGCGCCAAGGCATTGGTGCGCGTATAAAAACTGTGGTCGTCCCGGGATTCGTTGATGCGCACGCCCCAAAGGATGATGCTGGGATGGTTCCAATCGCGCCGGATCATGCGGCCGACGTTGTCAATGGCGAGCAACTTCCAGGCCTCGTCTCCAATGTGCTGCCAGCCGGGAATCTCTTCCAATACCAGGAGGCCGAGTTCGTCGCAGGCATCGAGGAAGTGGCGGGATTGCGGATAGTGGGAGGTCCGCACGATATTGCAGTGGAGTTCGCGCCGCAGGATGTGCGCGTCCCGTCGCTGCACGCGGCCTGGCATCGCCTGCCCCACGTAAGGGAAGGTCTGATGGCGGTCGAGGCCGCGCAGCTTAACGACTTTGCCGTTCAGTTCGAATCCGTGATCGGTGAATTGTGCTTCGCGAAACCCAAAAGTGCGTGTGTCGGAATCGACCCGTTGGCCGCCACCCATCAGGCGGACGCGGACCGAATAAAGATTGGGACTCGCAAGGTCCCAGAGTTTAACGGGGCCGAGCTTATCAAGGTGCACCGTGTGAACCACGGGCTGGGCAGCGGCGTTGGCGGCTGAAACCGGCAGAGCACCCTTGGCCATCACTCGGTCTCCTTCAAGGCACTCAACTTCAAGGGTGAGGGGTTCCTCCGATGTTTTCAGGGACGTGAGGAAACAGTCCACGTCGAGCGAGGGGTGAGAACTGAGCACAGCTTGAGGCCGCGAGAAGATGTTTTCGATGAAAGTATCGGGGACGATGCGCAGGGAAACTTCACGATAAATGCCGCCGAAGGTTAGGTAGTCGATCTGGTAACCAAACGGTGGAATATCGGCACGCTCCGTGGAATCCACATCCACTGCCAGCACGTTCTCCCCGTCGAAATCGAGGTGAGGGGTGAGGTCAAAGGAAAAGGGCGTGTAGCCGCCCTTGTACTCGCCCAGGCGCACGCCGTTGATCCATACGGTGGAAGCGGTCATCACGCCTTCAAAATCCACGAAGACGTTCTTCCCTTTTGCCTCCCGCGGCAAGCGGAAGCGGCGGCGGTATAGGGAAATAAACTCATAGGATTTATCGTCGAAACTGTGCCAGGGTAGGCGGATGTTGGTGTGTGGAATTACAACCCGCGCGAAGGCCGAGTCGTCGAAATCCCGCCCGTGCCCGCCTTCGACAATGGATGGGCTGTACTTCCAATTACGGTTGATGGGAAGGATCAGCCGTCCATCAGGTTTTGAGTCGGGGTCAGGGGTTCGATTGCCTGCTCGGGCTCCAGGAACAAGGGCCGCACCGGCGATTGCTGTGGCCTTGAGAAATTCGCGTCTGCGCATGTTCGGTTCCCTCTTGATCTGGTGAGATAAAGGCACGAAGCAGATGTTGTATCATGAAATTCCAAAAACCTTTAACCGTCTCGCCAGTCAATTCCCCACTACCGCGCAAACACCACGAATCCATTGGCCGGGATTACGATGTTGGCCGAGGCGGGGAAGCCGTGCAGCGGGCCGCCCGACGCTTGGATCCCTCCTCCGTTGCCTGCCACCTCCGGATTCACCCAGTTATCGTAGACATCGCTGTTGAAGACTTCGCGCCATGGCCCTGAATACGGGAATCCCATTGCGTAGTCGTACCAAGTTGTTTCGGAAAGCGTCGCGACCACAATCACGTCCTGCCCCGTCCCTTCCAGCCAGCGCTGAAACGCAATCACGCGGTTCTGGTCGTGGACGTGAAATACATTGAGGTTATCGCCCCGCAGCGCGGGCAGCTCCCAGCGCAGGCGGATCAGGTCCTGAGTGAAGCGCAGGTGATCCGTCATGGCGGGGTCGCTGCCGGAATCCAGCGCGCTCCAGTCGATAAGACTGGCGGAGGCCGTTGGATCCCAGTTCCACGGATTCTGTTCCAGGAACTCCTGGCCCATGAATAGCTGGGGGATTCCTGGCGCGGTCAGTAGCAGCCCCGTGGCAAAGCGCGACCGGCTGCGGGCGTACCATGACCGAGGGTTGGAGCCGTCCGCGAGGTAGGGAAGGCGAGGGTCGCGTCCCATCGCCACCAGGTCATGGTTCTCCACGCAAGTCACCGCCTGCCACGCATGCCCTAAACCTTGAGGATAAAGACTGCCAGCAATGCTATCAAAGTCAACTGCCGCGCTCTGGCCGTAGGACGCCTGCTGAACGGCGTTGCGGACGGCGCTGCGCAAACCGTCGTGCTGCACTACGTCAAACCCCGTGCCACCGTTGGCGGTGGGCGAGATGATCAGCGAGGTTGGCCGCGGGTAGTTATCAAATTCGAAGGGCCAATATTCGGCATTCTGGAGCAACCGGGGTTTGACATAACGGACCGTATCGGTGAGGTCGCGGCAAAAGCTCCAGCCGGAATCTTCGTTCAAGGACAGAAGGGCGCTGATTTCGTCGTAGCGGAAACCATCGACATGGAACTCTTCGATGTAATACCTGGCACAGTTGATGATGAACTGGCGCACGTCGTTGTTCCAGAGCGCGAAGGAAAGGCCGCCCGCTAGGCCCATGTTGGTGAAGTAGAGGCTTTGATTGTTGTCGCTGGTATCGGCGGCGCGATCCCAGAAATAGAGGCCCTGGTCGTCACCCATGAACCCGCCCGCGTGGTTGAAAACGACGTCGAAGGCCACCGCGATGCCATAGAGGTGGCAAAGGTCCACCATGGCCTTCAGTTGCGCGGGGCCGGAGGCGATGTCCTGGATGGCGAGCGGCGCCATGCCCTTGGCGGCGAGCAGGCGATTGATGGTGGCGAGGTAGCCGGCCAGGGCAGCCTGGCCGGTTACCACGTACGGGAAGTCAGGAGAGAAGTAATCCGCCCCGTTGTAGCCCATGGAGGGGTCGGTTTCCATTTCATCGATGGGCAGAGGTTGAAGTACGTTGATGCCCAGCGCCACCAGGTACTCAATCTTTCCGATTACGTCGAGAAAGGTCGACGCGGCTCCCGCAGCGCTGGGAGCGTAGGCTCCCACATGCAACTGATAGACGATCATGTTGGAGAAGTCTGGGGTTACAAAGGCGGAATCGTGCCAGGGGTAGGCTGTTCCGGAACGAATCAAGCAGCTACAGTTCGGGAAAGGCGCGTCGGTCGCCATTTCACGGGCATAGGGGTCGCGCTTGTAACCACTTGACCCTTGGCCCACGACCCAGAAGCGATAAGGGTCGCCGTCCCGGACCGCGGGGATGAACCCTGTCCAATAGCCGTTGGCATCCTTGGCCATCAGGAGATCGTCGGTCTGGCCGGTTTGCGGCGTCCCTCCGAAGTTGCCGTTCACGTAGACAGCGGTCGCGCGCGGCGCCCAGGTGCGAAACGTCGCCCCTCCGCCGTCAACCAGATTTGCCCCCATGGGGGTGGTGGGCAGGATGTGAGCTTGGGAAATCACGACAAGTCCTCCCGGTGGCACGAAGATTGGGATAGGGTTTTCCAAAATCCCGAACACAACGAGAGGATATTCTACCCCAAACGAGGTTACGTCATCATGAACCTCCTCGAGTTGACATCCGTTGCCCCTCCTTGTATTTTAGATATTGCGCGTGGGAGTAGATCAGCTCATCTAGTTCACACCAACCAGCGGGTTCTAGGTCCAAGTCAAATGTAGCACCTGGGGGCATGGGGAAAGCTGCATCGTTCATTCCGGCGTGCGGCATTCGCCATGGGACACCGGAGGGGTCTGGAAGCATTTCCAAACCCAAGCGAATGGTTTCCTGTCGTAGCAAGCGCAAGCGGTGGCGGTGAGAGGGTTAGAAATTCTGCGACCCGGGGAGATTTCCAGGAATGGCTCAAACTGAAGACGCGCTCGATACCAATCATGTCCTGACCTTCGATGAGATTTCCCATCTCGCGCTGGACGGGGGCAAACCTGCCGAGACCCTGATGAACATTGTGGCCTTGATCGCCCGGCGCTTCCGGACGGATGTTTGCTGTATCTATTTGCTGGAGCCGGACCGCATCAACCTGGTATTGGCGGCGACCCTGGGTTTGCGCCCTCAGTGCATCGGTACGCTTCGCCTGGCGACGCACGAGGGTGTGGTGGGCCTGGTGGCGGAACAATTGCGTCCGGTGGCAGTAGAAGAGGTCCAGAACCATCCTCGCTTCAAATACTTCAAGGAAGCCGGGGAAGACGCCTACCGATCCTTTCTGGGAGTTCCCCTGATTGATCAAGGCCTATTACAGGGCGTTCTCACGGTTCAGACTATAGAGCCTCGCGTTTACCACGAAGATGAGATCAGCATGCTCATGGAGGCTGCCGTACAGGTTGCCCCGGTGGTGAGTGAGGCCCGGACCCTCGACCGTTTCATTGCCCCCTCGCAGGAGCGCCTCTGGTCCCTGGCGCGCAACCTCTGGTGGACTTGGGACCACGACGCCGGCAGTTTGTTTCTGGACCTCGATCCCGTGCGGTGGCGTCAATTCAACCACAATCCCGTTTCGGTGCTCGCTCCACTGTCTTTAGCGGGGATTGAACGGCGCGCCCGGGAACTGGTCCTGCATGGACGTATCAATTATGCGTATCGCCGGCAGCGCGAGTACCTGCAAAAAGACCGGACCTGGGGAGCCAAGCACGCGGGGGTACTGAGACCGCGCCCCGTCGCTTACTTTTCCGCTGAGTTCGGCCTCCACGAATCGATCCCCGTTTATTCGGGCGGCTTGGGGGTACTCGCCGGGGACCATATCAAGAGCGCTTCCGACCTCGATATTCCGCTGGTGGGCGTGGGACTGTTTTACAGCCAGGGTTATTTCCGTCAGCGTCTGGACTGGGACGGTTGGCAAAGGGAAGAGTATTTCGAGACAGACGTCACCCAATTGCCCATGGAAGCGGCCATCGGCAAGAGCGGTGAGCCGGTAATGGTGGAGATCGAAACTCGCACCGGCACGTTGCGCGCCAAGGTATGGCGCGTGAAGGTCGGCCGGCGCGTGCTGCTGCTTCTGGACTCCAATGTCCCTGGTAATTCTTCCGAAGACCGGGAACTGACCTCCCGCTTGTATGGCGGCGACGGACGCGTGCGGATCCGCCAGGAACTGCTGCTGGGCGTGGGCGGCATTCGAGCCTTAAAGGCCATGGGCATTACTCCCAGTGTTCTGCACTTGAATGAAGGGCACAGCGCCTTTGCCGTATTGGAGGCCATTCGTGCCCGGATGGAGGAAGAGGGGCTGACGTTCGAGCAGGCCGCGCCACTGGTCTACCGTGAGGTGGTCTTTACCACCCACACTCCCGTGCCCGCGGGGCACGATCGATTCAATGCCGGGCTGGTGGAAGAACACCTCGGGCCGCTCCGGGACCGCCTGGGAATCTCGCTCGATCAATTGATGCAGATCGGGCGGGTGAAGCCTGACGATGCCAATGAAGAGTTCTGCATGACCGTGCTCGGGCTGAAGGTCTCCCGCCGGGCCAACGCCGTCTCTCATTTGCACGGCCTCGTGACGCGCGCCATGTGGAAGGGGCTCTACCCGGGCGATACTGAGGAAACCGTCCCCATCGGGCATATCACGAACGGTGTGCACGTTCCCAGTTGGCTGGCCCCGCAGATGTATCGTCTCTACGACCGCCACTTGGGTACGGGTTGGCAAGAGCACAGCAGCGAACCACGCATCTGGGAAGGGATCGAAGACGTGGATGACGGGGAGTTGTGGGAAACCCACCTTAGCTTGAAGCAGCGCTTGCTGGAATTCGTCCGCACCCGCGCCACCGAGCAGGCGGAGCGCCGCGGGGAGCCATTGGAGGTGCGGCAGCGACTGGGCCGCATCCTGAGTCCGGACGCCCTCACCATTGGTTTTGCCCGCCGCTTCGCCACTTACAAACGCGCTAACCTGATTCTCTCGGATATCGAGATGCTGGCTTCCCTGGCCAACGATCCCAAGCGGCCGGTGCAGTTTGTCTTCGCCGGGAAAGCGCATCCCCGCGATGAACCCGGTAAGCGCGTTCTCCAGCAGGTCGCGCAGCTCATGCGGGACCGCAAATTTGCAGACCGATTTGTCTTTGTCGAAGACTACGATATTAACGTAGGACGGCACATGGTGCAGGGCGTGGACGTTTGGCTGAATAACCCCCGGCGCCCGCTCGAAGCCTCCGGAACCAGCGGCCAGAAAGTGGTTCTCAACGGCGGCCTTAATCTCTCAGTTCTGGATGGCTGGTGGGCGGAAGCTTACGACGGATTGAATGGCTTTGCCATCGGCATCGGCCGGACCAATACCAACCTGAGTATCCACGATGCGCGTGATAGCGAGGACCTTTATCGCGTGCTCAAGGAAGAAGTTATTCCTCTCCACTATCAGCGCGACCGCGACGGCTTGCCGCACGGCTGGATCAAGCGCATGAAGCGTACCATTCGCACCCTCGGATGGCGCTTCAACGCCGACCGGATGGTCATGGATTACACGCTCAAGTGTTATGTACCCGCCGCCGGCGGAACGTCCAGCGACATGAGCACCACGCACTGATTTGACCTAGCAGGTGGACTTTCCGAACGTTGGCGCTTGCCGTGGGTTGCCAGGCGGCCCGGCGCGCCTGGAACCAGCCAGGCAGGCGGAGAGTCGCAGTTTGTCCCTCCCCTCAATTTGCGGACTTCTTGTCCACCCTCTGGAGCTTGGCGCCACCTCTGCGGAAAACTTGAAAATCATGCCCAGGTCGGGTGACCGCGTTGGATGCGACGAAGGGGGCGAGTAAACGCCGCGCTAGTAGGGGAGAAGTGTAGAAGGTCGGATAATGGGCGATCGTGACTGTGAATTGCTATACAGGACGACATAAGTTCCTGCGCATTGCGCGTAGCGGCGCTCTCTGCGCGCCCGGATTGTAGCGTCGATCTCCGATCGACGGCGGCGGTCTTAGACCGCTGCTACAACCGAATGCGCAATCATTTATGTCGCTCAGTATAGAAGGGGTGCGACGGGCAAACCCCATGCCAAGAAATTTCATTGATCCAACCCTTTCTCATTGACCTCTGCCTCTTCATATGCCTGTTTGCGAACCCAGGTGAAGCGCAATTCGCTTACCAAAAATACTTCGCTGGTCCAATTGTTCTTCCTAAAGCCTGGTGTGTTGATGCATATATCCCCTCTGTGACCGGAACAGGTTGTTCATGTGACGCGACACCCCCACTGTAGCACGCTACCTGACCTTCCGCTCGATTGCTTCAGCCAAGTCGCCAGACGCCTTTGCCTTAATTGGTCGATTTGCCGCTTCTGCAAAAAATGCCCGAGCCTCGTTTATCAGACTGTCGAACTCCCCTCTTGGGTTAAGGGTGTGGTCAGGCATGTTTACTCCTCTTTCTCCTGAAATCGCAAATA
>Ga0335069_10006764_pt1 | contig 16627 bp, 23 predicted proteins | sample Lox_Sample_11_FD_206714 | JGI IMG/M metagenome (GOLD analysis project Ga0335069, IMG submission 206714) | Soil microbial communities from Loxahatchee National Wildlife Refuge, Florida, United States - Lox_Sample_1.1 | ecosystem: Environmental > Terrestrial > Soil > Wetlands | place: USA...
GAATGGTTCGCCGGCATTCCGTTGTCCTTGATGAAAGCTGAACGCCTGGTTAATGATCGCAAGTACTGAGACTCTTGATCAGTAGCACCCTGCTAAACGCCAAGTAAATCTTTAGCGCCGCAGCACGCGTGTGCGAATTGTGTGCCTGCTTTCGAGCCGGTCGTATCCAATGGCTCGGAAAAGCAGAGCAACTGATTTCGCGCGGACAGCGAACTGTAACTTATTCCCAGTTCGCAATGCCACGACTCGGAAAGCAGGCCGCCGAGGTACCATGGCCGAGGGATCGCTGTGAGATTCTCTCGGTCAGCGGATGCCGGCTTGGTAGAATAACAATCTCCACAAGGACCTGCGTTATGCGCTATATCGGCTCCAAAGCTTCAGTCGTCAATCAGATCTCCGCAGCCATCGACGCTGAGCGGAATGAGTATAGTTCCTTGTGCGATCCTTTTGCCGGACCCTGCACGGTTGCAAGGCATTTCAAAGCTCTTGGCTTGCGGGTAGTGACCGGCGGCCTTCTGAGACAGAGTTATATCTTCCAAACTGTGTACGTTCAACTGTCGCGCCCCACCGGCCTTTTGATCGCCTTCGTCACAGTCTGAAATCTCTCTAGGCTTCAGTAAGTTCTGCGGCTTAATGACGCGGAGTTTTTGGTTGGATTGCGACCATGACGGTTTAGCGTGCGGGTCGCAATCACGCCGCTTCGCCGTTTCTTGGCATCGGCGTGACAAGCAACAAATGAGAGATCTTGTGGTAGGACCATCGCGATGTCGACCGAACTGATCATTGCGCAACTGATAGCGGAGCGCGACAAACTCAACCGCGCTATTGAAGCTCTTAATGGTCCCATGAAGCGGCGAGGAAGGCCACCGAAGAATACTGTTGCGATTACTACAGCGATCGTTCCGCTGCCCAACTACAACAGCAGGCAGAAAGAATGCGGCAGTCTTGGGCGGCGCGGAAGAAACAGGCGAGGAGCCAAGATGAAATGAAACGAACTGGTGTCGCGCGGCGACGACCCTCTGTCATTCCGCCACTGTGGCGGAATGACAGGTGCGCTACTGGGAACTGTCTGACGCTACGGCGGTTACGAGCTCGAGCGGCGCGCCTAAATTGCCAGAATTGGGAAGTGGAATTCTTCCCCGAATTGTCGCCCGGTTACCGTAGAAAACAATCCGTTCAATAATCGTCCGCAGGAGCTCTTGCCATTCTCCCGGAGTGAAGCTCGAAAGATTCTTCGCGGCCTCCTCGCAATAGTCCTCAACGGATTTCTCTACCTCCTTCGTTGAAACCGACTCTGCTGGGCGAGCGTGATTTCGTTGAAGCGCGATTGCAGCACGCTGACCTTTGAGTTTTTCCAATTGAGTAGCAAGCTGCGCCGGCGAAATGACCCCGCTGCGATAGGCATCGAGGATTCGTTGTTCTTCAGTGTCCAATCGCCTGAATTCACGGTCGATCATTCGAGCGCTTTCTTCATGCTCAGCGGCGTCCTTGCTTGCGGCTTCATTCAGCGCCCGAAGAGGATCGAGAATCAGCTGTGGATTCGTCAGTACATGCTCAACCGAGCGCTTGATCGCTCCGTCGATGATGTGCTCGGAAATACTCGGAACCAGCTTGCAGCGCTTCGTGCAGCGGTAATAATACCTCCCATGGTTAGGCTCACCCACAAACCGCGCGCCACAGGCGCTGCATTGAACCAGGCCCTTGAGCAGGTAAGAATGTTTTTCATTGCGCGGCGAGAAAACGATGTTTTCTTGCAACCTCCGCTGGACACGCTCGAACCGGCTGCGGGGAATAATTTTCAATGCATTCGGCAGCTCGAGCGGTAGCCACTCATTCTTCGGACGTTGTCGTACGCTACATTTAGCGCGCCGGCGATAACGGGCGCTTGAGGACGGATTCCGCGGTTCGCAACCTTGAAACTTGTTGTAGTGCCAGATACCGGCGTACGTTTCGCAGTGAAGAATGCGCAGCACGCTCGACTTGGCCCAATCTTGCGCGCCTTTTCTCGGGGCGATTCTCAGCTCATTCAACCGGTTGACCACCTGCCGGGCCGATAGTCCTTCCATGTCCACCCATTCGAACATCTGCTGGACCACCTTGGCTTCCGCAGGCTCGATCTGGAGTGTACCTTCACGTCCGGTCAAGCGATCCATCGGTATGTAGCGATACCCAAAAGCCGTGTTACCGCCGAGATACTGTTTACGAACTTCAATCTTGTGGCGGCGTCCCCGGCGCGTGCGGTCGGCGATAAGCTCCCGCTCGAACTCGGCGAAACTGCCAAGGATGTTGACCATCAGATTCGAGGTCGGGCTCGTGTCCGATGGCAACTTCCGGAACATTACTTTTACACCTTGCTTCTCCAGATCGCGTTTAATGACACCCAGGTGCGCCACGTCCCGCGCGAGCCGGTCCACATCGTTGATCAGAACCGCGTCAAAGACGCCCTTGCGAGCATCGTCGCGCAGGCGATCGAGTTCAGGCCTCTCCATGATCCCGCCACTCCACCCGTCGTCCTTGTAAGTCCCGGCAATCGGCCATGCCTTGTCCCGAGCAGATTTTTCGAGTTCGGAAATCTGCGAGTCAATGGTTTGGCCTTCCCGCTGCTCTTCGGTAGAAACGCGGGCGTAGATGGCGACCCGTTGGACGGCTTCGGCAATTTCGGCCATATTCTAAGAGGGTTAAGGCTGTCGTTCACACATTAGCTCTGCGGGGGAACGAGTCAAATCCACTCCTGTGGACAAAGGGGCTTTGCGGCGAAGAACGAGGGCGACGGCTTTGATAAAAGCATAGTGGTCTGCTTCGGGGATTGTTTCCCATTGCACCTCGAGTTTGGTTGCCTTGGTCGGTCTGAGCATAGGAGAGTTAGCATACGAGATGATTGCGACGACGCCAAGACGGGAAAAGCTGAATGGCATTCGCGGCTAGAATCTAGCGCGGACTTTACAGTGCGATCCGCTTCAGGCATTCGTCGTACTCGAAGTTGCGGATGGCCCAGTTGATCTGGCTCGATTCCGTTCGGCCAGGAACAACTGTATGCGGCCTCGTTCCTGGTTCCAGACTGCAAATCGCCGAAAGTTACAAAACTCCACAGCTAGTGGACCGCGCCGTAGTTTGCGCGGCGACCAGAGTGATCGGTTAGACAGCAGGAAGAATCCGTCTCAGTCGCAGCGTTCCGGCGTTATGCAGCCGGGCGGCAGGACGTACGGTGAAGTGTTGCAGACCGAGCGATCCTTCGCTTTGCTTGGGGACAATAAACCACCAAGTACTCGCCGGTCAGGTTGGTGCCACGCGAGGGCAAGATATGGAAAGTCCGGGCGCAAAAGGTCGCCCTAGTCGAGGCGCAAAAGGCGCGTTTCCCCGAATCGAGCACTTGGAAGTCCGCGCAGTCAAACGCAGCCATTTTATCCACATCGATTCCCGGCTTTGCAAACATGTGGATCAGCGCCATCGTCAACCGATGATTCTCGAATTGATACTGCAATTCCTGCTAGAACTCGTTCGCGCTCTTCTCGTCGATGAGCTGTCAGGGCGCGTTCGCCGCAGCCTGGCTCGGTGCCTTGTTGGCCGAGTTTCAAAAGACTTCCGGTTACATGTCCACCTCCGAAACCGGGAGCGCCTTCTCAACAGGTTGCTCACAGAACCAGAGGGCGAGCCGTAGTTTTCCACAAGCTTTCCCGCCTTGTGCGTTTATTGAGAATTGCTAGAGTGCCCACACGAGACGTTATGCAGCAAGACAAACAAAAACAAAACAACCTCATTCTGTATCGAAGGAGGATGGGCTTCACCCAGAAACACGTCGCTCGCTTGCTTGGCCAGACCGACGCCACGATGATTTCGCATTATGAACATGGCCGAGCGCTGCCGCCGCTAGCGACCGCGCTCGCGCTTGAGATTATTTATCGCGTGCCGGTGGCGTTTCTGTTTCCGGCCGTGTACGACGATCTCAGGATCCAGATTCGCCAGCATGAGGAACGGCTTGCCGCGCTCGCGCAACGTTCTCAGTTCTCAAGTCACTTAAGCCAACGCCCAAATGAAGTACCTTCTTGACCAGTTCATTCCCAGGACGACTGCATTTCGTCCGAGCACGGCCAGAGAGGTCTTTGCGCTCAGCCTTGCCCAAAAGCTCGCTGACGAGAAAGCTGTGCAGCACTACCTCGACTTGACGGAAAGCTATTCCGAAGGCCAACTGTTATGTGCATATCGGCGCGCGGTTCGGTCGAATGGACACGGAGACTTGGGCCGGAGTTTTCATGCTCAGCTTGCACAGGTTAACGGCAACGGAAATCACGATCATGCAGCGGCTTTGCTCTCGATCAGAATAGAACGGCGTACTATCGGGATTACGGTTTTTCACGGCGAGCGTTTGGAATATGTGGACTCCCGCCAATTGTCTTCCGATAACGAAAAGGCTGTTGCCAGTGCGGCCGGATTCGTTCGCTGGATTCTAGCCCGGTTCTCAATTGAATCTGCGGCGCTCGAGGCGATCGTCAACGGCCATGAGATTCAGCGGCGCGCGCTGCATGATGCGATCGCCGCCGCGCTTAGAGAACGGATGCTGCCTATATGGGAAATTCCAAGACCGGTCTTGCTCGCCTCCTTCGGGCATCCGCCTCTAAGGTCACGATTGGAGTTGCGGGGGATCGCCACTACGATCTGGCCGGTCCTGGCAGGCACCAACGCGAAGCTCTTCATCCAGGACGCGGCGCTGCTCGGTCTCCACGTTCAAACGGAACGGCTCTTCATCATTAACTGACTCCACGATGGTCGGCCCACTACCTTACATCGGCGGTAAGAACCGTCTTGCTACGAAAATCATTTCTATGTTGCCCGAGCACACGACGTATGTTGAGCCCTTCGCTGGCGGCGCACAGGTGCTCTTTCACAAGACGCCTTCCGAAGTCGAAGTGTTGAACGACCTCGATTACGACATCATCAACTTCTTCCGCGTGTGCCAATGGCACTATGAGGAACTGATCCGATATCTGCGATTCTGCCTTGCGAGCCGCAGGCTACACGAGCTTCACGTGAAGAGCGATCCAGCAACACTCACTGATATTCAACGTGCAGGCCGGTTCTTCTATCTCCAAAAGAATTCATTCGGCGGACTGGTGCTGAAGCGGAAATTTCACTACGGCGTGGGACAACCATCCAATTACAACCTCGAACGTATCCCGCAGATCATCGAGCAAGCTCACAGGCGACTTCAGCGCGTGCAAATCGAATCCTTACCGTATGAGCAGATCCTTAAGCGATACGATCGCCCGGCGACATTGTTCTATCTCGATCCGCCGTACTGGGGACCGAAACTTTATCGCTTCAATTTCACCGAAGAAGATTTCCGGATACTAGCGGAACGTCTTCGGTTACTCCAGGGCAGGTTCATCCTCTCGCTGAATGACCGGCCGGAGGTGCGCGACACATTCCATGGTTTTCGGATCGCGACCTGCAAGATCGCTTATACGGCCAAACGGGACACGTCGAAGCGCTTCAGGGAATTGTTGATCACCAATTTCGATTTCAGCGAGAACTAGAAAAGGACCGCCGGCAAAAGCAGCGGTCCCAACGCAAATGGTCAGTAGCAGGGCGTTTTCAGTTCTAAGACCTCATAGAATTCCTCCAATGCGGCGATAGTCCGCCATGCCCGGTCGATCAAGGTTCGCTCGCGTCGCCATTGCCGTTGGGTTTCAAGAGTTTCAATCCTCTGGTAATGAAAATAGCAGCAGACTCGCAAGGGCAAAGCAGACTATGGCGGGATGAAGCGGGTGGCCGCGTTCGGCGCTGAGCGCGGCGTCAAGCTTTTTCGCTAGCCGGGAGCGTGTTCTCTTTCCCGGATGGCGATAGTGGATTCGTGGGACTCCTTCCAGGGTCACTTCCTGAAATGCCCTGGCGAATGGTTGCAAGTTGACTTGCCGGTCAGTTACTTCTGGTTGCGACGGGTTCACGGTTCGGTCTTCTCCTTTCCATCCGCGGAGGCTGCTCAAATGCGCGTTGAGCAGCGCCCATGGGCGGAAAGGATAGAGAGGCTCCCTCGCGCGGGAATCGTAGCATGGCGCAGCGAGCGTGCCTAGAGAGGCTGTACTTGGATTCAAACCGTACCCGTCTATCATTAAAGGTGTGAACGGACTGCTCCCAGCCGCCATTCGCCAGCTTGGTTTGCCGAACTTCGGTACGGCCATTCGCTGGCTGTCCGAGCGGGGCGTGAAGACCTCGCGGCTCGCCTGGGCTCTCGGCACGAACGGTGAGCACATTCGGGTGCTAAGGCACCGGGCCCGGCCTTTACTGTTCAATGCTCCGGCGGATTCGTTGGAGGCGCTTTTGAGTCGCCCGACGGCTCCGATAAGGCGACGCCTCAAGGTCCGGCCCGACGAGGACTCGGTGGTTCAATCCCGAAAGCAGGAGCGGCGCATCGAGGATTTAGAGCGAGAGATGGATCAGATGTCAGAAACCTTGGGGCGCTCCGGCGAGTTTGCTTCTGGCCTGGAGCGTTTGGTCGGCTACGACTCTCGATACGGCTTCCCTTCCTCAACTATGTTGCTGCGCTTCAAAGCGCGCATAAACCAACATCGGGCGTGGTTTTGCACCCACAGCGGCATGAGCACGTCGGCGTTTCAATACGCGCGAATAGCTATGGATCTCAGCCATCTGGCTTACCGCGAAAAAGAAGACCCGCTGGACTTGCGCAGGCTCACCGAGGCTGCCCTGGTTGCTTCGCAGGCCAGCCTGCTCGTGGCCAATCCCGAAGTCGCCTTGAAGATTCTCGATGTTGCGGCATCCGCCTCGGAGCGAATAGCGGATCCTTTGGGCTCCGAACATTATCGGCAACGCGGCACCGCTCACTTTCAAATGTTGCGCCCCGAGGACGCCGCCGATACGCATAAGTATTTCAAGCGCGCCATGGAAGCCATGGAGAGTAAGCAGGAGTGCCGCAACCGGGCACAACTTCTGATGGCGGGACAGCGTCAAATCGCCCTACTGGGCGCGCCTGATGTAGATAGTGCCAGCGAGATTCTTGAACAAGTGCGCCGCGACTTCGCCCTCACCAGCCTTGAATACGGCATGATGCTCAACTGGACGGCGGCCTGCGCGCTCGCTACCGTCAGTGACGACCTGAAAGAATATGCCGATCAGCTGCTTAACGAGAGTCTAGTCCGGTCCCAAACCTACGGCCATCAGGCTGGTCGAGCTTGTCTGCTCTCTTTGACCACCGAAGTCGGGCTGGACCGGCGATACTGGCGGCCTTGGGTTTACCGAAGCCTCTACGAAAACGCTCTCCGCGCCAGCTGAAGCGACCAATCCCTGACCGTTACAAAAACGGCGGGGGGTGGCTCTCCACAAAAACCAACATTAGCCGCATTCTGAAACTGCCAGGGAAAAGGCTTCCACGGCTTTGGTGTTGATCGGTCTTTACGGAAGCCCCGTAGGCGAAATCAGCCGGCGGTACGAGTCTATCTCGATACTTCTGACATCGGCTGCGCTCGAAAGAGTCGACCCGCCGGAGCCGTGGAAGGCTGGCGAAAAGAAGATGCGCCGTAGCGAACAATTTTGAGCAATGATCGACTCTCTTGAAAAGTTCATCGTCTCTTGCTGGAACCGGCTTCAGCGCCGGCCCGAGGGGTCGACGCGAGGCTTGGACTTAGGCTTTGTCATTGCCGACGAGGAGGTCACGTCTCGTCGCATGCGGCTGACATCGCTGGACCGGCTTAAGCACACGGCCGGATTCGGGCTTACCGGCGTCGGCAAGACCACCCTGATGGATTACGAAGCTAGCCAGGATCTCGAGCAAGGCAATGGCTTTGTCTCAATCGACTTCCACTACGACAGCTTTCCCAGGCTCCTGGGATATTTGGCGGATTATGAACGGCGCTACCGCATTGACCTCAGCCCAGGCTTAATCGTTGTCGATCCCACGGATCCGGTGGCCAGCGTCGGACTCAACGTGCTCGATTGCGGTTCCGTCGAACGGGCCTTCGTACACATCGGCGAAGTTGCCGAGATCCTGAAGGATCGTTTAGGCCTTAAAGAGTTTGGACCAAGAACACACGAGCTGTTGATTTACACACTGTACGCCCTTTCCGTGACCGGCCACACCCTGGCCGACATTCGGCTCTTCCTCACCAATCAGCAGTTCCGCTCGTTCGTGCTGTCGCAAGTTACCCATCCGGAAGTCTTGGCCTACTTCAATGAACGCTATGACCGGGCAAGCGACGCCATGCGTTCAGTCATCGCGGACGCCGTCTTGAACAAGGTTACGCCGTTGGCCGCCGATCCGTACTACCGGCATATCGTCGGTCAACAGCGCTCGACTATCAAACTCCGCGAAGCTCTGGATCAAGGCCGCAGGATACTACTGAATCTGCCCAAGGGCATTCTAGGCGAACATGCCACTACGCTCGCCAGCCTGTTTTTCGCTCTCCTGAAGAGCGCCCTGTTCTCGCGCCGCAGCCGCCAGCCCTACTACTTCTACTTGGACGAGGTCCAGAATCTGGTTGCGACTTTTTCAGACCTAGACACGCTGATCAGCGAATCGAGGAAGTTCGGTGTCGGAATTCAAACCAGCAACCAGCATTTGGAGCAGGTTCCTCCCGCCGTCCGCTCAGCCCTGATGTCGTGCTCGAACTTCATCTGTTTCCGTTTGGCGCACACCGACGCCGAACGAATGGCTGCGGCGCTCGATGGCGGCAAGGCGTTGGCCGAACTGCTGCGCAACCTGCCGCCACGGCGGATGGTAGTCAAGCGCGGGCACGAGCGCTGGCTTCAGGTTCAGGTTCCATATGTTCAGCTGCCGCAAGCCGATTACACGGACCTTTACCGGCGGTGCCGCCAACGCTGGGCCACGCCACGCCCTCAAGTTGAACGGCAGATCTTGGATCGCCAGTTGGGATTCTCCCAAACCGAAAGAGGAGAGACATTCAATGACTGGGAATAAATTGCTACTGCAAGAGCGCGATCGCAAGCTGCTGGCCGAACTCGGCGTAATGCGCATTATTGACTGCGAGCAGACCAAAGTCATTGGAGGTTTCAGCTCGACCAGGCGCGCCAACCGGAGACTGCTCAAGCTTACTCGCGCCGGGCTGCTCAACCGTTTCTTCGTTGGGACTGTCGCCTCCGGGCGCAAAGCGGTCTATGTGTTGTCGAAGAAAGGCGCGTCACTGGTTGCTTCCCCACAGCGGCTTGTCAGTCGGCGGTTCGGGCAAACCGTAGTTGGCGACTTGTTCGTGGATCACCAGATGCACATCAACGAAGTGTTCGCCGCCGTGAAGTTCCTTCCGCTGCCCGACGGGGTGGAATTCATGTGCTGGCGTTCCTTTGCGAAGCCCGTCTCCCGAAGCTCGCTCCTGATCCCAGACGGATACTTCCAGCTTCACACCGCTGCCGGAATACGCGCGCATTTCCTCGAGGTTGACCTCGGCACGGAAACACGAGCGGTTTGGGAAAAGAAAATCTCCACGTATTTGCAATTCGCGTCTTCTGGCGAATTCCAGCGCGCATTCGAACCGCCGCAGTTTCGGGTGCTGGTGCTTACGACTTCGGAAAAGCGGCTGGCGAATATCCGAGCGGTCATTTTGAAGCACACCGACAAGATTTTTTATTTGACCACCTTCGAGTGCATTAAGTCGAGCGGCCTGTGGTCGCCTCTCTGGCTCAGACCAAAGGGTGAGCAGCGGCAATCGCTCATTTGAAGGACGTTTATGCGTTACTGCAATCATTGTCATCGCGTCACCGCAGGCGAAGCCTTGTTTTGCAACTTCTGCGGGCGATCCTACGACCTGCGGCTCTGCCCTCACCGTCACGCCAACCCGCGGACCGCCCAAATCTGCAGCCAGTGTGGTTCGCGGGAACTCTCGACGCCTCATCCAAAAGTTTCCATTTGGATGGCTCCTTTGGTTCTATTGCTGTCGGTGCTGCCAGGCTTGGCGCTGCTTCTGCTTTCGCTCTTGTTTCTGATCGGCCTAGTTCAAGTGTTGATTTCCAGTCAGCAACTTCTGTTTGAATTTTTCTTACTGGGACTGCTGCTGGCGGGTTTGTGGTGGCTATATCTGCAATTGCCAGGATGGCTGAGAAGAGGACTATCGAAATTGTTTGGGCGCAAGAACGGAGATCGGCATGGGCATTGATCGCAAGGAGTCGGAAAGCGGCAATCGCCGCAAATGCGCGGCCCTTCGCGCCGTTTCGGCGCTTGGCGTGGGCCGCCGCTGGCCCAGGCCGTGGCCCACGCAACCAGGGCTAATTCTGCGCGAACCAGACGCATTTCTGGCTGCTGGCTCGGCAGGCCGCAGGCGCTTTTCACGTGAAGCTTGGCCATTGTTCGCCCGTTCCAAGCGAGACCACAATGATCATTAACAATTCCAGTTCGAACGAGCGCGGTAGCGCTTCCAGACCGAAGGCTCGCGTGGCGAGTTCGCGCAAACTGGCGCGTTTACGCGAGGTTTCGCCGCCAGCCCAAGTCCAACGCCGGCCTGGGCACTGGACGGGGCAACCTGGCGCGAATTTACGCCAACCAGGGGCAATCCTAGCGGCTCGCGAGCCCGAGATCGACCCCTTATTGCCGCTCGGCATTCCGCTGAACATCCGCGAAGTCGCCCGCATGATCGGCTGCTCGCCCTGGACCGTAAGACAGACCTTGATACCCAAAGGTCTTCCCGTCTTCCGGTCCGCGGCCAGCGGCAAATTGATCTTCTATCAGCATCAGGTTGCCCGCTGGATCCAAAAAATCCAAGGAGGAAACTAAGTGAGCCTGCTTAAGCGAGGCAACGTCTGGTGGTCGTATTTCTATGTTGACGGCCTCCGTCACCAGTATTCCACCGGCACCTCCAATCGCAGGAAAGCCGAGAATATCGAAACCAAGCTCAAAGACGAAGTCAACGATCGCCGGCATCGGATTGTCGAGACCGATCCGAACATTACGCTCGGTGCACTCGCCGCTCAGTTCGTATCGAGCGGCTCGGTGCGGCCGCATCATATATATCACCTCAAGTTCCTGCTGCCGTTCTTTGCGGAGTTTCCGGCGCTCAGAATCACCAAGTCTTTGGCCGACGAGTTTCGCAACGCACGCAGGCGGCACAATCCGTCCATCAAGGACGCCACGATCAATCGCGATTTGAGCGTCCTCCGGCACATCCTCTACTGGGCCGTGGATGAACAGCTGCTAACGGCCAATCCTCTGGCTCGGATGAAGATGGCGCGGGAGCGGCGGACGCGCAGGCAGGTCTTGAGCGTCGCCGAAGAAAGCTGTCTGCTCAAAGCCGCAAAGGACCATTTGTACGCCATGACTCTTATGGCGCTCGACACCGGGATGCGCCGCGGCGAGATCACTTCTCAGAGTTGGGAAGACGTCGACTTCGCTCAACGGGTTCTGTTTGTAACGCACTCGAAGACGCCCGAAGGGGAGTCGCGAGAGATTCCGTTGAGCGAACGCCTGTACGCATACCTCTACCAGCATCGAAAACCGGAAGGCCTGATCATCGACTTCCACGGCCGCCGGGTGCGGATTGTCAAGCGCACTTGGGCGACGGCTTTGAGAAACGCCCAGGTCCGGCATCTTCGGTTTCACGATCTCCGGCACACCTTTAACACTCGGCTGATGGAGGCCGGCGTCTTGCAGGAAGTCCGCATGGCGCTGATGGGCCATTCCGCCGGCTCGAAAGTTCACGCAACCTATACCCACATCGAGCTACCGGTGAAGCGCGCAGCGATTCGCAAGCTCGAAGCTTGGGTCAACCAGCAACAAGAAGAACAGCAAAAGGAGGCAGAACATGCCAGTCCCCAAACAGTCGGATCTGAAACCCCCGGATCCGAAAGCGCACCCGGCGAAGCCGGAACGCAAACCGTGGAAGAAGAAGACGCCCGTGGAAGTCATCTTCGAGCAGGCCGACAAGCTCAGGGCCGAGATCGCCGAGACAGAAGAGGAGCTCAAAGCCAAAAGGAAACAGCTGCAGAAATTCGAAGAAGCCAAGAAGCTGTTTGAGGCGAGCTAGATCGATGGAACTGCTAACCCCTGAACTGCGCGCCCGGCTACCGAAGCTCTACTCACAGGAAGCCGAGGCAACTCCAGTCGTTTATACCAAGTTCTTTCTGCCCGGAACGGAGTGGACCTGGTATGTGACCGAGGGCGAAGAGAAAGATGGCGATTTCCTATTCTTCGGTTTCGTCGTTGGACTGGAGAGCGAGTTCGGTTACTTCCTGCTATCGGAGCTCGAGTCCGTTACCACGCCGCTCGGGCTTCACGTGGAGCGCGACGAATCGTTCCACGAAGGCAGACTCACTGATGTTGTGCCAGCACCAGATTCTTGACGCTGGCGCATAGAGACCAAGTTTGCGCTTGGTCTCTTTTTAATGACGGACTCACACGCGGGTCCGTTGGACTGGGGCTGCAAGGGGAGAGGTCCCGCCTCCCAAGAGACTTGAGATTTAAAAGGAGAACTTGAAAAGTTATGAAAAAGCTATCTGTGGTGGTGGCCGGAACCGGCCAAATCCGCGACGTGGAGATCCAGCCGGGCACGTCGTCCGGCGATATCCTCCATCAACTCAATCTTTCGGACTACTTGCTGAGCAAGGGTCCGAACGAACCCTTCTTTGCCGCAGCCGAGTCGGTGTACGACAAGGTCAAAGACGGCGAGAAGGTTTTCGCCAGCACGAAGGCCGACGTTGGAGTGCTGCCGCTGTGCGCATAAAAGACCTCGGCACCAGGCCTGCCCCCGCTGCCATTCGTGAGTTCGTCTCACGCGTGGTGCGGGGGCACGCCCCCGCTCTTCGAGTACAGCGCCAGCCGCTCAATTATTGGCAACAACGGGGCTGGACCCGCGACGGCAACGCCTATACCGGCAACTACCAGACACGATATGGGGCTTTTCAGGGGTGGATCGAGCAGGAGCGCTCCGGCCACATCAATTTCTATCTCTATAGCCCTTCGCGAGAAATCCGCAGCCAGAGTCATTGGACCTGCTTTCAGCACCGCGGCGATGACTGGTACCTCATCCATATGTCGCGCCAGCCCAAGGATGTCGGCTCGGGAATCATGGCAATCGAAAGACTGATTACGGAGGCATACGAACAATGAAAACATCGCACCTGGAATTAAAGCGGAAAACGCTGGTCGAGCGGCGCGAGAAACTGATTGAGCGCTTCAATGCAGCGACCAGAGCCCGGAAAGGCACGACACGGCTCTGCACCGAAATCCGGCGCACCAACGAATTCCTGGAAAGCCTGGAACAAATCGTGGCCGAAAACAGCGGCCTGCCGAATACCGGGCCGCGCCGATACTCCGTCAGCTCGTTGTTTCTACATGAAAGTTTCAAAAAGCTGACGGCCGACCGCGACGAACAATTCTTCTTTGTCACCGGCGCTGAGGTCAATGGCGTATTCGTAATGGACCAGTGGGCGGAATTCGCGCATCAACGCCGGACTGCGATGGGCGTTGTCGCCCATATGCCTTCGACACACAACCTGTTAATCAGGCTCGAACGATTTGGCCACAAGTTCCTGGCTCATTTCCACAGCCATCCGGGCAAGGGGGCCGACGCCACTCATCCCTCTGGCACGGATGAGAACTTCCAGAGACGGCTGGAGAGCGGCGGACACCTGGCGTTGATGACGATCTTTAGCCGCGACGGCTTCGTCCGGTTCCTGCGGTTAGACCAGAACTTTGAAATTGAAATCTATGGGGAAGGAGTGGAGAACCATGCGCCCGGCATTTATCGACTTACCAACATCGACTAGTTTCCGTGGACACACGATTCCCGGAGCCGACGACAGACAAACTCTGATTCCCGGTTTTGACCAGGAGATCTTCTCGGCAAGCAGTGCCCTTTTTGTCGGGGCCGGTGGCCTCGTTTCCCAGATCGCTCCACTGCTTGCACGTAAAGGCATCGGACGGATCAAGCTGTTCGACAACGACATCATAGAAGCAAGCAATTTAAACCGGCAGCGGTTTTATCCCGAAGACATTGGCAAGAACAAGGCAATCGCACTAGCCAAGAACTTGCAGCGCGAATGTATTGCATCAACGGAAATCATCGCCTGGCCACTTCGCTTTGAAGACGCTGTCGCGCGCGGGATTGACTTAGAGTGCGATGTCGCCATCTGCGGCGTAGATAACAACCCGGCCCGCGTCGCTGCCAGCCGGTATTTTCGGGCCGCGAGAATTCCGGTGATTTTCACTGCAGTCAGTCGCGATGCGGATCATGGCTATGTTTTCGTGCAAGACCGGGACGGCCCCTGTATTGGCTGTCTGTTTCCGGACATCGTGAACGATGACCGCTATCCCTGTCCGAGGACTCCGGCCATTGCCGATATCCTCCAGGCTGTCGGATCGCTCGTCGTCTACGCGGTGGACACGCTACTCATGCAGCGCTCCCGTTTCTGGAACTATCGGCGCATCGGCTTGGCAGATGGTGCATTCGACGGAGTTGCCACCCTCCCAGCTCGACAAGATTGCCGGATGCAGGTTCGACACGACAGCAAGTTGTGAGGGGTCTTACTTTACTGAAACGGAGAATGACAATGGCCAAATGGAATAAGAACGAATCTCTGGCAGGTGCCCTCGGCCGCGAAGCCGGGAGCATCGTGAATGACGTTGCCAAGGAGTTGCTCTCGATTTGCAACTCTGGGATTTTTCAGGCCCAACCGAAGTCACAAGAAGTTCAAGTTCCAACACCCGAAATTCAAGGGTCCGAAATGGTGATGAATGTTCAGCAGCCGGTTATTTGCAAAAACTGGAAAATTGCAACGATGAAAGAACTACCGATCAACGCCATCATTCAGGGAGACGCGCTTGAAGTCGTACGGCAGTTTCCCGACTCCTGTGTTGATTGCGTCATTACATCGCCGCCCTACTGGGCTTTGCGCGACTACGGCGTTGCCGGACAGATCGGGCTTGAGACGACGCCGGAACAATATGTCGAACGAATCCGCTCAGTATTTGCGGAGGTTCGGCGCGTCCTGAAAGCGACCGGAACACTCTGGCTCAATCTCGGTGACACCTATTCGGCCCAGCGCTGGAGCGGATCGGGAAAAGGTCAGGCCATGAACAAGCATCGGGACGGCTACCGAGACATAAATCCGGAGCGCGATTCTTCCCTTCCCGATAAGTGCCTTGTTGGCATACCCTGGCGTGTCGCGTTCGCGCTCCAATCCGATGGATGGATACTCCGGCAAGACATCATCTGGGCGAAGCCGAATCCGATGCCGGAGAGCGTAAGGGACCGCTGCACAAAAAGTCACGAGTACCTATTTCTTCTATCGAAGAACGGCAGATACTTCTTTGATCACGAAGCGATTCGGGAGCCGGCGAATTGCAAGAGTCACAAGGTCTCGATGAAGAGCCGTGTCCAAGGCCGCGGCAAGAAATCCGCCAGTAATGGTCATGAGTGCTGTGAAGACAACGATCAAGGTGTGAGTTTACGCAACAGGCGATCCGTCTGGAATGTCCCAACGCGTCGTTTCCAAGGTGCGCATTTCGCTACATTTCCAAAGCAGCTCGTGTCAACCGCAATTCAAGCTGCTTGCCCGCGAGATGGCCTGGTGCTCGATCCGTTCTTCGGTGCAGGAACGACCGGACTTGTGGCGCAACTACTAGGCAGGAATTTCGTCGGTATCGAGCTGAATCCTGCCTATTGCGAAATCGCACGCAAAAGACTCGAAGCGCAACAACAGAATAGCGTCATCACCATATCAACTCCCAAGGGACTTTATGGCCTTGATTCTGCACGACTTCCTTGAAAGGAATAGCTTATGTTGAACATCAAGGAAAAAGTAGTGGTGGAAGGCGAACGCTCCTGCGAATACGCCCGCCAAGGATCAGCTGTAATCGAAACTCGCGAGGAAGACACCGCTTCATGAACGACGCCACATCGGCTTCCGGACTGAGCCGCATGCCCCTCGAGCAAATCGAGATCGGCTTCCGCTATCGAAAGGATCTCGGCGATGTGGGCGCTCTGGCAGATAGTATCACCGAAGTCGGCCTGTTACATCCGGTTGTAGTCACGCCCGAAGGCCGTCTCATCGCCGGTCAGAGGCGCTTAGAAGCTTGTCGGTATCTTGGCTGGAGCGAAATTCCGGTTACGATCGTGGATCTGCTCCAGGTAGCTAGGGGGGAAGCGCATGAAAACTTTGTTCGGAAGGATCTGTTGCCCAGCGAAATTGTTGCTCTGAAGCGTGCCCTCGAACCCTTGGAGCGCCGAGAGGCTCGTGACCGCCAAGGGACCCGCGTCGATCTTACTATGTCGACCGAAACCAGAGGGGACACACGCGATAAAATCGCCCGATACCTTGGCGTGGGCCGAACTACGATCGAGCGTGCCGAGGCAGTTGTCGAGGCCGCCGAAGCTGACCCAGAAGAATACGGCCACTTGGTCGAGCAGATGGATCGCAGCGGCAAAGTTGCCGGCGCTTATCGCCGGCTGGAGGTCCTGAAGCAGGCCCTGCAGCTCGAAGCCGCAACTCCCGAGCTTCCTACCGGACCGTTTCAAGTGATCGTAGCCGATCCACCGTGGCGGTATGAAACAGCCAACGACCAGCCCTACCCCACGATGGCGATCGATGATATTAAGGTATTTCCGGTCGCATCCATCGCCGCCGAAAATGCAATACTTTGGCTCTGGACGACCAACGCCCATCTTCGGGTGGCCTT
>Ga0335069_10006766_pt1 | contig 16625 bp, 17 predicted proteins | sample Lox_Sample_11_FD_206714 | JGI IMG/M metagenome (GOLD analysis project Ga0335069, IMG submission 206714) | Soil microbial communities from Loxahatchee National Wildlife Refuge, Florida, United States - Lox_Sample_1.1 | ecosystem: Environmental > Terrestrial > Soil > Wetlands | place: USA...
AATAGAGCACGTTTTCGGCGCTCTCCAACTCGTCGGTGAATTCCTTCAGTTTCAGCAGTGAGCGCACCCGCGCGAACAGCTCTTCGGGGAAGATGGGCTTGTTCAGGAAGTCGTCGGCTCCGGCTTCGATGGCGCGAATCTTGTCCTCGCGGTCCGTAAGGCCGGTGACCATCACGATGGGAATGAGTCGCGTTCCCGGGGCGTTTTTCAACTCGCGGCATAGATCGATCCCTGTCTTGCCTGGCATCACGACGTCCAGCAGGATCAGATCCGGCGTGTCTTCTCGGATAAGCCTCTCCGCCGCGGCTGCGTTTTCGGCTGTGCGCACATCGTAGCCGCCGGACCGCAGCAACTCCTTGGTCATGAAGGCGTTGTCCCGATTGTCGTCGACCACCAGGATTCGAGCAGACTTTTGCTGTGGAGGCTGAATTGCTCCCATTCCCATTTGGGAATGAAATCTTCACTTTGAGGTTGTCTGGAAAACTCCTTTGCTTGCCGTGTTACGCCGTACGCTTTAGTCTCGGTTGCATGAAGTACTCGGCCACCGCATTTCTTCTTCTTGCTCTATCAGTTTCAGCTCTGGCTGCCGCAAAACCCAAGGTCGTCAGCTTTGGCGGATGGATGAAAGTTCCGTTCTTCCTCGGTCCCAACGAAGACCACTCTGTGGAGATCAAGATCCGCTCCTTGCTGGTCGACGGCAAAATTAAAGAATTCACCACGGGTGAGACACACGATGTGACGGACCGGTATTTCGTCGTTCGCCGCGCCTTTCGCCTCAACGACACCCTGCCCGACGACTCCGACCCCAAGAACCATCGCTGGAAGTGGCAGCGCGGAGGCTGGCTGCTGGTCGATCGCAGTACCGCGCACGTTACACAGCTCAACCTCCCGGACTTCGACCCGTTTTACTCGTCCTGGAGCTGGTTTCGCGACTACATCGCCTACTGCGGTCTCTCCGATGACGGAACCAAGGTTTACGCCATGGTTTCCCAGATCGGCCGGAAAAAGCCCGTGCTCAAGCAGAAACTCGGCGACGCCAAGAACGGTGACCTGCCGGAATCGGAATGCACCGTGCCCCATTGGGACCGCAGCCCCATCCGCGTGACCTTCGAGCCGACCGGAGGCCAGAAACAGACATTCTCGGTATTTGGCCACGCTGCCGACGCCATGCCGGTTGGTGGGGATGACGATGAATGATTAACGACGGATTCAACGGATGAGACGGATTTCACGGATTTTTTCGAAATTCGATTTGAATGCGCCCGATCCGTCTAATCCGTAGTTAAATAGTTCAGTGGAAAGCCTCGATGAATTGTTGAAGCAGGCCGAACTCGCTCACGGCCACCTCTGTGCCGGCCAGGTCCTCGGCGTCCGCATGGCCATGCTGGGGGTCGAGAAACTCGGCCTCGCCGATCCGCGCGGCAAAGATCGCAAGCGGCTGGTGACGTTCGTTGAAATAGATCGCTGTGCCACCGATGCCATTGGCGTGGTCACCGGATGCCGTCTCGGCAAGCGCGCCCTCAAATTTCGAGACTGGGGCAAGATGGCCGCCACCTTCGTCGATCTCGAAACCGGACGCGCCGTCCGCATTGCCGCCCGCGAATCCTCGAAGCAGAAAGCCCGCGAACTTCATCCCGAGATCGAGAACAAGAACCAGCAGCAGATGCTCGCCTATCGCGAAATGCCGGATGACGACCTGTTCCACATCCAGTGGGTGAAGGTTGCGGTCCTACCTGAAGAGCTTCCTGGATACAAAGGTGAGCGCATAGTATGCGCGGAGTGCGGAGAAGGCATTAACTTCAACCGGGAAGTGCGCCGCGACGGGCACATCCTCTGCCGTGCCTGCGCGGGCGAAAGCTACTACAAAATCCTGTGACCGTGTGGGGCGGACACTCTTGTCCGCCAAACAAAACGGGCGAACGTTTCCGTCCGCCCGAATCCGACTAACGTTGAAGTTTAGTGTTGGTCATCGCGATCATGATGATCGTCACGATCGTGATCGCCCTTCCAGTCGTGTTTCCGCCGCACTACCATCCGGCCATCGTCATTGCGATAGTAGTAATAAGGCTGCCCCTGGTACTGATACGAATAGCAGCCATTGTGGCCTTCGCAGTAGCGTGAATCGGCGTGCTCGCCCTGCATCCAGCCATCTGGATGCTGGTCGCGATCATACGTCCGATACTCCCAGCCATTGCGGTTTTCCCAGCGCTGATTGTCGGCACGATCGTTGTGGTTGGTATCGCGATTCTGATCCATCTGTTGATGCTGATCGCGATTCTGGTCGTCACGGTCCTGCGCACTGGAGGCTATCGCCAACGTGCAGGTCAGCACGAATGCCATCAAGATTGTCCAAAGAACCCGAAGTTTCATGTTGAGCCCACCTGAAACGAAATTTACAAACTCGGTGATTGGATTCGGATCGGCCAGCGGATGCTGGCTCAATCGAGAGCTGCCGGATCCAAGAGCCCATACCGGGCGGAAAAAAGAAAACAGCAGCCGGGCCGAGAGCTGCTGTTCGTCATTCCTGATTTCGCGTTCGCTATTTTCCTTGTGCCGGAGGCGGAGTTGGAGCTACGTGCGAATGCTCCGGGTGGTGATACTGATGATAGTGGCTTGGTGCAGCCGGCGGCGCCGGGTGTTTCAGAGCTGCACTCTGCGGCGGCTGATGGCCGTTCTTGTTCCAGCCCTCGTGCTTTCCTTTTTCCCATCCTTCATGATGCCCATTGTCATGATGATGGTGTTCTTTTGCCCACTTCTCACGCTCATGGTCGCGATGCTCTCGCGCCCGTATCTCCTGCTCGTGTCGACGCTCGCGTTCGTTCTGCTGAGCCCGGTTGTGGTCGCGATCGTGATCCCGGTCATGGAATTCTTTCACCTGATGGTGATCGTCCCGCCCGTGGTCGTGGTCCTTGTCCTTCGCTGCCGCGCTCACCGACAGCCCCAGGGTTCCTACTAGTACGATTGCGCAAACTAACGAAGTTCTATTCATCAACGCCTCCAGCTACCCTGGATGCACGCTGCTTGCCGGGTCAATCGCCGCGCCAAATCAGCGGCTTACGTCGTTTTGTGGAAACTCGGGCGGTAATTTCTACGCGTAGGAAGGCAATTCCGAACGATTACCAAAGGAGTGAGACTTTGCGTTTTGTCATCACGAGGCGTCGAAGACGCCGAGGGATCTGCTTTTCTTGTCCTGTCGAGCCGCGCAGCGGCGAGATATCCCTACGTTTGCAATGGAAACTTCAAATCACCTTGAATTGACTAAGAGTCTTCGGCCAGAGGATCACATACTCATCATCGGTCATCAATCGATAGGCCGCTCGCATGGAACTGGCAAGCTCATGCGCCTCTAGAATGTGCCAGATCTCGTCCCAACAGGATGTTGGATTATCCGTTAGTAAGAATATGTTTGCTTCACCGCTGCCGAAATCGTGTCCGTCAACCTCATGATCCGCATGGAGACCCTCGGCAAGGAGGTCTTCGATTTCGATCAGCTTCTCGTAACTGATTTTATGAAGCGGCCACTGCAGCACAAGCTGGTATTTCATTGGTCTTTGCTACGCACCAACCACTATCCACTATCCACCGGGTCTTGAGTGTTCCCACGCATGCGCCACGCGCAGCACTGTGCTCTCGTCAAAGTGTTTCCCCAGAATCTGCAGCCCGATCGGCAAGCCTTCTTTGTTGTTCCCGCAGGGAACGGAAATTCCCGGAATGCCAACCAGATCAGCTGTAACGGTATAGATATCGTTCAGGTACATCGCCACCGGATCATCGGTTTTCTCGCCCAGCTTGAACGCCACCGTCGGAGCCGTCGGGCAAACGATCGCGTCCACCTTCTTATAGGCCTCGACGAAATCGTTGGTGAGCAGCGTACGCACCTGCTGCGCCTTCAGATAGTAGGCGTCGTAATAGCCGGCGCTTAACGCATACGTGCCGAGCATGATGCGCCGCTTCACCTCGGCGCCGAATCCTTTGTCGCGTGTTACGCGATACATCTCTGAGAGTGTCTTCACACCAGGCGCGCGATAGCCGTAGCGCACCCCGTCGAACCGCGCCAGGTTTGCCGATGCCTCAGCCGTCGCAACGATGTAGTAGCAGGGAATTGCGTATTCGGTGTGGGGTAGGGAAATCTCAACGATCTCCGCGCCATCCTTCGCCAGCGCCTGGATCGCCGATTCCACGGCCGCACGTACTTCCGGATCAAGCCCCTCGCCGAAATATTCTTTCGGAACGCCGAGCTTCAATCCGCGCACCGGCTCGCCGATGACCTGTTCGTAATTCGGAACCGGAACCTCCGCCGAGGTTGAATCCAACGGATCGCGTCCGGCGATATGCTTCAGCAGGATCGCCGCATCTTTTACCGTCTTCGTTAGCGGCCCGATATGGTCGAGCGACGATGCGAACGCGATCAGCCCATAGCGCGACACCCGCCCGTACGTCGGCACCAATCCCACGACGCCGCAGTAGGCAGCCGGTTGCCGTACCGACCCGCCGGTGTCCGATCCCAGCGCCGCTACTGCCGTGTTTGCCGCCACCACCGCAGCCGATCCGCCACTCGATCCTCCCGGCACCCGCGTCAGGTCGCGCGGATTCTTCACTGGCCAGTACCCGGAGTTCTCGTTTGACGACCCCATCGCGAATTCATCGCAATTGGTCTTTCCGAGCACGATCGCGCCGGCATCTTCCAGCCGCTTCACCGCAGTGCAGTCGTATGGAGAAACAAAGTTGTCGAGGATCTTCGACCCGGCAGTCGAGCGCACGCCCTTCATGACCATCACGTCTTTGATCGCGATGGGAACTCCCGCCAGAGGCGGCAACGCATCGCCCTTGTCGGCGAGCGCCTGGACGTCGTGCGCCTTCGCGAGAGCCCGATCCTTCAGCAGCGTTAGGTACGCGCCAACCTGCGGATCGTCGGCTTCAATCTTTTTGTAAAACTCCTCGACGAGCGCGACAGGATTCATCACGCGCTCAGCAACAGCGGTGCGGGTAGACTCGATGGTGAGATCGTTCAGGTTCATTTGCTTGGAAATTGCTCGCTCTTACGCAGGATGACATCCACGCGGGTATTATCGTCAAGGCTCTTAACGCCGTCGTGATGAATGTGGAACCCTTCGTCTGCGGTGGTGTCGAGTTCTGCGAGGGAGAGCAGATACGCCGCTAAGGCTCTGTAGCCTTCAGAAGTTCCAAATACATTTAATTGAAAAGCGCCCTCCACTGCACCCTCGCCATCAACTGGGTTGAAGATGTTGTTCTCGTCGCGTTCGCAGCGAAAAAGCGCGAAGCCTAACTTGTCGTCCAGTTTGGGAGCTGGCACACCGCCGCGAAATGATCCGGGACCGACCTCTTGTAGCTTGTCGCTACCGCTGAACTCTATATGAACTTGGATTTGCTTTTTCAATTACCCAATTACCCGATCACTTCTCGATAACCTTCGGCACCTTGAAGAACTCCCCATCGCTGACCGGCGCGCCCTTCATCACCTCTTCGCGATCCAGCGACGGCCTGACTTCATCATCTCGCCACGCATACGAGAACCGTTCGGTTCCGGTCTTCGCGGCGTCCACGCCGAAGCGTTCCGACACCTGCGCCATGGGAGCCACATTCGAGGTATCCAACTCATTGAGCTTATCGACGTACCCCAGGATCGAATTCAGATCCCGCACCATCCCCGCCTGCTCTTCCGGCGACAACTCCAGATTCGCCAAATCGGCTACATATTGCACGTCTTTTTCCGTAACCTTCATTCCTAACCCCTAACCACTAACTACTTCCCTACAATGAACTCGATCCGCTCCACCTTCTTCTTCACTTCCGGAAGCATCGCGAACGCCTTCAGGTAATCGCCGGCCAAAGCTTCCAACTGTGCTTTCCATTCTTTATCTGGGACCCGCACTCGCAGCACGCCGCTGATGAAATCTATTGGCTGCGTTCGGTTTGCCACACCCGGGCCAGCAACAATCGGCCACGCCAGTATCGGACCCTGATCCGGCGCTGCGTTCTTCAATACATCCGTAAAGATCCGGTGTAGATCGTTACGCCCGTGCTCCACGCCCAACTCCGCTCGTCCTTATTAAGTCGCCAATTCTATCAGCCGGGACATCGCTCCTTCTGCGATATCTGCGTCCGTCCGTCGGACATCCCCATCCGTCCCCCTCGAATCTCCACCTGTAGTACTCGTACCACAGTTATCAGCCCCGTAATGCTCGTTCACCTTTGCTTTTCAAGTAGTTACGGACAGTACCGTTCAATGCATAGCTTCGCCACTAAACCCGTATTATCGCCGTTTTACACAATGAACGTTGGGTGGTGCCGACGGTCACATTACCATGTGATGGGTCGGGGAAGCTGTGTCTTCCTCAGGGTATTTATTGGTGCCCCACATTCCGCGCCTTCCTTTGGCGCTAACGTGGGAAAGCAGCTTTCTTTTTGGGAGAACCGTTCGCATGCATAAACCGGTTAAGTACTTGGAATGGGCGCTGGTGCAAGTGGCCAAAGTGGGATGGGTCGGTTATGCCGCCATCACCCGCCGCAAGACGAATCCGTCGTTCACCCCGGCGTGGTCCGATAAGCCGTTGCTCAAGTCTTACGAGAAGAGCAAGCCGCCACTAGGCTGGCCCCGCACCACCGACTCGCTCTGTCCCAAGTGCGTGCCCGAAATCCGCAAGCAGATTCTCGACGGCAAGCTTCCGCACGAAATTCTCAAGAATGAGAAGGCCGGCGAAATCAAGTCGACCATCATCGAGCGCGACAGCAAGATCCTCATGGTGAAGGAGTGCCCCATCCACGGCCAGTTCGAGGACGTGATGTCCATCGACCCCGCCTTCACCAAGCACCTCGAAGACGTTTTCCCCGGACGCGACATCCGCGCGCATAACGACGAGAAGCTCCACAACCATGGCAGCTCGACCGTGAAGCACGGCCGCGGATCGGTCCTCACCGTCGATCTCACCAACCGCTGCAACATGATGTGCGACCCCTGCTTCATGGACGCCAACCAGGTCGGCTTCGTCCACGAGCTCACCTGGGCGGAAATCAAGCAGCTTCTCGACAACGCCGTCTCCATCAAGCCCAAGCGCCAGATGTCGGTGCAGTTCTCCGGGGGCGAGCCTACGCTGTCCCCGTACTTCCTCGACGCCGTTCGCTACGCCCGCAAGGTCGGATACACCTCCGTGCAGGCCGCAACCAACGGTATCGAGTTCGCGAAGTCGTTTGAGTTCTGCCAGCAGGCCGCTGAAGCCGGGCTGCGCTACGTTTATCTCCAGTTCGACGGAATCGGCAACGCCGCCAACGCCCACCGCAAGGTCGGTAACCTGTTCGACGTGAAGCTCCGCGCGATCGAAAACCTGTACAAGGCCGGCGTGGACATCATCCCCGTTATCACCATCGTCAACGGCATCAACAACGAGCAGGTCGGCAACATCGTCAAGTTCGCGCTCGATAACCCCAAAGTCATACCGTTCCTCTCGTTCCAGCCGGTTTCGTTTACCGGACGCGACGAAGAGATCACCGACGACCGTCGCATGGCGCAGCGCTATACCCTGTCGCATCTCGCGCACGACGTGAAAGACATGGTCGGTATCGGCGAGCCCGCGCGCGATTGGTTCCCCATATCGTTCATGTCCACGTTCTCCGATTGGTCCGACGTCGTTCACGGACCGCAGAAGGACTGGGGCCAGCTCTCTTGCGGATGCCATCCCAACTGCGGCACCGGCATGGCCGTCATGGTCGACAAGGAAACCAAGGAAGCGAAAGCCATCACTTCCTTCCTTAACGCCGTGCAGCTCGCGAAAGACACTGCTTTCATCAACGATGCCGGCTGGTCCAAGAATTGGGCTGCGCTCGGCATGGCACTCTCGCTCACGCGCAACTACAAGCCGTTTGAGACGCCGCGCCACTTCACCATCTTCGCCTTCCTGAAGAAGATGGATAAGACCTTCGGCGTGTCGAAGAAAGCGCAATCCGGAGCCTACGGTAAGGTCGGCGGCGACCGCACCCTCGAAGACATCGAGAGGCGCCGCAAGGACCGCTGGAACGTGCTGATGATCGCCGGCATGTGGTTCCAGGACCTGTTCAACTACGACTTCCGCCGCACCGAGCAGTGCATCATCCCGTACGCGACGGTCGAAGGCGAAATCAGCTTCTGCGCCTATAACACGGGCGTGGGCTGGCGCAACATCGTCGAGAAGATGCACATGACGGCCACGCTCACCAAGTGGTACGACGAGCACGGACGCCACGAAATCTTCGCCGGCGGCAAGCGCGTCGCCATGGCCGGAGGCAATGAGCGCAACCTTCAGATGTTGAACCTGAAAGACGAGCTCGTAACCGAAACCGAGCAGCAGGACCTCGACAAGCTGGGCATCGCCAAGAACGCGCGTGAGGAAAAAACTCGTAAGCGTGATGCCGCTCAGCTCAAGGTTCTTGATCCCAAGGAAGAAGCCAAGAACCGCGAGATGATGAAGCTCTACAAGGAAGTCGTGCTCGGCGAAAAGCAGCCCGAAGGAGGCTTCGTTCCGCTCACCAACCTCGCCGCTCCGAAACCGGCAACGGTCGAGGAAGACGAAGTGGCTGGCGTCCCGGGCGACTAATAACGCTATCGTTTCATGTTAAAGGCGGGCATTTTGCCCGCCTTTTTCTTTGCTTGTGTGTAGGGGCAGGTAGTGTGTGGGAACGGGCGCCCTCGCCCGTTCAAGTCGAGCGAAGCTCGACGGAAATCAGGCAGACCTTCGGGTCCTGCCTTTCCTTTTTGTCATTCCGAGCGGACGTGAGTCCGCGAGGAATCCCTACCGCTCCCAAGCCGCGACCGTCATTTTGTCATCACGAGGCGTCGGAACGACGCCGAGGGATCCGCTTGTGCTTGTGTACCGCGGACACTCCTGTCCGCGGCCTTTGACCTTGCTGTTGATTTTCGGCAGGACCAGCGCCGCCCCGAACAATAATCTTGCCCTCCCGTCCAACTGCGCCCTATGATGCTGGCCTCGTGATGTGCCAACCGGCACTGGAGAGATAGCATGAAGAAAGCTCTTTGCGGACTCGCGATAGTGGCGACGCTGATGATCTTCGCAGTAGGAGCAATCGCGCAGTCGCCAGGCCCGCTGCCTCCGCCCCATCCCAAAGCAACCGTAATTCCGTCGCAGGTTCTGTCGGACTACCCCGGCCCGATCCCGCCGCCAAGCCCGAGGGGCAAGGAAATTTCCAATCCGGTTCTGGCGGATGGTACGGGCCATTCCCAACCCCACCGCCTAACCCCAAGGGTAAAGAGATTTCCAATCCGCTCCTAGCCGACGGTCCAATCCAGATGCCACCACCGCCGAACCCGAAAGGGAAGGAAGTTTCGAACCCGATTTTGGCCGATGGTTTCCCGCCGATCCCAGTGCCGCCGAACCCGAAGGGAAAGGAAATTTCCAACTCAATTCTGGCCGATGGTTCATTCCCATTGCCGCCACCGAATCCGAAATCGCGCAGAGTCAACGCTTAGCTTTCGGCTTCGTCCGATGGCAAGGCAATGGCAGACCTACCTTGGCCTACCATTTTGTTTGTGTGGGGCGGACACTCCTGTCCGCCGCCGTTGAATTTGCTTTCGTTTTATATGGAGCAAGCCCTTCAGCGCTTCAACTGAATGACGTAGCGAAGAGGGCAAGTCGCCGGACTGCCGCGAGACAGTTGGATCACACATTGTGGGGACGGGCTTCCAGCCCGTCCCGGTCGAGCGATGCTCGACGAGAGTCTCAAGGCAGACCTTCGGGTCTGCCTTTATATTTGGATCATCAAGCTTGGTGGAAATTAGAGCACCGTTGGCGAGCCGAAACTTATAACGGTAAAATGCCATATATGTTATGTAAGTGTAATAAATAGTGTTTTTTGATACTATAAATAGCTATATATGTTATATTTATGTAATGTATATTTCAGATCGCATTCGCCGCTACATCGCCCGCGGATTCCACCGCGACAGTGCAGCAGTGAACGTCTTGATCGAAGAAACATTGCTGACTCTGTTTAAACGCTTCCCCGAGACCTTCATCTTCTTCGGCGGAGCGAGTCTCGTACTTTTCTATGGAAGCCAGCGTCATTCCAGGGATATCGACCTTCTGATTTCCGTCAAGCGACCGCACTCCAGCGCTGCACTGAACGACGTTCTCAAAGTGCACCTGTGCGACGGGCCTGCCGCAGACCGCCTCGAATTGGAATTCATCAACCAGCGAATCGCGCAGATTACTCGAAAGCGATGTCAGCCGGAACTGCAGCCATTTTTACCCGAAGATCTCTATCGCGAACTGGACCGGGCCGACTTCAGGCCTCTACGCGAAGCCGTATCGATTCTGTTTGCGGCATGGCTTTAGAGGTATACGCGATGGACTGGGCAAAATTTGTAGCTGACTGCGCGCAAACGTCGGGTGTTCTTCGTATTGACGAACTCGCGCGCGATTTGAAAATTTCGGCGGTTGCCGTACGACGCGCGCTGGCTCGACAGCAGAACCGTGATTTGGTTGAGCGTCTGAACGACAACCTGTTCATCAATCGCCTGACCCCCGATTTCTCCGGTCGCGAACTGATTAATGTTCTTCGTCCGAACTCGTATCTTTCGCTCGAAGCAGTTTTGCGCGACAGCGGCCTTTCCACCCAATCTCCCCTCGCATTTACGTGTGTGACTTGCGACCGTCCCGGGCATTACCGCAGCCGTTTACTGTCTCTTACCTATCGCCGCATCGCTCCCCATCTCTTCTGGGGATTCCATCCTAAACGCACGCGTTACGGACGCTACAACCTTGCCGAGCCCGAAAAGGCGCTCCTCGACTGGATCTACTTGCTTCGTCAGGAGGGAAGCATTGTCCCTACTGACGAACTCGATCTCACGCCGCTCGACACTGCAAAGCTACTACAATACTCCGAGAAGTTCCCCAAGCCCGTGCGGCAGCAGGTGTTGGAATTGGTCGCGACGCGGAACGCTGCAGGAACGATAAGCGATGCGCCGCCGGGTCACGCAGGCTCAGTCGATTAATGCGAGTGACAAAAGAAGCGCCTTCCGCTACGGTGTGTGCACCACCATAAGATTCGCGTGATAGCCCTCTCGCGCGTTCATTCCGCTTGTGTTAACTCCGCAATAATAGAGCAGCGTTGTCATGATCGCCCACGGCCCAAAATTATCGGGAGTGCTTTCCGGGACCACGATGTCCAGCGGACCGTTCGTGTACACATCGCAATACACTGCGCCACGATTGTTCGTAGGGCAATAGATGACTCTGGTCGGATCAGTGTATGGACAAAACTTGCAGTTCGGATCCGCGTTGATGACGGCAGCTGGCACGTCAGCCCGCGATTCCACAACGACGCCGTGCAAATTCGCAGCCACCTGAATCACCTGCGTATCAAGTTGGGGAGACGGTGTGCTGATGATGTTGCCGCTCAGGTCGGGAACCCCTGCGCCCGCGATACCGCCGTAGCCAACGCCGATCCAATTGGCCGCTATGGAGGTTTCAGCATCCCACCTTGGGATCACCATCTCATCGGGATGCCCGGTTTTGTTAATGAACCGCCGTTGCGATGAATTGAATGGATTCGTGTTTCCGTTTCCGCAGGCTGAAAGCAAGACTGCCGAGGCGATGAGGATCACGCCCAAAGTTCGAGTAATCATGAAGGCATCTTCACGGTTTCCTCGCCGTTCGCGGCGGACACATAACCCTTCCTGCCGTGAGCGTTTGCCTTGAAAAGCAATCGAAATTTCAGTGCTGTCCAGACTAGAGTGTCTTTTCCTTTGCGGTGTGCCTTGCGTATAGTGTGTGCGGAGATTGTTCTCGTCTCGAACCAATGACACTCATGCGCTCACTCATATTTCTCGCCATCCTGTCGCTATCGGCACCCCTTCTCGCTCAGCCTTCTGGCGGACCTTACGGCCCCGTCGACCAGCGTTACGAAGTCCCGAAAGCCGCGCACGTCTACTACGTCGCGCCCGACGGCAGACCCGACGCCTCCGGTGCCTCTATTGATCAGCCCACCACGCTCGAATCGGCTATCGACCACGTGGTCACCGGCGACGCCATCATCCTCCGAGGAGGCGTTTACCGCACCGGCGGACTCATCCTTAACCAGGGCGTTACCATCCAGCCGTACCTCGAAGAGCGTCCCGTGCTGAAGGGCACCGAACTGGCCACCAAGTGGGAAGCGCTTCGAAACAACGTCTGGCGTACCAAGTGGGACCACCTCTTTCCCGCATCGCCGCTTCCATGGTGGCAGCGCTCCCGCGAGGGTATGCGCACCCCGCTCTACAAGTTCAACAACGACATGGTCTTCGTGGACGGCGAAATGCTGAAGCCCGTCGGGTGGGAAGGGGAACTCGATCCGCACTCCTTCGTTGTCGATTACAAAGACGGCTACGTCTACATCGGCGTCGATCCCACCAACAAGCAGGTCGAAATCACCGCCCACGACAGCGCGCTTGTCCGCACCAGCGCCGACGCTCACGGCAAGACTAACGACCACAAAGGGCCCATCATCCGCGGCATCACCTTTACCCAGTACGCCTATCGCGCGCTCGAGGTCGAAGGCAAGAAGCACTTCACCGTCAACGACGAGCCCACCGACGAACCCGTCGGGCTCTCCGATCCTTCCACCTTCGGCAAGGAAGTTACCGGAACCGTTCTCGAAAACGTCACCATCACCTACTGCACCCGCGTTGCCGGATACTTCCGCGGCGACGGTCTCATCATCCGTAACTCGCTCGTTAGCAATACAGGGACCGAGGGGATTTACGTCATCGGATCGTCGGATGTCCTGCTTGAGCGCAACATCATCCGCCGCAACAACATGCGCCAGTTGACCGGCTATTACCCCTCGGCGGTGAAGATCTTCAACCAGACGCGCCGCGTCGTCTTCCGCGACAACCTCATCCTCGACCAACCCGATTCCAACGGAGTCTGGTACGACGTTGGCAATCGCGATGGTGTCATTGTCGACAACTACGTGGAAGGCGCGCTCGTCGGCATCATGTTCGAGATTTCGCGTGGCGCTACCGTCGCCGGTAACGTCGTCGTGCGCTGCGGACGCGGCGTGTGGGCGCTCAACTCTGCCGACGTGCACGTGTACAACAACACCTTCTACGACACGCAGGCCTCATTCGAGCGCAACCAGCGTAGCAAAACCGCCGACCACTTCGGATGGCATCCTTCCACCGGTCCCGACGTCAATGAGCGCGAAGGCCACATCTTTGTGAACAACCTGCTGGTCGCGAGCGACAGCTACACCAATCCGCTGCTGCGCTTCGAAGAGCCGAAGGCCGTCTGCGGGCAACTGACAAAGCCAATGGCAACCGAGATCGACGGCAACGTTTACGTTCGGTCTGCATCTTCAACCGGCACAACACCACCGTTAGTTCAATGGAGTCCAGCCAGTACGGATGACTGTTTCGCGAAGTTCAACTCGCTCGACGACTTCCGCAAGCAGGCCACGGGATTCGAGTCCGCAGGGCGCCAGTTGAACCTGACGCCGCGTTCGGTGTTCAAGTCCGTGGATATCGACCGGTACGAACTCCAGCGCCGACTGCCGTCCGCGCAGGGAAGCACCACGCCCGCCGCAGTTCTCAGATTATTAGGATGGAGCGCCGACCAGGCCAGCACGGTAGGAGCCTACCCAGCTAATAAGTAAGGCGGTCGTTCGAGTGGCCTTCACTCTTCCGCGTCGTGTACGCGGATGCCCATGATCTTGTATTGGACCAGTTGATCGGGCGACGGATGCTCGTATCCCGCTCGCTTCACCTTTTCGATGAAAGCGGTGTTGACCCCGTGAATGCGGAATTGCACGAGCTGGTCGGCGCTGAGGTTGCGATAGCCTTCCCTCGCGAGTTCATTGACCTGGTCCGCATTCACGCCGAAAATCCGGAACTGCACCAACTGGTCGGCATCGAGGTTCTTGAATCCGAGATCCCGCATTTGCCGTATGAACTCTGGCGTTACGCCATGAATGCGGAACTCCACCAGCTTGTCGGCGCTGAGGCCGCCGTAGCCAAGTTGTGCCATTTCGCTGGCGAATTCTGGCGTCGCGCCATGGATGCGCATCCCCACCATCTTGTCGACGGAGAGGTTCGGGAAGGCCGCACGCATGGAGCGTACGTATTCTGGTGAGATATTGAAGATGCGGTACTGGACCAGCGTTTCCAGCGGCACGTTGGTGATGCCCACCGACTTCAGCCCTTCCACCTGCTCGCGGCCGACACGGAAGATGCGCGCCTGGATCAATTGGTCCAAATTCGCGCTGTAGCCCAAGTCGCGAATCTCTTTTACGAATGACCGGGAAACGTCGAGGGCTGCAAGGTCGAAGACCTTCGCTTCGGCCTGCGGATAGCCCATCTGCTTCATCGCGGCGATGTATTCGGAGTTCGCGTCAAACGTAAATTCGCCATGCCCAAGGCCCTGGTTGAATTCTCCGCCAAACTGGAAGTTGCCGGCATCGCGCCGCATGGCGAACTGAACGGGACGATTGGCCGCCTGCACGGTTGCGGCATCGAGCCCGAGTTCGCTGAGCAAATAGTTTTCGCCGAAATTGCCGTGCTCGCTGCGATTGATGTTGAGTTGCAGCTTTTGCGGATCCCTGCGGCTAGCCTCCGCCGTCCACGTTCCGCGCATGTGATCCTGAGCTGCGGCAGAGACCGCCAAGACGATAACCAGGGCTGCCAATGCCGACCCGAGAAGACGCTTCATCTTCATTCCCCCAAACGCTGCTTGGGGTTCGACGGAACACAGGTGGATTCGTCAACCGCACCTTGACGCGAATCCGAATGTTGAAGAAACCCGGCATATCTCGCATTTACGTCCACAACTCGCCGATTACAGGAATGATGCCCGTAACGCGCTGATTCCAAAGTTCTTGCGGAACGAGTAGCCCGTAAACCGTTGATTTCGATGTCGGAGATGCCTGGAGGGGACCCGAAAACCGGCTCCGCCCATTTACTACTCATTTACTGATTCCGTTCGCCCAGTCCGCCTCCGGATCGAAGATGTCCAGTTGCCGAACGCCCCCGCGCAGCTTGTCCTGCGCCATAATGTACTGCTCCTGCAGCGTGTCGACCGGATGTTGCCAGTCGTGGATGAAGTAAATGGTATGCACCTTCGCCTGCAGCATCGCCTTGGTACAGTCGAAACATGGCCGCAGTGTCGAGTAGACGTAGGAATCGGCAATCGAGTTGCCGAAGCGCGCCGCGGTGATCAGTGCATTCTGCTCCGCGTGCACGCAGATGCAGACGTCGTAGCCGACGCTCTTGGCGAACGTTTCCTTGTTCTTGCAGCGGACGCAGCCGCCATCGAGGCAGTTGGTCATGCCTTCGGGCGTGCCGTTGTAGCCGGTGGCAATAATGCGGTTTTCTTTGACCACAATGGCGCCGACTTTGCGTCCCAGGCAGTTGGCCTTCTTGCGCACAGCCATCGCAATCGTCATGTAATACTCGTCGCGTGTCATGGCGAACCTCGATCATTAAGTCGAAGAAAGCATCGGAATCGTAGCACGCCGCTTTGTGGAACGCCGCCAGGCTGCGAAGGTCCGTCGAGACAAACCGACGTATCGGTCTCTCGTTCCACTGAGTTGAGGCTGTTGTGAGATTTTGAATGTGAGATGCGCGTGGGCGTCACGCCACTCGCGAATGTTCGCGATTGCGTTCGCTTTCGTGTGACTGTGCGAGGCGGTTGTACAGAAGGGCAAAGATCAGCCCCGAAGTCGCGCCATCGAGCACGGCATAGCCTGCGCCCAAGGCTATTTGTTTGGCGTTGCGCCGGCCCTTGTATCCGGGATAGCAGGAGGCAATCATTTTCAGAAATCCCGACCCATAGCCAGGAGACACGCGATTCAGCGCTTCGACGGCGAGGACGCCACCTCCCCACAGCAACCCAGACGTAATCGCCACCGCGCGGACATCCATTTTCATCGGGGACCTCCTGAATCTGCATTCCTATAGACGCTGTGGCCCCGTAATCGGTTTGCCGGTTGCATTCAGGGGCACGCGCGGATGTTGGCCGGGCATCCGCGCATGTTGGGCCGTACGCGTTGCAAGGAGGCGAACTGAACAAAGTACATCGTATAGCGATCTACTTGTCTGTGATGACGATCACCGAGGGTAGGGCGGCCGTTTGAGCCGCTGACCTCGGCGCGGCAATTCGTTGCCAACAGCGACTACCAATTCTGCCAGTTGTCCCGGCCATAGCGGGGGCTGGAAGATCAATCGACAAGCAAACGGAGAGAATCCATGTCTCATCCTGCCAAGATCAGGCTGCTGGCGTTTAGTGTCTTGCTGTTGTCATCGTTGCTGGCAGTCGCGCAAGGGCCGACGTTTCCTACCGTCGTGTTTACACAGGAATTTTGGAGTCTGAATCCGCCGCAGTACAAGATTCGCGTCAACAAGATCGGCAACGCTCACTACGACTCGACTCCGAATTCCACGGAGCAGAATGGAGAGCCGTATTCGCTGGATTTCAATGTTTCGAATGCCGCCCGCGACAAGATCTTCAGCGCACTCCAGAACCTCAACTTTTTCGTGAATTCGATCGACGACGTCGTGCCGGGCGAGACCGGATCCCACACCCTGATTTACGCCTATATGGATACGCTGAATAGCGCCAACTACCACGGCACCTCGAATGCGA
>Ga0335069_10006767_pt1 | contig 16623 bp, 14 predicted proteins | sample Lox_Sample_11_FD_206714 | JGI IMG/M metagenome (GOLD analysis project Ga0335069, IMG submission 206714) | Soil microbial communities from Loxahatchee National Wildlife Refuge, Florida, United States - Lox_Sample_1.1 | ecosystem: Environmental > Terrestrial > Soil > Wetlands | place: USA...
ACAAGTTCACCGCCAAGGTCGGCTACCCGACCAAGTGGCGGGACTACTCCGCGCTGGTGATCGACCGCAACGACCTGTACGGCAACTACCAGCGCGGCCACGCGATCAATCACGACCGCGAGCTGGCGAAGCTCGGCGGCCCGGTGGACCGCGACGAATGGTTCATGACGCCCCAGACCGTCAACGCCTACTACAACCCGGGCATGAACGAAATCGTCTTCCCCGCAGCCATCTTGCAGCCGCCGTTCTTCGACGCCGAGGCCGACGACGCCGCCAACTACGGCGGGATCGGGTCGGTGATCGGCCACGAGATCGGGCACGGCTTCGACGACCAGGGCTCCAAATACGACGGGGACGGCAACCTGGTCGACTGGTGGACCGACGACGACCGCACCGAGTTCGGCACGCGCACCAAGGCGCTGATCGAGCAGTACGACGCGTACGTGCCCAGGGGGCTCGACGGCGGGTACCACGTCAACGGCGCCTTCACCGTCGGCGAGAACATCGGCGACCTCGGCGGGTTGTCCATCGCGCTATTGGCCTACCAGCTGTCGCTGAACGGCAAGCCCGCCCCCGCCATCGACAAACTCACCGGCGTGCAGCGCGTTTTCTACGGCTGGGCCCAGGTGTGGCGGACCAAATCCCGTGCGGCGGAAGCGATCCGGCGGCTTGCGGTGGACCCGCATTCGCCGCCGGAGTTCCGGTGCAACGGCGTCATCCGCAACTTGGACGCCTTCTACGACGCCTTCGACGTGACCGAGGGCGATGCCCTGTACCTGGAGCCGAAGAGCCGGGTCAGGATCTGGAACTAAGCCACCGCTTCGATCCGGGCGGGCACGTGCTTGTGCCACGGCGTGCCGGCGTAGGGGTCGCGCCATTCCGTGGAAGTCAGCGCGTTCGGGGCGACGCCGGGAACGACGGTGTTGCCGTCGTCGTCGACGTAGTCGAGGCCAAAACCGTTGGGCAGGGCCGCATGCCCGGCCAGCATGGTCTCGGTGATCTCGACCGTCGCCTCGGCGCTGCCGGCCGCGGTGCTGACCCGGGCCCGTTGCCCGTCCGCGAGCCCGAGGGCCTGGGCGTCCTCGACGCTGACCCGCAGCGCCCCGTCGGCGTCGCGGTTGCGCCAGGACGGGTCCCGGAAGATGTCGTTGGCGGTGTAGGCGCGCCGCTCGCCGACCGACAGCACGATGGGGAACTCCGGCGTGGTCAACTGGGGCGCCGTCGCGGCCAAAGCCGCCAGCTCACGCAGCATTTCGGGGATTTCCAGCGCGATCTTGTGGTCCGCGTGGCCGATCAGCGCGAAGTCGTCCTCGTACTCGTGCCGGGTGAACGTGACGCCCGACGGGTTGTCGAGGATCGCGTCGAACAGCGCGTCGCCGTCGGCGTGGCCGGCCCGCCGGACGGCCTCGGGGTAGGCCATGGCGGTCTTCTGGGCGAGCCCCCACGCCGCGGCCGCGCCGGCCATCCCGTCGGGCAGCGTCGGCCCCAGCGTCTCGTAGAGCACGTACGGAACCAGTTTCGCCACAGTCGGATTGGTGGCCACGGCGTTAAGGAATGCCTCGGCGTAGGCCTGGCGGCCGCGCCGCGCGGCCTCGTGCAGCGGGCGCAGGTCGGCTTCGTCGAGCACGCCGAGCGCGCGCACCAGCCGCGCCCAGATCTCCGGTTCGGGCAGGGTGCCCGGCAGCGGCTGCAGCAACGGCCGGCGCAATTGGAAAGCGTTGGCCGGGAATTCGAAGTTGAAGAAGGTGGCCTCGGGCTTCTCGAACTGTGACGCCGCGGGCAACACGTAATGAGCGAGCCGGGCGGTCTCGGTCATCGCCACGTCGACGACCACCATCAGCTCCAGGGCCCGAAACGCCTCGCGGCAGGCGGCCGAATTGGCCAGCGAGTGGGCGGGATTGCTGCTCTCCACGATCATGGCCCGGAAGCGGTCCGGGTGCTCGGTCAGGATCTCCTCGGGCACCACGTTGCTGGGCACCAGCCCGGCGATGATGGGCGCGCCGGTGACGGGCGTGCGCCCGGAGACCGGGCTGAACAGCGCGGCGAAGGACGAATGCAGATGCTGGCCACCCTTTTTCGCGAAGTTTCCGGTCAGGATCCACAGCAGCTTGTTCAGATAGGAGCACAGGGTGCTGTTGGGCGCCTGCTGGACCCCGAGATCCTCGAACACCGCGACGCTGGCGGCCGCGCCGACGCGCCGCGCGGCAGCGCGCAGCAGCTCCTCGTCGACCCCGCAGCGCTGCGCGTAGTCGCCGACCGGAACCTCCCGTAGGGCGGCGCGGACGGCCTCGGTGCCGCGCACGTGCCCGGCGAGAAATGCTTCATCGCAACGGTTTTCCTGGACGAGGACGGCGGCCAGCGCCGCCAGGCACCAGGCGTCGGTCCCCGGGCGCACCCGCAGGTGGAAGTCGGACATCTTCGCGGTGTCGGTGAGGACGGGATCGATCACGATCATCGACCGGGCCGGGTTCTTGGCGATGTCGTTGAGCACCACCCGGGCGCGGGGAAAGCTCTGCGACATCCACGGGTTCTTCCCCACGAACACCGACACCTCGGCGTGCTCGAACTCGCCCCGCGTGTGACCGCCGTAGAGCTGAGCGTCGACCCAGGCCTCGCCGGTCTTCTCCTGCGCCAACGCGTTCGACCGATAGCGCGCGCCCAGGGCCTTCAGGAAGGCGCCGCTGTACGCGCCGCCCAGATGGTTGCCCTGCCCGCCGCCGCCGTAGTAGAAGATCTTGTCCCCGCCGTAGGCGTCGCGGATGTGCTTGAACCCCTCGGCGATCTCGACAACCGCGGTGTCCCAGTCGATTTCCTCGAAGGTCCCGTCGGCGCGGCGGCGCAGCGGCGAGGTCAGACGGGCGCGGTTGTTCTGGTAGTGGTCGAGCCGCAGCGCCTTGTTGCAGGTGTACCCCTGCGACGCCGGGTGCGCCTTGTCGCCCCGGATGCGGGCCAGCCGGCGGTCTTCGACCTGGACGACGATGCCGCAATTGCATTCGCAGAGGATGCAGGCGGTGGGCTGCCAGTCACCGGTCATCGTGGGGCTCCTTCCCGGGCGTCTCGGCCAACAGCAGGTTGCGCAACTGGCGGTGGACGACATCAAGGGGTGTGAGGTCGCGCCGCACCCGGGCCAGCACGATCGCCCCCTCGAGCGCGGACGTCGCCAGCACCGCGAATTCGTGGGCACGCTCCGCCGCAATGCCGTCGGCGACGAAGCGCTGGGCGATCAGGTCCGACCAGCGGTCGAACACCGCCGCGGCGCGCTCGACCACCGGCGCCATCCGCTCGCGGTCGGATTGCTCGCCGGCTTCGACGGAGACCGCGACGACGGGGCACCCGGCGCGGAAATCGGTCTCGAGGAGCTGGCGGCGGTACTTGTCGATCAGCGTGTCCAGCAGTTCGAGGCTGCCGGGCGCCTCGCCGATGACGGCGGCCACGTGCTCGCCGGCGTAGTCGACGGCCTCGCAGAGCAGTTGGGTCCGCCCGCCCGGGAAGTAGTGATACGCCGACCCGCGCGGCGCGCCGCTGTGCTCGAGCACGTCCGAGATCGCGGTGGCGTGCGCGCCGCGCTCCCTGATCAGCAGCGCCGCGGACACCACCATCCGCTCGCGTGGGCCAGGCATATGTATGATGCTATACATAACAAGCGCGCCTGCGAAAGGGGCCCAGCAGACGCAAAATCGCCCCGTTCCGCGAGGGAAGGGGCGATTCTGCGTCTGCTCGGCGAAGCTAATTCATCCAGTCGGCTGATCCGTCGTTCTTCTTGTAGTCGCCGCCGCTGGAGTTCTTCACCACGATGGGGTCGCCGGGACCGAAGTTGTCGAAGAACCACTTCGCGTTGCTGGGGCTGATGTTGATGCAGCCGTGGCTGACGTCGCGCTTGCCCTGGTCGTCCACCGACCACGGGGCGCTGTGCACGAAGTCTCCGACGTTGTCGAACCGGACGGCCAGATCGACGGTCACCTTGTAGCCGTACGTCGAGTTGACCGGGACGCCGTAGGTGGAGGAATCCATCACCACCGAGGGCATCTTCTCCTGCACGTAGTAGGTGCCGTTGGGCGTTTGGTGATTGCCCGACGTCATGCCCATCGACATGGGGATGGTCTTCTCCACGGTGCCGTTGCGGGTGACGGTCAACTGGTGGGTGGCGTCGTCCGCCGTGGCGACCAGGGTGTCGCCGGTCTGGAAGCTGGACACGGTGCCGCCGGCGTCGACCGTCACCGCGGTGTGGGCGGGCCAGAAGCTCAGGGGGCGCCAGCGCAGCTGCGTCGGGGTCATCCAGTAGAACTTGCCGGGCACCGGCGGGACCGACGAAACGTGCACGGCGTCGATGGCCGCGCCGGCGTCATCGACGCGCCCCGGGAAGTTGATGATGATCGGCTGGCCCACCCCCACCGTCGAGCCGTTCTTCGGGACGAACGACGGCGGCCCGAACGGCGGGGTCCCCGTGAACGGCGCCGGGTTCTGCCCGGCGGCGGGACCCGCCGCCACCGGCGCAGCACCGGGGAAGGGCAACGGCGGCAGCCCCAGCGGGGCAGGAGGCGGCGGGGCCGCAAGGGGGTCCGGCGCGGGCGGGGCGGGGGGCGCGACAACCCCGGGATCGCCGGGGGCCGGGTCCGGGTCCGCCAGCGCGGGGCCCGCGCTCAGCACCAGCACGCCAGTCAACATCGAGGCCAATCCGGCCGCCTTCAGGGCCGCGAGGAGGCCCCTCCCAGTCCAGCCCGACATATGCATCCCTCCTGTCGCCATCTCCGAAACAGTGTGGCATAGCGCGCGGACCAGCTATCTCCGCCGAGGCCGTCGGCGGCCGGCCTGAGACGCGTTTCCCTCCGCTGACCTCCGCAGCTATGAATTGCGTGAGCTTGCCGGGGCAACGTCCAGTGTCTGCCGATTGGCCGCCATCGCGACCAGGGCGGCGGCCATCAGGCCCGCCGAGGCGGTCAGCATCAGCGCGAGACTGCGCTCATAGAGCAGGCCGCCGGCCAGCGAGCCGGCCATGATGCCCACCTGGAACGCCGTCACATAGAGCCCCGATGCCCCGTCGGGATCGTCGGCCCCGTTGCGCATCGCGGCCGATTGCATCATCGGCGACACGGCGGTGGCCATCGCGCCCCACACCACGATCGCGCCCGTCCCGATCAGCGCCACCGAATATCGGGCCGCGGCCGGCACGCCGCCGAACGCGAGCGCGGTGAGCACCACGAACGCGGCGGTCAGTCCGGCCATGCAGAGAAGGACCGCGCCCCTGGGCCGGCGGTCCAGGGGGCGCGCCACCAGACCCACGGCGACCACCCCGGCGGCGCCATAGGCGGCCAGCACCCAGGCCAGATTCGGACCGCGCACCCCGACGACGTCGCGGATGACCACCACGATGTATGTGTACGACACGAAGTGGCCCGTGACCCCGACCATGGTGATCAGGCTGACGATGATCAGCCGGCGATTGCGGTGGTGCCGCGCCCGCGGACCCACACCCTTGAGCTGGTCGTCGGTGAGCACCAGCTCGGGCAGCAGTAGCCAGGCCGCCACGGTGACGACGGCCGCGGCGACGGTGACGCAGACCGCGGCCAGCCGCCAGCCCCACATCAGGCTCATGGCGGCGGTTAGAGGGCTGCCGATCACCAGCGCCAGGCTGGTGCCGATGTAGATCGACATCGTGGCGCGCCCGGCGTGGCTCGGCGGCACCAACCGGGTGGCGATCGGCGCGATGATCGACCACAGCAGGCCATGGGTGAGCGCGCACAACACCCGGCCGCCGGCCAGCACCGCGAAGTTGGGCGCCAGCGCCGAGATCAGTTGCGAGACGGTCAGGCAGACCAGGCTGAACACCAGCGCGCGCCGGCGCGGCCAGTGCGCCGTCCAGCGCACCAGCGGAAACGTCGACAGGGCCGCCACCAGCGCATACCAGGACAGGAGGGTCCCGACCAGCACCACGCTGACATGCAGGTTCCGGGCGATCGCCGACAGGGCGCCCACCGGCAGGATTTCCGCCGTGACATAGACGAAGGCGGCGGCGGCCAGCACAGCAAGCTGAGCCGCGACCCGTGGCGTCCACGTTCGCGCGGCAGTGGTGGTGGCGGCAGTCATGGCAGTCATCGGTTGGGGCACGCAATCGGCCGGGCAAGGCTGCTGGCGAAATCGCGCTGCACCTACCGTACGCACCGCAACAATAGGTTCCCGCGAGTTAGCGGTTCAACACGCCCACCGACAAGCGGTCAGGAACGGACCAGGCGCGCGATCGCGGCCGAGGCCTCGGCCAGCTTCTCTCGGGCCCTTTCCGGGGCGTCTGGCCCCTCCTCGGCCACGGCGCGGGTGACGCAGTGGCCCAGGTGCTCGTCGAGCAGATTCAGCGCCACCGATCGCAAGGCGCTGTTGACCGCGCTGATCTGGGTGAGGACGTCGATGCAGTACTTGTCTTCCTCGATCATGCGCGCGATGCCGCGCACCTGGCCCTCGATGCGCCGCAGCCGCTTGGCGTAGTTGTCCTTCTGCTGCGAATATCCGTGTGCACTCGTCACCGCTTGAGTCTACCCCATACCCCGATGGGGTATGACCCGGCCGTTTGCGGGCACGAGCGGCCCGGCATACTTGCACGATGACTTCAGGGCAGGCCACACCCACCGATTCGGCGCCGATCGCCGACATCAAACCGCGTAGTCGCGACGTCACCGACGGCCTCGAGAAGGCCGCCGCCCGTGGCATGTTGCGCGCGGTAGGCATGGGCGACGAGGACTTCGCCAAGCCGCAGATCGGGGTCGCCTCGTCCTGGAACGAGATCACGCCGTGCAACCTCTCGCTGGACCGGCTCGCCACGGCGGTCAAGGAGGGCGTGTTCTCGGCCGGCGGCTACCCGCTCGAGTTCGGCACCATCTCGGTGTCCGACGGCATCTCGATGGGCCACGAGGGGATGCATTTCTCGCTGCCGTCGCGGGAACTGATCGCCGACAGCGTCGAAACCGTGATGCAGGCCGAGCGGCTGGACGGCTCGGTCCTGTTGGCCGGCTGCGACAAGTCGCTGCCCGGGATGCTGATGGCCGCCGCGCGCCTGGACCTCGCGGCCGTGTTCCTCTACGCCGGCTCCATTCTGCCGGGGGTGGCCAAGCTGTCCGACGGCAGCGAGCGTGAGGTCACGATCATCGACGCGTTCGAGGCGGTGGGCGCGTGCGCCCGCGGACTGATGCCCCGCGAGGACGTCGACGCCATCGAGCGCGCGATCTGCCCGGGCGAGGGCGCGTGCGGCGGCATGTACACCGCCAACACCATGGCCTGTTCCGCCGAGGCGCTGGGCATGTCGCTGCCGGGCAGCGCGGCCCCGCCCGCGACCGACCGCCGACGCGACGGGTTCGCGCGCCGCAGCGGTGAGGCCGTCGTCGAGCTGCTGCGGCGCGGCATCACGGCGCGCGACATCCTCACCAAGGAGGCCTTCGAGAACGCGATCGCGGTGGTGATGGCGTTCGGCGGCTCGACCAACGCGGTGCTGCACCTGCTGGCCATCGCGCACGAGGCCGACGTCGCGCTCGCCCTCGACGACTTCAGCCGGATCGGGTCGAAGGTGCCGCACCTGGCCGACGTCAAGCCGTTCGGCCGGCACGTCATGTCCCACGTCGACCACATCGGCGGCGTGCCGGTGATCATGAAGGCACTGCTGGACGCGGGCCTGCTGAACGGCGACTGCCTGACGGTGACCGGACAGACCGTCGCCGACAACCTGGCCGCGATCGCCCCGCCCGACCCGGACGGCAAGGTGCTGCGGGCCCTGGACAACCCGATCCACCCGACCGGCGGGATCACCATCCTGCACGGATCGCTCGCGCCCGAAGGCGCGGTGGTCAAGACGGCGGGTTTCGACTCCGACGTGTTCGAAGGCACCGCAAGGGTTTTCGACGGCGAACGCGCCGCGCTCGACGCGCTCGAGGACGGCACCATCACCAAGGGCGACGCCGTGGTGATCCGCTACGAGGGCCCCAAGGGCGGTCCCGGGATGCGCGAGATGCTCGCCATCACCGGCGCGATCAAGGGCGCCGGCCTCGGCAAGGACGTTCTGCTGCTTACCGACGGCCGGTTCTCCGGCGGCACGACCGGCCTCTGCGTGGGACACGTCGCGCCGGAGGCGATCGACGGCGGGCCGATCGCCTTGCTTCGCGACGGCGACCGGATCCGGCTCGACGTGGCCGGCCGCACCCTCGACGTGCTGGCCGACCCGCCCGAATTCGAGGCGCGGCGAAGGGATTTCACCCCTCCCCCGCCCCGTTACAAGACTGGGGTGTTGGCCAAGTACGTCAAGCTGGTCAGCTCGGCCGCGAACGGCGCGGTCTGCGGCTAGCCCGAACCGCGTTCCGGCCTAACCGAATTCGAAACTACGCGTGCGTGGCCGCCGCGCGCGTGCGCATGCCGAAGTACGTGGCGTTGAGGCCCAGGACCGTAAGCAGCGCACCCGCGACGACGTTTGACCAGACCATGCCGGCGGTGGGCTCGAAACCGCGCAGCACCCAGGGCGACACGATGAGCCAGCCGCCGAGCACCGGCAATGTCCAGGTCAGGCCGTGCGCGCGGTCCAGCGCCGTGGCGAACCCGTACGCCAAGAACGCCACCGCGATACCGACGATCAGGTCGGACGTGGCAAGCGATCCCGTCGCGCTGAACCCGACGATCCACGGCGACGCGGCCACGTACAGGCCCGTCAGCAGGGCCAGGCCGAAGGTGACGTGCGCACTCATCGACTCGGCAACGCGCTCATAATTCGCGCGCAGAGCCAACAGATCGGGGTGGTGATCTATTGATGAATGGACCGTACTCATTTTGTGACCTTTCTGTTATGCAGCAAGCCTTTTGGGCTCGCTGCAACCCATCCATCCGCTGTCAAGATTACGCCCGATCGAGCAACCGCGTAGGGTCGTAACACATGGACATCGCCGACCGATTGCGGCTCGATGTCCCGGTGGGACAGGCCGGAATGGGCGGCGGGCTGGCGAGCGCGCCGCTGGCGGCCGCGGTCGCCACAGCGGGTGGCTTGGGAACCCTGGGCATCGCCACCCCGCGCCGGCTACGAGCCTCGATCGACCAGGTGCGCGAAACGGCTCCCGGCCGTGCCGTCGCGGTAAACCTGTTGATGCCCTTCGTTCATCGCCACCACGTCGCGGTCTGCGTGGAAGCCGGCGTGGACGTGGCCGTGTTGGCGTTCGGCGAAAAACGTGGGCTCGTCGAGCACCTGCGCCGGGCCGGAGTCTTCGTCTTCGTGATGGTGGGCACCGAGGCCCAGGCGCGCGCCGCGGTCGCCCGGGGCGCCGACGGTTTGATCGCCCAGGGGCGGCAGGCCGGCGGCCATCTCGTGGGAACGATGCCGGCCCTGGACTTCCTGCCCCACGCCCTCGGGGTGGCCGGCAACCGCCCGGTCTTTCTGGCCGGCGGCATCGCCACCGCCGCCGACACCCGCGCCGCGCTGGATGCCGGCGCCGACGGGGTCATCGCCGGCACGCGATTCCTCCTGACCCACGAGGCCAACGCGAGCCGGGGGTATCAGCGGCGAATCATGCAGGCGGACAGGACGATCGAGACCAACCTGTTCGGTCTGAGCTGGCCGCTGCGCCATCGCGTCGTGCCCAACGCGGCCACCCGCCGCTGGTGCGGCGACGACGGGCGTGCCAAAGCGCTACCCGCCGCCCTCAACGCGGCCAGCCGCCCGCTGTCGGTGCTGGGCTATTTCGACGCGGGTGCGCTGATGCGCATGCAGTCACCGGCGCTCCCGTTCTTCACACCGCTGGCCCCGGTGGCCGGGGTGCCCGATTCCTGGCTGGACAGCGCGGCCCTGTACGCCGGCGAAACCGCGCTGCGGATCAACGAACTCACCTCCGCCGGGCAGGCCGTCAGGGACCTCACCCCGCACTGACGGCCTCACCGCACCAGCGCCAGCGCAAAACCGTCCCAGTGCTTGGCGCCGACGGTCTGGATCACAGCCGTGTCCAGCCGCGGGTGCTCGCCCATCGCCTGCAACGCCTGCCGGGTCGCCCGCACTTTCGCATCACCGGACTCCGCCTCGAGGATCCGGCCCTCACGAATGACATTGTCCACCAGGATGACTGAGCCGGCCCGAGCCAGCCGAACCGCCCAGTCGAGATACGCGGCGTTGTTCTCCTTGTCGGCGTCGATGAACACCAGATCGAAGGGGTCACCGTTCAGCGTCGGCAAGGTGTCCAGCGCGGCGCCGACGATCACCTCGACGCGGGCGCCCACGCCGGCCCGCTGCAGGTTGGAGCGCGCGACCTCGGCATGCTTAGGCTCGTATTCCAGCGTCACCACGCGACCGTCGGGTCCCGCCCCGCGCGCCAGCCAGATCGTGCTGAAGCCCCCCAGCGTGCCGATCTCGAGGATGCGGCGCGCCCGGATCGCACCGGCCAGTAGCGACAGGAACTTGCCCTGCTGCGCCGAGACCGCGATCTGCGGCAGCCCGGCGGCATCGCTGGCCTGCAGCGCCGCGGTCAAGGCCGGATCCTCGCCCACCACCGTGCTGTCCAAGAATGCGTCGACGTCTTTCGGAGTTGGGTCTACCGTCATGACGCCCACGCTACGCGGCCGCGGCCGGCCCATCCCGCCTATTTACGGGATACCCGTAGGGGGTATATAGTCACACGGTGTGGTTGTTCCACAGCTAGTTCCCAACACAGAGAAGGGTGATGGAAAAATGGCGACCTACGACGCAGGAACCCTGCTGACCTGTGGCCACGAGGGCTGCGGATGTCGCGTTCGCATCGAGGTTCCCTGCCACTGTTCCGGTGCGGGCGAGCCGTACCGCTGCACGTGCGGCGACGAGCTGACCCCGGTCGAGTAGCCCCGGCACGCCGGTCGTGCGTTCGGGCCTCAAGGGTGGTGGCATCACCGCCCGAACACGCGACCGGCCAGCTCGAGCCCGGCCGCCAGGCATAGCGCGACGGCCGACGCGCCGACCGCCACCGTGTAACCGCCCGGCTCGATGCGCCAGGCTCGCGCGCCGCCGTCGTAGTGGGCGAGCAGGCGTGCGTCGGCCTCGATGGTCACCCGGCGGGTTTCGCCCGGCTCGAGCTCGACCCGCTCGAATCCCAGCAGCCGCAGGCATCGCTCGCCGGGGGTCGCGGTCAGGTACAGCTGCGGGACGTCGGCCCCGCCGCGATCGCCGACGTTGACGACGCTGAAACTGGCGCTGATCGTGTCCCCGCCGCCGATCGCCAGGTCGTGGTACTCAAACCTGGTGTAGGACAAGCCATGACCGAACGCGAACATCGGCGCCAGGCCGCTCTTTGCGTGCCAGCGGTAGCCGACGTCGGCCCCTTCGAAGTAGTCGATCGTGGTCGGTGTCCCCCAGGGGGCACCGAGGCCGGGAAGCTCCGGCCGTGGCGTCTGATCGAGGTCGACCGGGAACGTGACGGGCAGCCGGCCCGACGGATTCACCCGGCCGGCAAGGATTTCCGCGATTGCCCGGCCACCGGCCTGACCCGGATACCACGCCTGCACGACCGCGTTCACCGAACCCCGCCAGGGCATGGCCGCCGGGTTCCCGGTCTCCAGCACCACCACGGTGTTCGGGTTGGCCGCCGCCACCGCGGCGACGAGCGCGTCCTGGCCCCACGGCAGCGACAGGTCGGCGCCGTCGAAACCCTCCCCTTCGGCACGGACCGCGAACACGATCGCGACGTCGGCCCGCCGCGCCGCCAGCGCCGCCTCGGCCGGAGTCACCCCGGGATCGAACTCGATGCGCGCGTGGACAAGCAGCTTCTTCAGCTCGTGCAGCGGGCTCGATGGCAGCACGTACAGGCTGCGCACGCCCGCCTCCAAACCCGCACCGCCGATCGGGATCACGGCCGCGTAACCCCCTGCGGGCACGACGGCGCTCGACCCGTATCCGGCCGCGACGCCGAGCTGCGCATGGCCGCCGATCACGGCGATGCGCGCCGTCGACTCGGGCGATAACGGCAACACCCCCCGATTGACGAGCAGCACGATCCCCTGCCGCGCGATCCGCAGGGCGATCTCGTTGTGCTCGGCCAGATTTGGAAGCGGCGCCGCCGAGGGCCGGTCGACGCCGACGGCGAACATCGACCGCAGGATTCGCCGCACCATGTCGGACAGGCGCTGTCGGGGCAACCGGCCGTCGGCGTACGCGTCGCGCAGCGGCTCGCCGAATGCCTCCGCATCCCAGAGCAGCTCGTCGATCTGCGCCCCGCATTCCTGGTCGAGGCCGGCCAGCGCGCACCGCCAGCTCGGGGTCGCACCCCAATCGGACATGACCCATCCGGGGTATCCCCAGGCGCCCTTCAGCACACCGTTGATCAAGACGTCGTTGGCCGCGGCGTAGTCGCCGTTGACCATGTTGTAGGCCGTCATGACGGCGCCGGGCCGGGAGCGCTCGATGGCGATCTCGAAGGCCAGCAGGTCGGATTCGCGGTGCGCGTCGGGATCGATGACCGCGTCCAGCCAGTGCCGGTTGGTCTCGTTGCAGTTCAGCGAAAAGTGCTTGACCGTCGAGATGACGCCCTGCCGTTGGATCCCCGTGACCGATTCGGCGGCGATCGTGGCGGTCAAAAGCGGGTCCTCCGAGAGGTATTCGAAGTTGCGCCCGTTGCGGGGGTCGCGCACCAGGTTCATGGCGCCCGCCAGCTGGACGTTGAACCCACGGCTGCGGGCCTCCCGGCCGATCACCTCACCCGCGGCGCGGGCCAGCGCCGGGTCGAACCCGGCGGCCAGCGCCAGCCCGGCCGGCAACGCCGTGGCCGTGTCGCCCGGGCGGTAGCCGGGGTTGGTGACCCCGAGACCGGCGTCGCTCATCAACAGCGCCGGGACACCGAGCCGCGGAACCCCGGGCACATAGCCCGCGCTCATCGGCACGCCCGGCGGGATGCGTTCGTCGCGCCGAGGGAACAGTTCGCTGGCGCCCATCACCCCGACCAGGAGCGAGAACCGCTCGTCGTCGGTCATTTGCGACTCGACCTCGCGGGCCCGGGCCCCGGCCTCGTCGGGGTCGCTCATCGCGCACCCTCTTTGGCGTAGACGACACGCAGCACGTGCCCCAGTTCCGGCCCCATCACCAGCTCGGTCAACTCACAGATCGTCGCGACGAACGCGGGGCCGTGCGGCGGCTCGGCCTGGCACAAATGATGCGCCACCTCGTGCAGCACCACCAGCTCGCGCAGCGCCCAGTCGGCGGTGTCGCGGTCGGGAACCGCGATAGTGCCCGCGCCGTCCCGGTTTTCGTAGTGGGCCGCGGTGGCGGCCCGCCGCGGCCGCACCGTCAGCGGCGAAGCGCCCGGCCAACGTCGCCGCACCGACGGCAGCGCCAGCACCTCGTCGACGTAGCGCTGCACGGAGGCGACCGACCCGAATCGGCCCTCGGGCGGCAGGGTCAACTGCGTGCCGAAGAACTCCACCACGGGAGACCCGTGCTCGGCGGCACGGTCGAGCAAGGTCCGGACGAACTCCTCAGCGGCGTAAACCCTGGCGCGCTGGGAATCTCGGGGTGCACCGGCCCGCGTCACCGGCGCAATGCGCTCCGGGCGCCGGGCAGCTCGGGGCTGTTACCGAGCCGCGCCCGCCGACCGGCCCGGTCGCCCGCGCGTCGCGCCGCCGAGGAATAGCCGGCCGACGCCCGGTGGGCTTGCCAGCTGCCGCGCGCCTTCGACGTGTTCCGGTAGTGGTCGCGCAGCTCGAGTTCCTTGTCCCGCAAGGCGATAGCGGTGCCCGGCGGACGGCGGCGATCCTTGGTGGCCTCGCGCGTGGCCTCCTCGCGGGCCTCGGCCAGGCGCTGACCGACGCGGGCCCCGAACGCGAGCTGGAAGTTGAGCCGGGCGGTGATGGTCGGCGTGGATCGGTGCGCGCCGGACGCGAGGTAGGCGTCCGACGCCCGGACCATCTGGACGACCAGGCCGGCGTAGAGGGCGTGCGTCGCGTCGATGTCCTCGGCGAACCCGTACGCGTACAGGAAGGTCGAGTTCGACGCCACGTCGCAGCGGACGTCATTGGCCGCCGCGATCAGCACGAAAAGTTGCACGTAGGTCCGCAGGCCCCGGGTGCCGGCCGCCCCGATGGTGATGGTCCGCTGCGTCGGGGCCTGCACCGGCGAGCGCTTGGCCGCGTGCGAGCGCGCCACGGCCAGGTCGATGGAGGCCGCCGTCGCCAGCCGCTGCGCCGCGCTCATGAAGGCGTCCGCCTCATGGGTGTTGTCGGTCCCCTCCGCCTGACGCAGCAGCGCGGCGATGCGAGCCAGCATTTTGTCGTCGGTCGTCATCTTGTAGTCCGCCATAGCGCCAAACTACGGGAGCGGTGCGACACAGCCCTCACAGTCGCTTGAGGATCCAGGAGACCACGTCGCCGAGCACCTGGTCGCGCTCCGGTTCGTTGAAGACCTCGTGGTACAGCCCGGGGTAGACCTTCAGCTCGACGTCGGTGGATCCCACGCATTCGACCAGCCGGCGGCTGCCGGCGACGGGGATGAGCCGGTCGTCGGAGCCGTGCACCACCAGCAGCGGCGCGGTCAGTGCCGGCGCCCGCTGCGGCATGGTCTCGCCGACCTGCAGCAGCGCGCGTCCGACGCCGGCCGGGACTTTCCCGTGATACACCAGCGGGTCGGCGTTGTAGGCCGCCACCACCGCCGGGTCCCGGGAGATCGCGTCGACGTCGAGGTCCTGCACCGGAAGGCCGGGCACGACGACACCGAGCACCTTGGCCGCGACCACCATCAGCGGCGACACCAGATCCTGGGCCGCCACCGCCGGCGCCGACAGCACCATCATGTCGTAGTTGTCCGGGCGTTCGACGCCGTAGGCGAACACGATGCCGCCGCCCATGCTGTGCCCGAGCACGATGCACTTGAGGCCGGGATGCTCCCGGGTGGCGATGCGGACCAGGGTGTCGAAATCACCGGTGTACTCGGAGATGTCCCGCACCAGCATCCGCTTGCCGCCGGAGCGGCCGTGCCCGCGGTGGTCCAGCGCGTAGGTGACCAGCCCCGCATCGCCGAAGCACTGCGCGACGTGGTCGTAGCGGCGGGCGTACTCGCCGAGGCCGTGCGACAGCACGACCACCGCCCGCGGCGCGGTGTCCGGCGTCCAGACGTCGTAGACGATGCGCACGCCGCCGACGCCGTCGAAGGTCCGTTCACTGCGCGTAGCCATCATTGGGCAGCGTAGTGGCTCACGGGGTGGGCCTTGACAAAGACTCTTTCGGAGACTCTGTCGGAGACACTGCGTAGGCTCGTGCGCGTGAGGCTGCTCACCGAAAACGCCGGGAACTTTGACCGTGAGTCGGCGGTTGGCGGGGACTTCTCCACCGACGCCGAGCCGTACCGCCGCGAATTGCTCGCGCACTGCTATCGAATGACCGGGTCGTTGCACGACGCCGAGGATCTGGTGCAGGAGACGCTGCTGCGGGCCTGGAAGGCGTACGACCGATTCGAGGGCAGGTCCTCGATGCGGACCTGGTTGCATCGCATCGCCACCAACACCTGCCTGAGCGCGCTGGAGGGCCGCGAGCGGCGCCCGCTGCCGACCGGGCTGGGCCAGCCCAGCTCGGACCCGACGGCCGAGCTGGTGGAACGCCGGGAGGTGCCCTGGCTGGAGCCCCTGCCGGAGCTGACGGACGACCCGGCCGACCCATCGGTCATCGTCGGGTCGCGGGAGTCGGTGCGGTTGGCCTTTGTTGCCGCGCTGCAACACCTTTCGCCCCGGCAGCGGGCTGTGCTGCTGCTGCGCGACGTGCTGCAGTGGAAGGCGGCCGAGGTGGCCGCGGCGATCGGCACCACCACCACCGCCGTCAACAGCCTGCTGCAGCGTGCCCGCGCTCAGCTGGAGGCCCTGCAGCCTAGCGCGGGCGACCGGTTGACGCCGCCGGATTCGGCCGAGGCGCAGGACCTGCTGGACCGCTACATCGCCGCGTTCGAGGCGTACGACATCGACCGGCTGGTCGAGCTGTTCACCGCCGAGGCCATCTGGGAAATGCCGCCGTACGCCGGCTGGTACCGCGGCGCGCGGGACATCATCACGCTCATTCACCAGCAGTGCCCCGCCGAGCATCCCGGGGACATGCGCCTGGTCCCGCTGGTCGCCAACGGCCAGCCCGGCGCGGCCATGTACATGCGCGCGGGCGACGTGCACGTGCCGTTTCAGTTGCACGTGCTCGACGTGCGGGGCGGTCGCGTGTCGCACGTGGTGGCGTTCCTCGACGGCGCGCTGTTCGGCAAGTTCGGGCTGCCGGGTTCCCTGTGACGATGCCGGATCCCCCGCTCGCCGCGCCCGCGCCCGGCAAACCGCTGCTGTTGCTGGGCGCCTTCGACATCGGCGCACTGGGCTACGTCGCCGAGGAGTTCTTCGTATCCGGAACGGCCTTTTCCTACACGCCGGCCGCGGAGTTGGGCCCGGACGGCCGGTGGAGCGTAACCCCCAGCGGCACGGCCGAATACACCACGCGGATCGTGGTGTTGACGCCCGCCGATCCGGCCCACTTCAACGGCACGGCGCTCGTCGAATGGCTGAACGTCAGCGGCGGCATCGATGCTCCGGCCGTGTGGATGATGGCCCATCGCGAGATCCTGCGCGCGGGCTACGCCTACGTCGCGGTCTCGGCCCAGCGGGTGGGGGTGGAGGGCGGCGCGAGCCTGCTCGGCTT
>Ga0335069_10006768_pt1 | contig 16623 bp, 18 predicted proteins | sample Lox_Sample_11_FD_206714 | JGI IMG/M metagenome (GOLD analysis project Ga0335069, IMG submission 206714) | Soil microbial communities from Loxahatchee National Wildlife Refuge, Florida, United States - Lox_Sample_1.1 | ecosystem: Environmental > Terrestrial > Soil > Wetlands | place: USA...
GGGGGCGTAAACACCCCGGGGGGGGGGGGGGGGGGGTTCTGGGGCGCGTCTCCCCCCGGACGCGCGCGCGCCCCCGGCGCCCGCCGCCGACCCTCGACGTCAGCGGGCCGCGGCGCGCGTGTCGGCGGCGTCCTCGTTGACGCCGCTCCGGAGCATCCCGCCGGTGGCGATCTTCGTGAGGAGCTTGTCCGCCTTCATCTCCTCGGCGAGCGTCTCGTCGAGCAGCGACTCGGCCTCCGACAGCCCGAGCTCCTTGGCGAGCGTCTTGGCGGTGCCGTAGCCCGCCATCTCGTAGTGCTCGATCCGCTGCGCGGCGGCGATCAGCGCCGCGTCCTTCGCGGCCGGGTCGCCCTGTGCGCCGATGATCTGCTCGCCTTCTTCGAGGAGGCCCTTCATGCCCTCACACTCCTCGGAGGGAACCGAGAGCCCGGCATCCGACACGAGGTGCTCGAGCCGGCGCACGTGCTCCCGTGTCTGCTCGAGATGCGTCGAGACGGCCTCCTTCAGCTCGGGCGAGGTCGCGGCGGACTGCACCTTCGGCAGCGCCTCGACGAGCTGGCGCTCGGCGCTGTAGAGGTCGCCGATCTGGTCGGCGAAGACATCGTGGAGCGAGTCGAGCCTCATCCGGTCTCCTTTCGTCGTGGTCGTGTCCCGGTACCCGCCGCCGCGGTCCGGAAACGTCGGTTGCGCCTGCGTCCGAGATCTGCCAACGTCAGCGGCGTCGGAGTCGCATGACAGAGCCGGATCGGGCAAGCGCGGTCGAGGTCGTCAAGGCCGCCATGGACGCGTTCGCGCGCGGGGACGTCGAGGAGATGTCGGCGTACGTCCATCCGGACGCGGACATCGAGATGGTCGGGCTCGGCGGCGAGATCGTCCACGGCGTTGACGGACTCCGCGACGCGCTCGCCGTCGCCGGCGCCCGGGCACACCGGCCGACGATGTCCTCGGTCGAGCCGGTCGGGGACGACGGCGCGATGATGATCGGACGCGTGCGCTACGGCGATCCATCGGGCGCCGTGTGGGACAGCCCGGCCGTCTGGCTCTCGATCGTCCGCGACGGGATGATCTGGCGGACGCGTGCGTTCGGCTCGGTCGACGAGGCGCGCGAGGCGTACCCGTCGCTCACGGCGTCCTAGTCGTCCCAGTCGTCGTCGTCCACGTCGGGAGGCGCCGGCGGGCGTCCCTCGTCCGGCGGCGGATACGGCTCGGGGACCGGCGCCGGCGCGGGCGGGTTCCCCTCGTCCGGCGGCGGATACGGAGGTGCCGCCATCTCAGCGCGCCGCCCGGGTCTTCTCGCGCTGCTCCGCGTGGACGCCCTCCGCGAACTCCTCGATCATCTTCTCGTTGAAGGCGGGGATGTCGTCGGGCTTCCGGCTGGTGACGAGGCCGGAGTCGACGACCACCTCCATGTCGACCCAGGTGCCGCCGGCGTTGCGGATATCCGTCTGCAGCGTCGGCCACGACGTCACCTCGCGTCCGCGAACGGCGTCCGCCTCGACGAGCATCCACGGGCCGTGGCAGATCGCCGCGACCGGCTTGCCCTGGTCGAGGAAGTCGCGGGTGAAGCTGACCATCGCCGGGCTGCCGCGCATGAGATCCGGGTTGCCGACGCCGCCCGGGATCATCAGCGCGTCGTAGTCGGACGCGTCCGCGTCGTCGACGACGCGGTCGACCGCGTGCGTGTCCGCCTTGTCGAAGTGGTCGAACCCCTGGATCTCGCCGGGCTCCATCGAGATCAGCTCGGTCGTCGCGCCGGCCTCCTCGAGCGCCCTGCGCGGCTCGACGAGCTCGACCTGCTCGACCATGTCGGCCGCGATGATCGCGACCCGCTTGCCCTTCAGCGTGCTGTTCGCCATTCGGTCTCCTCCCTCGGTCAGCTTGCCGCCTTCACCTTCTCCTCGTGCGGGACGGGCGCGACGGCGCGCACCGCCGGCTCGTCCGAGAGCCCGAGGACACGCATGCCGTGCACGTACGTGATCGCGCCTCCGAGCCAGCCGCCCACGACGAGCGTCGCGAAGCCGCAGACGGTCGGCACGAGGGCCGCGGTCGGGACGTCTCCGTACGCGTAGCCGTGGTGGCCGAAGACGATTGCGAGGACGACGAGCACCGTCGACGTGATCATCGCGAGCGCGTGCACGGTCGCCGTCTTCCACAGCTCGCTTCCCCGGGTGATCGTGAGCCAGTCGAGGAGCCCCGTCGCGGCGGTGGGGACGGCGCTGCACGCGCCGACGACGAGCGCGAGCCACCACGCGGCGGCGAACCCGTGCGGCGCGACGCCGGCCCTGCTCAGGATCGCCGCGAGCGTCCCGAACGTGAACGCGCCGATCGTGACGTCGGTGAGCGGCGGGTGCACCGGATGCCCGGGCAGCCCGTGCAGCAGGTGACCGGACTCGACCTTCGCCATCCTCAACGCCGCTCGGGGTCGTCGGGTCCGCCCGGGCCGAGCAGCTCCGGCCGCTCGGCGTTTCGCACGGGCGACCGCGGGTGGGCGCCGGTGACGAGCGTCCCGCCGACGACGACGAGATACCCGAGCAGCGCGATCGCCGGGACGAGCGCGAACAGCCCGAGGCCGGGGGTGAGCGCGAGGATCGCAGTGAGCGCGATGAGCACGATGACGATGAGCAGCGCGATCATGCCCGTCGACTACCCACCCGGCGTGCGCGTAAAACGGGCAAGCGCTCGCACTCCTCGTCGTCCCGCAGCTCGTCCTCGCAAGGGGGCACGACGGCGCGGAAGATGACCGCCGGCCGCAAGGGCGGCCGGGCGACGGCCCGCAAGTCCTAGAGGCTCGCGCGCAGACGCGGATTGAACCGCGGCCGGCTCGGGGAACACCGGAGTCGTGCCGCGCCTTCGCCGCGTCGACTGCTCGACTCCCGGGATCACGCGCCGCCGGCGTGGACGCGGGTTCTCGTACGTCGACGCGGCCGGTGCGAGCGTGCGCGACGCGGCCACGCTCGAGCGGATCCGCTCGCTCGCGATCCCGCCGGCGTGGGGGGACGTCTGGATCTGTCCGGTCGCGAACGGTCACCTGCAGGCCGTCGGCACGGACGCGGCGGGACGGCGCCAGTACCTCTACCACCCGCGCTGGCGCGAGCACCGCGACCGGGAGAAGTTCGCCGACATGCTCGCGTTCGCGCGGACCATGCCCGGGATGCGACGGGCCATCGCCGCGCACCTCCGCCGCGAGGGGCCCACGCGCGAGCGCGTTCTCGCGGGCGCCGTCGCCCTCCTCGACCGCGGGCTCTTCCGCATCGGAGGCGAGGCGTACGCCGAGGAGAACGGAAGCTACGGCCTCGCCACGCTCGAGCGTCGTCACGTGCGGCTCGGCGAGCGCGGTGTGCTCGTCTTCGACTACCCGGCGAAGACGGGCAGGCGGCGGGTGCAGGAAGTCGTCGACCCAGCGCTGTACCGGCTCGCCTCCGAGCTGAAGCGGGCGCGGCGCCGCGGCTCCGAGTTTCTCGCGTACCGCAACGGCCGCGGCTGGGTCGACGTCGACTCGGCGGCGATCAACGCGTTCGTCAAGGAGCTGACGGGGGACGGCTTCTCGGCGAAGGACTTCCGCACCTGGCATGCGACGGTGCTCGCGGCCGCGTCGGTCGCGCGCGTCGGCACTCGGACGAGCGTCCGCGGGCGCGAGCGCGCCGTCCGCGAGGCGATCTGCGACGTCGCCGAGTCGCTCGGCAACACGCCGGCGGTCTGTCGCGCCTCGTACGTCGACCCGCGCGTGCTCGACCTCTACCGCGCCGGCGCGACGATCGATCCGGCGCTCCGGCGGCAGGACGAGGTCGAGGCGGCGGTGATCGAGCTGCTCGAGAGCCGAGACGACGTTTGCCCCCCGTGAGACCGGGGATCACTGCGGCAGGGTGACGCTCTCCGTTCGCAACTGGCCTCTGCTCCGCCAGCTCCGCGACGGCGACCCAACCGCGCGCGGCCGGTCGGTGTGCTCCCCCCCGACCGACCGGATCCGCGCGCGGATCGACGAGGCGGACGAGGTCACCCATTCGATCTGCCCGTACTGCGCGGTCGGCTGCGCGCAGCTCGTGTACGTGAAGAACGGCGAGGTGATCCAGATCGAGGGCGACCCGGCGAGCCCGATCTCGCGCGGCCGGCTCTGCCCGAAGGGGTCGGCCTCGCTCGGCTACGTCACGAGCCCGCTGCGCGAGCCGAAGGTCAAGTACCGGCGCCCGTACGGGACCGAGTGGGAGGAGCTCTCGCTCGACACCGCGATGGAGATGATCGCCGACCGTGTGATCGAGACCCGCCGCGCGACGTGGCAGGAGACGGACGGCGAGGGCAACCCGACGAAGCGGACGCTCGGGATCGCCAACCTCGGCGGCGCGACGCTCGACAACGAGGAGAACTACCTGATCAAGAAGCTGATGACGGCCCTCGGCATCGTGCAGGTCGAGAACCAGGCGCGCATATGACACAGCTCCACGGTCCCCGGTCTGGGGACCTCGTTCGGACGGGGCGGGGCGACGACCTTCCAGCAGGACCTCGCCGAGTCCGACTGCATCCTGATCATGGGCTCGAACATGGCGGAGAACCACCCGGTCGGGTTCCAGTGGGTGGTCGAGGCCCGTGAGCGCGGCGCGAAGGTCATCCACGTCGATCCGCGGTTCACGCGGACGAGCGCGCTCGCGACGCAGTGGGTCGGCATCCGCGCCGGCTCGGACATCGCGTTCCTCGGCGGGATCGTCAACTACATCCTCGAGCACGATCGCTGCTTCCGCGAATACGTCGTCCACTACACGAACGCGCCGGTGATCCTGCGGGACGACTTCCGCGACACCGAGGATCTCGGCGGCGTCTTCTCGGGCTTCGACGCGAAGACGTGCACGTATGACCCGGAGACCTGGCAGTACTCGGGCGCCGACCTGCACGGCGCCGCCGGCAACCGCGAGCAAGGGTTCACGCAGATCGTCGGCCACGGCACCGGGCACGGCGGCCACGGCGCGGCGCTCGGCGGCGGCGAGCCGCCCGAGGAGGACGAGACGCTCGAGCATCCGCGTTGCGTCTTCCAGGTGCTGAAGCGCCACTTCGCCCGCTACTCGCCGGAGTTCGTCGCCGACGCGTGCGGTTGCACGGTGGACGAGTTCGTCTCCGTCGCCGAGGCGCTCTGCGACAACTCGGGGCGCGAGCGCACGAGCGCGATCTGCTACGCGGTCGGCTGGACGCAGCACACCGTCGGCGTTCAGTACATCCGCACCGCGTCGATCGTCCAGCTCCTGCTCGGCAACATCGGCCGGCCGGGAGGCGGGATCCTGGCGCTGCGTGGGCACGCGTCGATCCAGGGCTCGACCGACATCCCGACGCTCTACGACATCCTGCCCGGCTACCTGACGATGCCGCACGTCGGCGCGTACGAGGACCTCCGGCACTACATCGAGGCGAACACGTCGAAGGCGGGGTGGTGGGGGAACGTCGGCGAGTACGTCATCAGCCTGCTGAAGGCGTGGTGGGGCGAGCACGCGACGCCGGAGAACGACTTCTGCTTCGACGACCTGCCGCGCATCGACAAGGACAACTCGATCTACTCGTGCGTCGTCGACATGTTCGACGGCTCCGTCAAAGGGTTCATCGTCGTCGGTGAGAACCCCGCCGTCGGCTCATCGCACGCAAAGCTGCACCGGCTCGCGCTCGCGAAGCTCGACTGGCTCGTCGTGCGCGACCTCGTCGACATGGAGACGTCGTCGTTCTGGCTCGACGGGCCGGAGATCGAGACCGGCGAGCTGAGGACTGAGGAGATCCCGGCCGAGGTGTTCTTCCTGCCGGCGGCGTCCCACGTCGAGAAGGACGGCTCGTTCACGAACACGCAGCGGCTGCTGCAATGGCACTTCAAGGCCGTCGAGCCGAAGGGCGACTGCCGCTCGGACCTCTGGTTCTACTACCACCTCGGCCGCGCGATCCGGCAGAAGCTCGCCGACTCGGACGACGCACGCGACCTGCCGGTGAAGCGCCTGACGTGGGACTACCCGGTCACGGGGGAGCACGACGAGCCGACCGCCGACGCCGTGCTCGCCGAGATCAACGGGCGCAACGCGAAGGGCGAGGCGCTGTCGAGCTACAAGGAGCTGAAGGACGACGGCTCGACCTCGTGCGGCTGCTGGATCTACTGCGGCGTCCGCGCCGGCGAGGTGAATCAGGCTGCACGCAAGATCCCGCACTGGGACCAGGAGCACCGCACGGCGCCGGAGTGGGCGTGGGCGTGGCCGGCGAACCGGCGGCTCCTTTACAACCGCGCCTCGGCCGATCCCGACGGGAGGCCGTGGTCGGAGCGAAAGCGCTACGTCTGGTGGGACGAGGGCGAGGGCACGTGGACGGGCATCGACGTGCCGGACTTCGACGAGGAGAAGCGGCCGGACTACGTGCCGCCCGACGACGCGAAGGGCCCGGCGGCGATCGCCGGAGACCACCCGTTCATCATGCAGGCCGACGGGCGAGGCTGGCTGTACGCGCCGCACGGCCTCGTCGACGGGCCGCTGCCGGCGCACTACGAGCCGCAGGAGTCGCCGGCGCCGAACCCGCTCTACCCGCAGCGTGCGAACCCGGCCCGGGAGCGCTACGACCGGTCCGAGAACCCGTCCAACGAGGTCGGCCGGTATCCGTTCGTCGCAACGACCTACCGCCTGACGGAGCACCACACCGCGGGCGGGATGAGCCGCTCGGTGCCGTACCTCGCGGAGCTGCAGCCGGAGATGTTCGTCGAGGTGCATCCCGACCTTGCCGCGCTGCGCGGGCTCGAGCACGGCGGCTGGGCGACAATCGTCACCTCCCGGTCGGCGATCGAGGCGCGCGTGCTCGTCACCGAGCGCGTGAAGCCGCTCGTGCTCGACGGCGAGCCGGTGCACCAGGTCGGCCTGCCGTACCACTGGGGCTCGAAGGGGCTGTCGACCGGCGACTCCGCCAACGACCTGTCGGGGCTCTTCCTCGACCCGAACGTCCACATTCAGGAGGTCAAGGCGTTCACGTGCGACGTCGTGCCCGGGCGCCGGCCACGGGGCCGCGCGCTCCCGGTCTACGTCGAGCGGCGGCGCAACGGGGGAGGACGCGCCGAGTGAGCGGACGCGTCGGCTTCTTCACGGACACGTCGATCTGCATCGGGTGCAAAGCCTGCGAGGTCGCGTGCAAGGAGTGGAACCTCGTCCCGGCGGACGGGCGCGCGTGGACGGGCGAGTCGTACGACAACACGAGCGAGCTCGGCGCGAACTCGTGGCGCCACGTGGCCTTCGTCGAGCAGGGCGCGAACGGAGACGGAGACGGGAAGGGCGAAGCGCTCCGCTGGCTGATGAGCTCCGACGTCTGCAAGCACTGCACGCACGCGGCGTGTCTCGACGTCTGCCCGACGGGGGCGCTGTTCCGCACCGAGTTCGGCACCGTCGTCGTCCAGGAGGACGTCTGCAACGGCTGCGGCTACTGCGTCCCGGCGTGCCCGTTCGGCGTCATCGACCGGCGCGAGCTTCCCGCGCCCGACCGGCCGGAGCCGCTTGCCGGGAAGGCGGACGGGCGCGTCTGGAAGTGCACGCTCTGCTACGACCGCCTCAAGGGCGGACACGAGCCGGCGTGCGCGCAGGCGTGCCCGACGAAGTCCATCCAGTTCGGCCCGCTCGACGACCTGCGAGAGCGGGCCGAGCGGCGCGTCGCCGCGCTCCGCGGGGACGGGGAGCGCGGCGCGCGCCTGTACGGCGAGGACCCGGGCGACGGCGTCGGCGGCTTCGGGGCGTTCTTCCTGCTCCTCGACGAGCCCGAGGTCTACGGGCTGCCGCCGGACCCGGTCGTCACGACGCGCGATCTCCCGGCGATGTGGCGTGCGGCCGCACTCGCCGCCGGGACGCTCGTCGCCGGAGTGTTCGCCGTCGTGACGGGAGCCCGGGCGTGAACGCCGACTCCTACTACGGGCGTCCGGTCCTCAAGGAGCCGGTGTGGAAGCCGCAGATCCCGCTCTACTTCTTCACCGGCGGGCTCGCGGGCGCGTCGTCGCTGCTCAGCCTCGCGGCACGCGTCTCGGGCAACGAGCGCCTCGCGAGACGCGCGCTGTCGATCGGCCTCGCCTGCGAGGTCGTGAGCCCCGTGCTGCTCGTCACCGACCTCGGCCGGCCGGAGCGGTTCCTCAACATGCTGCGCGTCTTCAAGGTGACCTCGCCGATGAGCGTCGGCAGCTGGATCCTCTTCGCGAGCGGCGGCGCGACGACGACCGCGAAGGCGCTGGACGTGCTCGGCGTCCTGCCGCGGCTGAAGCGCGCGGCGGAGCTCGCCTCCGCGGCCGCGGGCGCGCCGCTCGCCGTCTACACGGCGACGCTCGTGTCCGACACGGCCGTTCCCGCGTGGCACGAGGCGCGCCGCGAGCTGCCGTTCGTCTTCGCAGCCGGCGCCGCGGCCTCCGCGGGCGCCGCGGCCACGCTGCTGCTGCCGGGCCGCGACGCGGAGCCCGCGCGGCGGCTCGCGATGGCCGGCGCGATCGCAGGCGAGGGCGCGTTCGCCCTGATGCGGCGGCGTCTCGGATACCTCGGCAGGCCCTACGACGAGGGGGCTGCCGGCACCCTCAGGCGGATCTCCGCCGTCGCCACGCTCGGCGGGGCCGCGGTGCTCGCGCGGCGTGGGCGCACGAGCCGGGCCGCTGCCGTCGCCGGCAGCCTGCTCGTGCTCGGCGGCGAGCTCGCCGTCCGCTGGTCGGTCTTCCGCGCGGGCTTCCAGTCGGCGCGCGACCCGGCGTACACCGTCCGGCCGCAGTGCGAGCGCGCTTCTCAGCGCGCGACGAGCTCCGGGCTGCCCGAAGTCGGCTCTGCGGCCGTTCACCACGTCGGGGCGGAAGGACGACGCGGCCTGGCCGGCGCCGCCTAGACGGGGTCGGGCGGGCGTAGTTCCGCGCCGATCGGGAAGGACGGTTGCGTGAGCGTGCGCCAGTCGAGCGAGCACGAGGAGCGGCATGCGTCGGAGGCCGGCCGGGTCGCCCGCAGGGCGTTCGTGGCGACCGCGGTCGCGCTCGGCGTGGTCGTCCTCGCGCTGGCGCTCTGGCGCCTGAAGGTCGTGCTCGCGCTCCTGCTCGTCGCGTTCACCCTCGCCGCCGCGATGCGGCCCGGAATCGACCGGCTCGCCCGCCTGCGCGTCCCACGCGCGATCGGCGTGCTCCTCCACTACGTCGTCGTGCTCGGGCTCGTCGCCCTGTTCCTCTCGTTCGTCGTGCCGCTGCTCATCGACCAGGTGCAGGCAGCACTCGACGCCGCGAAGTCGCCCGGTCCCGTGGTCCACGGAAGCGGCGTGAAGGAACGCGTGCTCAACGCGCTCGCGCGGCACCTCCGTCATCTTCCGTCGACGGACCACCTCGTGCGCCAGGGCGTCTCGGTCGGCGAGCAGGCGCTGAAGGTGCTCGTCGGCATCCTGTTCACCCTCGCGGTCGCCGCCTACTGGATCTTCGAGCGCGACCGGACGGTCGATCTCGTCGCGAGCTTCCTGCCGCGCCCGAAGCGGAAGAGGCTGCGCGACACGTGGACGCTGATCGACCAGAAGCTCGGCTCGTTCGTCCGCGGGGAGCTCGTGCTGATCGCGTTCGTCAGCACGCTCGTGTCGTTCGCGCTCTTCCTCGTCGGCGAGCCGTACTGGCTGCTGATCGGGATCGCAACGGGGATCCTCGAGATCGTGCCGCTGGTCGGCCCGGCGGCGGCGCTCGCGCTCGCCGTCGGCGTCGGGCAGACGGCCTCCTGGCACGTCGCGGTGTTCGCCGGCGCGGCGCTGCTCGCCATCCGGCTCGTCGAGGACTACGTCGTCACGCCTCGTGTTCTCGGCGGCGCCGCCGGGCTGCCGCCGCTGCTGACGCTCGTCTCCGTGTCGGTGGTCGGCGTCCTGCTCGGCGGTGTCTACGTGCTCCTCTCGATCCCGATCGCGTCGCTCGTCGCGACGATCGTCGACGTCACCGTGCGAGGGATCGATCCCGCCGACGTCGAGCCGCCGACGGTGATCTTCCCCGCGCCGCGGGACGTCGACTGACACGACGCTCTCCGCCGTGGCGGCGACCATCCCGATCGCGGTCGTGATCGCCGGCGCGAAGACCGGGGGCGCCATCGGCGGAACGCCGGCACCTCCTACGGCCGCACGCGCTCCTCGGCCCGGCGGACGTCGCCGTCGACCCCGTCGCCGTTCGGTCCGACGAGCTCGTCGAACAGCGAGCGGTAGTGCCTCATCGCCTGACGAAGATCCTCGGTCGAGTCGTCGCCGCGCGCGCTCGCGTCCGCGAGGCGGTGGCCTTCGCGGTAGTCCTCGACCACCTGCGGGTGGTCGACCGAGACGTCGGCGGCGCGCTGGTCGAAATCCGCGACCGGGTAGCCGCGCTCGGCCATCGCCGACTGGATCAGGCTGTCCGCGCTCGCGACCGCGCCGCGCGGGTCGTCGACGAACTGCGCCTGCACGACCTGCCACGTCTCGAGATACCGCATCCGCGAGGCCGCCGGCAGCGGACGGATCTCGAGGCGGCTACGGCGGTCGGCTCGGGCCTGCAGCTCCGCCTCGGCCTCGCGGCGGCTCTCGGTGCCGCCGACCGTCCGGTCGTACTCCGCTCCGAACTGTCTCTTCAGCCGGCCGGTCCGCCGCTGCGCGAGCGTCTGCCACAGGACGACCGCAAGCACGATCACGACGACGGCGGCGATCACGACCCAGATCCACCAGCTCATGTGTGCCTCTTCTTCCGTTTGCGAGCCGGTACCCACGGCACGCGCACCGAAACGGCGCGATGTGGGTATGCGAGACCCGTGACGGCGGAGCGGCGCACGCGGACGCTGGTCGACGCCTGGCGCGAGCGGGCGCCGCATCCGCTCGTCGCGCTCGCGGTCGTGCTCGTGCTCGAGGCGGCGGCGTTCGGTGCGCTCGTCTTCCTCGGCGGGCCGCGCAACGTCTGGCGTGCCGTCGCGGTCGGGAACGCCGGCTGGTTCGGCGTGTGCGTCGCGGGCCAGCTCGTCGCGTACTGCGGGTACGCGCTCGCGCTCCGGTCGGTCGCCTCGGTCGACGGCGGCGTTCCGCTCGACCTCCCCGTCTCGCTCGGGATCGTCAGCGTCGGCTTCTCGCCGATCTTCGGCGCCACCGCCGCGGGCGGGTTCTCGATCGACCGGGCCGCGCTGCGCGAGGCCGGCATGAGCAGTCGGAACGCGCTCACGCGCGTGCTCGCGTTGAGCGCGCTCGAGTACGCGGTGCTCGCACCGGCGGTCGCCGTCTGCGGGCTGCTGCTCTTCATCGGCGTGGGCGGATCGGCGCCCGGCGACCTCGCGCTGCCGTGGCTCGCCGTCGTCCCCGGAGCCGTCGTGGCCGCGCTCGTCACCGGCGAGGGCCCGGCCCGGCGCCTCCGGCCTCGCGCCGGCGCGGGCCCGATGCGGAACGGCGTCGCGCATGCCGTCGCTGCGCTCGCGCTCCTGCGCAAGCTTCTGTGCTGCCCGAATCCGCATGCGTCCGCCTTCGGGGGCGCGGCGCTGTACTGGCTCGGAGACATCGTCACGCTCTGGGCGGCGCTGCAGGTCTTCGGCGTGCGGCTCCCCGCGCCCGTGCTCGTGCTCGCGTACGGGACCGGGTGGGCGCTGACGCGCCGGTCGCTCCCGCTCGGCGGTCCCGGTGTCGTCGAGATCCTGCTCGCCTTCGTGCTCACCTGGTTCCACGTCCGCTTCGCCGACGCGGCCGCTGGAGTCGTCGCCTACCGGCTGTTCAACTTCTGGCTCGCGCTGCTCCCGGCCGCCGTGGTCGTGCCGCTCTCCGACCGGCTCGAGCGCAGGCTGGTGCGCACCCGCTGAGAGGTTTCGCTGCCGCGCACGCGGGCAGACCGACGGAATGCGCATCGTCCCCTACGCTGCCTGGCGGGTCGTCTTCCCGCCGACGTACGCGCTGCTGCGGGCGGCGGCGTGGCTCGCAACGCGCATCCGCCGCGAGCATCCGCTCACGCCGGTCCTCCTTCTCGCGTGGCTGCCGATCCGGGCGTTCGGAATCCTCGGGTACTGGACCTGCGTGGAGATCGAGGTCGCGCTGCGTTGATGAACGGCTCGCGGAGGCGCCGACGCCGGCGGAGGATCCGGCGTGCGCTGCTCGTTCGAGTCGCCCTGCTCGTCGCCGCAGTGGCCGCGCTGACGATCGGAGCCGCCGGGATCGCCGGCACCGTCCTCCTCTCCGACTGCTCGCTGTCGAAGCTCCGCCCGGTCGCGCTCGGCCAGAACTCGTTCCTCTATGCCGCCGACGGGACGCTGCTCGGCTCCATTCCCTCGTCGACGAACCGGCGCCCGCTCGAGCTCGGCGCGATCTCGCCGTGGCTGGCGAAGGCGACCGTCGCGGTCGAGGACCGCCGCTTCTACCATCACGGCGGCGTCGACTACCGCGCGATCCTGCGCGCCGCCTGGGCCGACGCGTGGGCGGGGCACGTCGTCCAGGGCGGCTCGACGATCACGCAGGAGCTCGTCCGCAACCTCTACCTCCGGCATCCGCGGCAGACGATCGGGCGGAAGATCGAGGAGGCGTGCCTCGCCAACAAGCTCGCCGGCCGCTGGTCGAAGAGCACGATCCTCGCGGCGTACCTCAACGAGGTGTACTACGGACGACACGCGTACGGCGCGGAGGCAGCTGCGCAGACGTACTTCTCGCGGCACGCCGACGAGCTGACGCTGCCGGAGGCCGCGCTCGTCGCAGGCCTGCCGCAGGCACCGTCGACGTACGACCCGTTCCGGCATCCCGGTTGGGCGCTCGACCGGCGCGACGAGGTGCTCCGCGCGATGCTCCGTGCAGGCGACATCACGCACGCCGAGTACGACCGTGCCGTCGCCGCGCCGCTCGGGCTCCATCCCGGGACGTTGTACACCGACGTCCGTCATCCGGACTTCTTCGGCTACGCGGAGCAGCAGCTCGTCGCGCAGTACGGGCGCCGCCGTGTCGAGGCGGGCGGGCTGCACGTGCTGACGACGATCGAGCCGCGCCTCCAGCAGGCGGCACGAAAGTCGATCGCCGCACGTCTTCCGCACGCAACCGACCCGGCCGCGGCGCTCGTCGCGATCGACCCGTCGAACGGGGCGGTCCGCGCGATGGCGTCGTACACGCCGGGCGGCGGCCGGCTCGACTTCAACCTCGCGACGCAGAGCCGCCGCCAGGCCGGCAGCGCGTTCAAGCCGTTCGTGCTCGCGACGGCGCTGAACGAGGGCGTCTCGCTCTACACGTGGTTCTCGGGCCCGCCCGAATACACGATCACCGACCCGCTCTGCAGTACGAACGGCGTCCTCTGGGACGTCCACAACTACGCCGACGAGTCGGCCGGGACGATGAACCTGATCGACGCGACGGCGCACTCCGTCAACACGATCTTCGCGCAGCTCGTCGACAAGGTCGGACCCGAGAACGTCGTCCCAGTCGCGCACCGGATGGGGATCACGACGCCGCTCGCGCCGGTCTGCTCGATCACGCTCGGGACCCAGGCGGTCGACCCGCTCGAGATGGCCGACGCCTACGCGACGCTCGCCGCCCGCGGCATCCATCATGCACCGGCCGCCCTCGCGCGCGTGACCGGTCCGACCGGCGCGGTTCTCGGCCGCATTCGCCCGCACGACGGCGAGCGGGCGGTCCCGCTGACGACGGCCGACCTGACGACGTACGTGCTCCAGCGGGTCGTGCAGTACGGAACGGGAACGGCGGCCTCGCTCGGCGTCCGGCCGGTCGCGGGCAAGACGGGAACGGCCGAGAACTACGCCGACGCGTGGTTCTGCGGCTACGTCCCGCAGCTCGCGGCCTGCGTCTGGGTCGGCTATCCGGGGTCGGAGCGGCCGCTTCAGGACGTCGAGGGGCTGCCGGCGGTGTTCGGCGGCTCGATCCCGGCCGAGATCTGGCACGACTTCATGACGGCGGCGCTCGCGAACGCGCCCGTCGAGCAGTTCGCCGCCCCGACGACGACTCCGGCCACGTCGACGAGCTCCGTCTCGTACTCGCAGAGCGGGGGCACGGGGTGAACTCCCGCGCCGTCGAGAAGCACGAGGGGTTCCACTGGCTCGCACGGACGGGGTTCGTCGCGCGCGCCGTCGTCTACGTCCTCGTCGGGATCCTCGCCGTGAAGCTCGCGGCCGGATCCGGCGGCGACTCGGCGAGCCAGCAGGGCGCCCTCGAGGCGATCGCGCGGCAGCCGTTCGGCCGGGAGCTGCTCGTCCTCGTCGCGATCGGCCTGGCCGGCTACGCGCTGTGGCGGCTCTACCACGCCCTCATCGGGCGCGGGCCGGAACGCGCCGACCGTCCGATCGACCGGGTCGTCGCGCTCGCGAGCGGGCTCGTCTACGCGGGGCTGTGCGCGATCGCGGTCGAGATCCTGCTGGGGTCGGGCTCCGGCGGCTCGGGCAGCGCGTCGCCCGCGACCGCCGGCGTGCTCGGCCGGTCCGGGGGAACGTGGCTCGTCGGCGCCGCCGGGGTCGTCCTCGCCGGTGTCGGCCTCTTCCAGGGGTACCGGGCATTCGCGAAGGACTTCCTCGAGGACTCGAAGACGGAGGAGATGAGCCCCGGCGTCCGCGCGTGGTTCGAGTGGATCGGCAGCTTCGGCTACCTCGCGCGGATGGTCGTCTTCGTCCTCGTCGGCGTCTTCCTCGTCGAGGCTGCGGTCGAGTTCGACCCGAACAAGGCCGTCGGGCTCGACGGCGCGCTCGCGAAGGTCGTCCGCGCGCCGTACGGCCCGTTCCTCCTCGCCGTCGTCGCCGCCGGGTTGATCGCGTTCGGCCTCTACTCGCTCGCGGATGCGCGCTACCGGCGGCTCTAGTCGTGGTCCGCGATGAGCTTCGGCGAAGCGCGGTGCCACCGGCAGCGAGATCATCCGCTTCGTGACGACGAAGAACTCGTCGTTTCCGTCCACGACGATCCAGCGTGCCTCGACTCCGGCGCCGAGGAGGTAGCAGAGGACGGACTGGAGCATCTCGGCGACCCCGCCGCCCGTCGCGGTCGAGCTCACGTGCCGGAGCGTGCGCCCGGCGAACGGGCGCCGCGCGCGGGCGAGCGCCTCGTCGAGCTCGTCGAGCGCGGACGTCGGCAGCTCGAGCAAGCGGAACCGGTCGGGCGGGAGTGCGGCGAGCGAGACCTCCTGCATGTCTACGAGACGACGAGCGGCGGGCTCGCGTAGCCGAGGGCGGGCGCGTCCACGCGCACTGCGGCGCCGACGCGTACACGGACGGTCACGCGGAACGTCCCGCCGGCGCCCGTCCGGCGCACCGTGCCGATCGCGAGCCAGCGGCCTGCGCTCCGGCGCTGGACGACGTAGCTCCGGCGTCCGCTGCCCGGGCGCACCTGCCCCCACAGCGTGATGTCGTCGCCGCGGCGCGACATCTCCGCGAGCGGCAGCCGGAACGCGGCGAGCGACGGCTTCGCCTTTCCGGTCACCGTGAACAACCCGCTCTGCCAGCCCCCGAGCTCCGGCTCGTCCTGGACGAGGAACTGGATCAGCATCGTCGCGCCCGGCTGTCGCCAGACGCGGAGCGCGGCCTCGCCGACGTAGGTCGCCTGGAGCGCGTCGGAGACGCCGAGCAGCCGGTCCGGCGGATTCGTCTGGTAGCCGTACTCCGTCAGCCAGAGCGGGACGTTCCCGAAGAGGCGCGTGACGTTCGCGCGCAGCGTCCCGAGGTGCGCCATCGTCAGCGTCCGGCACGTGCGGCACGGGTCGACGAACGGCGTCTCGCGCGACGAGCTCGGATAGGGGTTCGCTGCATACGCGTCGAGGCGCGCGTGCGCGGCGCGCATGCCCGTCATGAACGTCGCCGGGGCCATCCCGCTGGGCGGCCGGCGCGGCGAGGTCACGCCCCCTGCGACGACGTTCGCCCGGCTCGCGCGGTGGAGGGCGGCATACGCAGGGTTGAGCGCGTCGCGGACGTAGAGCGCGGGGGAGACCGGAGCGGCGAAGACGCGACTGTTCGGCTCGTTCCAGATCGTCCAGAGGTGGATCCACGGATAGCGCGTCGAGGCCGCGTACGCGAAGTCGCCGATGCCGCTCGTCGGAAGCCGGTTCGCGGGACGGCCGCCGTTCGCCCACGACGGTGCGCCCCAGATCGTGAGCACCGTCGTGATGCCGTGCGCGCGCAGGCCGTCCAGCACCGCGTCGAAGGGAGCCCAGTCGTAGCTCGGATCGGACGGGTCGAGCGGCGCCGCCGGCTTCGTCGGCGCGACCTCGTCCCAGCGGAGCGTGAAGCGCACCGTGCGGACGCCGAGCCCGTCGAGAGTGGCAAGCCGATGCTCGAGCGTGCCCGGCCCGCTGCGGAGCCAGGCGTCGTCCTCGATCCCGAAGCGCGCCGACGGCGACGCCGGCGCGGCGGGGACGGCGATCAGCCACGCCACCGCGAGCACCGCTGCGGCAGGCCCGAGGCGTCGTGCGAGACCCATGTCCTCGGTGTACCCGACGCGCTGTCAGCAAACGGTTAAGGGCGCGAGAACTTACGGGCACTTTGCAATCGCGGCGGCGATGAGATCGTCGCGGCGGGGAAGTCCCAAGTGTGAGGGGTCCGAGAGGAGGCGAGATGGAACGGGAGCTGGACAGCCGACACGACGATGGCATCGAGATCACGCTTCTCTGGAGCCCGCACACGGATCGCGTGTACGTCGCGGTGGAGAACGAGCGCACGGGCGAGCGGTTCCGCTTTCCGGTGGATCCCG
>Ga0335069_10006769_pt1 | contig 16622 bp, 17 predicted proteins | sample Lox_Sample_11_FD_206714 | JGI IMG/M metagenome (GOLD analysis project Ga0335069, IMG submission 206714) | Soil microbial communities from Loxahatchee National Wildlife Refuge, Florida, United States - Lox_Sample_1.1 | ecosystem: Environmental > Terrestrial > Soil > Wetlands | place: USA...
TTACGGAACGAGCCGTGGTCGTCAAGCACAGCGAACGAAGCAAACAAGACCACTCGCCGGAGTGCAGGGAGAAGTGTGTTCAAAAAGAGTTTGACAGGGCCGACATTGTTAGAGATGTCCGGTTTCCGCTGCCGGCTCAACTGGTCGATGCAATACCATCCAGAACATTGCTCCTACAATGCTTCCAGGGAAGAACCGGTCTGTTTGGTCGTACTCGGTCAAAACTTGACCAGGGTGGTGTTCCGGCTGGCCTAACCCTAGCTAGCGGTTTTAGCCTTTTGTTCTCACTGCAAGTTGGGTTCGAGCTGAGTGTTGCGTCGACCCATTGAGACCTCCGCTTTATCAGGACTTAGCCGAGCGAAAATCGCAAATGCGAAATCTGCCAGGGTATCAACCGCTTGTGTACCCCGAGTGCTGCTCAGCGAAACGTTTTCTGCGTTCATCGTCGCCTGCAAGCAGAAAGGCTGCATGGTAATTCCCGTACTGAACCACGTGCGCTCCACCATCGATCATTTCCTGCTTCAGGCGCATGTGAAGTTCGGGAAGTTCTGACCAATGAACCGTGGGATGCTCGTGGTGCTCGAGGTGAAAACCAATGTTGAACATGGTGAGGTTGAAAAAGTTCGAAACAAATACCGTGGAGTGACTTACCGGCTTGGCGGAAGTCTTCTCGACACATCCCGAATGCTGGACGTACATACCCGAACCCATCACGAACGTGTTGGCGATCCAGTGTGGCAGCACCCAGAGCCATACAGCCATTACCGGATTGATCCAAAAAGGAATTGACCAAAGCAGAAGGAAGATGGCCAGCTCTCGGAGCGATTTAGGACGTAGGCTTCGGCGCATGGTCAATTCCCTCCAGAAATGCGCCGTTAAGCGCCACGGCCACTGCGCGAACAGGTACAGTTGAAAGTTCTCAAACGATCCGTCGGAGCGCTTCTTGGGTAAAGTCCAATCCTCCGTCGTTAGCAGATTCGCATGGTGAATGGTTACGTGGCAGTACTCCCAAAAGAACGACGGCCACGCACCCGAAAATGTCCACAGTCGCCCGAACCAGCGGTTGACGAAGTGCGAGATGAAGATTGGGCGATGGGAGTGGTTGTGAAAGTTGACTCCGACATCTATCCCGGAGACCCAACCAAGCACCGTAGCCGAAGCTGCAACAAAGGCGATGCGCGACCACCAGCCCGTGACGCCTGCTAGCTTAGGGTGCTGGTAGAGCCAGAAGGCGCAGGCGTATGCCGCCAGGCAAACAAAATGGAAAGTGACACAGTGCCAGTCCTGAGGATGGGCGAGAATACGCCGGCGACTCGCCGCCCGTGCATGCCCCGCCTCTCCGCTCAGATTAGCCTCAATGCGGCTGCGACCGCCATGACCGTGACTGCGAGGCTCACCCACGGACCCCAAAGCATCGTACCGGCGATGACTGTGATCGCAAAAAGCGGAAAGAATGATCTTCCAAGTACCTGTCTGGTCTTTAGGAAAAAACCATGCAATAGACGCCCCATGTTGCGCTCTTTTCCAATGAGATTCAGCTCGGAATCATAGCGACTACTGAAAGTGTTTGACTGTTCAATTTTGCACACGCTGAGATTGGGGTCCGTGAAAGGGCGATTCAGTTACCCACAGCACCATCCAGGGCGACGGGTACTGATTCTCAAGCGGTGGTATGCAGTCCATTTCAAAACCCACACTTTAGGTGATAGGGCTTCCGAACTCTTTCGGCGTGGCGATGACGGCGTCACCTCCCACCAGAAGTCACCAGCGGCAGGCGGCAGGTGAACCACCAGAAAGCAAACCGTCGCACCATGTCGGCTTCTTCCTTGCTTCGCTAAGGACATCGGCGATTATTCGTGCCGCTGCCGTCGTTCACGGGCCTGTTCCGAGTGGCCATTCGCGTCCAGCCAGGCTGAAAGACAGCGAATGCTGCCGCGCGCCAATGCAATGCTCGAATCCGCGGCGCCATAGTAAAGATTAATCGTGTCTCCGTCGGCTGCGATGGTATAGCCGCAAGGAAATACCACATCCTGCACATCTCCGTGGCGTTCGTAGTCGGCTTCAGGCGCAAACATCCAGGAATCTCCGCGCACAAGACACTTTTCGGGTTGTTCCAAATCAAAGAGGGCCAATCCAAGCCGGTAAATGGAACTTGACGGCGTTCTGCGCACGCCGTGGTAGATCATCAGCCAGCCTCTGGGCGTTTCGATAGGCGGCGGTGACATGCCAATTTTATTAGCGTCCCACCACGCGCCGCGCCGGGCTTCCAGCATGAGCTTATGGTTCCCCCAATGCCGCAAATCGGGCGAGTAGGAAATCCAGATGTGGGCTCCCAGCGGCGTCATGGGCCGGTGGATCAACGCCCAAAATCCATTGATTCTTCGCGGCAGCAGCGCGGCATCCTTGTCGTCCGGCGACATAATCACGCCAAATCTCTCGAAAACACGAAAATCTCTTGTTAGCGCCAAGGAAACACCAGGACCTCCACGCGAATAGGATGTGTAAGCCACCGCGTACTGCTGGAGCTCCTGAACATAAGTAATGCGCGGATCTTCAATGCCCCACAGTTCCTCGGGGTAACGCTCAGGGTCAGCCGCAAGCGTGGGCGCTCTATCGATCTGCCATCCGTCCACGCCGTTCGACGAGTGCGCCGCACACAGATGCGAGTGGCCGCGCCGATCCTCCACGCGGCAAAGGAGCAGAGTCGACCCGTCCGGCAGCAACGTGGCGCCCGCGTTAAATACACTATTGATTGAGTAGGGCCAATCCTTGGCGGTTAGGATCGGATTCGATTCGTGCCTGACGAAGAGTGGGTCGTATAGGGTCATCATTTCTCTCAAGAATAGGTTGCCGACAAAATCCAGAGGGTCTCACCAGACCTACAAACAGCCTGCAGCGGCAGTGGGTGGGTCAGTCTTTTGGATCGGTGGTGTCCGCTTTCTCCAACCGACTCATTTCCAGGAGGGCCATGAGGAAAGAGAGTGTTGATTCCGCTCCCTGGTTTTCGTTCGCGCGGTCAGGATGCAGGCCGTCGCGGCATCCCCCTGTGCTGGGATCATAAAGCGCGATCTGCAAGTCGTTGTCGCCGAGGAACCAGTTGAAGGTGGTCCACGCTTTTTTCCGCCAGTGCGCTTTCCCGGTTACCCGGTAGGCTTGGAGAAAAGCGGAAACGGCCCCGCAAGCTTCCACGGGTTGCTGGTCGAATCGGGCCTTTTCCGTTTTCTTGGAGTAAAAGCCGTGCGAGCCGATGGGTACGAAGTGACCCTTCACCTCGCACCGCTGGGCTGTATCCAGCCAATCCAATGCTTCGAGCCCGGCCGAAATCATCGCGTCATTCTTGCTGTGCGTTCCCGCTTGGATCAGCGCTTGCGGCAAGCGGGCATTGGAGTAAGCAAGTTCGTTCTCAAACCATTTCCAGTCCAGCGTGCGGTTGGCGGTGTAAGACGCGAGCAAGCGATTCGCCAAGGCATCCGCCGCGTTCAGAGCGGCGCGATCGCCGGGAAACGAATCGAGATATTCCAGCAGTCCGAGCAAAGCGAAAGCGCAGGCCCGGGGGCTCTTGAACTCCACGGCCGCGGGAACCGCCAATTCGAACAAACGCCCGGCGGCGCCGCGGAGACCCGCATCCTTGGTCCGGCCGAGAACGGTCCCAAGGCCCCAGAGGGCCCTCCCATGACTGTCTTCCGAACCCTCGGGTTCTTGCCAATGGCGTTCATAGCTTAAACAGTTTCGAAACCTTCTGCTTGCCGGATCAAAAGCCAGCCACAAAAACGCTAGGTAGCGAGACGCGAGATCTAACGAGCCCCTTGGGGCAATGCTCCCAAGCTCTTCCAGGTGGATCGCGACGATCAATGCTCGCGCGTTGTCGTCGGTGGAGTATCCTTCCGGATAGTTCGGTACGACAAAGACGGCATGCTCCACGATTCCCGTGTGGTCGGTCATCCGGAGCAAATGATCGAGTTTAATGGCCGGGAGGCGGTCCAGAGTTTTTTCTGTGTTCTGCGCGGAAAAGGTGGCGCGCGGATTGCGCAAACGTTCGTTATACACGCGTTCAAAGCTTCCCATGTATTGCTGCGCCACGCGATTCCAAACCATGTCTCTTGTATAGAGATAGGCACGCTTGCGCATGGCATGGCGGGCCGTGCCGTTGTCCAGAAGCTCGACGGTTTGTTCGGCGATGGCCTGGGGATTATCGAAGGGAACGAGTACGCCGCGTTCTTCGTCGAGTAATTCGATCGCGTGCAAGTAAGGAGTGGAAATGATGGCCTTGCCAGCGCTGAGGGCATAGGCAAGCGTTCCGGAAACCACTTGGCCCTTGTGTTTGTAGGGAGTGATGTAGATGTCCGCCGCGCCGATGAGTTCTACCAGCTCTTCCGGGCTGACAAAACGATTCCGAAAGATGACGTTGTCCTGGACGCCGAGGTCCCTGGCGAGTTTCTGCAGAGATTCGCGGTACTTTTCGCCCTCGTGCCGCAGGACATGCGGATGGGTGACGCCGGAAACCATGTACACCACATTTTTGTGGCGGGCCAAGATGGCCGGCAGGGCTTGAATCACGTTTTCGATGCCCTTGTTGGGCGAGAGCAGCCCGAACGTGAGCAGCACGTCCTTGCCTTCCGTGCGGAAAGCGTCCTTGTAGAAAGTCGGATCGGTGAAGGCCAGATCGGGGATGCCATGAGGGATCAGATCAATCTTGGAAACCGGTACGTGAAATACTTCCTGAAGGATCTCCGAAGACTGCCGGCTCATGACAATCAAGCGATCCGATAAGGCCGCGAGTTGCTCCATTGCGGCGCGCTGATCGGGATCCGGCTCGCGCAACACGGTATGGAGCGTGGTGACCACCGGCATCTGAAGATGGCGCAGCAGCTCAAGAACGTGAGAGCCGGCTGGCCCGCCGAAAATGCCATATTCGTGTTGCAGACAAACCAGGTCAATGTTGCTGAAATTCAGGAAATCCGCGGCCTGCCGATAGGACGCCAGATCGTCCTGGGTGAGCTCGAAGCGTATGCGGTCGGGATAGTCATAGCCTTCTTCGGTATCGTTGACCGGCAAGGCCAGCAGCTCCGTCGCGGCGAATTCTCCGTGAATCGCGTCACACAAATCCGTTGTGAATGTGGCAATGCCGCATTTTCTAGGAAGGTAATTCCCAATAAAGGCGACCCTGCTGGGCAGGGCCGGCCGAGGATGCACAAGTCTGGCGGCGGCACCTTTGTCTGTTATATCGAGCGCGACCACCTCTTGGAGAGTCGGGACTTCCAATGACTCGCCATTTCTGGAGAGGTCAATGAGAGTCGAGCTTTCGATTTGAGGGACTGTCTTTGGAAACTGCATTTTTTCCTGTCTTTGCGGCCTGGCGGTTCGCTTTTCTGAACTCCTGGGAATGCGGGGCGGCACGAGGTTCAAATTTGGGCGTGAACTGAAGCGCACTGTATGAGTTCTATCCGGTCCGAGAACTGCAGAAAATGCATGATCCAGTGGACGCGGCTTTGCACATTCGCTTCCGAAGTGTTCAACCTGCTTGCGATCTCCGCATCGCTGAAACCCTGACCGGCCATGCGAAATACGGGGGCCAGGATTCCTGTTTTCTCCCAATACATGCGCATAGACGCTCCCACGAACATCCAAGAGATTGGCCTGTACTCGATCCTGAGGGCGGCTTTGGGATCGCCAGGGTAAATCTGGCCGTGTTTAGTACGAGCCTCCCATCCCTCCGCCGTACCCCGCGCCGGCCGAAGCGGCTTTTTCTTCTCCCTTGCATTCGGCAATCAAGACTTCCGTGGTAAGCATCAACGAAACAATCGATGCCGCGTTCTGGAGCGCCAGGCGGGTCACCTTCGCCGGGTCAATCACCCCGTCTTTGATCAGGTCGCCAAACTCGCCGGTCTCCGCGTTGAAACCAAAGTTTTCATCCTTTGCTTCCCGGACGCGTCCGACGATTACGGCGCCTTCGTGCCCGGCGTTGAGGGCGATCTGGCGGAGGGGTTCCTCGAGCGCGCGTTTCACGATGTTCACGCCAATGGCCTCATCGTCGTCGAGCTTGAGTTTCCCGAGGGCCGGCAGGCAACGCAGAAGAGCGGTACCGCCGCCAGCCACGATACCTTCTTCCACCGCCGCCCGCGTAGCATGCATGGCGTCCTCGACACGGGCCTTTTTCTCTTTCAATTCGGTTTCGGTTGCCGCGCCGACCTTGATGATGGCGACGCCGCCGACGAGCTTGGCCAAGCGCTCCTGAAGTTTTTCCTTGTCGTAGTCCGAGGTAGTCTCTTCGATCTGCACGCGGAGCTGCTTGATGCGGCCCTCAATCTCAGCGGCCTTGCCGGCGCCGGCGACGATCGTGGTGTTGTCCTTGTCAATGGTCACTCGTTTTGCGCTGCCCAGCTCTTCGAATTTGACGTTTTCGAGCTTCAAGCCGAGGTCCTCGGTGATGGCCTTCCCACCGGTGAGAATGGCAATATCCTCAAGCATGGCCTTGCGGCGGTCACCAAAGCCCGGGGCCTTTACCGCAGCGCAGTGCAGCGTTCCGCGGAGTTTATTCACCACCAGCGTTGCCAGCGCCTCACCCTCCATATCCTCCGAAATGATCAGCAAGGGCTTGCTCATCTTGGCTGTCTGCTCCAGCAAAGGAAGCAGGTCCTTCATCGAGTTGATCTTTTTTTCGTGAATCAGAATGCGAACGTCCTCGAGAACACACTCCATGCGTTCCGGATCGGTGACGAAATACGGCGAAAGGTAGCCGCGGTCAAATTGCATGCCCTCGACAATTTCCAGCGTTGTATCCATGGTCTTGGACTCTTCAATGGTGATGACACCATCCTTGCCGACCTTCTTCATGGCTTCGGCAATAATGTTTCCCACCTGCTTATCGCTGTTGGCGCTGATGGAGCCCACCTGCGCGATCATGTCGCCCTTCACTTCGCGCGAGAGCCGCTTGATCTCCGCAACGGCGACTTCCACGGCCTTATCGATGCCACGCTTCAGGGCCATCGGGCTCGCGCCCGCGGCCACGGTCCGCACACCCTCACGGAAGATCGCTTGGGCCAGCACGGTCGCGGTGGTTGTGCCGTCGCCGGCCACATCGGAGGTTTTGGAGGCCACCTCGCGCACCATCTGTGCACCCATGTTTTCGAGCGGATCTTGCAGCTCGATTTCCTTCGCCACGGTGACGCCGTCTTTTGTAATGATGGGCGCCCCAAACTTTTTCTCGATCACGGCGTTGCGCCCCTTCGGGCCGAGCGTGATCTTTACGGCGTCGGACAAGATGTTGACGCCGCGTAAAATCGCCTGACGTGAGTTTTCACCGGTCACAATTTGCTTTGACATAAGACTTCACCCTCCTGGGTGATCGATCAATCCTGTTCGTGCACAATCTTTGGTTCGAGTGCGTTCTACCTCTTGCCGGATGCCGCTTTTGCGATTCCGGCAACTTTTACAAGGATTTCTTCCTCGCGAAGAATCAGATACTCCTGGCCGTCGATCTTGATCTCGCTGCCGGTGTATTTGCCAAACAAGATCCGGTCGCCAACCGCGACATCAAGGGGGATGCGATGTCCCTTCTCCAACTTGCCCGCGCCAACAGCGATGACCTCACCCTCGGAGGGCTTTTCTTTAGCGGTATCCGGGATAATGATTCCGCCCTTCGCGGTTTCCTTCCCTTCCAGCCTGCGCACCAGAACTAGGTCCTGCAGGGGAGTAATATTCACTGTCATTTCACGAACCTCCATTCGATCTCTTGCAAAATCTGGGATAACCCGCGTTTACTGGGCGCCGGCCGGCGCTACGGGCGAAAGCTCTTTTGGTTCTTTTGCCGCGTCACTTCGAGAGCGTCCGCTTCCTTCTTCTTTTCGTCCGCTTCCTTTCCAGGTCGCTGCTGTTCTTCGAGTTTCACGGCTTCCGCGCTGGCAAGAACCGCGGCTGCATTCGCCGCCTTGGCGTAAATCACCAATCCAAAGCTATCGCCATACTGCGAACGGACCAGATCCACGGAGGATTGTGCGTTTTGCCACGAAGCAACGGGCCCCTGCTTCTGGTCATACGTTTTGTCCACGGCGATATCCGCTTCCGATTCGATATTTGTAGCCGGTCCATACTTCGAAGAAATGGATCTGACCATATCCTTCGGGGTGAGTCCTTCCGTCGAAATTCGCTCGTAGGTCACCGCCATCTTGTAAAGTTCGCCGTTGGAGAATGAGAATAAGATCTGCTGGACACCGTCAGGCTGGGAAGAAGCGCCGGAGGAGCTGAACGGCCACCAGGTCAATTCCTGAATCAGCATTGGCTGTACGTGAATCGTCTTCACGTCCGCCAATTTCTGATCGCTGAGCTTCAGAATGTCCGGCAGGCTGGCTCCGAGTGAAAAACCGCGATACTTCGAGAGATCCTGTGCCAGGACCAGCGATGCGGCGAGAAGCAAGGCGCCCAGACAAAGAATTGAAATTCGGAATGTTCTCATTTTCAGATCTCCTGCGAATTTCTAGGAATTCGCAACGAAAGTCCCATACTTGTTCGAAGCCATCACGCCCTCTGGAGCTGTGGGGGTTTTCAGGGTGCAAACGTTCACGGGATCCAGAGTCGAACTTTGCTGGATGTGGCGGAAATTGGCCGTGAATCTCACAAACGGGACGCCCAGAAACCAACTTGCAGCGGTTTCCGTTATCTCCAGCGAGTTAAACTGCTGCGCATCGGGTTTTGCCAGGACACGCCGGACGGCCCTGCGGAGGCTCTCGGCGCCCTCGCGTCCAAAGACGATTAACTTGATGTCGCCGGCCAGATAGAAGAAGTTCCAATGCGCCGCCATGATCTTGCGATCAAGCGCTCCCGCGTCAAGATCCCAGACAATTCTCCAGCCGGGCAAAAACGCTTGCGTTTCGAGCGCTAAACCCGCGGGGAGAAGCGTGTTCTCTCGGAGGAGGATGGTATTCGTTGTGTTTTTGTCTGTCATTGGCGCATTCGCAATCGTAGACCTGTGTCCAGAGCTGAACAGTCCGGCAGGCAGTTGTTTGTCTGCCGCTACTCTTAAAGTTGTAGCGCGTAAACTCGGCGAGAAGTGGGATTCACCAATTCGCGGGTGCCGGCGTTGAGGGTTATCTTTGTTCGATCTGCCAGCTTCGAAACCCTCTTCCCCACCGTTCAATGCCCATCATAGAGACTACCGAGGGGAGACGCTGTCCTGTTTTATACAGTTTTGTGGAGAACTTCTTCGCATGGGCGAACTAGCGAGCCAGGGCTATCTCCGCTGCCCAGCGTCTGTGACCGTGTTGAGCGAATTCCAACTCGATCGGAGAGGACCGCGAGCCCCGTCTGCGCCAACGCGCTTGCCCAATGAAAGGCGAATGTACCGCCGTACCAGGCGAGTATGCCCGCGGCGATGATGGAACCAAGCACGACCAACGTCCCGCCGAAAAACAGCCAGCAAACCAATAGCTCCCGGACACGGTAGAAGTGCAAGCTCAATCCCAGCAAGAGCCATAAGAATAGCGACACACGATGGCACGCTAGAAATGAGCTCACGAATTCCTCAGTATTGTTGCGCTTGTCTGAAAAGGGAGCCTGCCAGGCTCGTTTGTAGGAAAGGCGGCGAGTTGAGTGACATCGTTCGATCCGCCCAGATTCGGACAATGTCGCTCGAACCCGCCGCCCACCACCAAATCTTAGGCAATCCCAAGGAGGGACGCTGTTCTGTTTTGGACAGTCCTGCCGAACCCCGGCTGGTATCATTATGATCTCGGGATAGGCATGTTTTAGAGCTGGGTTCCGCACAACTATGAAACGAATCATTCCCAAGAAAAATCGGTCTGCCGACACATTCAATGCGCAGGCGTTTCTCGACACCGCCGGGGTGGCCCGAAAAGTGGTCGAGTATCACCGAAATGAATCCATCTATTCCCAAGGTGACGCCGCGGAGACGGTGATGTATGTGCAGAAGGGCGGCGTGAAACTATCGGTGGTGAACGGCTCCGGCAAGGAAGCCGTGGTGGCCATGTTTGGCCCAACGGACTTCTTCGGCGAGGGTTGCATGGCCGGCCAGTCGCTTCGAATGGGCACCACAACGGCGGTCACCCCGACCACTCTCCTGGTCATTCAAAAGGAAGAGCTCCTGCGCGTGCTCCACGCGGAGCATGGGCTGGCGGACCATTTCATCGGCTACATGCTCGCGCACAACATCCGGGTCGAAGAGGATCTGATCGATCAACTTTTCAACTCCAGCGAAAAACGCCTGGCGCGCACGCTGTTGCTTCTGGCGCGCTACGGGAAGCAAGAACAACCCGACCGCATCCTGCCGAAAGTGTCGCAGGAAACCCTGGCCAGCATGGTCGGAACCACGCGCTCGCGCGTGAACTTCTTCATGAACAAATTCCGCAAACTGGGCTTCATCGAATACAACGGCAAAATCAAAGTCAATAAATCCTTGCTGACCGTCGTCCTGCACGAGTAAGGAACTATCTCTCTATTCAAATAAGAATGCCTGCCGGGAGAGCGAATCTCCCGACAGGCTGACAGTCTGTTTACTTTTGGTTCGAAGCGGCATGCTCCGATTCATCATGCGGCGAGCTCTTTTCCAGGACCGCGACAAAGTGACGCCCGGTTGCCGGCACGATCACATGGTCGCCCCTGACGATGTCCTTGGCCTTGATGGCGTGGCCATAGACCTGTTCACTGGCGTCATCGTCGGGGCGGAGCGTTGTGCCCGCGACGGAAACGCCCGCAAACAATCCGCGGGATCGCGAATAGCTGAGGATCTCGGCGCGCATCCACGCGTCGGTATCCGCGGAAGTGTCGCGCCCCTTGGGGCCTGCTGCAACGGACGCATCTCCGCCGAGTTTTACTTTGCTGCTTAGAATCGATTCCATCCCCCGGTCATTCATGACCAGCAGGATCAGATCGGTCGCTTCTCCGCCGATCTGGAAGCCGAAACTTCCGCCTTCCAGTGCATACATGGCGGGAGCGCCCCAAGGTCCGCGGAACTTCTCACCCGTGCGGCAAACCATGGCGCCGCGCCCGTACTCGGCTCCGACGACAAACGCCGCTTTCATCAAGTTCGGAAATACGATGACGCATTCCGCCTTCTCCAAAAGGTCCCGGGGAATGTTGTCCGGAACATTGAGCACTTCCTGCATGACAACGCCGCAATTTTCGAGGCGTTCCTGTTCCTTATTTAAGTCTGCCGCGAATACCGACATTCCCGCGAGGGTAATACATGCTGCTCCGATTAATGCGCGTTTCATTGAATGACCTCCATGGTCAGGATTTCTTCTACGAGGAATCGAACGAGTGCAAGAAAATGGTTGAAGGACCTTCAACACACTTCGGCTCAAACGGTTTGGAGAGGGCCATGGGTTGCCGGGCTCTCCGGCCGGTTCCTGTCCAAGATTGCGAGTTAAGCGTTCTTCCTGGCTCCGGCAACGACCAGGAGGATGCCACCCACTAACGCCAATCCGCCGAGAATCGGCGAGATGGAAACGTGGTCCTGTTTGTCGGCCGTGGCGTGAATCGGCCCGACATCCAGAATTGGTTCACGATGCGTGTAGTTAAATCCTTGATAGGCGAGGGCGAATCCGCCCAGGACAATGAGGAGAATTCCTCCCCAGAGATAAGGTTTCATAGCGATTCCGCCGGCGCTAAACCGAGCGCCTCCGGCCTGTGATCAGGTTGAATACAAACAGAACCACGGCCACAACCAAGAGCAGGTGAATGAAGCCACCGAGCGTGTAAGAAATGACCATTCCGAGAACCCAAAGGATGCATAGCACCGCAAGAATTGTGTAAAGCATTGATGTTCCAATCTCACAAGAACCGATTTGCTGGAGCGCTTGTGTCGCACCTAGTGATCGACTCGGCTGCTGACTGGACGACTGATCGTAGACGGACTGAAACCGAACGTCTGTCCAGTTGGAGACATAGCCGCTTTGATTTCGCCGGCCCGGCCGTGATCGCGCCATTCGACGGAGCTTCACGGCGGGCCGGCACTCTCGAACATTCACGCGCCCAGCGCGCTTAGTTCAAGTAAACGTTGATGGCGAGGCGATCCCGTGGATAGCTGCGGTTATACAGGTAGTAGCCGCCATCGGCGTAGACGATATAGACGCTGTCGTTGTCGTACCAGTTGTTGGCCCAATATTCCGGCCAGGAATCCGCGAGACTAAACCAATAGCCTCCGTACTGGAAGCGCGGATAGCCGCCGACAATCACCACCGGGTAGCTGTAAATGCGGAACGAATGCCCGGAGCCAAACTGGCCGTTGTAGCGGTCGTCGGGAATGCGATAGCCCTTGTAACCCCCGCGTTGCTGCCAGTCGCGGTGCTCGGACTGCCAGTTAGCCGCGCGGTGCTGCTGCCAGACGCCCTGCTGCTCGCCGGACTGCTGCGCCTGCTCCTGCTTCGATTGCATCTTGACGGGCTGTACGTGGGCCTGTTGCCCGGAATGGGGTTGACTCTTGTTTTGCTGCTGCGCGTTGCTTGCCGTTTTGTCTTGCTGTTTTTGCTCACCTTGCCGCTGTTGATCCTGCTGTTGCTTGGCAATCTGTTGCTCTTGTTTCTTGGAACTGTCCTGTTTCTCCTGCTGTGCCTTCTGGTTCTTGGCTTGTTCCTCGGTCTGTTGTTCCTGTTGCTTTTTAGCGCTGGCCTGCTGCTCCTGCTGTTTCTGTTCCTGTGGCTGAGGCTTGGCCTGTTCCTGCTTTTCAGGCTTGGCCTGCTCTTGCTTTTCGGGCTTGGCCTGTTCCTGCTTCGCGGGCTCAGCCTTATCTTCTGGTTTGTCCTGCCGTGCGTTTGCCGGAACATTCCATCCCAAGAGCAGGAATAGTGCCGTCGTACTGATAACTCCAATTGATCTCATCGTTTTTTCTCCATTACGAATCTTCGCGACGCTTCGTCCTGTGTGTCGGAAGAGGTTCTGCGTGCCGAGCTTGGTTCTGGTGCGCGACTCGTGGCTCTCGGCGGAGCCGTCTATCGTCCTGCGTTTACCTGCCGACGTGAATCTGTGACAGGGAGTGGAATAGTCCAAAGACATTTAGCAGCCACAACACGACTGCAATGACCACGACGCCGTTAAGGATGGACTTGATGGTTCCCTGCATGGGGATGAAGCGGTTCACTAGCCACAAAAGAACGCCCACGACGATCAGGGCTATTAACACTTGCATGAGAGGCATGATCTTTCTCCCTTTCGTTACGTTTCGTGCGACACTCCGCGCCTGGGTCTCGAATTACTCCGGCCATTCTCCGGATGAGAAAATTCCGGAATGCCTTGGGGTTCGACCACACCTGGAGCGCCCCGGAAACCAAGGTGTTGCTCAAATTGTTGTTCGATATCCTTGACGCCTGTGAAATCCCGAAGGAACGCGCTCTGGGGATGATCTGGTTAACAAACCAGTCTCTTAATGTGGGTCCAGTTTAGTCCGCATTCCGCGGTGTGTCTGTTCACTTGTATACACCGCCGAAAAATAGCGTTGCCGGGCTGGTGGGGCTTCCACGCCGCGCGAGCGCCCGCGGTGCTATGATTTGCAGAGTCCCGGACGATTGCAGACTTTGATCTCGGCAGGAGACATTGCAGCGCGGCGCGACCGGCCATGCCCAAATCACCAGGCAAGAAAGAGAAACGAAGTCTCCCGAAGAAGCCCGATTTCGATTTGCGGGCCTTTCTTGACACAGGCGGCGTGGTGGGGAAGGTCCAATCGTTCAAAAGAACGAACGTGATTTGCTCCCAGGGCGATGCCGCGAAAAGCGTAATGTACATTCAGCGAGGCGGCGTGCAGCTTTCCGTGATCAATCACGAAGGCAGAGAAGCGGTGGTGGCGAGTCTGGGGCCTGGCGACTTTTTCGGCGAGGGCAGCCTGGCAGGGCAAGCGGTTTGCATGGCCACTGCCACTGCGACCGCGCCAACCTCCGTATTGTTTATCGGGAAAAAGGAAATGATGCGTTTGCTGCGCGCGGAGCGCGCGCTCTCCGACCTGTTCATCTCCCACATGCTCACCAGGAATATTCGCATCGAAGAGGATCTGATCGATCAACTGTTCAACTCCAGCGAAAAGCGACTCGCCCGCACCCTTCTGTTGCTCGGCCGTTACGGCAAGGAAAACGAGACCCATGCGGTGATTCCCAAAGTCTCGCAGGAAACGCTGGCGGAGATGATCGGCACTACGCGCTCCCGGGTCAATTTTTTCATGAACAAGTTCAGGAAATTAGGCTTCATCAAATATAACGGCGGTCTGCAGATCAACACTTCGCTCTTGAGCGTTGTGCTCCACGATTGACGCAGTTGGAAGATTGCTTTGCAATGGACCCGCTTCGACGCCCGATGGGATCCGCACGATCTCAACGGAACAGTGGGCGTGGCGGGCAATGGCCTCTGAAACACTTCCCATCAAGAAACGGCTGAAGGCGTTTCGTCTATGTGACCCCAGTACGATCAAGTCGGCATGCCACACCTTGGCGGCATCGATAATCGTTGATTCTGAGTCACCCTGCTGCACGGATGTGGTGACTCTCATGCCGTGAGAGCGCAACTTAGCAGCGGCCTTCGCAACCAGAACTTGCGCCTGCTTCGTTTCTTGCTCCCAAGCTATTTCGAGGGCGGGGTCATATCCACCCATATTGCCAACGCCGAGGAGCGAGGGCGGCTCCACGACATGTAAAACGCGTACTTCTGTATCCGCCGTATGGCACCGTGCGATTACGGCGTGTATAGCCGAGTCGGAGAATTTGGAGCCATCGATCGCAAGCAAGATTTTCTTGGGTGTCATCCCTAAAGTTCCTCCGGATGTGAATCCTGCAAATGGAACCACAACCAAATCCCTGTGTTCATCCTGGACCAATTCGCCTGGCCCAGATGTTCACTACCGCACAGCAGGATTTCGTCGCGTTTCGGATATCCAATAGCCGTGGCGAACGATTTCGGCATCGCCGTCGAAACCCGCAGACTGTCCAATTGTGGACAGACAGAGGCTTGACTCGAGCGCTAGACTTGTCTCTGGTTGCAAACCGTCTGGCAGAATTCCCCGGGATTCTGACTTAACAATGGGGCGGCTTTCCATTAGTCCGCCCTTTCTATTTCCCGTGCCCCCAACCCCGGCCAATCGCCCTTTGTGTTGGCATCGTGAACAGTCAGCGCCCTTATCCTTGGCCGAATGGAGCAGAAGTCGCTCGGGTCAGGCCGTGACCGGGGGACCTTACGAGTTTCAGTTATGATGTCTGCGCTTCACTCACTCTTTTCGCGTGCCCGCCGTTGGCTGGGGATTATCCCTGCATGGTTGAATAAGTTGTTAGGGGTGACGCCCCGCCAGGACACGTTTGCGGCACAGCGGATGTGCCCGTTTTGTGGGCTCATAACCCCTCGCGGCAAACGTTATTGCCTGGAATGCGGAAAGTCTTTCAAACCGGCATAGAAATCAATGCGGGAAGGACAACCAAGATGCCATTCAGTGGAGATTGCCGTTCGTTCGACCCTCCCACGTTGCACGTGTTAAATGATGTCGGGTCGGTCTATGGGTTGTTTAAGACGGACCTTCCATTCCGCCCCGATCATTACACCTGTCTGTTTGTCGGAGAGACCGACGACTTGAAGACGCGCCTTCTTGAGCATTACGAGCATCCGTCGATTACAGGCGTCACGCACTTCTTTGCCGAGGCGAGTTCGACCGAACAGCAGCGAAAGCTGCGAGAGAGAGAGCTAATCGCTGAATTCAACCCACCGGGAAACAGAACCATCGGGGTTACAGGCAAACAAGCGGGGTGACCCTTTTATTGAACAGCTTGGCGGGATTTGATGAAATTCACACGCGATGACCTGGCGTGAATACCATGAATTGACAAAGCATAGCGTTGAATCGCTTCGCAGGACTCGACACTCTCTCGATTGGGCCAATATGCCGAATCCATTTCGGCATTACGAGGGTGCTCCCGTCTTGGATTTGCCAGCCGACCCGCCAGTCCCGCAGATTTCGGCTTTCGCAGTGCTTGATGGCAAAACGGGAAATACTCTCGCCCGAGATGGCGGGGAATTCCTATCACCGTTGATGTTCTATTCTGCCTCGATCAGCGCGTCCAAGCGTGTCGCGTCTACCGGAGATGCTTACGCTCTGCGTGCCAATCCGTCTTCCGGGAATCTCCATCTGACCGAATTTCACTTTTGCGCGCAAGGATTGGCCGGCTGGACCATGTGAGGAAAGGTCGGTAAATATGAAATGGCAGCCCAAAGTGGGGAACAGTTTGGGGAACAATTGTTCCCAAACACGGCGTTTTCGACCCGAAAAAGAGGCTTACGGGCCGCGCTAAGTTGTTGATTTCCAAACAGCAGGCACCGGGACTCTCGAAGTTGCTAAACCGTTGCAGTCACCTTCGGTCCAAATTGGCGATTGTCGGATTCGACTAACAGTCTGCTTCACTTCGGATTTTTCGCTCCATTCGTCAGGTGGCGCTCAACTCTCTGCGAGCGGAGTCAAGTGGCCCATTTTGCCGGCCTGGTAGCGGGCGAGGGCGGCTTCAACCTGCGACGGCTCGTTCATAATAAAGGGTCCCTGCGCGTGGACCGGCTCGCGAATCTCGGCTCCTGAAAGGACGAGAAAGTGGGCTGGCTCAGTGGCCTGAAACTTCACCTGTCCAGCTCCGTGCAGGGCAAGTGCGTGATCC
>Ga0335069_10006770_pt1 | contig 16622 bp, 16 predicted proteins | sample Lox_Sample_11_FD_206714 | JGI IMG/M metagenome (GOLD analysis project Ga0335069, IMG submission 206714) | Soil microbial communities from Loxahatchee National Wildlife Refuge, Florida, United States - Lox_Sample_1.1 | ecosystem: Environmental > Terrestrial > Soil > Wetlands | place: USA...
GCGCGAGGGCACGCTCGACCAGCAGCTCCGTCTCCGGACGCGGAACCAGGACCGCCGGGGTTACCTGCAGGGACAGCGACCAGAACTCGCGTGTGCCCACGAGGTAGGCGAGCGGCTCACCGCGCGTCCGCCGCTCGAGCAACTCCCGGTAGCGTCGCTCCGCCTCGGGCTCGACCACGCGTTCCGCGTGTGAGATGAGTGTCGCGCGTGTGATGCCGAGTGCGTGCGCCAGCAGCAGGCCGGCTTCGAGCGAGGCGTTGCCGCCCGCCGCGCCGCGCAGGTGTTGTGCGCCGTTGGCAACCAGCGTGCCGACGCTCGGACTGACGGTCATTCGTAGGCTACCGGGGCAGTGCAGCGCTATGATAGTTGAATGACTACGGTAGCGTATCCGCCCGATCGACCGCTGTCGGTCGGAGAAGTGCTGGATGTGGCCTTCCGCATCTACCGGGCCACCGTGGTCAGGTGCCTGCTGCTTGCGACCTGCGCCGTGATCGGTGGTCAGCTGCCGTCAGTTTACGCGCTGGTGAAGGGTCGCGGTCAGCCCGTCGCGGCCTCCGGGATGGCGGCCATGCTCACACTGGCGCAGGACCGGGTATGGGTTGCGCTTTACATCGTCGGCGTGCTGCTCATGCTGACCTTCTATGGCGCCATGCTGCTGCGCGAACAGACGCTCAGCACCGCGGGGCGCGCCGGTGGTGAGCTCGAGGCGGCGGCGCGCCGCGCTCCGGCGATCATCGGTCTGTGCATCCTGCTGGGTCTCGGTGGAGCAGCGTGCGTCATGCCGGGGTTCCTGGCGGAGGGCATGCTGCGGGCACTCCTCCTCCTCATTGCGCTGCTGGTGCTGAGCTATGCATTCGTGGCGATATCGTGCGCAGTTACGATTCTCTTCGTGGAGGGCGCGGGACCCGCGACGAGTGTCGCGCGCAGCTGGCGTCTCACCGCCGGCAGCTTCTGGCGGCTCTCCATGATCTACACGGTCGCCCTCATCATCCTGCTCGCGCTCGAGCTGGTCATCGCGGCGGTCGGCGGCTTCGTGGTCGCGGTGCTGGCACACGGTGATGTGGCGAGCATCAGCATCTTCGCCCAGGTCATCGCCATCCTGCTCGAGGCCCTGGTGCTGCCGTTCTATGGCGCACTGGCACTGGCGGTGCTCGCCGATCTCAAGGTGCGCAAAGAGGGTGCCGATCTGGCGCAACGCCTCTCGGCCACGGCCTGACGGCGTGGGCCGCACGTTGCTCGCGCTGCTGCTTGCGGCTGCGCTGGCGCCCGCCGTGCCGGCGCGCGATGCGCTGCAGGCGATAGATGACTGCGTCGCGCGACTCGACAGCGATGTGGATGTCGGCTATGCACGCATCGCTGCCCGCTGCCCCGAGCTGACTCCAGCGCTCACCGCCAGCGGCTTTGCACCGTGGCTGCCGGCCGACTGGCAGCGGCCTGACAACGAGCTCTCGGCGGCCGGATTGTCCGAGTTGCATGCGCAGCTGGCGCGCGCGAGCCGCCCGCTGGTCAGTTCTCATATCGCACCGCGCAGCGAGCGCGTCGGCGCGGTGCTGGCCGCACTGGCCCGCAGCGCGGAGCGCCCGCGCCGCAGCTGGTTGCAGCGCCTCGGGGACTGGCTGCGCTATCTCATCACGACCCGCCCGCGCGAAGGGGAGGGCTGGCTGAGCCGCCAGCTGGCGGACGTCAGGCTGTCGGCGGGCACCCTGGAGCTCATCGGCTGGGCCGGATTTGCGCTGGTGCTGGCGCTCGCCGCCGGCATCATCGTCAATGAGCTGCGGATCGCCGGCATCTTCCGGCGGCGCGCCCCGAGCGCAGCGCCGGGAGACGCGCCGCCCTCGGCCTCGATCGCGGACCTCGCGGCGATCGAGCGCGCTCTGCCGCAGCAGCGGCCCGCGTTGCTGCTGGAGCTGATCGCCGCGCGCCTCGCGGCACAGCAGCGGCTGCCGCCGGCGCGCGCCTTCACCGCCCGTGAGCTCGAGCAGCACGCGCGCCTGCCGCAGGAGAGCGCCCGCAAGCCGTTCGCGGAGCTCGTAGCCGTCAGCGAGCGTGTCCGCTTCTCGGCGGAGCAGGTGAGCGGGGCGCGCCTCGCGGCGGCGGTGACTGATGGCCGACTGTTGCTCACCCTCCTGGCGAGCGGCGCGGCAGAGCCGCCGGCGGCGGCTTGATGCGCGAGCGCCTCGTGACACTCGGCTGTGCGCTCGCGGCGCTGCTGCTGCTGGGCACGATGGCGCTGCACGGCGATCCGCTGGCGAAGCGCCGTGCCTCGCTGCCGACGACGCTGGAGCGCGGCGACAACGGGCTGCTCGGCGTCTCGAGCTGGTTGCGTGCCGAGGGGGTGCGTACGCAGCCGCTGCGGACGCGCTTCAGCGCGCTGCCGTCGACCGCCCTGCCGAGCGCGCGTGGCAACCTTCTCATTGTCAGTCTCCCGGCGGCGGTGAATTATCGGCCCGAGGAAGCGCAGGCGCTCGATCGCTGGATCGGAAGCGGCAATACGTTGCTGGTGCTGGCGGCGCTGCGCGACCACCCGGGCTGGGCACGGTTCGCGCCCGCCATGGCGAGCGATCTGGAGCTGCTCACCGAGCTGCGGTTCGCTCCACCCACCAAAGAGCGCAAGCCCGGCAACGCTGCGCCGCGCGCCCTGATCCCGAACCGGGCGCACCCGTTCTTCACCGGCGTGAGCCGCGCGCTCGGCTTCTCCGACGACCCTCCGATCCCGTACACACTCGCGCTGCCCCGCGATGGCTTCGCCCTGTCGCTCGCTCACGAGGAGCGCGACGGACAGGACGCATTCTGGCTGCGTCCTCACGGGGAGGGCACGATCATCGTGAGCGGCTTCGGCTCGCTCTTCAGCAATCGGGCACTCGGCAAAGCCGACAATGCGCGCCTGCTCGCCAACATGCTCGCCGCCGCACTGGTGCCGGATGGCACGGTGATATTCGATGATGAGCACCAGGGGCTGAGCGATGACTACGACCCGGCGCGCTTCTACCGCGATCCCCGACTGTATGCGACGCTGGCGGTCATCCTGGCGGTGTGGCTCACCTGGGTGCTCGGTGCCACGCAGTTGCGTGCGCCGCGCGCGGCGGTGCCTGCGCCGCGCGAGGCGGAGCTGGTGCGCGTCACCGGACTCTATCTCGCCCGTGTGGTGCGCCCGGCCGCGGCCGCGCGCCGTCTGCTCGAGCAATTCCTGCAGCGCCGCGGCGAGCAGGCGGGCCGCCGCGGCAGTGACCACGCGCAGCTGTGGGACTGGCTCGCCAATCATCCCCGACTCGCGCGCAGCGAGGTGCAGCAGCTGCGGGCGTGGTATGTCGCCGCCTGCGCCGGACGGCGCGTGCCGCTGGTAGCGCTGCGCAACCTCATCGTTCAGGCTGAAAGGCAACTCGCCCAATGAGCAATCCGATGCGCTCGCTGCGCGACCTGCTCGCCCAGGAGCTCGGCCGCGTCGTCATCGGCCTCGAAGCCTCCGTGGACGCACTCGTCATCGCGCTCATCGCGCGGGGCCACGTGCTGGTGCAGGGGGTGCCGGGGCTCGGGAAGACGCTGTTCGCGAAAGCTCTGGCGCGGGCTCTCGGCGGAGAGTTCAAGCGCATCCAGGGCACTGCCGATCTGATGCCGAGCGACATCATCGGAGTGCACGTCTTCGATGAGGCGGCGCGCAATTTCCTGTTCCGCCCCGGCCCGCTGTTCGCGGATGTGGTGCTGGTGGATGAGATCAATCGTGCCGGACCCAAGACGCAGTCGGCGCTCCTGGAAGCGATGGAGGAACGACAGGTCAGCGTCGAGCGCAGCGTGCTGCCGCTGCCGCCGGACTTCATCGTGCTCGCGACCCAGAACCCGCGGGAATTCGAGGGCACTTTCCCGCTGCCCGAGTCGCAGCTGGACCGTTTCATGCTGCGCATCGACCTGAGCTATCCGCGGCGCGAGGCCGAGAGTCTCATCCTCGAGCGCTACGGCGGCGTGCTGACCGCGGCGCACGCCGCGCTCGAGTCCGTGGCACTCGTCGATCGCACGCTACTCGCGCAGGCGCGGGCGGCCGCCGAGAGCATCCATGTCTCGAGCGCGCTCAGCGGCTACCTTCTCGATCTCGCCACCGCCACGCGTGAGCATCCGCACGTCGCTCTCGGACTCTCCACGCGTGGCGTGCTCGCGCTCCTCAAGGCGGCGCGCATCCTGGCCGGAGTACGTGACAGCGAGTTCGTGACCCCCGATGACGTCAAGCTCGCCGCACCGTGGGTGCTGGCGCATCGGCTGGTGCTGACGCCGGAAGCGGCGCTGGAAGGAGTCAGCGACGCGCAGCTGGTCGAGGGGCTGCTGGCGAGCACGCCGGTACCGCGCTGAGGAGCCACGGCTTGCATCTCGCCTGGCGCAGCTACCTGCTCGTGATAATCACCGCGGTTATCGCCGTCGCCGGCATCTGGTCGAGCGAGCCGGCGCTGCCGAGACTATGGCACCTGTCGGGCGCACTGTTGCTGCTCGGCCTCGCCGTCGAAGGGCTGGCGGTGCGCCGCCTGCTGCCGCGCACCCGCATCGACACTGCGACGCCGGCCTTTCTCGGCCGCAGGCAGCCTGGCGCGGTCGTGTTCGAGAACAGCTCGCAGCGAATGCTCACCCTCGAGTACGCGCCGGCCACGCCGGCGGGCTTCGAGGCGCCCGTGGAGCCGCGGCGCCTGCGGTTGCCGCCACGCAGCGTGCGCCAGGACCCACTGTCACTGTTGCCGGTACGGCTCGGCCCGCAGCTCTGGCCGCACCTGCCCGCACGTCTGCGCGGTCCGTTGTCGCTCGCCTGGTGGGATGTGTCTCTCGCGCCGCAGGCGCATGCCGCGGTGGCGCCCGACACTTTGCGCGGCAGCGCCCGCGTCAGCGGCTTCGCGGCGGGCAGCCGCGCGCGACCCTCCGCGGGCGCGGGGCAGGAGCTCTACCAGCTGCGTGGCTACGCCGCGGGTGATCCGCTCACGCGCATCGACTGGAAAGCGACCGCCCGCACCGGTGAGCTGGTGAGCCGTGAGTACAGCGAGGATCAGCATCTCGATATCCTCATCGCCATCGATGCCGGACGCCTGAGTCGGGTGCGTGCGGGCGCGCTCGACCGCCTCGGCCTCTACTGCAACGCCGCGGCGCGCCTGGCGGAGATCGTGACCCACAACGACGATCGCATCGGGCTCATGGTCTATGCCGAGCGCGTGCTGGTGAGCTGTCCGCCCGCCCGCGGGCTCGGTGCGGTGATGCGCCTGCGCGCTGCGCTCGCGCGGCTGCTCGCGCAGGGCGCGGAGTCCGATCCGATCGCCGCCGCGATCAGCATGCGCAAGCTCCTGCGGCAGCGGGCGCTCATCATCCTGCTCTCCGCTCTGGATGATGCCACCATCGCCGCGGCGCTCGTGCGCGCGGTGCGCCTGCTCGCGCCACCGCACCTGGTGCTGGTCGCCGGGATCCACAGCGGTGAGATCGAGACGCTGGCGCGCGGCGCTGCGCAGTGCTGGGAGGATCCCTGGATTGCGCTCGCAGCGGCCGAGCACGAGGCGCGCGCCGCGCGGCAGCGCTCACTGCTGCAGCGGCTCGGCGCGCCGGTCGCCGCAGCTCCCGCGGAGCGCCTCGAGGCAACACTGCTGCAGCGCTACGAGGCGCTGCGGCGTTCGCGCCGTATCTGAGATCAAGCCTCAGGCGCCGCGGCGCGCTGCGGGCCACAGGCGCCCGCTGAGAAATGCCACCATCAGGCACCAGTAGCCGACGCCAATCACGATGCGGACGGTGAGCGGGAAGCGCGGGTCGGGGGAGACGAAGCCCTCGATGAGTCCCGAGCCCACCAGCAGCAGCGCGCACGCGAGCAGTACCGGTCCGGTGCGCAGGGCGGCAGCGCGGAACGACTCGAGTCGACCGGCGGCGCCGGGCCGGATCAGCGCCTCGCCAATGGCCGCGCCGGCGGCCCCTGAAAGACACAGGACCGAGAGCTCCACGCAGCCGTGCGCGACGATGAAGCGGAACAGCGCGGTGGCGAGCCCGTGCCGCTCGACCAGTGCGAAGATCGCGCCGAGCATGAGGCCGTTCAACCCGAGTATGTAGAGCGTGCCGAGACCAAACAGGAACCCGAGGCAATAGGCCGACAGGCTGACCACGATGTTGTTGGTGAACAGCTGCACCGAGAGTATCGAAGAGGGTACGACGTTCAGTATGCCTTGCGTCCACAACTCGCCGCGCTCGACGCTCGCGATGGTGTCGGGCGAGGCGAACAGCGCGATGAGCTCGGGGTAGCGATGCACCAGCGCATAGCCCGCCATGGCGCTGAGCACGAAAATGAGGGTGGTCCAGGCGAGGTAGGGCGCGAGCCAGCGGACTGCGGCCGGCAGCTCCACGCCGAGCAGGCGCTGCAGGGTGCTGCCGAGGTGCCAGGCGCCATGGTGCAAAGTGGCGTGGGTATGCCCATAGGCGTGCTCGAGGTAAACGCGCGTGCGGCTTGCGGGCATGAGCACACGGGCTCTCGCCAGGTCATGCGCGAGCAGCCGATAGTCGTCGGCGAGTCGTGCGGCCTCCGCCGCATCATCGCTCCGTCCATGATCGAAGCTGCGCGCGCGCCGCTCAGCCGCCTGCCACTCGTCCGCACGGGCGAGCAGCGCCGCAGCCAGGGCCCGCTCGCGCGCCGCCTGCACGACGCTCATTCAGGCCGCGCCAGCCGCTCGACCCGCGAGCGCCATTCCAGCTCATCGCCCTCGCTGATGTCGGCTTCGGCGCCCAGATAGTGCTGCAGCAGCTGGCGCGCGAGCCGTATACGGGCCTCCGGCACCAGCGCCGGCCAGCGCTGCAGCAGGTCGGCGGCGATCTCCGCCCCGACGGTATCGAGCTTGCCGACCCGCTGCGCTGCGTTGCGCAGCAGCTCGGCATCGTCGGTGCCGCGCTGATACACGAGCAGGGTGCCCGCGGCCATGTCTCCGCAGCGCAGACTCTCGCGTGTCAGCAGCATCAGCGTGAGCCCGACGCCGTAGGCTACCGGCAGACAGTCGATGAGGCGGAAGACGTTGCGCACCAGCAGTGGCCCCGCCCCGGGCGCCGCGCCCGAGCGCGTGACCACGCGGATGCCGGCGCTGCGCTTGCCGGGGGTGTGGCCGCGCAGCGCCACCTCGACGATCGGGTGATACAGGAAATAGATGGCGAGCGCCGGCAGGACTACGCCGAACCATGCCTGGCCATAGCCGGCCGGCGCGAGCAGCGAGCGCCCACCGCTCGCGACCAGTTGCGCCACCACGTACCAGGCGAGCGCGAGCACGAGTCGTATGTGCCAGTCGATGATGAAGGCCAGCGAGCGCGCTCCAGGCCCTGCCACCGGCAGCGCGACCTCGATGCCGGTGACGCTGGCGACGCTCAGCTGCTGCGGCGCCGAGCTCATGCCTCCTCCGCGAGCTGCTCGGCCTGATACTCCTGCTGCAGGGCATCGATCAGCTCATCGAGATCACCGTCCATGATCTGCGCCAGGCGGTAGAGCGTCAGGTTGATGCGGTGATCGGTCACGCGCCCCTGCGGGAAATTGTAGGTGCGGATGCGCTCGGAGCGGTCGCCGCTGCCGACCTGCAGGCGCCGCGTCTGCGCCTGCGCGCTCTGCTGCTTTTCCTGCTCGGCCGCCAGCAGGCGCGCGCGCAGCAGCGCCATGGCGCGTGAGCGATTCTTGTGCTGGGAACGCTCATCCTGACATTCCACCACGATGCCACTCGGCAGGTGCGTGATGCGCACCGCGGAATCGGTCTTGTTGACGTGCTGGCCGCCCGCGCCGGAGGAACGGTAGGTGTCGATGCGCAGATCCGCCGGGTTGAGCTCGACTTCCTCGACCTCATCGAGCTCGGGAAGGATCGCGACGGTGCAGGCCGAGGTGTGTATGCGCCCCTGTGCTTCGGTGTCCGGTACGCGCTGCACCCGGTGGGTGCCGGATTCGAACTTCAGCCGCGAGAAGGCGCCGCGCCCGACGATGCGACTTATGATCTCGCGATAGCCGCCGTGCTCTCCGGGGCTTTCGCTCAGCACCTCGGTGGTGAACCCGTGCGCCTCCGCGTAGCGCGCGTACATGCGGTACAGGTCGCCGGCGAAGATCGCGGCCTCGTCGCCGCCCGTGCCGGCACGTACCTCGAGGAATATGTTGCGCTCATCGCGCGGATCACGCGGCAGCAACAGGCGCTGCAGCTCGAGCTCCTCGGCCTCGAGCTCGGTCGTGAGCCGTGCCAGCTCTTCGCCCCCGAGCGCGCGCATGCCGGCGTCGGTATCGTTCTGCAGATCGCGTGCAGTTTCCAGATCACGCTCGAGGTCGTGGTAGCGCTGCAAGTGCTGTGCGAGCGGCTGCAGCCGCGAGTACTCGAGCGACAGATCCCGGAACTGGCGCGAGCCGCCGGCGATCTCCTCGCTTGCGAGCAGCCGGCCGACCTCTTCGAAGCGATCGAAAAGCTTCTGCAGGCGCTGGCGGATGGAGTCCTTCATGGCTCTCGGTGCGGGACGCGGCATTCTCGGGATGTTTGCGCTTTGTGACAAGTTGCTCAATGCGCGGGCTCACCCGGCCCCTATAGTGATAAGGTGTCGCAAATGGACCTGATTTACCGCTTTTGCAGGCATGCCGGCACGGCGACGCTCGCTGCCGCATTGCTCATCGGTTGCGCCAGCAGCCCCCCGAAGCCCACCGATGCCAAGGCGCATGGAGATCCCGCGGCGCTGTCACTGGTTGCCGAGGCGGACCTCAAGCGCGGCGACTGCCGCGCAGCCTCCGAGAATTATGCCCAGGCGGCCGCACTCCCCGCGGCCGACGCACAGCTCGCGCGCCGCGCAACCCAGGTGGCGATGGCCTGCGAGCACCTGCCCGCCGCCTGGCAGGCGGCGACGCGCTGGCGCTCGCTCGCCCCCACCGATCGCGAAGCCAACGCGCTGTACGCGGCGGTGGCATTGAAGTTGTACCGCACCAGCGAGGCACGCGCTGCCATCAACGACTTCTGGCGCGCCGAGGAACAGCAGGCCGATGCGGCAGCGGCGCGCGCGGCAGAGGGCCACGCCTCACCCGTGCCCGGTGCAGCCGGCGACAGCGCCGCGGCCCACCGGCGGTCGCAGCAGCGCGCCTCGAGGAGTATCAGCGAGCTGACACAGATCCTGCTCGAGGAATCGGATGCGTCGGCCGTGCTCATTGCGATGAGTGGCGCGCTCGAGCCCACGGCGAGCTCGCCCGACACCTGGACGCTGCTCGGCGAGCTGGCACTCGCGGCCTACGATGGGCAGCGCGCCCAGGGTTACGCGCAGCGCGCCCTGCAGCTCGATCCGAAGGACCTGGCGGCACTGCGCGTGCTCGCCCGCGGGTACGTCATGCGCGGCGATGGGCAACAGGCGGTGGCCATCGCGCGCCGCGCACAGGCCGATGACGCGACCCGTGGCGGTTTCGAGCTCGCCGAGGTTCTCGCCTCGCTCGATCGGAGCGAAGAAGCGCATCAGCAACTCGAGCAGCTGCGCGCGGCGGGCGCGCCGCAGGGCGAGGTCGACCGACGACTGGCGCTGCTGGCCTTCAATTCCGGCGACATGCAGGAGGCGCGCCAGCGCTTCACGGAGCTCGTCTCGAGCGGTGAGGGCAACGACGCCGCGCAACTGTATCTCGCCGACATCGCTGCGCGCGATGGCGACCCCGACGGGGCGATTGCGGCCTACCGCCGGCTGTACGACTCCTCGGTCGCCGTGCCGGCGCGCTCGCGTGCCGCCGCGCTGCTGCTCGATCGCAGCGCGCGCACCGAGGCGCTGGCGCTGCTCGATGACTACGCCGCCGATCATCCCGAGGACGAGCTCGATCTGACACTCGCCAAGGCGCGGCTGCTCGCCGATCACGGCGAGCCGGACGCCGGGCTGGCGCTGCTTTCAGCAGCTCTCGAGCGACATCCGCAGCATCCTTCCATCCAATACGATCGTGCCGTGATCCTCGAGCAGGCCGGCCACGTGCACGAGTCGGTGGACGCGCTCGAGCATCTGCTGCGCGAGCGACCCGATGATCCGACGCTGCTCAACGCTCTCGGCTACACGCTCGCCGACCACACGCTCGAGCTCGGGCACGCGGAAACGCTGATCCGGCGCGCACTCGAGGTGATGCCCGACAATCCTGCCGCGCTCGACAGCCTCGGTTGGGTGCAGTTCCGTCGCGGCGACCCCCGGGGCGCCGCGCTCACCCTCGCACACGCCTACTCAGTCGGTCACGACCCGGAGATCGCCGCCCACTGGGGCGAGGCGCTGTGGGCGAGCGGACAACAGGCCGAGGCGCGCCGTGTGTGGGCGTCGGCACTCGCGCGCGATCCGGATTCCAAACCGCTCAAGGCGACCATCAGGCGGCTCATACCCGATGCGCCGTGAACGCCGGCGGCTCGGCGCGGCGTTGCTCGCCGTGCTGGCCTTGGTGGCCGGCTGCCGCACGCTGCCGCCCGCGCCGCCGCGCGGGCAGAGCTGGGAAGTACAGCGTGCCGACCTTCAGGCCCTCGGGCACTTCGAGCTGCGCGGGCGCGTCGCGGTCGCGGCGGGCGATGAGGGCTTCAATGCGAGCCTGCGCTGGATACAACAGGACGACCGCTCCGAGGTGACGCTCGGTGGACCGCTCGGGGTGGGCGGCGCGCAGCTCACGGCAAGTGGCGATGATCTCACGGTGGTCACCGCACGCGGCGAGCGGATCGAGAGCAGCGCCGCACATGAGGCGCTCGCCGCCCGGCTCGGGTTCGATCCGCCGCTGCGCTCGCTGCGCTACTGGGTGCTCGGCGTCCCGGATCCGGCGCAGCCCGCGAGTGTTGCCCTCGATCCAATCCAACAACGGCTCTCCGCGCTCGACCAGGAAGGTTGGCACGTGGAATACCAGAGCTATGTCTCCAGGGGCGATGACGTGCTCCCGGCCCGCATGACGCTGCAACGCGACGCCGTGCGCGTGCGGCTGCTGGTGGATGACTGGCACCGATGAGGGGCGCCTCCGGCACCAGTCAATGGCCGGCGCCGGCAAAGCTCAATCTGTTCCTGCACGTCACCGGCCGCCGCGCGGACGGTTATCACGAGCTGCAGACGCTGTTTCAACTCGTGGATCTGCACGACACGATCACGATCTCCCTGCGTGAGGACGGGCGCATCGAGCGTCCGAGCGGGCCCGCGGGCGTTCCCCCCGAGGCGGACCTCACGTTGCGGGCCGCGCTCGCGCTGCAGAAGCTGACCGGGACGCGGCGGGGTGCGGATCTGCGGATTCACAAGCGCATCCCCCAGGGGGGCGGCCTGGGGGGTGGGAGCTCCGACGCGGCCACGACGCTTCTCGCGCTCAACGAGTTATGGGGCTGCGGGCTGAGCCTCGATGAGCTCAGCGCGCTGGCGCTTCCCCTGGGGGCGGATGTGCCTGTTTTTGTTCAAGGTTCCTCCGCCTGGGCCGAGGGCGTGGGCGAGCGCCTGACGCCGGTGGAGCTTCCCGAGGCCTGGTACGTGATCATCTATCCGGGGGTGGGCATCAGCACGCGGGAGGTGTTCCAGAGCCCTGAATTGACACGAAATTCCGCCCCTCTCACAATACGCGCCTTTTTTCAGTCGGGTGGGCGCAACGACTGTGAGGCGGTAGTGCGCGCACGCGCGCCGGAGGTGGCGGCGGCGCTCGACTGGCTCGCGCTCGATGGCAGCGCGCGCCTCACCGGCACGGGCTCGTGCGTGTTTACCGCGCGTCCGAGCGCGGCTCAGGCCGAGCGCCTCGCGGCGCGTGTGCCGGACCGCTGGATGAGCTTCGTCGCGCGCGGATTGAACCGCTCCCCCGTGTACGAGCAGCTGCGTCAGTACGGGCAGCGCGGCTGAAGGCGCAGTAAGATGCGCGCCCGCATCGTTTTCCGCCGGGTCGGAAGTGCTGGGGTGTCGCCAAGTGGTAAGGCAGCGGGTTTTGATCCCGCCATTCGGAGGTTCGAATCCTTCCACCCCAGCCAGCTCGCCGGGGGATGCGGGAGGTCACGAGCGCGCAGGACTTATGAGCACCAGCGACACACTCGCACTGTTTGCAGGTAACGCGACCCCGGCGTTGTCGCAGGACATCGCGCGCAGTCTGCAGATCCCGCTCGGGCGCGCATACGTCGGCCGCTTCAGCGACGGTGAGATCAACGTCGAGCTGATGGAGAACGTGCGCGGGCGCGACGTCTTCATCGTGCAGTCCACCTGCCCGCCGGCCAACGACAGTCTGATGGAGCTGCTGGTGATGGTGGATGCGGCACGGCGCGCCTCGGCCGCGCGCATCACGGCAGTGGTGCCGTACTTCGGTTACTCCCGCCAGGATCGACGACCACGCGCGACCCGCTCGGCCATTACCGCCAAGCTCGTCGCCAACATGCTCTCGAGCGCAGGGGTCAACCGGCTCCTGACCATCGATCTGCACTCCGACCAGATACAGGGATTCTTCGATATACCGGTCGACAACGTGTATGCGTCGCCCGTGCTGCTGGGGGATGCCTGGAAGCAGGCTCACCACGATCTGATCGTCGTGTCGCCGGATGTGGGCGGCGTAGCCCGTGCGCGCGCTTTCGCCAAGCGTCTCGACGATGCGGATCTCGCCATCATCGACAAGCGCCGCCCGCGGCCGAACGAGTCGAAGGTGATGAACATCATCGGCGAGGTCGAAGGCAAGACCTGCATGCTGGTCGATGACATGGTCGATACCGCAGGCACCCTGTGTCAGGCCGCGCAGGCGCTGAAAGACGCGGGTGCCCTGAAGGTGGTGGCGTACATCACCCACCCGGTGCTCTCGGGGGGCGCAGTCGAGAGGATTGCGCAGTCGGCGCTCGATGAGCTGGTGGTGACCGACACCATCCCGCTCAGCGCCGCGGCTCGCAATGCGGGGCGCATTCGCCAGTTGTCCGTGGCGGAGCTGCTCGCGGAGACCATCCGGCGCATCCTCGATGAGGGCTCGGTGAGCTCGCTGTATGTCGATTGAAGCATTCAAGGAGGCGCGTGTTTGGTCGCGAACCCGCGCCGTGTCAGTCAAACAACGGAGACTCTGATCATGCGTATTTCATTCACCTTCGGCGCGGACGTCCGCGCGGCGCAAGGCAAGGGTGCGAGCCGCCGCCTGCGCCACGCCGGCAAGGTCCCTGCCATCCTCTACGGCGCACACCAGGACGCGCAGCCGCTGGTACTCGATCAGCAGAATCTGCTCACCATGATCAGCGATGAGCGTTTCTATTCCTCGATCGTAAGGCTCAAGATCGGCGAGGCGACGCAGGAAGCGATCATCAAGGACGTGCAGATGCATCCGGCCAAGAACCTGGTGGTCCACGTCGATCTGCAGCGTGTGGTCGAGAACGAGCGCATCCGCATCCGCCTGCCCATCCACTTCCGGGGCGAAAGTATCTCTCCGGGCGTGAAGACCCAGGGCGGGGTGGTGTCGCACATGCGCACTGACGTACAGGTGAGCGGCCTGCCGAAGGATCTGCCGGAGTTCCTCGAGCTCGACCTCTCCGGCATGAGCCTCAACGAGACCAAGTTCCTCACCGACATCCCGCTGCCTGCCGGCGTCACGATCCCCGAGCTCACGCAGCGCAACGCACCCGTCGTGTCGATCCACGCGCCGCGCGCCGAGGAGCCCGAGCCCGTCGCCGCCGAGGCCGCGGCCGCCGTGCCCGCCGAAGGCGCAGCTGCTGCTGGCGCAGGAGCAGCGGGCGGCGCTGCCGCCGCGCCCGCGCCCGGTGCCGCAGCAGCGCCTGCGGCCGAGGCCAAGAAAGGGGAGGAGAAGAAGGAGGCCCAGCCCGCCAAGAAGGAGGGCGGCAAGAAGTAGCCGTAAAATCCCCACCACGACTCGTCGCCGGCCGCTTCGGAAGTTGCCGAATGCGGCCGGCGCCGTTTCGGCGGGACGTCATTCTCCATGGCAGGTGAGCCGCTCAAGCTGATCGTCGGACTCGGCAATCCCGGTACCGAGTACGCCCGCACGCGGCACAATGCCGGCTTCCAGTTCGTGGAAGAGCTCGCGCGGCGCCACGCGGCGCTGTTCCGCAGCGAGCCGCGCCACCGGGCGGAACTCGCACGCGTGCGCATCGGCGCGAGCGACCTGTGGCTGCTGAAACCGATGAACTACATGAACCGCAGCGGCGACCCGGTGCGCAGCGTCGCCTCCTTTTATAAGGTGCCGCTCGCAGCGATCCTGGTCGCGTACGACGACCTCGATTTCCCGGCGGGCGTGGTGCGGCTGCGCCAGGGCGGGGGAGCCGCAGGCCACAACGGCATGCGCGATGTCATCGCGCAGATGGGCGATGGTTTCTGGCGCATGCGCATCGGCATCGGGCACCCGGGCGACCGCTCACAGGTGCTCGACTATGTGCTCGGGCGGCCGCCGCCGGCTGAGGCGCAGCTCATCCAGGATGCGATCGCCGCCGCAGCCGAGGTCATGCCGCTGCTCCTCGATCAAGGTGCGCAGATCGCGATGACCCGCCTGCACAGCCGCGACCCGGTGCCTGCGCCCGCAGCGCCCGCCAATTCCTGAGCGGCGGGAAGATTCCAGCATGGCCATCCGCTGCGGCATCGTCGGCCTGCCCAACGTCGGCAAGTCGACACTGTTCAATGCGCTGACGCGCGCGCGCATCGCCGCGGAGAACTATCCCTTTTGTACCATCGATCCCAACGTCGGGGTCGTGCCGGTGCCCGATCCGCGACTCACGCAGCTCGCGGCAATCGCGCGTCCGGAGAAGATCGTGCCGACGACGGTGGAGTTCGTCGACATCGCAGGGCTGGTCGCCGGAGCATCGCAGGGCGAGGGCCTCGGCAACCAGTTCCTGGCGCACATCCGCGAGGTCGATGCGATCGCACACGTGGTGCGTTGCTTCGAGAGCAGCGACATCATCCACGTTGCGGGCCGGGTGGATCCGATCGCGGACGTCGAAGTCGTCGACACCGAGCTGGCGCTCGCGGACCTTGCCACCGTGGAGAAGGGACTCGAGCGAGCGGTGCGGGCTGCGAAGAGCGGCGACAAGGACGCGATACGCCGCCGCGCACTTCTCGAGCGGCTCAGAGTGCAGCTCGATGCTGCGCGGCCGGCACGCGCGCTCGCCTTCACCGAGGAGGAGCGACGCGATCTGCGCGAGCTGCAACTGCTCACCGCGAAGCCGGTGATGTACGTGGCGAATGTCGCCGAGAGCGGCTTCCTCGACAACCCGTTGCTCGCAGCGCTCGAGCGGCACGCCGCGGCGGAAGGCGCGCTGGTGGTCCCGGTGTGCGCGGCGATCGAGGCGGAGATCGCACAGCTCGAGGAAGGCGAGCGGGCCGAGTTCCTCGCGGAGCTCGGTGTGAGCGAGCCCGGACTCGATCGGGTGATCCGCGCGGCGTACCGGCTGCTCGGGCTCGAGACCTTCTTTACTGCAGGCCCCAAGGAAGTGCGCGCATGGACCGTGCACCTCGGAGCGACCGCGCCCCAGGCGGCCGGGGTCATTCACACGGACTTCGAGCGCGGCTTCATCCGCGCGGAAGTAATCGCCTTCACCGACTACATTGCGGGCAATGGCGAAGCCGGCGCGCGCGAGGCGGGCAAGCTGCGCCTGGAGGGTAAGGATTACATCGTCCAGGAGGGCGATGTGATGCACTTCAGATTCAATGTTTGAAGTTGCAGTGGTGCGCAGCAACGGCAAGGACGTGAAGCAGAGCCCCGGGAGTCCGGTGGATTCGACACACGCCAGGGAGGTCGATGCGAACACCTGGGACTTCGATCTCAAGAAGGACGGCGCGGTCGTTTGACAGCCCCGGCGCCACTGAGGACAATTCGCGCCCCGCGTGGAAAGGTAGCTCAGCTGGTTAGAGCACGGCACTCATAATGCCGGGGTCGAGGGTTCGAGTCCCTCCCTTTCCATACCATCCAACAACTTACGCGCGCCGTTTTTCGGCGATTTCCGAGTGTGCCACTTTTTGTGCCCCTTCCGGCTCGGGAGCGGGCCCGAGCGCGCTCCTCTCCGCGTACTGTGCCAGGTGCCCGGGCGCGAGATGCGCGTAGCGCATCACCATGTCCATCGTCGCCCAGCCACCGAGCTCCTGCAGGTGCTTCAGGGGCGTCTCAGCCTGCACCTGCCAGCTCGCCCAGGTGTGCCGGAGATCGTGGAACCTGAACCCCCGGAGACCGGACGCCGCGCACGCATCGCGCCATGCCTTGGTGCAGATCTGCTTGATCGGTGCGCGGCGGCGGAAGCTGAAGACGTAGTCAGGGTGATGCTTTGGGTGCTCGATCCACTTGGCGAGCACGACGAGCGCGTCAGAATTGAGCGGCACTACGCGGGAGTTATTCGCTTTCGCGTTCGTTGCCGGCACGAACGCGGTCGCCCGCTTCAGATCGACGTGGGCGCGTTTGAGCTTCGTGATCTCCGACCTCCGCATGCCGGTGGCGCAGGCAAGGATTGCCATATCGCGGCTGTGAGGCGGTAGTTGCCCGAGCAGGGCGTGAATGCGCTCGCGCGGTTCCCAGCGCGGCTCGAGCTTTTGCAGCCGGTACATAGGCACCTTCGGCGCTGCATCCAGCATGTTCCATTCGATTGCGGCACGATTGAGGATCGCCCGCAACTCGGCAAAGTCACGGTTCACTGTGGCGGGGCCAACTTGCCGGCGGCGTATCTCGCGTAGCTTTGCGATATTGGCCGAGTCGATCTCGGCGAGCGGCGCGC